>WNFD01011056.1_pt1 | contig 10263 bp, 11 predicted proteins | sample 5400491 | NCBI WGS metagenome assembly WNFD01 (sample SAMN13153343, study PRJNA577476) | soil metagenome | isolation source: 120 cm saprolite under Douglas fir tree site 2 hole 2 replicate 2 | place: USA:California | collected 2015-04-18
CACGGCAAAGCGCAACGGAAACACAGCGTGCTGACATTTCCTCCGCATCACCAGGGGATCCCGCTGGGAGCGCGAAGAGCGGAAGGCAAGATCCTGATTCACCTGCGGCAGAGCGCGCCGGTGGTAGAGAAGCGCTCGTTGGCAGCGTACGAGCGCGTGGCCAACGGAGGTGGGCGATGAACACCCCGATCGAGCGGTTGCAGACGGCGTTGGAGACACTGGGATTGAAAGCGGTGGAAGCGCGACTAGAGAACTTGCTGGAACAAGCGTCGAAGAAAGAGCCGAGCTACGCGGACTTTCTCGATGAGTTGCTGAACTGCGAGGTGGAAGCACGAAGGACTCGATATCTGCGGGCGCGACTGCAGTTGGCGCATCTTCCCTTCGTGAAAACCTTCGAACAGTTCGATTTCGGTTTTCAGCCCTCGCTCGATGATCGGCAGATTCGGGAGTTGCGTTCGCTGCGATTCATTCACGAAGCCAGCAATGTGATTTTTCTGGGTCCACCGGGCGTGGGAAAAACGCATTTGAGCGTGGCGCTGGCGGAAGAAGCGATCCGCTCGGGGCTGGGTGCGTATTTCATCACCGCGCACGATCTGGCGGCGGACCTGGGGCGAGCATATCGGGAAGGCCGGCTGGATCGCCGGATGCGCGTGTACCTGGCACCAAAAGTTCTGGTGATCGATGAAGTGGGTTATCTACCGCTGGACGATCTGGGAGCCACGATTTTCTTCCAGTTGGTGAGCGCGCGGTACGAACGCGGTAGCATCATTCTGACCTCTAACAAAAGCTACGGGGAGTGGGGATCGATCTTCGGCGATTCGATCATCGCCACGGCGATCCTGGACCGACTGCTGCATCACTCGACGACCATCAACATTCGCGGCGAGAGTTACCGGCTGAAGGATCGTCGCAAGACCGGCCTGGTGCCGCCTCGAGGACAGGAAGGGGCGGAGGCCGCGGCTCGTTCCTTGGCCTCGGACTCCGTTACGCCCAAAACGCGCCAAAAGACGGCGCTGGGCTCCACTCCGTCCGCGGCCAAGGAGGCCCATTTATGAAGTGCAGGGGTGGGGAATTTTCGACCGGTACAACGGGGAATTTTCAATCGGAATTGACAACAGGGGCGTCGCAGTCGTCGGACTGAAGCTGGTGAAGTAAGGATCACCCATGTTGTCGATAGAAAACGTAAGAGTCTGATTATCCGTAACATCCAAATTGACGGCCCCTATGGTAAATCCCGTATTATTGATGAAATCAAAAAAAACAGTAGTCACTCCGCCCGTTTGCGTAAAGGTGCCTTTGAAGTTCGGGTCGGTCAGGCTGGTGAGGACTACTGAACAACAGCCGCCCCCCAGCTTAGCCACAGGGTCTACAGAGTCGGCCATAGCAATGGAGGATGAAAGCCCGAGCAAGATCAGACTCACGAACCAGCGTGACAAATTCATGAACAACCCCCTTGCGTCGACACCACTCTCGGTACAGTGCTTTCGAGCAATCTAGCATCGCATTTGTTTGCAACAGTTTAGGTGCGCAGCTACCAATCCGAAATCTGATGTTCGCAAATCTTTTCCTGGAGTAGGACCATGTGTTCTGATACCGTACAAATTCGATATTGAACAAAAAGTAGAAAGTCCTCAGCTTCGCTCGTCGCCGAGGGCACTCGCCTCCCGCGGTGTTCCTGTATGGAATGAGAATGGATGTCCCGGGAGCACTCCAGGTCCTACAGGCCCTCTTCTTACCTCTGAGATGTCTATGAGCTAGTAAGAGTAGTGGATCCAGCCGTTCACGCCTTTCGGGTTGTTGATTATCATCCGCTTAAGGCGCGCAGCCACCTATGCCCTGGGCCCATCCACGCGCGATGTCCCTTCTTTGCACAAATATTGCACCGGATCAAAAAAAGACGCGCAATTTGCGCGTCTCTTGAAGAGGTCTCTCGGCTCGGATCATGCAGAGCGTCTGAGGAGATGGAGCCCGACTAGCAGCAGCGCGCCCGTGCCCAGAAGGATGAAAGAGGCCGGCTCCGGAACTGCCGCTCCCGGGGTCGCAGGCGGATCCGTGACAGTCACAGTGGAGAGACCAAAGCCCCTTCCAATCCCGGCCCCGAAGGCATAAAAAGTCCCAACTTCCATGGTCGGTCCAGAGGCAGTGCCTGACCACGAGTAAAGCTGCTGGGCAGGGGCAAAAAGGCTGAAACTATTCAAGCCCCCAAGGCCTTGGCCAATCAGGCCGTTGTAGAAGTAAACTGTGAGGCTCTCTGTGGTCCCGTTAACATTGACTGGCAAAGAGACAAAGTCAAAGACAAACCGATCTCCCCAGCTTGGCGTTGGGTTCTGAGGCAAGCTGAAACTGGCTGTGAAGGAACCCGGGCCGGCGATCTTATAATTCAATATCGCGTCGGCATGTGCCGAGGAAGCACCGAGTAGCACAACAGCGGCGACAAAAGCTAGAATAGTGCGGCGAATTATGGTTTTCACGGAACCTTTCTCCCGGGACATTGCCTTGACCTTACTCTATCTTTTCTCCAGACTCTAGCAACTACCAAAGACGGTTCGTCACGCACCTGTAACGCGCCCCAACGAAGGCAGCCCGGTACACCAAGCCTATCCCTGCCTGCTGAGATTAAAGCACGTTGAAGGCCACGTGAAACTCATTGAAATTGAAAGGCTTAAGAAGGAGCATGGAGACCGGATTGTAGATTCTCTTGCTGAAAAGCGGAATTCTCTTGCAGGTCCTAGCACTAGATGCTTTCTATGGCTTGGTTCGCGAGCAAGCGGCTCACCGCAAGAATTCGCCCGGTACGGATTCCGGGGATGTCGAAACCTTATCTCAAGAAGCCAGCGAGACCGGGCAAATTCCGCACAGGGAACTCATTTTAGCAAAAGCTTAGCCTGCCGCTGAAATGGACACGATTGTCAAATAAACCGGAGATAACGGAGGTGGGGAGTTGGATTAGCAGAGACGCATTCAAAAAGCCAGAGAAGTCTTGGCACCCGGCCAAATCGAGACTGTGACTCGAGCAGCAAAGGGATTGGATGTAACGAGTTCCCCCTTCGAATCTTTTCCAACCGCGACCACACTGATGGTGCGATCACCGAAAGGTGGGCCATATTTAAAGGAAACCGAGATTTGATCCACCTTACCAATCACGGTGCTAGGGTTGGGAACTGTTTGAATCAAAGTGAAATCCGGTTGATTGGTAATGTCCCGCACCTCAAAATGGTGGATGCAGTTAGTCGTTCGCGAGGCAGAGCAGGCTGGTTCGGGCCCATAGTCATAGGACCAACTCGCGATTACATTCGAAGCGAAGACCTTGGTCCGGATGGATCCCCAGGCAAGTAGTATTACTGCGGAAGCGATGAGTAGGCCTCGGGTCGTTCGCCGCTGCACACGCATACTCATACGATTCACCGATCACTTCTTAATTGTGATGCACCAGGCTGTGGACCCAACTGGTTGCCGTCAGTCGCGGACAACCCATTTTAGCCGAATCTTGTGCTTCTTAGGGTGCCAGAGACAGATTTATGGATGGCACCCGCCAAAATGGCAAGGAGACGGCAATCGTTGCTGGGAAAGACGAGGGAAAAAGCTTTACCAACGAACTGCTGAACAAAGGCAAAATGTTGCACTTTCCGTGCAAGCTCAAGGTTTTCCCATTTGTTAAGTCGTTTTTTATGAATATCTTACGAAAGGACTTGTAGATCCGCTCTTTGGAAGGAGGCGTGCACCCTCTTTGAGCTGAACGTTCTGCACGAACGAAAGTGGTCGTGCCGAATCGGCCGGGTCGGTTGCACGGTCCCTCAAGGGAGAAAATCTTGGCAAGTAAGCTCTGGAAGAGAGCATTCTACGTCGCCTCATTCGTAGCGGTGATTTCGGCGATCTTGGCTCGCCCAGCCCTGGCGGTTATCAGGATGGGAAGTGTCCAGTTGTCGGGGCTCGCGCAATCTCCAAAAGTGCTCGAGTCAGTCGCGCTGGTCTTGTTTGGAATTGGGTTCTTGGCGCTGGCGTCTGTTGTGCGCCGTTTCCAAGCTTCGACAGAGTAAAACTCCACGGTCCATAGGAACAAAGTTTCGCGCTCCACGCCCTTTGAAAGCCGGTATTTCAATTTGCTGATTCTGCCCAGTTTATCCTCGTCCTTGCATTGATAACACGGTGACGGAAGTTTTGAAGAACCAATCAAGAGAAGAGTTTGGCTTCCGTTACTATGGTAGATTGAGACTATTGGCGAAGGCCGCGATACCGACTCGTTGCACATCCTCGATTAGTGGACGAGCATTGCTCCAACAATTTCTGCTCATTCCGCTACTCTGCTTGCAATCTGGTTGCGGAGGAACCAACGGCGTTCCCAACCCGATTCAGGAGACGTTCGGGATTTCAGGTACGATCAACCCGACTGCAGGGGGCGGTGGGGCGACAGTGGTGCTGGGCGGAGCGGCAGTAGCGACCACGACCAGCGCTAGCTCTGGTAGCTACGGCTTCTGGGGCTTAGCCAGCGGGAGCTATGCGGTTACTCCGAGCCACTCTGGCTATAGCTTTAGCCCGACGAGCCAGGCGCTAACCATCAGCGACGCCAATGTGACGGGCGCGGACTTCACTGCCACAGCCGTGGCCCCCACTTACACGATTTCGGGCGCGATCACCCGGGCTTCCAGTGGTGCGGGAGCCATGGTGACCCTCATTGGCGCAGCGAGTTTCACGACCACGGCGGACGCCTCGGGTAATTATAGTTTCACTTCGCTTGCGAATGGCACCTACACGGTAACGCCGAGCAGCCAGACGGCAACGTTCAGCCCTACGAACCAGGCAGTAACGATCAGCAACGCCAGTGTGAGCGGAGTAAACTTCGCGGCGACAGCGACTTCTAATGTGATTTTTTTTGACGATTTTACGGGTACATCGCTAAGCTCAGCCTGGACGGTTATTTCCCGGCATGGAGAGTACGCTCAGGCTGAAACGGAATGTAACATTCCTCAGCAAGTGTCTGTCGCTAACAGCCTTCTGACCATTACCACCGCAATGGGACCAGCCACGTGCGGGGATTTTAATATAGATGGGAGCGTGCGGACTCCGCCGGCCTCATGGCCTTACATCACCGGCGATATCCAGTGGACGAGCCTTAATTTCACTTACGGCACGGTAACAATTCGCGGGAAGATGCCCACGCAGAGTACCCAGCTGTGGCCGGCCTTCTGGCTATTGGGTTCGAATTGCCAGAACACGAACAAGTTTTCCGGGGACACAGGTTTTGGAGGTTGTCCAAACATGGGACAGAGCAGCTACACGGAGATCGACATGGTGGAGTGCTACGGATCAGGGTGGTGCCAATTTCACCTCGCCAACCCGAACTTCGGGATCGGGAATGGCTGCGATGCCACCTATGCGGTTGACGCCAACTTTCATACATTTCAAACGGTTTGGACACCAACAGACGTTAAGCAGTACATGGATGGCGTGCTCGAAACGACCTGTAACCAGAGCCTTAAGAATCCGATGTTTCTTATTATGCAGATCCAGACCGGCGGCTCAGGTGGAACTCCAAACAACGCCCTGCTGCCCGCCAATATGGAAGTGGACTTCGTAAAAGTCACGCAGCCGTAACTTGACTCGCCGCTGAAAGACGGCAGTGGCTCATGGAACAACCGTGAATAGCGCTTGCATGCCACCTTCGATGTGATCATTCACGTGGCAATGGAAAAGCCACGTTCCCACATTGTCTGGCACCATGTCGGCCTGGACCATCATCATTGGTTCCAGGTGAACCATGTCGGTGCGCATATTGTTGAAAACAACTGTCTGGCCGTGCCAGTGAGGCGTGTGCACATCATCTTCGTTGCTGTTCGCGAACAAGTACCAGCGGACCCGCTCGCCCTTTTTCATCGTCAAAATGGGCAGGTTCCCTTCGATGAATCCGTTGATGCTGTAGAGGAGGTAGCGTTGGCGAAAGCCAGGATCGTTGAACCTGAGTCCTTGCGTATATTTCCTTCGGTTCATCGCGTTTGATTCAAAATACCAGCTCTCGGTCTCGTCGAACACGGCAAACGCTGTAATAAACTCGCGATCCACATCCTTGGGCGTCCCGTCTGGCTTTGTGGATCCTTTTGCGCTCACTAGGATCGGCCCTATCAAGCCGGCATTCATGTCTCGCGGCTCTACGAAATGCGAGTGATAAGCCCATAAAATGGAGCTGGAATCTCCGGAAGCTGGCCCAGAGCGATCGGGCACTGTCCATGTATAAGTGTAAGTTTGGCCTGGTGGAACGCCATCGCCTTTCTTGGTCTCTGGCGATGCATTGTCGCTATAAAGCGCGCCTTCTGAGTCCTTGGCGTAGGCCAGACCGTGCGGGTGCATGCTGCACAGGAATTTCGTATTGTTCTTGAAAAATACCTTGATGACGTCTCCCACTTCTGCGCGGATGAGTGGTCCCAAAATTCCCAGGTGCTCCCATTGGGGTGGGCGCTGCTTCAGAGTAGTAAAACTGCCATCGGTATATTCGTGGTACACGGCCTTGCGATAGGTCGTTGAATTGGCCCCTCCTTCGTTCTCCGGTCCCGGAGTACCCGTCAAGTTCCGGCCACTCGGCGCGTAGTTCCACATGACGTCGTCGGCCGCGATGTAGTAGATGTGGAGTTTTGGTATGGGAGGAACCTCAGCGAAAATGCTCGATGACGCCGTGGCAGTAATAAGGCCGACGAGGAGCGCCAAGACGTAGGTCATTTTGGTGTTTTTCAAGAGAGCCTCTGAGTTGTGCGTCATGGGATCTCACCTGTCATCGCGCGCGGTCAGAACGCACCTGAGGTTGCCAGCCTGCTCTCTGTACGGCAAGTGCAACGGAACGGTTCGAGCACAAGTTTAATGGAATAAGGATGAAAATCGCAGCGCGTTACGAATCTTTGTCGAAAGCGTAATCTGATTTGAGAACTGGGAAAGGAACTCGCACAGCACCATCTCCTTCGCTGTCCGCTCCAGCTGGGTTGGGTGTAGGCGATCTCTTGCCGGTATGCTCCTGACCCGGCACGGTGGACAAAAAGCTAAGGCACGAAACCTGCCCTTCGCCAGAACTCCGTACTTGGACGGTCGTCCGCAACATAACCTGATGACGAAGTAGATGGGAGGAGCATTCAGACAAGACACCGCAAACGCGTTTAAGCCGTACTTTCATTCATAGCGGAGTGCAACCATCGGATCGACCCGCGAAGCCTGCCGCGCTGGAACGAAGCTAGCGAGCAGCGCAACGAACATCAGTAGAACCGCCACGCTCGCAAAGGTCAGAGGGTCATGCGTACTAACGCCGTAAAGCAGATTCGAAATCAGGCGCATGAGAGCGAAAGCCGCCCCCGAGCCCAGCACTACGCCTACGATAGCGAGCCGCGCTCCCTGTCCAAGGATCGACCACACCACATCTCCATGATTCGCACCCAGCGCCATTCGGACACCGATCTCATTTGTCTGGCGCGCCACGGTGTAACTCATTAGGCCGTACAGCCCAAGACAAGCTAGGAGAACTGCGAGAATGCCAAAGAAGCTCGACAGCTCGGAAATGGCCCGTTCCTGATTAAGGCGACTGTGAATCTGTTCTGGCATTGTACGTACGTCCGGCATCGGCGCACTCTTGTCTGTCTCCGCTAAGTCCTGACGTACCTCTTCCGTTATGTTTCTGGGGTCGCCGGCCGCACGAATTTCTAGGCCCCCATGGGCCATGTCGCCTTCGGCCTGGAAAAGCGATAGGAAGACCATCGGCGGAGGTTGCTCGCACAAACTGAAGAACTTCGCATCTTTGACCACGCCTACTATTTCGACCTCGCCGCTATGTTGAGGATCGCCCGCACCGGGGCCAAAGCGCCTACCGATCGGGTTCGCATTCGAAAGAAAGCTCCTCACGAATGCTTCATTTACCACTGCGACTTCGGGCGAACCTTTCACGTCCTGGGCAGTGATCGGACGGCCCAGCAAAAGTGGCATCCCTTCCGTTTCAAAATATCTGGGGCCTACCGCATTTGGAGCAACGCTCATCTCTTGATTCGGTCGCCCTGCTGCGCGAGCGAGCAGTAGGGTGGCAACGTTAGCGCAGGCTATCAACAAAATGATGAGTACTCCTCCCATGAGGACATGCAAAGGTTCGGAGTAGAAGAGGCGCATATATGAGATCCCTCGCCCGCCTGGCGACAATTCGACCTTTGACGCGTCGATGTTTCCCTGCCTCTCTCGCGAAAGATGGCTGCCGGCTTGCTCCGTGAAATATTGGTGAAGCTGCACGTTAACGGCGGCCTGAGCTTGCTCGATGCTGACTCCCTGCTTGAGTCGGCCAATCAGATCAAGCCAATAGTAAGCTCCGTTTTCGAGCCAAGACTCCCGTTGCATAAGTCGAGGTTGAAAGGCTAAGGGGACCCAGAGGTCGGCTGGGTTGCTCTCGACTCTCTCTCCGAAGAACTCTGGAGGAGCGACACCCACAATGGTGAACGGGACGCCGTTTGCCTCCAGGGCTCTGCCTAGCACGGAGGCATCGCGATTGAATCTTGCACTCCAGTAGCGGAAGCTGATGACTGCCGCGGGCGGTGCTGTCGGCTGATCGTCAGAGGGAGTAAGTGTGCGGCCCAGAATTGCATTCACCCCCAGGACGTCGAAATAGTTTCCCGAAACCTGCTTTGCAGACGCGAGTTGAACTCCCGCGCTGAGATCCACACCATCGACTCGCACGTTGACGTTGTCCAGAGCATTACGAAAGGCGCAGATGTCCTGAAACGTCCGGTTCTGGTTCTTGAAATAAGTGTAAAGCTCGTAAGGAAAGTAAGCTAATTGGTCCGCGGGAGGAGTGTTGCTGGAGGTCCACCCTTGCCCCACGGTGTCGGCAAACAGAACCAGTTGGTCTGGCCTATAGACCGGCAGGCTCTTCAGCATCACGGCATCAAGCGCGTTGAAAATCGCTGTATTCGCGCCGATGCCGAGAGCAAGCGTCAATACGGCGACTGCAGTGAACCCTGGGCTCTTGCATAGCTGGCGCAGCCCGTATCGAACATCCATCAAAAAGTCTTCTATGGATGGCCAGCGCCATACTTCGCGGCTGTCTTGCTCGATGAGACTGACATTGCCAAGCTCCCGCCGGGCAGCCGCAACTGCCTCTTTCCTCGGCATGCCACCCGCAACCAACTCCTCGATCTTCTCTTCGAGGTGCTCCCGAATTTCTTCTGAGAGTTCACCGTAGAGGCGACGCCTTGAAAACAGTTGGTTGGGCCACTTCATGATTCACCCGGCGCCAAAACCCGCGTAACCCCTTCGAGCATCCTTTCAAACCGCGACACCTCATGGTCCAGGTGCTTCGCTCCCTTTGCGGTCAACTTGTAAATCCGAACGCGACGGTTTGTATACGAAATTCCCCACTCGGCCTTGACCAAGTCTTCCTTGAGGAGCCGCTGAAGGGCCGGGTACAGCGAGCCTTCTTCGATTTGAAGTAAGTCGTTCGAAGTTCTCTTGATGTGCTGGGCGAGGGCATAGCCATGAAGTGGCTGTCGTTTAAGTGTTCTCAGAATCATCATTTCCAAGGCCCCGGGAAAGAGGTCTCGCTGTTCAGGTTTTTTCATGCGGGGCAATTCTCTCCTTGCCTCAGAGAAGCTATTACGGGTCTATGCCTAGAGCAACATAGGATAGCACTGAGCTTGGGTCAAGCAATTTTGTAGAGGGCACTGCGAATAGGGTGGCTTCCCATTGTGCAAGGTCAAACTCTTCGAGAACTTAATCTAGACGGAAACCTTGATCGAGGTGCCTTGGGAATTCAAGCGAAGATTGTGGACTTTCGTGTCCATCGCAAGGCCGCTAGCCGATGCGGTATGGGCCAAAAGATATCCTGCGCCGGATTGACCCAAGCCCCGCAGCTCGCGCGGGGCCTTGGTTTCACGCTACGGGTGCGTGAGGACAACATCCCGGAAGTAGTTCGAATTTTGATAACTGCTCGTGGGGAACTGACCCGGTGTTCCGTATACCCCATTGTTCCCCACTGGGGTGCTTAGATTCCCATTGACCACCGAGGTGGCCAGCCCGCTGTTGGTTGCGACGTAATACGTGCTTCCCGTATTGACGGACACCACATAGTTGGTGTTGGCGGTAATCGAAACTGGAGTGGTCAAGTTTTGCTGCTGCCATCCCGATGCCGTCTCCCCCGAGAAAGTCACCGTCGCCAGCAACTGCCCGGTGGCGCTCCACAAATGCCCCGTATGGGTTCCGATTTCGTTGCTCGCCTTCCAGAAACGGATGGCCGTGATCTGACCCGCCACGCCG
>WNFD01058491.1_pt1 | contig 10263 bp, 11 predicted proteins | sample 5400491 | NCBI WGS metagenome assembly WNFD01 (sample SAMN13153343, study PRJNA577476) | soil metagenome | isolation source: 120 cm saprolite under Douglas fir tree site 2 hole 2 replicate 2 | place: USA:California | collected 2015-04-18
GGCCAGAAGAAGGGACCCCTCACGATCGCGCTCGACACTCCGCTGGACCAGATCACCGACGGCCAAGCGGTCAAATTCAACGCCCCGACCAGCCCCAACTCGGCTTTCATCATGGCCGACGGAGGCGGCGACAACGCCCCGGGCGACCTGGCGTTTGGAGGCTTCGTCGTCAAGAACCAGGGAAAGCTCGACGTCCTTGCCATCAACTGCTCGCACCTCGGGTGCTCGGTCGCGCTGAACGCCGACGCCAAGACCTTTGACTGCCCGTGCCACGGATCGCGCTTCCACCTCGACGGCAACGTGCTGCACGGGCCGGCCCAATACCCCCTGTCACATCTGACATGGAAGCAGGGTCAGGATGCCAGGACCCTCGAGGTCGATGGCATCACCCTGGGTTTTTGAGGACGTAGCAATTGGCCATTCCGCACCCACGCGAGATCCAGCTGGCGGTCGTGCAGTGGCTCGACGAGCGCTACCCGTTCACGAAAACCATCGACGAGGCGATGTACCAGCGCGTCCCGAACTTCGCCAACGCCTTCTACTACTGCTTCGGCGGGATGGTGTTCGTCCTGATCGTCCTGCAGCTCCTGACGGGAATCCTGCTCGCGATCTACTACGTACCCGATGCGCGAGGAAATCCGGCGGCCGCCTACAACAGCGTGAACTTCATCCAGAACACGGTGTACCTGGGCTGGCTGATTCGCGGCGTCCATTTCTGGGGCGCCAACATCCTGATCATCATGGTGCTGCTTCACATGGCCAGGGTTTACTGGACCGGGTCATACCGCGCTCCGCGGGAGCTGAACTGGATGGTCGGCATCATCATGCTGCTGCTCATCCTCATCTTCGCTTTGAGCGGCTACCTGCTTCCGTGGGACACCAAGGCTTACTTCGCGACGGAGGTGACAATCAAGATCGCCGGCTCCCCTCCACCGGCGGCCCTCGGCGCTTTCATCAAAACGGTCCTGCAGGGTGGACCGGTGGTTGGCCCGCCCACGCTGCAAATTTTCTTCACCGCACATGTCTTTCTGCTGCCCGCTTTGATCGTGGTCTTGATGTACGTCCACTTTCGTTTCATCCGGGCACATGGAATCGCGGAGCCGATGTGAGATGAGCGAGAAAGACCTTTTGAAGGAGGGGCCAGGCGCCGCATCGGCCGCCAACGAGATTCCCCTGATCGAGGTGGAGCACACCGGTCACACGCTCGAACCCGAGTGGAAACGCCTGCCGATCGGGCCGGACAACATCCTGTACCCGGTGCTGGTCGGCATCGCTCTCTTCCCCATCCTGATGGGCTCCGCCGGTCATCACCTCGCCGACGACATGCCCGACGACGAGACCCATCCCTTCTTCCCGGACCATTTCTGGCCCTACCCCGTGATCATCATTTTCATGATGCTCGCGCTCGGGCTGCTGGCGTTCTTCGTGCAGAAGAACCTCCAGCTCGAGCAGTCTGCAGACCCTCGCGCCGTGACCATTCCGCGGCCCGACTGGTACTTCCTCTTCCTGTTCCAGTTCATCAAGCTGGGGCCTGAGCTGCTGATGTCGGTGGTCATACCGACCATCGCTTTCATCGCCCTCCTCGTCTGGCCGTTCCTCGACGCCGGTTTTGGTCCGGGCGTGGCCAAGCGGCTGGGCTGGAAGAGGTGGCCGGTGCCCGGCCGGAACATCTACACCGGCACGGGTTTCGTGGTCTTCCTGGCGATCATCGCACTGCTCGAAGCGTGGGCGCTCGGAGGGCCGAACTTCTGCCTCCCGTGGTTCACCGGCCCGGTTTGCGGAGCGTAGCGCGCCGCTAGGTTCGCGAGTCGTACAGCTGCTTGGTCAGCTCGACCTGCGCGAGATGCTCGCGGGCATGGCCGTAGTTCAACAGCAGCCAATCCAGACCCGGTAGCGGCGGACGGTTTCCCCGCGGCCGAAGTTCCATGAGGTCCGCCGCGGTCAGAGCACCCATGTGCTCGTCGAGGTCGCGATCCGCTTGATCGAGCAGTGCGAGGAGGTCGGCAGCCTCCGCTTCGGCCTTGAACTCTGACTCCCGGTCGCGCTCGGTGGCCAGCGATCGCACCGCGCGGATCATGTCGCGCTCTGCTCCGAGTGTATGAACGACGAGCACGGCGATCGAGTTGGCAAGCGGGAGAGGTTTCCAGTTCAGCGTGCCGTGGTCCAGGCCGCGCACCTGGGCACGCAGCTTGTCGTGGACCTCGCGAAACAGCGCGCCCACCGTGGTCGCGATGGTGCGGGCGCCGGCCTCGTCCATCTATACCTTCTCCGTGACGCGGTATTCGAGGTAGCGGCCCAGCAGCAATCGTGTGTGGGCCTCCAGCGCGGGAAGCACGCTGAGGACCAGGCCGACGATCGGATACATGAAGTACTGGAGATGAATCGCCACCTTCTTCCAAACAAACCGGCCAGTCAGCCGGTTTGGGCGGCAGGATCAGGATCTCGAAGTACAGGAAGAAGACCACCGTGGAGAGGGTCGTCGACAGCAGGATGCCCGAGTACGACCAGAGCGTCTGGCCCAGGTCCGTGAGCGAGAAATCGACGCTGACCCAGATCGGGACCGACGCGCCGAACATCAAGAGCACCGGCAGGAAGATCCAGTTGAGATGGTTGAGGAAGAGGTTCATGAACCGCCGGATCCTCAGCCACAGCGGGATCTCAGGGTGCTTGAAGATGCGAGCCAGCACGTAAGGCACGTCGGTGATGCCCCAGGCCCAGCGCTTGATCTGGTTGTACTGGCTCATGTGTGTGGACGCATAATCGCGCGAGTTCGGCGAGTCTCCGTAGAGCGGCAAGTACACGGACTTGACCGAGAACCGCTCGCCGAACGTGAAGAACGCCTTCCAGTAAAAGCGCGAGTCCTCGGGAATGACGTCCTTGTCCCAGTAGCCGACCTTGTGCACGAATTCGAGGCTGCAGGTGTAGCTGCTGAACGCGACCAGGCGATGCGGCCGGGAGTGAAGGAACATCTGCCACTGCGAGGTGCTCGCCGACATGATCCGCACCGCCATCGGGACCTGCCAGATGTTGTTGTGAAACAGGGGCACCGGCTGCCAGATCGAGTAGTCGCGCAGCGGCGTCCGGGAATGGTGCCAGCTGATCCAGGCGAAGTACTGCGGATGGACGCGGTAGTCGGAGTCCAGGTCGGTGACCAGCACCTGGTCGAGCCGGTACCCCTCCTCCGTCAGCACCCGGACCATCCAGCGTCCGCCCCAGTTCATGGCGGCGGATTTGCCGATGACGATCCCCGGCTCCAGCGGATCCTTGATGTGGTAGAAGCCTTTCAACCGGCTGCCGAACTTTTCTTTCAACCGGGCCACGTTCTCCCAGCCAGGCTTGTCGGTCTCGCGCGTAATGATGCCGACCATCGTCAGCTCAGCGGGGTAGTTCGAATCGACGATCGCCTGCATGGTGCGCTCGAGCACGTGGTACGGCTCCGTGTAGGTCGGGATGATGCAGAGGTGGTAGTACTGGAGCGGGTTGTGTGAGCCCTGCTCCTGGTCCGCGCGGCACGCCGCCAGCCAATCCTTGGCCATGTCGCGCCGCATGCGCCACACCGTGCTGTAGACGCCCGTCACCACGGTGACCGCGCGAATCAACCAGTACACGTCGAAAACGAGCACCGCGGACGCGACCAGCAGCGCGCCCGGCGTCTTGAAAAGGATCGGTATCCAGGCCGGCGCCAGCAGCATGATCCAGGTGATGAGGCCCGGCGCCGCCTCAAAAAGGCGGGCGCCGAACTGCCGCAGGGCGTGCTCGAGCGGCGAAACGGGCTGGTTCGCCGGGATCGACGCCACAGGCCGATTATGGCGTCCGCCTGGTGCGGAATACCGGACCCCCCGGCAGCCTTGTATTAGTCATGGACAACATGAAGCACTTCGACGGCCCGAATTTCGAGGCTGACGTGCTCAACGCAAGCGAACCGGTCGTGGTCGACTTCTACGCCGACTGGTGCGGTCCGTGCCGGATGATGACGCCGGTCGTGGAGCAGCTTGCGGGCGAGTACGCCGGCAAAGTGACGATCGGCAAGCTGGACGTGGACGTCAACCACTGGTCGACCGCCTGGTCGGATATCCCGGCGGAGCGGCCCCGATCAAGGCCTGGATCGAGAAGAATGCCCCTTCGGCGGTCTCGATCGACCTACCCGAAATAGCCGCGGCAAGCTAACCAAGCCGCCCGAGCGAAGCGGCCGAGGGAAATCTTCGGCCGTTTCGTCCTACCTATACGAATTTGGCCCGCACTGTCGTACTTTCCACACGAATTCCCCCAGCTGTGGATATCCCCAGTCGTGCGATCCACACATGACCGACCGCTTTCAATTCGTGAGGGTCGCACCGTGATCTGGCGCCAACCCGGACCTAGGATTGGTGCGAGCCCGTCAAGTCCAGCAGGTCAAGGGTTTCATGGAGGGTGTTCATGGCGATACAGACGAAGTCGGGGAGCAAGACGAGCCCGCGCGAGGTGATCGAGCGCGCCAAGGCTGAGGGCGTCGAGGTTGTCGACGTCCGGTTCATCGATCTGCCCGGGACGTGGCAGCACTTCAGCCTGCCGGTAGGCGAGCTGGAGGTCGACAGCTTCACGGACGGCCTTGGATTCGACGGCTCGAGCATCCGCGGTTTCCAGGCGATCGATGAGAGCGACATGCTGCTCATGCCGGATCCGGACTCGGCGACGATCGACCCCTGTCTCACGCACAAGACGCTGTTCCTCATCTGCGACGTCGTAGACCCGATCAGCCGCCAGCCATACTCACGCGACGCTCGGTTCATCTCGAAGAAGGCCGAGGAGCACCTGCGGAAGTCGGGCATCGCCGACGTGAGCTACTGGGGACCCGAGGCCGAGTTCTACATCTTCAACTCGCTTCGATTCGACCAGAACGCGCACAGCGGCTACTACCACATCGACTCGGAAGAGGGCATCTGGAACTCCGGCAAGAACTCGGAGCCAAACCTCGCGTTCCGGCCGCGGCACAAAGAGGGCTACTTTCCAGTGCCGCCGACAGACAAGTTCCAGGACCTCCGCTCCGAGATCATGCTCAAGCTGATCGAGGCCGGCGTGCGGGTCGAGGTCCAGCACCATGAGGTCGGCACCGCGGGCCAGGCCGAGATCGACATGCGGTTCGACTCGCTGACCTCGATGGGCGACAAGATGATGGTCTTCAAGTACGTCATCAAAAACGTCGCCGCGCAACACGGATACGTTGCGACGTTCATGCCGAAGCCTCTCTTCCAGGACAACGGGTCGGGCATGCACGTGCACCAGAGTCTCTGGAAGGACGGGCAGAACCTCTTCGCCGACGCGAAGGGATACGCCGGATTGAGCGAGATGGCCGTCCATTACATCGGCGGCCTCCTGAAGCACGCGCCGGCTCTGCTGGCGATCTGTGCCCCAACCACCAACTCGTACCGCCGCCTCGTGCCCGGCTACGAGGCCCCGATCAACCTCGTTTATTCGAAGCGCAACCGCTCGGCATGCGTGCGCATTCCGATGTACTCGACGGACCCGAAGACGAAGCGAGTCGAGTTCCGCTCGCCCGACCCGGCGGCGAACCCGTACCTCGCGTTTTCCGCCTGCCTCATGGCGGGCCTCGACGGCATCAAGCACAAGATCCTTCCCCCGGAGCCCGTCGACAAGGACATCTACGAGCTCGAGGGCGAGGAGAAGGCCAAGATCAAGTCGGTGCCGGGCTCTCTCGCGGAGTCTCTCGATGCCCTGGAGAAGGACCACGCATTCCTGCTCGAAGGTGGCGTGTTCACGAAGGACGTGATCGACACCTGGATCGACTACAAGCGAAAGAAAGAGGTCGACGCGGTCGCGCTTCGGCCGCACCCCTGGGAGTTCATGCTCTACAGCGACGTCTAACGAACCGATCACTCTCCATGAAGAAGGCCTCGGGGAAATCCCGAGGCCTTCTTTCTTTGTTTCACCTCCCCACCGCGTGGGGAGGTCGGCCCTGGCCGAAGGCCACGGCCGGGTGGGGCGCACTGTTTGAAACCCGCATCTCACCCGGAATGCGGGTTTGCGATCACAGCTGAAACCCGCATCGGCCGGCTGATGCGGGTTTGCTAAGCCTTCGAGACCTAGATCTCAATGTGACGCCGGTCGCTCCTGTTCAGCGGCAACGCCGCGGGACGCTTTCGTAGCATCAGCCGATCGTTTTTCCTGAGCCGGACTCGAGTCGGCACAGACAGGTCCGATACCGCGCATTCGACCGTCGATTGCGGGTTTGCTCCCCCCGCCGGGCGACTACATCCCCAGCATCGCGCGGGCCCGAAGAGCGATCGAGATCGCGACCCGCGTCTCGGGCTCGTCGAGCTGAAGGCCCGTCAGGGCCTGGATCCTCTCCACTCGGTATGACATCGAGTTGATGTGAATCCCGAGCTGGCGGGCCGCCGCCCGCCGCACCCAGCGCGCCGCCGCCAGGGCCTCGAGCGTCTCGAGCAACGGCGTGTCCCGCGACTGCGCGTACTCCAGCAGCGTGCCTAACAGCTCGTTGACGAAGCGGCGCAGAGCGTCCGGGCTCTGGACCTCGAGCAACAACCTGAAGGCGCCCAGCGAGCGATAAGACGCCACGCGCCCGCGTCCGCCCGCGCGTCGCGTCAATCGCAGCGCCTGCCTGGCTTCTACATGCGATCGCGCCAGCTCGCTCACCCCGTTGGCCAGGTTGCCGATGCCGACCGAAGCCGTGCCAGGCTTCATCACAGACGCAGCCGCCGCCAGCACCTGGCCCGCAAGCTTCTCCACTGTCGCCAGGTCCGCAGCCACCTCGTCCGGGACGAGAAACACTGCGGACGCCGATCGCACGATCGTCAGAGTCCCGGGCATTCGCGAACGGATGAGCCCGCTCAGCGCGGCGTCCAGCCGGTCGATTTCGCCTCGCGCGCCGAGCGCGGCCTCGGTCTCGTCGTCATCAGGTTCCAGGACGATCACCCACGCGCGCTGCGGCAGCCGGTGCCCCAGGCGTTCTGCCTGGCGCGCCACGCGCTGCGGCCCGCCGAATCCACAGTCTTCTCGTCGACGCTGACGGCCAGCAGGCCGAGCACGTCGGGGCCGGCCCGCACCGGCACTACGTCCAGCGCCCGCGCCGGCCGGCCCGCGTGAATCCGAACCTCGCGGGCTCCGGCCTGGCCGAGTGGGTTCGGGACGTGGATGCGCGGCGGCATGCTGTCCGAGGACTCCCCCGCACCCCGGATCCGGTAGCCGTCACCCGAGTACAGGACCGCCCGACCGCCGGCCAGCGAGCCGACGACCTCGAGGATCGAGCTGATTCCCGCCCCCTCGAGAGAGAGCTTGGTGAAGCGTTCGTGGATGTCGTGCGAGAGCTGGATCTCGGCCAGCTGCACCTCCGTTCGCCGCTGCAGCTCGCTGCGCTCCAGGATCCCGGCCACCTGCCCCGCGATCGCGCGGAGGAAGTCGATGTCCGCGGAGTTGAAGTCCCGCTTCTCGGCGCTCTGCACATTGAGGACGCCGACGAGTCGCGGTCCGGATTCGATGGGGACCGAAAGCATCGAGTGGAAGCGGTCCTCGTCCAGGCCGGGCACCCACTTCCAGTGAGGCTCCTTGCTCACGTCGGGGACCACCGCCGGCCGCCTGCTGTCTGCGACCCAACCCGTGATCCCGTCTCCGACCGGCATCACGACCTTGCCGATCATCTGCTCGTTGAGCCCATTCGTCGCGGTCAGCCGGAGTTCGCGGCCGCGAGCGGCCAGGAGGTAGAGCGAGCACACGTCGGTCCCAAGCGCGGACGTCGTCTCGCGGATGATCAGGTCGAGAAGCTCGTCCGGTCGCTGGGTTGCCGCCGCCGCCTGTGCCAGCCGGACCAGGAAGCTCAGCTCGCGAGCGGCAAGGCTGGTGTCCCCCTCAGCGATCGCCACCCCGACATCGTTCACCCTCGGGCGGCCCTTCAACCTCGTATCAACCACACAGTCAATGTCACCGTGGTTAGTGTGACTGATACAGGCCCAACCCGAACGGCCAATCCGAACGAACCGCGTTAGGCTAGGCACGCTTGACCTCTCCACACTTCGGACACTGGCGGGAACATTTCGCGGGCGTCGACCTGCCGGTCCCGGTCGCCGGTGGCGGCACCGTCACCGGGATCAACTTCGATAACGCCGCCAGCACTCCGCCCCTGAAGCGGGTCCGCGATGCGGTCAACGGATTCTCAGACATCTACTCGAGCGTGCACCGCGGCACCGGCTACAAGTCCCGCCTTGCCACCGAGGCGTACGAGCAGGCCCGCGAGCTGGTCGCCAGATTCCTGGCCGTCGACGAGAAGTCCCAGGTTGTCATCTTCGTCAAGGGGACGACCGACGCCCTCAACAGGATTGCCGCCGAGCAGGCCAGGCTCGATGGCAGGCAGGTGCTGGTCACCGAGATGGAGCACCACGCCGACCTGCTGCCATGGCGACACCGCAGCGGTCACGTCATGGTCGGCCTTTCCATGGACGGGCACATCGACCTCGAGGCGATCGAGCACGCGTTGAAGGAAGGCGAAGGAAAGATCGGGCTCGTCGCCGTGTGCGGAGCGTCGAACGTCACCGGCTTCGTCTCGCCCATCCATGAGATCGCCGAGCTGGCCCATCGCCACGGCGCGCTCGTCTCGATCGACGCCGCGCAGCTCGCGCCTCACCACAGAATCGACATCCGTCCGGCTGACGACCCCGGCCATCTTGACTTCGTTTCGCTCTCGGGTCACAAGATGTACGCGCCGTACGGGGCGGGCGTGCTCGTCGCACCTCGCGACTTCTTTGCCGGCGCGCCCGAGGTCATGGGTGGCGGTGCGATCAGCATCGTGACCTGGGATGACACCGTCTGGGCAGACCTGCCAGACCGTGAAGAAGCCGGTTCGCCAAATGTGATCGGCGCGGTCGCGCTCGGCGTCGCGATCGAGACCCTCCTCGAGCTGGGCTTCGATGAGATGCTGCGCCACGAGGTCGAGCTGGGCTCAGCGCTGCACTCGCACCTCGGCCGCATTCCGGGAGTCGCCGTGCTCGGAGGACGTGAGGCGGCTGCGGAGGCGCCACGACTTGGCCTGGCCAGTTTCGTGGTGGACGGCCTTCATCACGGCCTGGTCGCGGCCGCGCTGAGCCACGAGTGGGGCATCGCCGTGCGCAACGGATGCTTTTGCGCCAACCCCTACGTCTTTCACCTGCTCCACATGAATAAGGAGGCGGTCGACGCCGTGGAGGGCGAGGTCACGTCGGGCCATCGCAAGGCTTTGCCCGGAGCGGTCAGGGCCAGCCTCGCCCCTTACAACACGATGGTCGAGCTGGACCGGTTCGTCGAGGCGGTCACGCATATCGCGCGAGGCAGGCTCAAGGCGACGTATGAGCAGGCTGCCGATGGGACGTTTGCCCCGGCCGGCGGCTGGCCGCGCGTACCGAGCCCCATGAAAACGCTGGTCAAGACAGGAGGACGCAAGTGATCAAGCTCATCGTTGAGGTTCTGCTGGCGATCTTCTTGCACCCTGTCGCGTTCGTGCTGTGCGTCGTCAACATCGTGAACCGCACCGACCTGAGCGGATTGTGGAAGGTGCTGTGGATCATCATCAGCTTCTTCTGGGGCATCGGCCCGATCCTGTACATCCTCCTCGGGCGCGGCAAATTCTGGTAAGCGGCTGATCGCATGAGAGACCGCTCGGCGACCCGGGCGCTGGTGCTCGGCCTGTTGAGCCTTCCGTTCGGAGTCTTCGCTCCTTTTGCGATCTGGAGCGGCGCCTGGTCCCTGCGACGCATTCGTGCCTCGGAAGGCGAGCTCCAAGGAAAGGCTCGGGCTTTTGCGGGTCTTCTCGCCGGCGTGCTCGGTCTCGTCACTCTGATTGCCGGTACCGCGTACTGGTTTCTGGCGTCGTGATCGCTCGCGTCCTGTTGAGCGCTCTGGTCCTGGTGATTGCGGCGTGCGCCTATCCCGGTGCGCTCATCGAATCGATGGTGGTCCGCCTGTCGCCCGCGCGCGCCGCCACGTCACAGCCCACATCGAGCCCCATGCCGTGGCTCCACGTCGAGCATCCCGCGCAGGGAACGCCATTCGTCGCCGACGACCAGGGCCGCATGGTCCTGCTTCACGGGGTCATCCCGGCATCGCTGCTGGAGTTCGGGGCAACCGCCTCAACCGCGCCCGGGCCGCCCATTTACCCGATCGATCCCGCGGCGTACGCCGGCAAGTGCCCGGAGGCGATTTCAGCCGGCGGCCGCTATCCGCCGCTCTGCCAGGCCGACCTGGTGCAGATGGCGGCCCTGGGCTTCAACTCGGTGCGCCTAC
>WNFD01008239.1_pt1 | contig 10262 bp, 8 predicted proteins | sample 5400491 | NCBI WGS metagenome assembly WNFD01 (sample SAMN13153343, study PRJNA577476) | soil metagenome | isolation source: 120 cm saprolite under Douglas fir tree site 2 hole 2 replicate 2 | place: USA:California | collected 2015-04-18
CTTAAACGCCGCGGGGCCTCGCACCGGTCCCGGGACTCCAGTGATATGGCCCACGTATTCAGGGGCAAACAGGTCATCTATCACGTTCAAGTTTCTTTCGTTTAACCCTTGCCTCCAACGCAAAATGACGTTCTTGTTTTGTTCAGTGGACATGAGCCTATTTCTCCTTCTGCAATCGCACCCTGATTGACCGGCTCCCTAAGCCGGCTGCAGCTGAAGCCGACAGCTCCGATTACTCCGAGCATGTTGCGTCGGCAATTCCAGCCATTTCCCTCCCTGCCCATGCAGGGCGTGATGCTCCTTTGCGTTTGGTCAACAAAGTCTCTGCCAGCATTACGAGAGAGTCAAGTGGGGCATAACCAGGCCACATACGTGCCCTACGCTTGGCCTGCCACTCTTGTGAGTACGGCGCTTAGGGCGGGCTGCCGCGGAGGTAGGTGGTTCGAGTCCACCGCGGCCCACCACGCTTTCCGTAACGCGAACCGACGCAGTGGGAAGACGGAAGGTAGGGATGATGCTCTCGCGGCTCTCGACCCTCACCTCGACCACCAAGTCCTTGAGCAGCGCCTTGCGCTGACCGGGCGTTCCGTTGAGCACCGCGTCGCGGAGTGCCACTTCCGCGTCCCGCATGGCCTTCTTGCTCGGCGCCTCGACGCTCTTCGCGGAGTCACGGACATCCTCGAGCTTCGCGCGAAGCTCAGTTAGACGACGCTCAAGGGTGCCAACTCGAATGGCAAACCGCGTCTCAGGTAGCCGACCGTTTTCGAAGGCGTTGTAGTACCGCTGCACGGCCGACTCTGTCCCTGAGATCTCTGCTTCCAGGCGTCGGACTTGCGATGCGGGGTCGGGTCCTTGTGTAGCGGCACGCGAGCGCCAACGCTCGATGGCGGCGCTGACGACTTCTGAGTCCGCGTACGTCGCCAGCAGAGCCTCCAGGACCGCCTGGTCGAGCAGATCCGCCCGCAGAGTGTCGGAGCGGCAGCCTTGCCGGCCGTGGCGGTTCCGCGAGAAGCACGTGTAGTAGCGATAGCGCGCGTTGCGGCCGTGGGCAGCTGTACCGACATAGCGCTTCCCACACGTGGCGCACACGACGAGCCCGCTGAGCAGAAACTCGGTGGTGTTACTGCGCCGTGCCGATGCGTCTTCGCCGCGCATTCGCAGAAGGCGTTGGGCCTGGGCGAAGACGTCAGCGTCGATGAGCGCGGCATGAGGCGCGTCGTACCGCACGTCGCGGAAGGCGATCTTGCCGATGTAGGCCGGGTTGCGGAGGACGTTGAGGACGCTGACATGGCTCCAGAGCTGACCGGGTCGCGATCGGTAACCATCGTGAGATAGGAAGTTGGCGACTCCGCGCGCGCCGAGTCGCTTCTTGGTGTACAGGTCGAAGATCAGGCGCGCGACTGGCGCCTCCGTTTCGTTGGGCTCCAAGTGCCCTGTGTCACGGTTGACGCGGTAGCCGTAGGGCGCGTGGCCGCCGAGCCACTCGCCGCGTGCCGCCTTGCGCTCCATTCCAGCGATCACGCGGTCGATCAGAGTTGCGCGCTCGAACTCGGCGAATACGCCGAGCATCTGGACCATCATCCGACCCGCTGCCGTACCAGTGTCGAAGGGCTCCGTCGCGGAGCGGAAGCTCACGCCGGCGTGGTCGAGATCCTCGAGGATCTGAGCCAGGCCTCGGACAGATCGACAAAGGCGATCGACTCGGTAGACGAGCAGCATGTCGTAACGCTTGGCTCGCGCGTAAGCGAAAGCTTGCTGAAGGCCGGGACGATCGAGAGTCGAGCCGCTCATCTGATCGGTGAAGCGATGAACGAGCTGCCAGCTGTCCTGGCTCTGTATGTACGAGCCCAGGCGCTGCGCTTGGGCTTCGAGCGAGAACGGCTGGTGTTCCTCGTCGGTTGAGATTCGCGTGTACGTCGCCACGCGCACCGAGCTGCTCACGAGTGGCGATCGCTTTTCAGACATGGACACGTCTTATCACGGACTTCGTTGAAGGGGAATCCCCTTCAAGAACTCGATCGCCCAGCATCTCGGCTAGGACTTCAACCGCGCGGGCGAATTGCTCGTCCGACATCGGGACGATTCGCGGCGGCGCGATGTTCAGCACCAACGAATCCCGTGGATACCGGGGTCCGAGTCTGACCCTCAGTCGCCTTCCGGGCGAAGTCAACGTACGCCAGCGCGGCGCGTGACGTTTCACATCCATAAAATCTCCATTCAGAAATGTCTCACTTACCTTGAATCTGCCCGGATTGTTGAAATGACGGCGGTGAGCCTGCTGAAACTAGACAAAGCTGCAAGCCGTCTCGGGTGCCACGTCGAGACGCTGCGGGTCCACATCCGGACGGGACGGCTACAGGCGGTTCGAGGGCCGCACGGCTCTTACTACGTGGACGCTGAGGACCTTGCGTCTTATCCGAGACCGCGCCGGGGTTGGCCTTCGCCGGAAGAGTTCTCGGACGAGGAACTTGAGCGTTCGTGGTCCCTTGTCGAAGGCGTACTTCCGAAGGCCAGAGCGTGGCGCGATCGCGAGCTTGCCCTTGTGGATGAACTCCACGCACATCCCGAACGGAATCGTCGCCTATACCGACTCATCTCGGTGCATCGCCTTCGCCGCCTCGGCCTGACGTTTGGTCAGGTCGCCAGTGAGCTCAGCATCACCTCGCGGCACGCCCGCCGCCTCAGCTCCGCGAGTCTGTTTCTTGCGCTTCGCCGGGAGCTGGTGCGCAGAGATAAGGCGCTGGCACAAGCTGACGCTCAGGCGGCGCGACGGACGAGGCAGGACCTGCCTCGCCGGCGGCGACGTTGGCCACCCCGCCGCGCCATTTGACTTGCGGTCTCCGGTTTCTGTCGAAGGTCTCCGCGCGGATGATCAAGCGACTTGAAGCTATTTCCGATCAGCCCATGGGTCGACGTCGAAGCTCTTCTCGGTGGACCTTGACTATCTTGCTGGAGGACTCTTCACGATGAGCTCGAACGCGACTGGCAAGCGCCACCGAGCTGCTCTTGAATCAGCAGTACACACACACGTGTGTTTACGGATAGTGTCCGGAGACGTAAATGCGTTTTTGAACTCGTTTTGGCCGGTTTTGCGGAATTGACTGCGACCCCCACTGCGACCCCCTGTGCGAAATGGTCCTCGGGATTCCTCTTTACATAACGCGAACCGAAGCCGCCGACCACACTAGCGCCGAGTCGGTCCAGGAAGCGCCGAGCCGGCTAGTCGAAGCCCCGGGGGTAAGGTGTGCGAGGCGTAGGCGAATCGCCAGCGAAAACGTATGACTACTGCTCGTAACCTATGTGCTCCGTCACAGTTATCTCATGCAGGGCTAGCTATGCTGCATCGTGCCGCCGCTCTCATCTTGTTAGGCGTGGTCGCGGCGGCCTGTGGCTCGGTGCATCAACCGCTGTCGGTGAGTACTCCCACTGAGAGCTCAGGATCGCCAGCGCTCGGCAGCCCGAACCCTTGGATCACTCCTTCACCAACCGTGGCGTCGTCAGCTCGCCAGGCGCCTACGCCTTGCCCGACTGTTCAACCAGCAGCTCAATTTCAAGGGTCGACTCTCTCGAGCCGCAATCTCGCACTCGTGAAGCTGCAGGGTGGCAATCAGATCGTAGTCCGCGACCTTACCGACATCGAGCATCCCATCACTGTTGGCCAGTTTGACCAGCAGTCGCTTGCTCTAGGCCAGTTCGTGAGCGCCTCAGAGGTGTCTTACGCCGATTTCCCGTACCTGATCCGCACACCATTCAGCGGATCGCCCGCGAAGGTTGCAGCGCAGACGTGCAACGGGATATTCGCGTTTGCGTGGAGCCCGGACGGAACCGCTGCGGCATATATCGACGACGACCGCTCAAGCGATTCCGCTTACCTTCATGTCGTTCGAGGTGGGGAGGACCGTGTTGTGAGTTCGATGCCCCATTGGCCAATAACCGGCTGCGAGGCTCAATGGGCCTGTCTTGATAGCAGCTCGGTTCGCCTTCTCTATTCTCCCGACGGCGCATATATCTCTTTTGTGCAGTGGTGGGGCGGACCGAGCCTCCGTATCTGGACGGCTGATGGAAGGACGCTCATGAGCGTTGACCGGGAGGCTGAAACGATGTCGGTTTGGTCTGGCAGCACGGCCTATTGGCGAGACAGCAGCGGTGTTGAATCGTGGCGGGACGGCCACGAGTCCCTCGCGCTACCCGGGGTCAAGTGGATTCAACCAAGTGCCTCGCCTGCTGGCGGCGCGATCATCTATGCCGCTCGGGATGGCGCCGGCGTGCCGCGCGTCTACCGATTCGACACCGTGTCCGGCGTGACGACGGAGATTGCGAAATCTAGAAACCGACCCGCGTTCCTCACGCCGCGGTACATCTGGTACGAGGAAGAGCGCCTGTGCGCGCCGGGCGACCAATGCGGCGCTGCCGTGACGATGCCGACCGGGAACACCTACATCTATGACCTTCAAACTGGCACGGAAGCTCGGTCGATCATCACAGCTGTCGGCGATGTGTGGCCTCACCCGGCCTAAGCTGCCTCGGACCCAATAGCTACCGAAGCGTAATTCTCTCGCCCACTACAGAGACCTGGTTCGCGTTACGGAAACTACGGCCCCCACCACCTGATCTGCGTTAGTTAGTAGAGAGACATTTTTCCGCGAGACCGTTACGGCGTGATCGAAGGTAATTAGCAAGCCCCGGCAGCGTCAAGCTGAGGCGGGGCAAGCCGGGACTACTTGCGGACGCGGAACCGGAGGATGGTGACGGCGCCCGACCACGTGCTGCTGACCGGTTCCAGGTCTATCCTCGCAAGGCCCGGGGACGAGAAGCGGATGCCGTCGCCGAGCAGCACCGGCAGTACATACACCAGGATCTCGTCGACGAGACCCCGCCGCAGGCATTGGCCGGCCACGTCAGCACCGAGAATTTCGAGGTTCCTCCCGCCCGCAGCGGCCAGTGCCGTGGCGGCCGCGTCCCCGATGTCACCGGTGAGGAACGTGACCGCCGGGTCCGGCGGGTCCGGCGGCTCGTGGGTCAGGACGAACACGGGTCCGGAAAAGGGGTACGCCTTGCCGCTCGATGCTGATCCCCGCTCCTTGTCGGCGTTCATCCTGTTGGCTACGTCGTAGGTGCGCCGGCCGATGAGCATGGCGCCGGTGGCGGCCGCGATCTCCGGGAACGCGTCCGGCGCCATGAAGTCGAAGACCCAGTCCATCGCGTGACCGGGACCGGCGATGAAGCCGTCAAGCGAAATCGACCTGTTCACGACCACCTTGCCGTTTCCGGCGCTCGTGTCGCTCAACATGTTCCTCCGAAGAACCTTGGGATGTTCCCGGAGCGGATCACGGTGCCGAACCCTAGCACTGAATCGACCACGCGGGGCTCGGAGCTTGGTGCCTCGTTGACCGAGCAGCTCGCCCGACGTGTGCGGTCGCTACGGGTCGAACGTGACTGGGGCCAAGATACGGGCTCTCTTCAGACGGCGCCCGGACGTGATCCAAGGCTGATCTGGCGACCAACTACATCAATCTGGTTCGCGTTACGGAAACTACGGCTCACACCAATTCGGCGACTTTCCATAACGCGAACCGAAGTCGCCGGCGCGAGAGGACCCTCCGCGAGGGGCCTTGACCGTTGCGAACTCTTGAGGTACCAGGCCGCCCTCGATGCCTACCGGCTGGGAGCTCGTGGAGCTGATTGATATCGAGGAGAACGGGGCGACCGCGACGGGCGGCATGAAGCACTCGGACATGATCCAGGTCATCGCCCGCAGGGCCGCAGGCTTAACCGGGCGGCGCGTTTCCGGCGTTCACCTGGAAGACGATGAACTCGGTGAACTGATCTCCGTCTACCTGGAAGCCGAACCATCCCGGCCCGTCGGTCGAGAGCTGTCCGATCCAGGCCCTCCAGAAGGAAGTCGGCGTCACTGCCGCGAGATACAGCCCTCCCGTCGACGTGTGGGCGGCCGTGACCAAAGACACGCCGTGCTGCTCTTCCTTCTCGGTGGCATTGGCCATCGACAAACCTTGCATGTCGACGAAAGTCACCGTCGTCCCCCCGCCCGAAAGGTGGTATGGCCGCATCAGCAGAGGCCCGGAATAACGAGCGTCGACCATCAGGACGACTGCCTGCCCGCCTGCGTACCAGGTGTCTTGGCCCGACATGTAGGCGGGCCCGACGCCGGCTCCGTAGTCCGGCGCGACCGCTCCCGCCAGGCTGCCCGACGAGGAAGCGCAATTTCCAGTCGCCGCCGGCGCAGGAGGCCTTATCGGTCTTTGCTCCAGCCCGGCCAAGGCGTCGGCGCCGGTCTGGAGCGGCGGGGCGGATTGGCTCGGGATGGACTCCGTGCAGCTCGGGGGCAGCGCGCCCGGGTAACCGACGACACGACCGCAGCCGATCACGCCGGCGGCAAGGCTGAGCAGCAGGAGCAGGCGCGGCAGGCCGCGCACGGCAATCATCGCCTAGCGGTGAAACGTCTACCGCGGGCTCCGGTTACGCGCGGATCGGGGGCCCTACTTGGCGCCAAATCGAGGCCTGCCACCAGGTACGAGGATCCATAGCTTCAGAGTGTCCGATTCGTCCTGATGGCGGAGTTTTGAGCTGAGATTGATGCGTCCGCCAACCAAGAGCGACTGGTTCGCGTTACGGAAACTACGGCCCACTAGACTTTCGACCGACGAACCGAGTCTGTAAATGAATTGGACTGAAGGTTTGGTACTCGGGGCGTAGGACCCCGTCTCCCGCTTTCCCTCTGACTCGCTGCCTCGTCTTCGAACGACCTGGCGATGGTGGTCTGGTCAGGATGTCCGGCGCCGGATAACTGCGCCGGTAGCGCTCGCCCGAGGTCAACCCAGGCCAACTCATTCTGGATCGCCTATTCGAAAGTCTCGCCGCTGAACATGCGGGCACAGCGCGGACCCAAGGGTGGACTCTTGCCCGTTGCGTCGCGTGACGCGGCTGCCGCCGCCACTTGATCTCTAGGATTTACATCTACCGCTAGGAGGCGCTTAATATCGGCCAGAGCGAAGCCGCACGTGGCTTGGCGTTGGCTGGGGCGGTCGTGAGGGTTCTGGGAATTGGAGGGGTCACCATGACGCTGGCCAAGCGGTTTGCCGCCCTCGTTGCGACTTTTATTCTCGGTCGGCGTCGCCTTTGGCCGATGCTGTTGGCGACGGGGTTCGCGATCGGGCCAATTGCGGCAAGTCCACTATCGGTGGATGCGGCCGTCGTTCAGGTCTGTCCGAGCGGTTGCGCCTTTACCACCATCCAAGGCGCCCTTGCCTCTGCCGGCAACGGAGACGAGATCGACATCGCCGCCGGAACTTACAGTGGCGGCTTCACGACCTCCGTGAATGTTGCACTTGTTGGGTCTGGGGCGGGGTCCACCGTGGTAACCGGCGGAGGTCCTGTCATGACCGTCCCGATGGGCACGACAGTTGCCGTAAGCAGCCTCTCTATTACTGGCGGGAACAATCCCGGCGGCAGTGGGGGTGGCATCTTGAACTTGGGCCAACTGACACTCACGAGGGTTGCCATAGCTGGTAATGCGGCCGCCTACGGCGGCGGTATAACCAATGTCGGCGTCCTGACGTTGAACGGCATCGTCAGCAACAACGCGGCGACCGTGAATGGCGGCGGCCTCTTCAATCGTCCTTCCGCGCGAGTGACGGTAGAAGACAGCACATTGACAGACAATACCGCCGGGCGATTCGGTGCCGGAATCCGGAACCTGGGCACCATGACGATCGACAGTTCTGTTGTGAGCGACAACTCGACCAACAGTGACGGCATGGGCGGCGGTATATCGAATGCCGGTAGGTTGAGCGTGAGCGATAGCTCAATAATCGGCAACGCAGGCGGCGCCGGTGGCGGGGGGCTTGAAAATGTCAATGAGGCTGGGGGTGCTGCAGGTATCGAAGGGACGACTACGACTCCTGGCACGGCCGGCCTGAGTCATACTCAGATCGCTGGCAACACGGCTGCCTACGGCGGCGGAATCCTCCAGCTTGGCGGGAATCTGACGATCGTAGGTGGCCTGATTAACTTCAATACCGCGAGTGTCGTTGGCGGTGGGATTTTCTTGAGTGATGGCGTAGTCACACTAGTCAACAGCAGCGTCGTGACTAATGCGCCCGACAACTGCGCTCCGCCTAACAGCGTCGCAGGGTGTACCGGCTAGGACCCCCAACCCCATTCGTGCGATTCGAGAGGGGGATCGCATACCAGAGCCGATCCCCCTCGGCCCTCGTCGCCGGTAGCTCTGAGGCACACGTTGCTACCGGTCGGTATGCGGCAATGGTCAGACAGGTGAGCAACTGCAGGTTACGCCCTCGTGGTTAAAGGCCATGCATGCCGCGGTACCTGGCTCGCGAGGCTTACCGGAGGCGATACCTGAATTCAACCCGGGCCTTGGTACCTGGGGCGCCAACCCCCGTCTCCCGCCCCACTCGGCCTCGTATCGCGGGAGACGGGCCCCGCCTTTTTGAATGCCGCGCGCGGGATTGACCGCGCGCGCGGCGCTCCAGCCTAAAAATGCGAGTAGCGAGGATCACACCCCGATCCCGATCACGTCAGCAGTCCTGCACCAGGCCGAGATTGCTCGCGGCCACGCCACCCCCGCCTGTGGCGCTTTCGCCGGCGTTGGTGACCGCGTTCACCGGCAGGCTTGTCGCCGACGCGCTCAACCCAGCGCTGAGGCTCGTGGCTGCGGCCGAATACACCTCACTGCAGCTGCCGACGTTGCCGTTCGAGTCCGTCTTCACCACCCAGACCTCGTCAGCCTGCAGGTTGTAGTACTCCCGATAGCCGACCGCGACAAACCCACCGTCTGCCGCTTGCGCGACTCCATAGAAGCTGCCTGCGAGGAAATGTCCGGTGGCCGGCCAGACGGCGTGGAAGTCGTGCTGCCACTGAACGCCCCCGTTCGTGTCGGTCTTGACAAGCCACGACGAGAGCACGGGCAGTCCGTCGCTTGGGTCGATGGTCTGGATATTTCCAACCAGAACGTATCCGCCGTCGGACGCCTGGCGCATCGCGTAGCTGAGCGTGCCGAAATCGCTGCACGTGTAGTTGCCAAAGATGTTGAAGTAGCACGTGGTGCCAACGTCATAGCGGTTCTGCCACTGGATCGCCCCACTCGAGTTGAGCTTGATGAGCACCGCGTCCTCGGATGTGCCCGACGAGCTCTGGAAGCCCGCAATCGCTGCCAGGGCGTAGCCGCCGTCGGAAGTTGGCAGGATGGACGAGTTCGGGCCGGCATGGCCCCCGACCGTGTAGCCCTGCTCCCAGACTACGTTGCCATTGGAGTCCAGCCTCACCGCGAGCAGGCTGGCCGTGCAGTTGCTGCTGTAGTCGAAACCGCCACTCACGACGAAGCCGCCATCGGAGGTCTGGCTCGCTGAGTGCGCCTCCGCAAAGGCAGCGCACTTGCCACCAATTTGTTTTTGCCACTGAACGTTGCCGTTCGAGTCGAGCTTCGCTATCCAGGCGTAGGTGTTGTTGGAAGTGTCCTGCGTCGTGCCCGCAACAACATAACCGCCGTCATTCGTCTGCCTGATCTGGTTGGCATTCGATTGGAAGGCGCCCGGGTAGAACTGCTGCCACTGCAGCTTCCCGCTCGAGCTGAGCTTGACTGCCGCGGCGCAGTTGAGCGTGCCGAACCCAGCGCTGGTGCACTGCGGTTTGACGCAACCCTCTTCTCCGCCGGCCAGGATGTAGCCGCCGTCCGAAGTTTGCTGCACGGACTTGAAGCCGTAGAAGGCGCCGCCGTAGCAGCCGACGGTCTCCTGCCACTGGAGCTGACCATCGGGAGAGAGCTTTCCGATCCAACCGTCGTAAACCGTTGCGCAGCTGGTGGAGCTGGTGCTGACCTGGGTGCTGCCGGCTACCACGAGCCCACCGTCGGAGGTGGCCTGCACGTCCTGGGCCTGGGAGTTGGGAGAGGCACACGCCGCGTCCAGGGTCGGGGCCACGAAGGCATGAATCCATGAACCACTGTTTGGGCTCGGGGACGGACTTGGGCTCGGGCTGGGCTTCGGCTTCGATCGGGCCGCGAGCAGAGCGGCAGCGTTCGAGCCGGCGCCTTGAACCGGCGTGCCGAATGTCGCGAAGCCGAGCGTTATGCCTACGGCTGCGGCGGTGGCGGTCAGAACCTTCAGGCGCAGCAGGGTCATTGCTTTCACCTCCAACCATCTGCGCGCGAGAGCGCGCGAACAGGTGAACCCTGCACCTGGAATGTGACGGTGGCGTGACAGCTGACTGGCGGCAGCTCAGCTCCA
>WNFD01031291.1_pt1 | contig 10262 bp, 3 predicted proteins | sample 5400491 | NCBI WGS metagenome assembly WNFD01 (sample SAMN13153343, study PRJNA577476) | soil metagenome | isolation source: 120 cm saprolite under Douglas fir tree site 2 hole 2 replicate 2 | place: USA:California | collected 2015-04-18
GCAGGCCGTCTCGAACGAGGAGTTCTTTCCGATTCCGCAGACACCCGAACAAAAGCGTCTCGAGCACGAAATCTTTGCCGGTGCCGAACGAGAAGCGCGGCTCGCTGGAACCGATCGGCGCCAGTTTCTGCGCTCGTCTTGCGGGATGGCGCTGGCCTTTGCGGCTTTGAACACGGTCTACGGAAAGTGTTTCCGCGTTGACGCCGCCGAGTTGAGCGATCCCGCCGCCGTCGCGGCGGGCAAGACGCGGTTCTTCATCTTTGACGTCCAGACGCATCACGTGGCCATGCCCGAAGAGATCCCGCATGCGGATCAGGAGTTCTTACAGGGCATCTTCAGCCTGCGCGAGACGGCCCGCTCGATGAATCCTGCTTTAAAAAACCGTGTACCCAAGATGGAAGATCTCTATCTTGAGAACTACGTCAAGGAAATCTTTCTCGACAGCGAGACCGACGTCGTTGCGCTCAGTGCGTTGCCGGGCTCCTCGGAGGAGAGCGATATTCTGACGCCGGACGTGATCTACAAGAGCCGCTCGTGGATCAACGAAGTGACCAGTTCGCCGCGGGTCATCAGCCACGGCTATTTTTCACCCGACCTCGGCGAGCAGAACCTTGAATACATGCATTCACAGCTCGAGAAAATCAAGATCGAGGCGTGGAAAGGTTATACCGGCTGGCCGCGAGCCAAGGGAGTTGACCGCTGGCGCATGGATGACGAAAAGCTGGCCTATCCGGCCCTCGATTTTGCACGCAAGCACGGAATCCGCAACATTTGTCTCCACAAAGGTCTTCCATTTCCCGGCGACCCGGAACGCTGGAGTCCTATGGACGTTCCCCGCGCAGCCATGGATTTTCCCGACATGAATTTTCTCGTCTACCACTCCGGGTTTCGTGACGTGGGGGAGGTGCTTCCCGCGGCACGCGATCGCTTCCAGAAGAATTCCTACATTCCGTGGACGTCAGACCTGTGGAAAAATTTCTGTGTTTATCTTCGGAGCCTTTTCGACGCAAGCCTGATAGATTCCAGACCACCTAGACACGGCTTTTTTCGCGGTTTCCGTTGTTGCGTAAACGTCCACGTAAATCTCACCAGGAAAACGGAGATTTCGGCCCGCTTGTCCAATCTTCTCTAAGCTGCGTGACAGGTAGACGAAAACGGAATAGTGGTACATCGCAAGGAACTCGAAATCTTCGTCGATTCCTGCGCGGGGAAACTGTTCATAATGGGGAAATGATGGTTTGATGGCTCCCCAATGCAGCGTTTCCAGTGCGTCGCCATCATTTTCTATAGTTGGCAAGTCCATAAGCTACCAGAATGCTAGCAGAGATTCGGGTTCCATGATGTGGTGTTGGCAGATAGTCGGGGCAACCCTCCATTTTACAGGTGAAGAATTACAGGTGAAGTTTTCTGGTGAGTTTTCCTAAGTGATTGAAACAAATGGTAGGCTCGTGGGGACTCGAACCCCAGACCTCTTCACAGGCGAGTATTGCAGCCTCGCGTATTCCGCCTTGGCCTGCTTCAGGATGGGGATGTCGGGGTCGGCGTCTTTCCAGAGCGTGAGGAAATCCTGATAGGCGGATTTGGCTTTGGCAGTGTCGCCTTGAAAACTGGGTTAAAACCGAGGATTTATTTCCGGCTCAACAGATAGAGGTCCGCATGACCGCCAGGGCGCGCATAGACGATGGTGGAAAGGTCCCTTGAAAAATCGTAGGCGTTACCGCCGGAGACTAGGCGAAAAGCAAAGGGAACCTTTAATGCAACCTGGGGCGAACCGTTTAGTTTGCCGACATTCCATTTGTGACGGTAAATCGTAACTTCACCACGCGAAGCAACTGCATACATGAACGACCTGCCATCCCGAGCAAAAGTTGCACCGAATGTTACGACGCCGGGAAGCAATGAAATGCATTTTCTATCTGAGATGGAGACCTCGTAGATTCCAAACTTTTCGCCGTACCCTACGACACTTAGCAGGTACTGTCCGCCGGGGTCAGCGTCGGTCAACATGCCACAGTTGTCCGCGAACTTCTCCGGATTCGAACCGTCCAGGTTCCATTTCCAAACTGTCGGCATTGGACCCGAAGCCACGGTCTCCACGCCAGTCACGTAAATCGATTTCTGGTCTGGACTCCATACCGAACTCCAGATAGTACTTCCCATCCCTGGGAATCGACGAAGACCGCTGCCGTCCGCCCCGGCAATATATCCATTGTCTCCTTTGGAACCCTGTCTATTCCTCCCTTCATGCTCATGAAAAGACAGATGAGCGTTGTCTGGCGCCCAACTCCCTGTCCCCATGTCCTCTCCGGTGGCGATTTTCATTTTATTGCCTCCGTCGATGTCTGCCACCCAAAGTTCGTGCTTTTTGTCTGCGGTGAACCCGAGATACATCACGCGTTTTCCATCCGGGGAGATGCTGGGTTGAGTTGCGTCATCTGACACAATGTCCCTCGATTCCCTTGAATGAACGTGGTAGGCAGTCAGGGCTCCGGAGGACTTGCCATTCACAAAGTAAATCCCTTTTCCTCCAGGGTCCGGCATGGGCGAGAAGTCTGGTCCCGTACCGAAAGTAATCTGTGTCAGACTCCGGTCATTCAAGCTGTAACTCCAGATGTTTGTCAGTCCGTTTACCATCCGGCTGAATAGCACGGTTTTTCCTGGTTCGGCCCATACGACTTCAAACGGATTCCCAGACACCTCACCCAAATCAATCGCCTCATGGCTGGTGACATTGATTCTGTAAAAATGGAAATTCAATGACTGCTCTCGACGACCAGCAACGAGCAAGTCCTTGCCGTCTGGGAATAATAGAAGCGGGATGAAATCCAGGCTACTGCTTTCGGATTTGAACACTAGTTCTTCGTTGAGTCCTGATTTTGCCGAGCGAAAAATTTCGGTGCTGCTCGACTTTACATAGAAGATGGATGAGCCATCCTGCGAGGGGACCACGTGCCAGGCAGAGGCCACACGACTCGGGGTGCCTCCGAGTGTAGGCACAGCCCAGACCTCGTCCCGGCCAAGAGACCTTCCGTAATAAACTTCTTTTCCATCATGCGAGAAATTGTCCACAAACTTGTCACCTTCGTCATTCGTGAGTTGAAGGGGCTGTCCACCGGATGTGAGCATGAGGAACACCTGCGATACGCCTCCGACCGGAGACACGAATACCACGTTGTGGCCGTCCGGAGATAGCCTCGTGCCGTTCAGCGGTTTGTTCCACTGGCTGATTTGCGTAATTTTTGCTGGCTCACTCGACGTCTTCGAGCGCAGCGCAAAGTGATAAACCGCAAACGCCGCCACAAGCAGCGCCGCACCTACCGCCGCAATTACATACTTCTTATTTGCCGATGACGCAGGAACTTGGCTCGCGGTCGCACTTGGGCCGCTGGCAGGCTCCAGGCCAACGGGTGGAACTGCGGCACTTCCCGAGGCCAACATTCGTCCGGAGTCGGTATCCCGCCGGAGGCGCTTTAAATCGGCGCGTAGGTCTGAGGCGGACTGATAGCGAAGGTCCCGGTCTTTCTCGAGGGCCTTGTTGATGATGTCTTCGAGCCTCGCCGGAAGCTCCGGGTTCAGCCGCAGCGGAGTGACGAACGGTCGATTCATGATTGCGTCGGAGATGACGCCGGAAGTTTCGCCGCGAAATGGCAGCGCGCCTGTTGCCATTTCATACAGCACCGCGCCAAATGAAAAAATATCAGTTCGGGCGTCCAACTCCTTACCGCGAACCTGTTCGGGAGACATGTAGGCGACTGTGCCCAAGGTGCTTCCCGGACTCGTTAAATGGTTCGGGTCAATTTCTTGTGTGGCGAGCGTGTCCGCATCGGCAGAGGTGTACTTTGCGTAACTGACCTTCGCTAGACCGAAGTCGAGAATCTTTGCGAGACCGCGCTTGGTCACAAAAATGTTGGCAGGTTTGATGTCACGGTGAATGATGCCTTCGGCGTGCGCCGCGTCAAGAGCATCGGCAATCTCAATCGCCAGCGTGAGTAGAACATCGGCATCGATTGGCCTTCCGTTGATGCGGTGCTTTAACGTCATGCCATCGAGAAATTCCATGGCGATGAACGCCTGTCCGGCCTGCTCGCCGATGTCGTAAATGGTGCAAATATTCGGGTGATTCAGTGCGGAGGCGGCTTGCGCTTCGCGTTGAAAACGGGCGAGTGCCTGGGGGTCTCGGGCGACTTCTTGCGGCAAGAACTTCAGCGCGACGAATCGATGAAGCCGGGTGTCCTCAGCCTTGTACACCACTCCCATCCCTCCGCCACCGAGCTTTTCAAGGATGCGGTAGTGAGCGACGGTCTGGCCGATGAGCGAGGCGGAATCCGCCATGATGAGGTCATCTTAGGTTGCGCCCAAAAGCAAGTCAACGAAGAGGAGCGAAGACGAGCTTGGAACAATCCACCCAATTTACAGGTGAAGAATTACAGGTGAAGTTTTCTGGCGATTTTTCCTAAGTGATTGAAACGAATGGTAGGCTCGTGGGGACTCGAACCCCAGACCTCTACCGTGTCAAGGTAGCGCTCTAACCAACTGAGCTACGAGCCTACAGTTCAGATAGTTTAGCACGCGAACGGCGGCTCAGTGAGCGCGAATGCCGCCCGGGAGGTCAGTTACCCGAACGCGCTACAGGATCTCGCGTCACTCCTCTAGAATTCGTACCTTAGCGCAAATTGCATCACGCGCGGCTGCGTCAGCAGGCTGGTGTAGGCGCCGAAATTGTTTGGCGATTGAGTCAAGGAAGTGAGCAAGGATGCCCCCACTCCTTGCGCATTAAATCTGGTCAAATTCGGCACGTTGAACACTTCCCAGCGGAACTGAAGCGAATGGCCTTCCCAGGGCAGCGCCCAGCGTTTTCCGAGGCTCATGTCCCAACTGGCGAATCCATCGCCGCGCAAAACGTTTCGCGAGCCAACGCCTCCGGGCAGCGGCAGCGTAAAGTCGTTCTGCGCCGCTGCCGGATCGGCAAAGATGTTCACAGCGCCGTTGCTCTTAAACACGCCGGTCTGCGGCCGTGCGGTCATTTGTGTAATTGCCGTTAGAAACCAGTTGGTCGGCCAGCGCTGTCCGCCGTCGACGCTGAACGGAAATCCGCTCGTCCAGCGAGCGAGTCCGGTAAGCTGCCATCCGCCAATCAACGCGTCCACTACTTTTCCGGAGTCGTGCGCGAAGGCTCGCCCTTTGCCGACCGGCAGGTCCACAATCCAGTTCGCGTTTACTTGATGAGTTAGGTCGTAGTCGGAAACGGCGCCGCGCCAGGTTGGGCGAGAAGTCATTCGCCAGCCGACTACCGACTAATCCGATGTTCTGGTAGCCGTAGACGGAAAAGCCCACGCGTGAAGCCGCAGATGTAATGTCAATCGACTTCGAAAATGTGTAGTTGAAGTCGAATTGCACCCCGTGGCTGAACTGCTTGCGCAAGCTTGCTTGCAGCGCGTGGTAGCTCGAATTCCCGATTGAGCTCCACCCGTACATGGAAATTGCCTGGTTGTCGAGAAACTGCCCGGAGCCGTTGCCAAGTTTGCCTGGCGGCCCGTTGAAAAAGTAAGGGCCGGACCCGACGCTGTCGCCGAGCCCTCCAAAGAGATCGATATCCGCGAGCCCGACGATTTCGTCGCCGATCACAGAAAGTCCAGGGTTGTAGTAGAGATCGAACACCGATTGCAGCAAGCCGTCGGTCGTGTTCGAGGTGGCTGGCGCAAATCCGGTAAATGCATCTTTGTATTGTGCGGCGCCCGGCCGAAGCTTGGGCAGCATGTCCACCCAATATTGCGACGTCGGGCCAAGCAGCGCGGCAGTAACGGTGGAAATGTCGGACGGGCGCGTTCCGCACGCTTGGGTAGTCGTGGAAGTGGTGGTTATAACCGCTTGATAAAAATTGCCGGTCCCACCCAATCCACATGCGCTGTTAGCCGCGGCAAATTTTCTTGCCAGGTTGGACATCGCCGATGCCGCCGCGTAATAATCGATGCCGGTCTTTGGGTCCACGATATCCAGTGGCTGATTCAAATCGCGCTGCGTAAGCAAATTGCGGCCAAAGCGGCCGACGTACGAGATTTGAATCGAAAATTGCTTGGGTAACTCGCGCCCGATCGAAAGATCAGCGGTGTAGGCGTGAGGCGTCTTCAGCGTGTCGTCATTTCCCCAGAGGTTTGCTTCCGCCGCTATTGGAGGTATTTGCGGAAATCCGCCTTTAGGCGGGTCCTGTAGGAATTGCACCCCATTAATATTGTTGATTGGAATGGTGTTGATGCCGGTAATTCGCGGCAAATCCTCCGCGCCTGTGACCCCGAACGTGCAGCAGGTATTTTGCAAAGTTGTCGTCAAGCCCGCCGCGCCCACCTGGTCAAAAGTATTCAGCAGCGCGAATCCTGCACGGTCATAAACCCGCGCAAACCCAGCCCGAATCACGGTCTTGTCGTTGTCGCCGAAAAGTTTCTTGAGCAGTCCTCCAGCAACACGCGGCGAGTACGCTATCGAGATTCGCGGCGAGAAATCCGTCTTCTCGAAGTTATAGAAACCAGGTCGATGGTTGACCGGACCTCCCGGTTGAAATTCAAGTGGCAGCTCTGCGCCGTATCCGATTCCTTGCTTCATGTTCGCGACATTTTTCGCGAACTGCGTACCCAGCCCGAATGTTGCTGTGCTCTGCAGGCCGTTGGTCTCCCAGGGAGGCGGGAAGAGCGACCAGCGCAGTCCGTAGGTCAACGTAAAGTTCGGCTTGATGCGCCAAGTATCCTGCCCATAAAACTCGTACCAGTTGAGCCCGTAGTTCCTCTTCACTGGCGCTCCCTGATCCATTACTTTTCCATTGCGGTCTAGGTTGTAGTTCGCCACGACGTCCGAAATCATTCCGTACAGTGCCAACAGCGGACGATCATACTGCGTCGCGCTGAGCGGCTCAGGCAAACTGATGGCCGGGTGCCCAAACGGCGCGGGGCTCGTATTCATCGGATCCAGACTGCTGGTGGTTCCCGCAAATCCGATCGGCGACGTCCAGTTCGTTGTCCCAATTCCTAAGTGCGAGGAGTGCAGAAAGCTCTCCCGTGGATCACGCGCCAGCCCTATCGAAGTTCCAAACTGAAAGGTGTGGTTTTTTTTGCTCCAGGAAACGTCATCCAGGAGGTTATGAATGCCTACCTGAAAATTGTGGCTGTAGGCAATTCCCTGATCCAGGCCGAGGAATGTGTTCCAGGGTTGATTCGTATTCCCGACGACTCCATAACTCTGCCTGGTATATCCCCAGCGAAAAGAGTTGGTCAGTGTATTGGTCAGCACAGCGGTGTAGCCGAGCGCGAACCCCTTGCTGTGATCCACTGTGGTCGTCTCCGGCGCATCTCCCGGCAAAAACGGCGCACCGGGGTTCCGCAAATCCTGCAGCGCGCCGCGCCAGAAAATCGTGTGCTTGCCGTCGGAAGTGACTCGATAATCCAAGCGGCTGATGAAGACGTCGTTATCCAACTTCGTAGGAGCGCGGAAAACAAATCCCGCGTAGTTCAAGCCATCGCCGGCAGACAAATCGTTGCTCACGGTTTTCCCGGTGCAAAACGTTTTGTCCAAGTAGCCGGTGTGACCGGTGAGATCCAGCATCGCGGGATCGATGCCGATGCCATTTGGATCGAGATTCTTGAGATCTGTCGGAGTAAGAGTGACCAGGTTTCCGCCGGTATCCAGGTACCGGAATATTCCCTGGCACATCTGCGGCGTGGGAATCACGCGCTCAGCCCGCTGCTGTTCTCGTTCCCGCGTTCCCTCGTAATTGACGAAGAAGAACAGACGCTCCTTGCGGAACGGGCCTCCCACGGACGTGCCGAAAATGTTGCGGTTCAGCTGCAGCGGCTTGTTCGGCGCTCCGATGTTCAGCTCTGATTGCTTCACCAGATAATCGTTGGCGCTGGTGATGGTGTTTCGCAGATTTTCGTATGCGGAACCATGAAAGGCGTTCGTACCGCCCTTTGTTACCAGCGCTACTTGCGCACCTGAACCCTGGCCCTGATCCGCGCCGTAGTTCGTCGTGGTCACTCGGAATTCCTGCACGGAATCCTGCGTCACGGGAAGTACTGACGTAAATGCATAGCCGTTGGATTGGTCGTTGACGTCCACTCCGTCCAGCGTGACGTTGCTCTGATCGCTTCGCGCGCCATTGACTGATCCGTTGCGCGTGTCCTGATCTTTGTCCGCGATGCGATTGCCGGTGTATGCCACTCCCGCCTGCAGGCTTAGTAGATCCGGAACATTGCGGCCCTCCAGCGGAATATCGCGGACCTGCTTTTCATCGAAGGAGTTACCAATCGACGCGTCCACCAGGTCCAGGATTGGCTCCTCCGCTGATACGTGAACAATTTCGGAAGCGCTGCCAAGCTTCAGCTGCGCGTTGACGGTCGCCGGCGTATTGACGAGCAGCGCCAGGCCGGCGCGCTCGTAGCTCTGAAATCCAGTCGCGCTCACGCTGAGTGTGTACGTGCCGGGGGGAAGCAGTGAAAATTGATACGAGCCGTCCTCGCCGGTGGTGATCTTGCGTTCGATCTTGGATTCAGTGTTGGTCAGGGTGACCGTAGCTCCACTCACCGCACCACCGGATGGATCATCGACGACCCCGCGCAAGGAAGTCGCCGCTTGACTCCAAAGCGAGGCAGCGCAGAGCAGCATTAGTGACGCGGCGCAGATTACAGTTTTCGCGCGTGCGGCGGTGATTTTCCAAAGGCGAGAAAATGAAAAGGCAATGCGATGGCAGGGTTTCATAATATCGACTCCTTCAGGGAAAACCGTTTTGCGGGAGAAACCTTACTAAAATTACGCAAGGTTATAGCGAACGCATGCGCGTGTCAACGCCCTCTGCAAGTCGTGTCCTCTGCAAGCCGCTGTTTAAATGCTTTAAATACAAGATTTGCTTTGCAGTAGTCTGGCAAGTGCTCCGCTGATGGGCACCCGCAAGCGAGATCGGGGATGCAATCTTTATGCGGAGACGGAATTGATGAGAGAAATCCCTTGTAGCCATGCGGTACGTGCAGGATAATTCGACTTCCGGCGTCGGACCGACAAGCCCTCAACCATGAAATGCCTTTCGTGCGGCCGTGAAAATCCGGAATCCGCCGTGCGCTGCACTGATTGCCGCGTACTGCTGCAGCCGTCCTTCGACGACCGAACGATGGATGGTCCCTCCGACTCAACCAAGGGAGCGACGCAGCCTGCGCGCGCCGAATCCCAAAACAATACTGCCTCCATGGTGCGAACGCCCAGCGGGCATTCGCCTTCGCAGAGCAAAAGCTCCAGCGGCTCAGGCGCGCGTTCGCGAATATTGGAACCGGGCGACGAACTCGGTCCACGATTTCTGATCGGCGCGCTGCTCGGTGAAGGCGGCATGGGCCGCGTGTATAAAGCGACCGATCGCGAACTGGGGCGCGAAATCGCGATTAAGGTTTTGCTCTCGGAGCTGACTACCGATCCGCAAGTTATCCAGCGCTTCAAAAGCGAACTGTTGCTCGCCAGCTGCATTTCCCACAGAAATATTTTGCGCATTCACGATTTAAGCGAAGCCGACGGCGTGAAGTTCATCACCATGGCGTACGTCGAAGGCAAGGACCTGAACCAGGTCCTGAAAACGGAGCATCCGCTGCCGCTGGAACGCTGCCTAAAATTTGCCCGGCAGTTGTGCGACGCATTGAGCGCGGCGCACGCGGAAGGCGTAGTGCATCGCGACTTCAAGCCCCATAACGTGCTGGTCGGCAAAGACGATCAGGTGTACGTGTCGGACTTTGGTTTAGCGACTTCATTTGAAACCGCAAAAATGGGCATGACGCGCAGCGGCGCGTTTGTGGGTACGCCGAAATATATGTCGCCGGAGCAGGTGGAAGGCGGCACGGTGGACACGCGCAGCGACCTTTATTCGCTGGGGCTGGTGATTTACGAAATGGCGACGGGCGAAGTGCCCTTCGCCGGTGAATCCACCTGGCAGGTGATGTACCGCCGGGTGAAGGAGAAGCCGAAAGATCCGAAACTGGTCAATCCGGATCTTCCCGACTGGGTATGCAGTGTGATTTTGCGCTGTCTGGAAAAGGACGTCGCGAATCGATATCAGACCGCGCAGGAAATTCTGACTGACATTGACGCGCATCGCAGCACTTCTTCGCATTCGCACTCGGTGGTATTGCCGATTACCGAGAAGGCGGCGAAGTGGACCGGAACGGGGATCGGCGCGTTTGTGGTATTGGTGATTTTGTTTTTTGCGATTCCCACGACGCGGCACTGGGTTTTCCGTGGCG
>WNFD01012543.1_pt1 | contig 10261 bp, 9 predicted proteins | sample 5400491 | NCBI WGS metagenome assembly WNFD01 (sample SAMN13153343, study PRJNA577476) | soil metagenome | isolation source: 120 cm saprolite under Douglas fir tree site 2 hole 2 replicate 2 | place: USA:California | collected 2015-04-18
AAACGAGAATGGTGCCTGGACCCGCGCCCGCGACCTGCTGCGCCTCGACCAGTTGTTCGCCGCCCCTGAACTGGCCCGCCGCGATGTAGTCCTGCACGTTGGTCACCACCATCGGAATGATGGTCCACGGCTTGGAAATGCAGGTGGCTTCGGCCACCATTCCGACCTTCATGACCTGAGCCTCGATCTGCCCAAACCCTGCCAACAGAGCACGCCGTCCCGCACCCTCCGGAATCAGAACACCGGCCGACCGTATCATTGGATTGACGATGTCACCCGGCCTCAGTCCGAACTGCTCGACCCGCCCGTCGACACCGGCGCGAATAAAAGTCTTGTCCAGATCGACTTGCGCTTCGGCCAGCGCCGCCTCTGCGCTTGCCTTCTCCGCCGGTAGCAGAGCGCTCAGTCGCGTCGTCGCGGATTGTTTGGAAGCGGTCGCAGCGTCGAGAGTGCCTTGACGACCCGCAACGGCCACTTGCAGCTTTTCGATGTCGCGTTGCGGAACAATGCCGGGGTTGCGCTTCTGCAATTCGCTTTTGGTGTCGAGTTCGTCCGTTGCCTGCTGCAGCGCGCCTTTTGCTTCCTGAAGCTGGCCTTCCGCCTTCATGATATCGGCCTCCGCCGCCAGCATGGCGGCATCGACTTCGGCGATCTTGCGCCTGGCTGTCAGTAGCGCTGCTTCCTGCTTGGCGCTGTCAAGTCTGAAAAGCACGTCACCTTGCTTGACGGACGCGCTGACACCGACATGAACCTCCGCGACCCGGCCGGCTACTTCGGGCACAATCGGAATGGTCCGATAGAACAACGTCGCCGAACTGGTCGACGGGTGATAATAGAAGATCATCGTGATCAGCGAGACCGTGAGCATCAGGCAGGCGATGATGCCAAAGCGCAGTTCGAACCAGACCGAATAGAGCGTGATTTCGTGGCCGAAGCGCTTTCCTTGGCGGTAGCGGCGATAGAGATAGTCCGGCAGGATGGTCAGCATGGAGCAGAGAAGCAGCTCAAGCATGGCTCGGCACCTCGCTCTTGGCAGCGCCGGCTTTCGTCGTGTCTGGCCGTTCCGCAGCGACCGCGGGAGCGGCGCTTTCACCAGCCGTCTCGCTCGTTTCATCGCCGGGTGGAGCGCCCGCGATCTTCTCGACCGATCCCGCGATGCCGCGTAGCGGCGTGCTGAAATCGGGCAAATCAACCATGGCAAGGAACAGCCCGATCACCCAAAACAGGTGGTTGTGCGTAAAGAGCGCCAGCAGGCCCAGCACAGCCACGATCTCGAATTGAAGCTTTTGCGACTTGTGCGCCATCCGCTCCGGCAAGGTATGCAGATGCAGATAAAGATTGCCGACCATCAGGATGGAGCCGACCAGAATGATGCCGACAACCACCATCAAGATATCGGTGTCACCAGGTGCGGTGATGAAGCCCGGCAGATCATGGGGGGCGCTTGGATGAAGTGACTCGCTCACGAAACTCTCCATTCCGCGGTGTCGTCATCGATCCGATGTGGAAACCTACCAGTATTTCAAGCAGTATCAACGGGAATACGCACGAAATCGCATGCGGCGCTGCGCCAATTTCGGCGCCGGCAGAATCATCAAAAGCGGGGTCGTCCCGGCCGGCGCGGCGGCCGTCTTGGCGCCTTCAGGCCGAACAGCCAGGCGGACCGGGCCGTCAACGCACAAAGGCTCCTCGAGCCGCGGAACCCGAACCCGGGATTCCGAGTTGTCGTGCGTGTCTTTTGCAAACGTTTGACCTTCAGTGTGCAGTCCACGACGGATGCGTCAACCGCGGGTGTTGAAGTGGCAATTGCCTGGTTCAAGTCCAAGAGCGAGCGCGCCGCGCGCAAATTGGCCGACCATGATCGACAACATTTCAAGTCGAGGGCGCGGCATTTTCTGAAAAGCTATCTGGAAGCTGATGAAGATGAAAAGCCGCTGTTTTACCGCGCCGTCGATGCTGCGGTTCAAGCATGCCAGATTGAAGCAGGCGTGGTTCACCCATCGCCCGACCTCGAAGATGCAGAGATCGCCATGGCCATATCGAACGCGGCAACGGACATTCTGTTGAGACCGAAGGCCGACGATGCAGGTGCCTTTCGAACGGCCGGCATCTACGCCGAGGATCAGGACATGCGGGAATTGGGCACCGCCGCCGTCCATCTCCTCACGATGGCAACCTCATATCTCAAATCGCAAAACGATCTGTTGCGAAGCGACGCGATTTGAGATTTCGAGACTAGAGCATGATCCGGAAAAGTGTGTAGCGGTTTTCCCTTAGCTAACAAACGCAAAGCGTTTGCGCGGAGATCATGCTCAAACAAAAGGCTAGAGCGCGATGGCGATTCAACCTAATCCCATCGCGCTCTAGGCGCGCGACGGACGCGTTCCGGACATCGCGTTCAGCGCGACAACAAATTCGTCTTCGCCAGATCAAGCACCTCGTCGCCGCGGCCGCTCATCACGGCGCGAAGCACCCACAGGCTGAAGCCCTTGACCTGCTCCGCCGTGATGGTGGGCGGCATCGAAAGCTCCTGGGTCGCAGTCACGACGTCGAGCACCGCGGGGCCGTTGTAGGACAACACATCGCGGATCGCACCTGCAAGCTCGCCGGGATCCTCGACCCGCACCGCATGGATGCCCATGGCGCGCGCCATGGCCGCGAAATCGGGGTTCTTGAGATCGGTCCCGGTTTCGATGAAGCCGGAGGCTTTCATCTCCAGCGCCACAAAGCCGAGCACGCCGTTGTTGAAGATCACGACCTTCACCGGCAGCTTCATCTGCGTCAGCGTGATGAGATCGCCCATCAGCATCGCAAAGCCGCCATCGCCCGACATCGACACCACCTGCCGGCCCGGCTGCGCGGCCTGAACCCCGATGGCGTGGGCCATCGCGTTCGCCATCGAGCCGTGGACCCAGGATCCAACCAGACGCCTGCGTCCGTTCATGGCGAGATAACGCGCGGCCCAGATCGTCGGCGTGCCGACATCCGCCGTGAAGACGGCGTCTTCTGATGCCTGCTCGCTGAGCAGCCGCGCGAGGTATTGCGGGTGGATCGGCTTGTGCCCGGGCGTGCCGCGGGCGAGGTCGTCGAGCCCGGCGCGGGCCTTCTTGTAGTGAGCCAAGCACTCGTCGAGATGCTTCCGATCGCTCTTTGCCTTGAGCTTCGGCAACAGCGCCGCGATCGTGGTGCCGACGTCCCCCACGATACCGAGATCGAGCTTGCAGCGCCGGCCCAGATTTTCCGGCCGGATGTCGACCTGCGCGATCTGGGCGCCGGTCGGCATGAACTGCTTGTAGGGGAAATCGGTCCCCAGCATCAGCAGCACGTCGCAGGCATGCATCGCCGCGTAGCCGGACGAGAAGCCGATAAACCCGGTCATTCCGACATCGTAGGAGTTCTCGAACTCGACATGCTCCTTGCCGCCGAGCGCATGCACCATCGGGCTCTTCAGCGTCTCGGCGAGTTTCATCAGGCTATCATGGGCGCCGGCGCAGCCGCGCCCGCAGAACAGGGTGACGCGTTTGGCGCCGTTCAGGAGATCGGCCAAGGCAGTCAATTCGCGTTCGGCCGGCCGCACGACAGGCGGCGCCGGCAAAAGCCCGGCATTGGGGGCAATGCCGCGTTTCGGCGATGGCCGCAACGCGACGTCGCCCGGGACGACGATGACCGCCACCCCGCGCTGCCCGACCGCCGCGCGGATCGCGTTCTCCAAGACGTAAGGCAGTTGCGCCGGATCGGAGACCAGTTCGCAATAGTGGCTGCATTCCCGGAACAGGTCTTGCGGATGGGTCTCCTGAAAATAACCGCCGCCGATCTCGGCGGACGGGATTTGCGCCGCGATGGCCAGCACCGGCGTGCGGCTGCGATGCGCGTCGAACAGGCCATTGATGAGATGCAGATTGCCCGGACCGCACGACCCGGCGCACACCGCGAGACCGCCCGTCACCTGCGATTCGCCCGCGGCCGCAAAGGCTGCCACCTCCTCATGACGAACGTGAATCCAATCGATGGCGCTTCGTTTGCGCAGCGCCTCGGTCAAGCCATTGAGGCTGTCACCGACCACCCCGAAGACACGTTTCACGCCTGCCTGAACGAGGGTCTCTGCGATCAGATCCGCGACATTCTCAATGGACATGGCACTTATCCTTTACTCTTTGGCGAGCGACCTGCACCCATCACGACGCCGCGCAGTTGTTCCGGAAAACCACGCCGAGCGTCCGGCTCGCGATTGACCGCGCCGTCGGCGTCGTTTCAAGTGGCGCGCGCCGCATGGTACAAAGAGAAGAGAGAGAAGACCAGCTATGGCATTTGTCGGCCGCACCACCTCGCGCCAATTCCGGGCGTCATTCTTTTTCGCGCTTGTGTTCTGGGCGGCCGCGGCGCCGACTTGCGCGCGAGCCGGCTACCCCGACAAGAGCGTCCGCATCGTGGTGCCGTTCGCGGCCGGCGGGGTCGCCGACATCACCGCGCGCATCATCGCCGAGAAGCTTGGCGACAAGCTCGGCCAGCGCTTCTATGTCGAGAACCAGGCCGGCGCGGGCGGCATCGTCGCGGCGCGCACGGTGATCGCCTCGCCCGCCGACGGCACCACGCTGGCGCTGTTGTCGAACGGAACCGCGGTTTCCGTCTCTCTGTTCAAGAAACTGCCTTACGACCCCCTGAAGGATTTCGCGCCGATTTCGAGCCTGGGATTTTTCGATTTCGTGTTCGCCACTGCGGCCAATTCGGACTTCAAGACGCTGCCGGAGTTCATCGCCGCCGCGAAGGCAAAGCCCGGCGCGCTCAATGTCGGCACGATCAATGTCGGAAGCACGCAGAACCTCTCCGCCGAATTGTTCAAGACCGCGGCCGGACTCGATTTCACCATCATCCCCTATCGCGGCACGCCGGAGATCCAGGTGGCGCTGCTGCAGGGCGACGTCGCGCTGATGATCGACAGCTATTCGTCGATGAAGGGCAATCTCGCCGACAACAAGCTGCGCGCGCTGGCCTCCTCCGGCGGGCACCGTTCGGAAGCGACACCCGACATCGTGACGGTGCGCGAAGGCGGTGTTGCCGATTACGACGTGGTGTCCTGGAACGCGCTGTTCGCTCCGGCCGGCACGCCGCCCGACATCATCAAGACGCTCAACGCCGCACTGCGCGACATCCTCGCCGATGCCGAGGTCAGGAAGCGGCTTCTCGAACTCGGCATCGAGGCAAAGGCCGGCACGCCGCAGGAGATATCCGACCGCCTGACGTCGGACATCGACAAATGGGCCAAGGTGATCGAGAAAGCCGGCATACAGAAGCAATAGCGGCGCTCACGCGAAAGCGATGGCGAGAAACGCCGCGAGGATACCGCCGATCAGCAGATACTTCACCGCGTAATAGACGCGCTTGTTCCAGGCCTTCATCCGCTTGCCGAGAAGCCTCACCTGATAGACTTGGCCGAAGGCGCGGTTGATCCAGCCGACGCGCTCGCCCTCTTCGTTCTGGGTCGCACTCTCGTTGATGACGTGCTTACCGACCCAGCGGTTGACGGCGGTCATGGTTTGCGTCTTCAGCGGCCGCTCGACGTCGCAGAACAGGATCAGCCGGTCGTCGCCGGTGGTGTTCTCGGCATAGTGCAGATAGGTCTCGTCGAACAGGATGTCCTCGCCGTCGCGCCAGGAATAGGGCTCGCCGTCGATGAAGATGCGGCATTCACCCGGCGATTTCGGCACCACGAGGCCGAGATGGTAGCGCAGCGAGCCGGCATAGGGATCGCGGTGCTGCACGAGCTTGCCGCCCGGCGGCAGGTTGGCGAACATCGCGCCCTTGACGTTCGGGATCGCGTTCAACAGCGCCACCGTCTTCGGGCAATTGGCGACCGCCGACGGCAGCGCCTCGTCGTACCATTTCAGGTAAAACCGCTTCCAGCCGGTACGGAAGAACGAATTGAAGCCCCAGTCGTTATATTTGTCCGCGGCCTTGATCGCGCCTTGTGCGAACAGCGCCAGCGCCTCTTCGCGGATCGTCTGCCAATTGTCGCGCAGCGTGGCGAGTTCGGGGACCAAGTCCTGGCGCAGCACCGGGCGGTTCGGCACCGCCGAGAACATGTACATCAGCACATTATAGGGCGCCATGATGGTGGAGTGGTCGGTGACCTGACGCCAGAAGCCGAACCTCACCTTGCCGCGGAAGTGGACCGCGACGGCTGAGGCAATGAAGGCCCATAGGACAAGGAATTGCGGCGCGAAGAGACGCATCACCATGGCAAACGACCAAAAAAAGAATGCCGCAATTTAGCAGATTTGCGCGACCCCTCAAGATCATCCGTGCGGCGAAAAAACCCCGGCTACAGCCCGTGGATCAGGCCCGCATCGATCAAAAGCCTGTTGAAACGGCGGGCTTCCGCGCCGTCCTTGCAGGCGTAGAACAGGCCGTTACAGCGCAGCATGATCGCCTTCTGCTCGGCGAAGGACGGCTCGAGCGGCAGGCCGGCGGCCTCCTGAATGACCAGCGGCAGATAGGCCGCGTCGATCGTGTCCATCACCGCCGGGCTTTCGACCGGCTCGAAATTGACGGCGTCGATCGCGTAATAGGTGGCATAGTAGCGCGGATCGTAGCTCTCGAGCTTCTTGCCGATTCCGCCCTCGCCGAGCCCGGGGTCGAGCAGATGCGGCGAGAACTCCGGCTGATGATCGCCGTAGCGCACGATCAGGAACGGTTTCCCCGCGAATTGCTTCGTCAAACGCGCCACGAACGCCTGGTAGTCGAAGGCGCTCATCGCCTGCCGGCGCAGATATTCGTCGACGACGGGCGTATTGCCGGGCGGCCGCCACGACGGGGTCAGATCGGCGCGGAATTTCGTTTCCCAGGGAAAATGATTGGCGGCGAGGTAGACGAAGGCGAACAGCGGCTTGTCCTCGGGCTGCTGCGACATCAGCTTCAGCGCGGAATCGTAGAAGAAACTGTCGGGCTCGACATCCTTGGCGCCGAGATCGTGCGCGTCGTAGAACTGTTCGATGCCGGTGGTGGTCTGGAAGCTGCGCGCGCTCATGAAGCCGCCGAACGCCGGATAGAGCGAGATCGTGTCGTAGCCGCAGCGGCGCAGCGCCAGCGGCAGTCCGCGCTCGACACGGCCAGAGGCGATGCGCGTCACGAAATAGGAGAAACGGCCGAACGAGCGCGACGAGAGGCCGGCCAGCACGTTATACTCGGTGTACCAGCTCGGCCCGCCATTGCTCTCGGCCAGGAACTTGCGCTCCTTGCCGTCGAACGACTTGAAATGGCCGCCATAGCCGGCCGGCACCCTGACGCCGGCGGCCGCGCGAATGTCGAAGCTCGATTCATCGTGGATCATGATGATGTTGGGCCGGCGGGCCGCGGGATGGCAGGCATCGAGCAGCGGCATGTTGAGGCGCTCGGTCGCGACCGCGTCCGATTCCATGAAGCCGTACTGGATGAAGTCCGACATCGCGATGATGCCCGAGCGGGCGAATTTCGACAGATAGCCGTCGTCGAAGTAGCCGCGCCAGGCCTCGTCCGGAAAGGTCAGGGAATATCCGGCGAGCACCGCGAGACAGGCGAGCTTGCAGGCCAGCGCCGGCAGGCGGCGGATGCGGAACGGATCGAGCCACCACAGCGCGTACATCAGGGGAACGATCAGCACGACAGCGCCGATCACCGACCAGCGCAGATTGGGAAAGATCGTGAACAGGAACGCCGCGGAGTCGCGGTCGATCACCATCAGGTCGACGAAGTTCACGGTCATCTGCGCGACGTCGTGCTTAAGCCGCGACAGCAGCACCAGCACCACGACCAGCGTGAGCGACAGCGCCCCCGACAAAGCGGGACGCCGCAGCAACGTGATCCAGAAGAAGTTCAGGATGCCCCAGGACAGCAGGAAGCCCAGGCGCGAGCCGAAATCGATCTCGGTCTCGAACATCAAGGCGAGCGCCGCCAGATGCGGCGCCGCGACAGCGGAAAGCCTGTAGACGCCGGCCGAGGCCAGACCCGAGGCCACAACGCCGGCCGGAGGAACTGGGTTCGGAGCACCTGGATTCGGCGCGGGCGCCATCGGTTTCGGACGCTGGAAACCCGGCGCGGCCTCGAGCCTTTGCTGGTAACTGACCAGAAGACGGACGCCGCAGCCGGTGTCCGCGACGCGTCATAAAAATGTAATTCAAATGTCACATTTAGGCAATCGGACCACATCTCAGACCTTCGCCGGAAGCGAACTTCCGACGAACAACCTTACCGGCGCGTCACCGGCCGATGTCCCCGGCGGACGGCTGAAGGTTTGGCGATCCCGTCGATGAAGAGATCGAGCGCCGCCTCCGCGGTCCGCTCGACATCCTTGTCGGCAACGCCCCAGCGCGGGAAATGCCGGTCGATCTTCATCCGCGCAAAGCCATAGACCAACGCGCGCCCGGCGATCTGCACCGTCTTGAGGTCGGTGCGCCGGAGCTGCCCTTGCGCGAAGGCCTCGGCGAGCAGGCGTTCGCTCATCGCGATCAGCTCGGCATTGTCCCGGGACAGCTCGGCCGCACCGTCATGGTCGAAGTAACGGCCGCTCGAAATGATCTCGAAATGCGCCGGATTGTGCGCCGCCCAACGCAGATAAGCCAATCCAAGCGTGCGAAAGCGGCTCAAGGGATCTCCGGTGGGCGCCTCGGCGAGCGCCCGCTTGATCTCGTCGCGGAAACGCCGCTGCGCCTCCTCGGCCACCGCCGTCATCAGCGCGTCGCGGGTTTCGAAATGCCGGAACGGGGCGCCGGCCGAGACGCCGGCCCGCCGCGCCGCCTCGCGGACCGAGACCTGTTCGGGGCCACCCTCTTCGGCGAGCCGCAGCGCCGCGTCGATCAAGGCGCGCCGGAGATCGCCGTGGTGATAGGGCTTCGGCTCGGGAGGTTTTGACGCCCGAGGACGACGGGATGGCGCGCGCCTGGGCGGGGCTTGTGTCGGCATGCGCTCTCATAGCATCACCCGATCGTGAATGTAAGCATCGATTACACTGTTGACCGCGACGCCGCCGAGCCCTGTAACATGCGCGATGTAACTGATGATTACATATCTGGGGGAGTTGACGATGCCCACCGCGCGAGAAACCTGGTTCGAAGGCTGGCGGCTGTTCGGCGTGCTGACGCTGACCCTGATCGCGCTGTGCGTCTGGATCGCGGGCATGCGGCAGTTCGAGGCCGAGGGCGTGCGCATGGTGATCCGCTTCACCGCGCGAACCTCGCTTCTGTTCTTCTGCCTCGCCTTCTCGGCCGCGGCGCTGGCGCGGCTCTATCCCAACGCCTGGACACGATGGCAGCGCCGCAACCGCCGCGCGCTCGGCGTCACCTTCGCGGCCTCGCACGGCCTGCACGCGATCGCCATCGGTCTGTTCGCGGCGATGGATCCCACGGGCTTCGCCGCGGCGAGCAGCCTCGCCTCTTATCTATTCGGCGGCATCGGTTACGCCTTCATCATCGCGATGGCCGCGACCTCGTTCGACCGGACCGCCGCCGCGATCGGCCCGCGCGCCTGGCGCCTGTTGCACCTTTGCGGCGGCTATTATCTGTGGCTTCAATTCATGGTCTCGTTCGGCAAGCGGATTCCCGCCATGCCGCTGTACGGCCTGTTCCTGATCCCGCTTCTGGTCGTCCTGGCGCTGCGGCTGATCGCGATGGCGCAGCGCGCAGGACGTCCAGTGCAAGCGGGATAGCCTCGCGGCGGCGTCAGCATTCGATCAGCAGATGGAATTGCCGGCCAAGCTGACGGTGAACGGTGAGCACGGCCCGGTCGACATCGCTGATCAGGCTTTCGCCCAGAATGACGCTCGGGATTTGCCAGTTCCGGCCGGCCCGCACATCCGGCAGGCCGCTGACACTGGGCACGCGCGCGGTTTCGCAGCCGGGCTGGCTGCGCAGCGCCTGGTCCGCGAGCTCGGTCAATTCCGCATGGGTCTTTCCGACCGTCATTCTTTACAATCGCCGTCAGCGCAAGGTTCGGCGAGCCAGCATCATTGGCGGCCGAGCCCCTCCAACTCGCGAGCGCAGGCTTCGGTCATGCTGCGCATGCATTCGCCGGCATCGATCCGCGCAATCGTGCCCTCGTCCATGCCGTAATACAGGCAGTTGGCGTCGCGGTATTGAATCCACAGCCGCTGCGCCGCGCGCAATTGATCGTGCTGCTGAGGGCCCGCGTCCTTCATCGCCTTCTCATAGGCGGCCGTGCTGCCATCGCAGGATTGAGCTGGATCGCCCTGGTCGCCGGCACGAGCGGCCGGGGCCAAGAGCAGGAGTGACAG
>WNFD01014197.1_pt1 | contig 10260 bp, 7 predicted proteins | sample 5400491 | NCBI WGS metagenome assembly WNFD01 (sample SAMN13153343, study PRJNA577476) | soil metagenome | isolation source: 120 cm saprolite under Douglas fir tree site 2 hole 2 replicate 2 | place: USA:California | collected 2015-04-18
TCGGAGATGGGAAGCGGGAGCAGGACGGCACTGCCGCGAATTGTGGCGGACGAACTCGATGCAGACTGGTCGCGCGTGAAGCTAGTGCAGGCGACAGGTGACGAAAAGTACGGCGATCAGGACACGGATGGATCGCATTCGGTGCGGAGTTTCTTCGACACTTTGCGGGAGTCCGGCGCAACCGCTCGGCTAATGCTGATCCGAGCGGCAGCCGCGCAGTGGGGCGTGGCGCCAACGGAATGTTCCACGAATTTACATACGGTTGTACACAAGGCATCAGGAAAAAAACTGGGCTACGGAGAACTTGCGTCGGCAGCGGCAAAATTGGACGTTCCGAAAAAGGAAGAAGTAAAGCTGAAGCCACGAAGCGAGTGGCGCTACATCGGTAAGGGCACGGCAAGCTACGACCTGAAGGACATGTGCACCGGCAAAGCTGCGTACGGGCAGGATACGCACATGGAAGGAATGCTGTATGCGAGCGTGACGCGTCCTCCGGTCTTCGGCAGCAGCGTAAAGTCGGTTGATGACGCGGCAGCGCTGAACGTCGCCGGTGTAAAGCAGACGGCGACCATTGATGCCTTCAAGCCGCCGATCGGCTTTCAAGCCCTCGGCGGCGTGGCGGTGCTGGCGGATAACACTTGGGCGGCGATGCAGGGAAGGAAAAAGCTGAAGGTCGAGTGGGAGAAGAGCCCGCACAGCGTTTGGAACTCGGACGCGTATAAGAAAGAGTTGCAAGAGACGGCGCGCAAGCCGGGCAAAGTCGTGCGCGAAATCGGCAATGTGGATGACGTCTTTGCGAAGGGCGGAAAAATCGTCGAGGCGGAATACTATGCGCCTTTGCTGGCGCATGCCCCGATGGAACCGCCGGCTGCGCTGGCGGTATACCGCGACGGCAAGGCGGAAGTGTGGGCGCCGACGCAAGGCCCGCAAGGCGCGCGGGATGCCGTCGCGCAAGCGCTGGGATTGAAGAAGGAAGATGTGACCGTGCATGTGACGCTGCTCGGCGGCGGTTTTGGCCGGAAGTCGTTTCCGGATTTTGCAGTGGAAGCGGCGGTGCTCTCGAAAAAAACCGGCAAGCCTGTGAAAGTGGTCTGGAGCCGGGAAGACGACATCAAGTTCGACGTCTATCACTCCGTAGCCGCGATGTACATGAAGGCGGCGTTGGGACCCGATGGAAAACCCACAGCATGGCTCCAGAGGACGGTGTTCCCGCCGATTGGATCAACGTTTGACGCCAGCGCGACTTATTCCGACCCAGGCGAACTTGGGCTGGGCTTTACGGATGTCCCGTTCGCACTGGCGAATTTCCGCGCAGAAAACGGGCCGGCGGCGAACCATATGCGGATCGGTTGGTTCCGGTCCGTGGCCAACGTCTATCATGCGTTCGGAATTCATTCGTTTGCGGATGAAGTGGCGCATGCCGCTGGGAAAGATCCGGTGGAATACTTGCTGCAATTGCTCGGGCCAGACCGCGTTGTGCCTAGGGCTGAACTTCCCAAAGAATTCCCGAACTACGGCGGAGATTACCAGCAGTATCCGATCGACACGTCGAGATTTCGGCGCGTGCTGACGCTGGCCGCGGAGAAGTCCGGCTGGGGCAAACAAAAACAGGGCAACGGAATCGGCATGGGGATCGCGATGCACCGCAGCTTCCTAACGTATGTCGCGACCGCGGTGCAGGTACAGGTGGATGATGCAGGCAAGGTGCGCATCAACCGCGTGGATACGGCGTTGGACGCAGGTACCGTCGTAAACCCTGAGACGGTGAAACAACAGTTTGAAGGCGCGGCCGTAATGGGAACGAGCCTCTGCTTCTACGGAGAGATCACGGCGACCAACGGCGTGATTGATCAATCCAATTTCGATGGGTTTCAAATGGCGCGGATGAACAATGCGCCCCGCGAAACAAACGTGTACATCGTGCCGAGCGATGCGCCGCCGGCGGGAATTGGCGAACCTGGGCTGCCGCCGTTTGCGCCGGCACTGTACAACGCGATTTTTGCTGCGACCGGCAAGCGCATCCGGGAATTGCCTCTTGCAAAAGCAGGCCTTGCCTAGACCCCGGCCAGATGGACCGGCGTTGCTCGAATCAAATGAAATTGCAGTGCGTGGGCGCTCTCGGTAGCGAGATTCTACGGTGTGATGACAATCCGCTGGAATGAGACTGACTGGCCCATCCAGTTTGATTAATGACTCTTGGAATCGTTCGGGTATAGGATGACTCGGTTCTCTGAGGAGGATCACGATGGCCAGGAAAAGTAAGCTCACGCAAGTTGCGGTGAGAATTGGGACCGCCATGGGCAAAGCGGATCGCAGAGTTCAAAAGGTTGCGAGAGCGGGAACGCTGGCTAAAAAAGAGCTTGATGACATAGCGAAACAGGTCGACGCCCTCAAGCGGCAATTGCAGAAAACCGCCAAGCGCCTGAAACGTGCCCTGAGCTGAATTAGAGCCTCCATCCTGGGAATCGCGATCGGCAACGTTGAAATCAACCGTATCACTGCCGTTGTGCGCGACGTAAAGAATGAGGCATAAATCGATGGCATTCAACGATAACTGGAACCGAAGGACCTTTCTCGGCACTCTTGGCGCATTGGTGGGGACGTTATTCAGCGGACGCAAGGTCTTTGCCCTACCACGTGCGGCAGGTAACAAGGCCGCTCCCCTTTCCGGCTTCGGCGCCACTGGAAACGTTTACGAAGAGTTGGGCGTAACCACGGTCATCAACGGGCAGGGAACCATGACGGTGCTAGGTGGCTCCCTGATGCGGCCCGAAGTCGAAGCTGTAATGGCTATGGCGGGACGCCACTTTGTCAGCATCCCTGAGCTCGAAGTCTCCGCCGGCAAGCGCATCGCAGAAATGCTCAAGCTGCCGGAGGGATACGGTGCGATCGTCACGTCCGGCGCTGCCGCTGCGATGCAGTCCGGTCTCGCCGGCATCCTCACGGGCGACAATCCGAAGTCCATCGAGCAGTTGCCCGATCTGACCGGCATGAAATCGGAAGTCATAATTCAAAAATCGCATCGCAATCCCTTCGACCATCAGTTGCGCGCCACGGGAGTGAAGCTCGTGGTCATCGAATCGCGCGACGATCTGAAAAAGGCAATCAATCCGCAAACGGCCATGATGCATTTCACAAACTTCGCTGATACCGAAGGCCAGATCAAGGTTGAAGAATGGGTGAAGCTGGCTCACGAAAATCAGATTCCCGCGTTCATTGATGCAGCTGCGGATACGCCACCCGTCTCGCGCTTATGGGATTATGCAAACATGGGCTACGACCTTATCGCCTTCAGCGGTGGAAAAGCGATTCGCGGGCCGCAATGCGCCGGACTGCTGATCGGCAAGAAAGATCTGGTCGCCTACGCTCTGCTCAACAATAGCCCGCACGAAGACACGCTCGGGCGTAGCCAGAAAGTGGGCAAAGAAGAAATCGTCGGGATGGTGAAGGCTCTTGAATCTTACTTGAAGGAAGATCATGAGGCCCTGAACAGGGAATGGCAGCGCCGCCTGGATTTCGTTTCCCGTCAAATCACCAAGGTTCCTGGGGTGACAACTTCTTTCCCTGTCCTTGAAATCGCGAACCACGTCCCCCACATGCATATCAAATGGGATTCAACTCGAATCGCGCTTACCCCGCGCGAAGCCGCCGCGGCCCTGCGCAGTGGTAAGCCGTCCGTCGTTCTTTCTTCGGGAGAGCATGGCGAAGTTTTGTCGATGAACTCCTTCATGTTGCAGCCTGGGGAGGAAAAGATCATCGCGGAGCAATTGGTGAAGGTCCTGAAGTCCCACGCAGCGTGATCGAATCAAGCCCATTTTCCGCAAGTTGCGTGTTATCGCCTTCTCCGAGCCGGCGTATGTCCCCAAACTTTTTGCATTGCTGGAGTTCCCGTGATTGAGCGTGCGGGGAGCCGCGTGCGCTGGTTCCTGGTATGTTGGCTGTTCATCCTGGGCGCGGGCGCACTGTATCTTTCGCAAAGCTCATTCTGGTCGGTTACGGCCGATATTTCTTCTGGATCTTCAGGTTTCGTTTCCGGCTTCATGAATATGGGTAATCAATTCGGAGGAGCTCTCACCGCATCGCTGACTCCGTTTCTAGCGTCTCGATTTGACTGGACCACCTCGTTTTTTGCCGGTGCGGGTTTGTCGGTGCTTGGCGCAGCGGCCTGGCTGCTTGTGGACCCCGAACGCGCCCTGGCGCCCGAAGCAAAATTATTTCCATCTCTGGAAAAGGCATGAATCCGATGAAGATCAAGCCGAGAGACAACTGCCGATGGGACCTGGTCAGCTTGGGCGAAGTGATGTTGCGCTTGGACCCGGGGGATTCTCGCATCTCTACGACGCGCCAGTTCCGCGCTTGGGAGGGCGGTGGCGAATATAACGTCGCGCGGGGTCTGCGACGCTGTTTCGGCATGAACACAGCCATCGTCACAGCCCTCGTCGACAATCCCGTGGGACGTCTGATCGAGGATTTAATGCTCCAGGGCGGCGTCGACCTAAGTCATGTCCGTTGGGTCGAATACGATGGTGTCGGCCGCACGGTCCGCAACGGCCTGAATTTCACCGAACGCGGATTTGGCGTGCGCGCTCCGCTGGGATGCTCGGATCGGGGACATACCGCGATTTCTCAACTCAAGCCCGGTGACATCGATTGGGAGAAGATCTTTGTCAAAGAGGGCGCGCGGTGGTTTCACACCGGCGGAATCTTTTGCGCGCTTTCGGAGACAACTCCTCAAGTGGCGCGAGTGGCAATGGAGGCTGCTAAGCGCGCGGGCACAGTTATCTCCTACGACTTGAACTACCGCGGCTCGCTCTGGAGCTCCATCGGAGGAAAATCGAAAGCGCAGGAAGTAAATCGCTCGCTGGCTCCTTTTGTTGACGTGATGCTCGGCAACGAAGAAGATTTCACGGCCGCGCTCGGTTTCAAGGTCGAGGGAGTGGACGAAGGCCTCTCGCAGCTCGATCCCGCCAATTTTAAGCGCATGATTGAAAAGGTCATTCAACAATTCCCTGCCCTCTCCGTTGTGGCGACCACCTTGCGTAACGCCTGCAGTGCCACACGGAACGACTGGGGCGCCGTCGCCTATTACAACGGGAAATTTCATGAAGCGACGCGCCGGGAAAACCTGGAAATCTTTGATCGCGTCGGCGGCGGAGACTCTTTCGCCTCCGGCTTAATCTACGGCTTTCTAAGTGGTCGCGAGCCTCAGTGGGCCGTGGAGTGCGGAGCGGCGCACGGCGCCTTGGCGATGACCACTCCCGGAGATACGAGCATGGCGAATTTGAAGGAAGTGTTACAGGTGATGGAGGGGCATTCACCGCGCATCGCCCGCTGAAGGATTTTGGTTTCGCGCATGCACCGCATAGGGTAAAGCAATGAACATCGAAGAGGCACTGAAAAAGATTGGCGACATTGGAATTGTTCCCGTTGTGAGGGCCCGCAGTTTCGAGGAGGCACGGCAGGCGGTTGATGCCATCTGCGCGGGCGGCATCTCCGTGATCGAAATCACCATGACCGTTCCGAATGCGCCGGCAGTGATTCGAGAAGTCGTCCGCAAGTATGGCGACACGGTCCTCACAGGGGCAGGTACCGTCTTGAATTTTGAACAGGCGTCGGAATGCTTGGATGCGGGTGCAGAGTTTCTGGTCAGTCCGGGCTTATCCGTGCCCGTTCTTCACACTGCCCAAACGCGCGGGAAACTGGCCATCCCCGGGGCGCTCACGCCAACGGAGTTAATGATGGCGTCGCTTGAAGGCGCGCGTGTCATCAAGATCTTCCCCTGCGAAAACATGGGTGGCGCAAAATATATCAAAGCTCTGAAAGCTCCTTTTCCGGGCGTGGAACTTGTCCCTACGGGCGGCGTCAATCTTTCAAACGCCGCCGGGTACATTGCTGCCGGAGCATTCGCTCTTGGCGTCGGGGCGGACCTAGTCAATGTAGCCGCCCTTCGGGATGGAAAAGCGCAAGAAATTATTGACGCGGCGAAGAAATTGGTCGAAGTCGTGCGCGAGGCGCGCGAGGCAAGACGTGCTTCGCATTAGCACGCGCATAGGCACGCCACAGCCGTCAACGTTTACTCGGTAGAGGCCTCTAGTAAATCGCTTTACTACAGCATCTGGCAGGCGAATCGATGTACTTAAAGCTTCCCTCGTTAGGTTAGGATAGGAGGCGCATTGGAAAGAAATTTGACATTTCTACAAACAGCGATGACGCGCGACGGCCTGATGCACGAACTTGCAGGCCTTGGCATCCAAATAAGGAACTGTTTCTCTCCCCAAATGGAACCGAGAGAACGGTAAGTTGAAGATCGAACTCACAAGGCGTGAACTTCTTGCGCAACTCGGCAGGGCGGCGGTCATTTCGTCCCTCCCGAGCATGACGTTTTTCCCGTTCGGCTGCGGCAGTGGAAGCTCGTCGCCGCCTTCCCTACCGCCGGGGGACGGCTACGAAGGGACTGACGACCAACTGCTCGAGGAAATCGAGAAGGCTAGTTTTCTTTTTTTCTGGGAGCAGGCAGATCCAACGACCGGGCAGGTAAAAGACCGCGCGCTCGCCGCGGGAAACGACACGCGAAGGGTATCGAGTATCGCGGCAACGGGATTCGGATTGACGGCACTCTGCATCGGCGATCAACGCGGTTATCAACCGGGCGCAGCCATCGCGGCACGCGTACAGGCCACTCTGAGCTTCTTGTTGAACCAGTTGCAGCCTAAGGGAATGAATGGCTTCTTCTATCACTTCGTGGATATGACGACCGGCGCGCGGGCCTTCCATTCCGAAGTCTCCTCGATCGATACCGCAATCCTGCTCTGCGGAGTGTTGATGTGCCGGCAGCATTTTTCTCAAGATCCGCAAATTTTCGGCCTGGCCACACAGATTTACAGCAAGGTGAATTTCACCTGGATGCTGAATGGCGGCACAACCCTTTCCATGGGCTGGACACCCGAGAAGGGTTTTCTCGCGGCGAGGTGGAACGCGTATTGCGAACTCATGATGCTTTACTTGCTGGCCATGGCGTCGCCGACATTTCCAATTCCGGCGTCCAGTTGGTCAGCGTGGTCGCGGCCGATTGTCCAGTATCAAGGGCTGCCTTACATCTCCGGTTCGGACCCGCTGTTCGTGCATCAGTATTCACACGCATGGTTTGATTTTCGTAACAAGAAAGATGCATTTACAAACTATTTTCAGAATTCGGTGACGGCAACACAGGCGCACCGGCTGTTCTGCCTTTCGCTCGCCGGGCAATTCTCGGATTACAGTGCGGATCTTTGGGGAATAACCGCCTCGGACTCCAAAAAGGGTTACGTTGCATGGGGAGGTCCGTCGGCGCAGGGAACGCCGATTGGGCCCATCGATGGCAGCATCGTGCCTTGCGCGACGGCGGGTTCTCTACCATTCGATTTTAAGGACGCCATTCACGTGCTGCGATGGATCCGCGGGCATTACCCACAGGCGTGGCAGCGCTACGGTTATGTGGACGCCTTCAATCCCTTGACCGGCTGGTACGACACGGATGTGATTGGAATCGACCTGGGGATTTCCACCTTGATGGCGGAAAATCAGCGCACCCAGTTTGTGTGGAACACCTTCATGAAAGACCCCGCAGCGCAGAATGGAATGATTCTGGCTGGGTTTCAACCAGTGTGAAGGCCAGTGTTTATGGCGCTTGCGGTTTGGGCGCTGCCAAGGAGAAGACATCCCCCTTGGTTTTCTGTAAGTGTTGTATCTAAAGGACTTAGTGATTGCGTAAGTGGTTTAGAATCAACACTTGCGGGTATTTCTATAAGTGTTGATTCTAAAGGGACTTACGTTGCACCAAAATTGTGCAAAACGGGCTCCCGCGCCCTGTTTCTCATAAGTGTTCAGTGTTGATTCTAAAGAGGCTTAGGTTTGCACATGCTCTGCTCTGGGAGAAGGACGCCGGACAGGATTAACGACAGTTTTATCTGACAAGCAGAGTACCAGGAAATCGGCAGTCTGCCAAGAAAAAAGAGCCAAAAACGCGGCGGTGGAAAATGGAATGGAGGAGGTTGACAGCCGACAGTTCAAAGTTGAAACGGAAAAGACAAGAGATTTAATGCAGAGGTGATTATTTGGGCCGATGTCCAGCGGAATGATGATGTTGCGGGAACTTCCGCTCCTTAGGCGAGTGATCCAGACTTACTTGCCGACCTCGATCAGGGCAAGAGCATGAGGCTGCAGAGTTAGCGTCAACGAGTCGTTCTTGAGGTTTTCCGGTCTTGCAGAAGGGAGTGAGGCGGCTTCGCGGAGCGCCTCGATCTGCACCAGCGTGGGGGACGCCGGGTGGCCCATCTTGTCCCAAGCGGGGAGCGGCGAGCCGTGGTCTTTGTCCACAATGGTGATGCGGACAGAGTGGGTGCTCTCAAGACTCTTGAAATGAAATGTGAGAGTTTTCGGGGATCCTGCTTCTTCCGGCAGGAAAAGGTTCCAAGCGGCGATGGCGAGCGAGCCATTTTTGCGGCGAGTGACAAGCACGGAGTCCGACTTCACTTCGAGACGCACATCGCCGAGTTGATGGAGGAGTGCAAAGTCGTTGAACACCGCTTTGGGGATGCTGCGCTCGGCGAGCAGCCCGAATCCGCCGTAGAACGGAGTCTTCACCACGCCTTGTTCCTCAAAAACATCGGAGAACGTCCAGTAGCTCATCATTTCGGCGAGGCCGTCGCACTGACGAATGGTGTCGGCCATCCACGGTCCCATAAAGGCGGTGTCCGTCACCGCGGGCTCGTTCATGTAGCTGGCGTTGAACTCGCTCCAGATGAGCGGAGTGTTCGGGTAGGGGGAAGCGGCGATCTGGTCGTGAACTTTCTTGACCGCGCGGCAGACCATTTGTGTTCGCGGAATATTCTCGTGCGTGCCGAAGACGTCTTCCGCTTTATCGTTCCCGTAGACGTGCGTCGAAGCAAAATCCACTGGAACGTTTTTCTCCTTGCAGTGCGCCAGGAAACGGTCCACCCAGGCGGCTTGCGCCGTGGCAGGGCCGCCAATGCGGAGACGCGGGCTCACGCGTTTGATGGCGCGGGCGGCGCGATCGTAGAGCTCGTAGTAGGTAGCTTCCTTCGGATTGCCGGCCCAGAAATCAATATTGGGCTCGTTCCAGACTTCGAAATACCATTGCGCGACCTCGTCGATACCGTAGCGCTCGACGAGATGGCGAGCGAAATTCTCGATGAGCTGTTCCCACTTGCCCCAATCTTTGGGTGGCGCGACGTTTTGCTTGTACCAGAACGGATGAAGCGCGTTCGGGTCGGAGGAAAGCTTCTTGGGCATGAAGCTGAGCTCGATAAACGGACGAACATGATTTTCGAGCAGGCCGTCATAGATCTGGTCGATGTAGGAGTAGTTGTAGACGGCGCGACCGTCTTTGTCTTCGTCGTAGAGGCCGGCTTCATCGTGGAAGATGGCGTGAAAGCGAACGTATTCAAAGCCGGTGATGCGCTTGGTTTCGCGCAGATCGTTGCGGTAGCTTTCGCGAAGCGTGACAATCCCGCGCTCCGACCCAAACATTTTTTCCCAGAAGTGAGGAAAGGGATGCGCGGGGGCGCTGGCATCCACCTCGACAGCTTCGGCGAGCGCTTGCGAATGCGCGGCGGTCTGCGCGCGTAGCCCCGTTGCGGGAAGCGCTGCGATGGAGATGAGAATCGCGACACGAAAGACATTTTCTCGGGAAATTGATCGGCGCATCCAACAGCTCCTGCGGATCAAAAGGAGAACAGAGGCGCGGCCAGCCACGCCTCTGCACGAGAATTGAGGATCAGAAGCTTAAGCGCGCTTGGAATTCGATCACGCGCCCGGCCAAGCCACCGGGGGACTGGCCGAACTTAGGATTCTCGATCCTGGCCTGGTCTGTGCCAAAGCCGATTGGTTGAAGGTTGAGCTTATTAAAGGCATTGAAGAAGTTGCCGCGCAATTCAAGTTTCGTGCCTTCGCCAATGAACTTCCCGCTTGGAAGACCAAACTGCTTGGCCAAGCTAAAATCAAGGCCAAAGTAATGCGGCCCACGGAAGGAATTGCGGCCGATGCCCGGAGGACCCGAAGTGCAAATGTTGAAATACGGCGAACCCTGAAGAGGGCCGTTGGCCGGGTTACAGTTCCCGTTGCGGACTATACCCGGAAAATTGGAGTTCGGGGTGATGAAGGCGTTGTTGGACGTATCAAACGGGGGCTGAAGCAAAAGCGCCGACGGTCGCGTGGGATTGATGGTGGCAGCACTCGTGATGGGCACAGAGCTAATCTGGC
>WNFD01015613.1_pt1 | contig 10260 bp, 16 predicted proteins | sample 5400491 | NCBI WGS metagenome assembly WNFD01 (sample SAMN13153343, study PRJNA577476) | soil metagenome | isolation source: 120 cm saprolite under Douglas fir tree site 2 hole 2 replicate 2 | place: USA:California | collected 2015-04-18
CTGTGGTATCACAGTGACGAGCGCGGCTATCAAACGTAGAAAAGCCCTCACTCAGGCAATGCCGCTGTGATGGCCTCTATGTTTCGAGATCCCTTCAAGTTCCTCTCTTTGCACGATAGACGCACCACCACTGACACGTGGCGGGCGGAGATAAGTTCTGGCTGGTCGACGTCCACATACGGCAAGTTCAGGCCCGTTACCGTATTGAACCGACCTTTCCAGGATCGGCCCTTTCTTTCTCAGGTTCTAGGTATTCGCGGAGCCTTCGAATCAGCCCCGTCTCATTGCTGTCTTTGGAAGATGATGTTTAAGTTCAGTTATTGACGATTGCCAAACGAGCCGTGGCTTCCACCCACTAACAAGTCTCTTTCCTAAAACATCTTTTGCGTCGCTCTGCCCGGGCCCTTAGAAACAGGGTGCTGTATAACCTACGCACCCTTCTCAAAAAGACTATGTTCATGTGAGTTCGCGGTGTAGATTATGGTATCATCGGTGCTTTGTGGGGAATTCGGGTAAATTCGTAAGGATACATCAGAAAGGGAAAGATAAGATAAGGAAACAGCAAGCGAGACCTTGTTGAAGACGAAAGAGCCAAGCGACGGGGCCGTGGAGGGGCCGAGATCAGCAGGGAACGTTCGATAATGAGCGAGACATCGCAGTTACGATCCAACGCAGTTCAGCACGGCATCTCAAATCAGCGTCGGAGAGTCAAGTCGAGGCGATACTCCTGGAGAGAGGAAGGACGAAAATGTGGTTCACGCGAGGGTTTCTGAGGCAGGCCGATCTGTTCTACGTTTAAGAGTCAACCGCGGTCATTACTCATGTGAGCGTGCTGTATTCCACTAAGTGTTGTCTAAAAGCATGAAATAGAGGAGTTATATACATACCAGGAGATGAAGAGACAATGGAATCTGAGTCCGCGAAAGAAGGGGAGGGAAAAATACCCGTAGAGTAAGGAGGAGCAAGGACCTGAAGTAATATGATAGCACAGAATCAGGGAAGTGAGGTAGAATATTTGGGACGCCGGACTCACATGCGTACATTCGCATTGCGAAGACGGGAGTGCGGGATCGAGAGAATAGTGGTGTGATCGAACACGAGGCTCTTCAGCCCGAGACAATGATGACCGGTACACCGGTACTAATGGACAAGGCCTTAGAGAAGGGACCATGGCATAGACATGAGGCCCCAGAAAGATGGAAACATAATTGAAGGCCAGGTGGCAAAGATGACGGCGCTTTCGGGGATCTCACTGATGGCTCCCAACTACCCCTTCTGTGCAAAGTTCTGCGCTCAATGGCTTAGGGATCGCTCACTTTACGACCCGACACATGTCCACGGTCTCATGCCGTACATCACTGCATAGCATCTGAGTACGATGGGATGGACTATGGCAGTGCAGATGACGGCACTTTGCCATCGTAGTCATTACTCACAAGCCGATCTACAAGAGTATAGGCTCTCGCGGACTGAGATACCGAACCTCCACGAAGGACTTCCAAGCGCCGATAATCGAACTTCCACTGGCATGCTGGGCGTAAAGGACTCAGACCAGCCTGAGAATTTGGTGACGTCAGGAACACATGTCGGGGTTACAGCGAATAAAATATCCACCCACCATTCATGGCAGGGCTCCTGCGAAAAGTTAGTACAAGACTGCTTCCGCGACCTCCTGTAGGTGGTTGATACATACGCTTGCAGCAACATCATGAGCACAGGAATCTCACCGACTTGACGCAATGTGTCAATAATCCCGCTCTCTGAAATTTCTGGTCTGTATAGGAACGTCCAGAATTCTCATACCAACTACAAGAGTAATTAAAGGAAGGCTGCTGTAGAGTGTCCGAGGTCATGGTCGTGTTTACGGTTTTCTACCACAGCCAGATCCACAGGACTGTGGCCTATGAACGGTTAGAGTGAAGAAAAATTAGTTTACCCTGGCTCAATGTACAGGCAGAGTTCAACTGAGGGTGTGATGAGGACCAAAGGGAGGGAGGGGATCTTTAAGGCTTATAGACATGATCAGAAAAGGGTTGAAGAACCGGTAATCGTACGTTGGTCGGTATTTATATTCCGGTGGGATCCGGCCCGGGTTTCCAGGGTTATCGAGATAAGATAAGTCGCTTGTCCGTATCAAACATCAAACAAAGACAAACATCCAATCTCATGGCATGGCGATAGACGCGAATTCTGTCCCATGTCTGGTCTCCACTCATCAGTACATCAGTCGCGGCGGCTACTCTAGTCCATTATTTTTCTTTCCTTCTTCTTTTTTTCTTTCGTGGACCGGCCAGCATAGCCGAACGACTTTAAAAATGGAACACCGCAACCGTTCCCACTCGGTTATACCGAAACTTCCTCTCTCCCCTCGGGCCTCGACATACTCAACGCGTTCTACGCCAAACTCACGAAGCTCCTCGGCCCATCGCCGTCGCTCCCCTCACCCCCGTCCCAGCACATGCTTAAACTCTCGCCACCCCGTGGCAAGTCCCGCCTCCACAAGAATTAGACGCATGCGTCCGCCACGGACGAGGCTCTTTGTAGTGTCGCGATTGGTTTGACCGCACTCGGCGGTCCTATGGGCGGCCATATTTTGAATATCCCCCCTCCGATCTGGATGCTCGCGCTGGGCGCTCGTGCTCAAGGTCGACAGTAAGTTCGAGGCGTGTGAAAAACCTACCCTCCCCCTTTTCTTTTTAAACATTTCTTCTGTATGTGTGTGGATGCATGGATATTGAAATTTGCCATGATGCCGTCAACCGCGCGGGTCGCCGTGCGATCCGCTGGCTTTTGCCAGTGTCTTTTATTTCTATCTTTTGTTTGCGAGCAGAAAAGTGTCTCGGTGCTCCTCAAGGATCTCGATGTCTTCGCACGGAACAGCACCTAGGATGAGCTTGCCTCGCTCGATCCGCCCTTACCCTCAATGCCGGCGCGTGGAGTGCCCCGCCAAGAACGTATGAATTTGGCCCGTCTTGAGCTGTGCGCTTTTGGGCGGGCATGCCGTAGAATAACACATATGAGGGAACGCAAAGACGGAGTCGCGCGGATATGGCTAACATGAGGGTGAGCGAAACTGCATAACGGAGGTGTCTTTTGATGGTATGATGCCGTAGTGATAGGTCCGGGAGACTCACCCCAGACCCATCCGTGGGTGGCTGGCGGTGTCTGGCGGGTTTCTTCACCGGCAGGCGGGTCATGCGACATCCTTTTAACACAGCGATCGACCACATCGAGCATACCCAAACCTGTGCCTGCTGAGTCCCAAAGTGAATAAGAAGGGGTGGAGGTGACGAGATCATAATAATCCCCGACTTTGGTGGAATTGAACCAGGACATCCCCGCCGCTCTCATTCGTCATGCAGCGTCAGTACATTCCTTTTCGATTTGCCTCCGTACTAGCACCGATGTTACAGATGGGAAATTTATCTGACGGGGATCCATCACAAACATCCTTTGGGTTTCCATGAGAAAAACCTTAGCTTGAACAAGTAAGGGCTCCTGGCGCTCCGAGTCTAGCTGTTCCCCAATCCCCATTGGGATGTATTCGTTACGTTGTGCAACGCATACATGCACGAAAACGGACACTAGATCCTCTGGCACCTTTACACATTGCTATCACGCGTTCTCCAGTCCTCATTAGCCCTAGAGCGTGAGGCACGATCTACTCAAAGCTCACTATGTGTGGACAGCACGCGTACACCAAGACGTACACACTGCGTATTACACGCGATGACAAACCGGAGGGGAGGGGAACTGATGAGGCCACTCTGTTGAGCGTGAAACACTGGCCAGGCACAGTCGGTCGTGGCTACAGCCGGAGCAGCCCTCTGCCGCATTATACCGTCGTACCTAGATTTCTAGATCTTAGGCTGTGTCAGGCATAGTACGTGCTGGGTCAAGGAGGCCGCCCGACGCGGGCGCATGCGGGGCGCACAAGTAAACTCACATATTCCCTCGACTGGGAAAAGGTAGCCTCGCGAGCCAGGCGTTCGGAAACGCCCTTACCTAAGTACGGAGGTTGAAGTCGGAGTGTGAAGCAGAACGGCTGGATCCGAGCCTGGGGAGAAGCGTGCACAAAACGTGCGTTTGACTCCAATAAACGCATTCTTCTCATTCCCGACGCCCCGCGCGAGCCTTATTGTGCGTAGTCCACGAGTTATCACAATGGATACCATACCATATCATTTCTAAATAGGCCACCCAGCTGCTTCGATACAGAAACATGAGTATGGCACTGGCACGAAATCCCTCGGTGCCACTGCGAGCAATCTCGGCGTTGAACCTTGGCACTCGGGTTGGCACTCCTGTTGCCTACTGCTCCCGAGGAATATACTCGATCACACGTGCCGTGAGCTTCGGAAGAGAAAAATGCGACCCTTCGATTGTGATATGGATGTTTAGTTTGTCAACAAGGCGGAGTGCCAGCGCGGTCAGTCGGCCAAATGCGACGGAAAGGGCCGCCATGACCAGAGTTCAACGTTCAACCGCGATATGGGGTAAGCCCAGTATCGGCAAGGTATTCGCCCCTTCTGCCTGTAACATTTCCATGGAACAACGCTGGCACACGCTCGCCCAGCATGGGTGCCTCAAGCTATGCCTGCGGCAAGAAATTTGCCTGGCTTGCGCCCTCTCAAAATGTCAGTATATGTCAGTATGCGCGTACTGTGCACATGCCACATGCTGAGTAATGCCTACCCACTTTTTCCAGCCACATTACTTCCAGCCACATTATGCTGGTAGTTCCTCTCCGAGGCTCTGGCTCCCCTCCCCGACATCACGAGAGCTCGCTAGGACGTCACTGTGGGCAACTTGGTATAGCTGAAGCCAAACGCAAAAATATTTTTCAAGGGCATTTACATCCTATGGGACAAGTCCGGGATGCACACGCATGAAATCGCCACGGGTCCAAGTACATGGAGAGTTCATGGCACAGCCTGAGCGCCGGCGGTGCCCATTCAGTGTGGCTGTTCTCGTGCTTAGTCTAATTCAAGTTACCGTTTGAAGACCACGTTGCTACAGCAGTGCGATCGAGTTTTAATATTCCTCCAAGCTGAATTCTATTGGGACTTACAGGTATATGAGGCGACTGGAAGGTGCCTACTAGAGCCGCGGCCAAACCGTCTCTTCTTCCCTTCCCATATACCGGCCCCACGATAGCGAACATACCAATGTCTGGTCGCTCCGTTGCTCATTCCGGTCCCAAGGCCGACGTCGTCACCCACCCAAGCTCGTACGAGGGAGCCCTTCTCCCTCATGGGTCACATGTTAACAAACCTCAGGTCAGTGCGGAGATGAGTTCACTAGTTATTTGCCTGCTGATCTCTTGTATCGATTAAGGTGGATATTCAGGCGTACCGTCCTATTGGTCGCTATCCATCAATACACTCTGTTTCCGTCCTGGAGTTTGGGACACCGGTTACACCTCACCCTGATGGCCTCATGACTGGTATCTATGATGCCCTGCGTCCTTCGGACTTGGCCCAGACAACGGCTTCTTTATTCTTTCCGGTATGAAAGCTCCCTCGATCCTCCGAGCACTTCTGATTTGACCTAATCAGTCGCCTCATGCGAGTTATGCCGCATACACGCCAGCGAACTCCAGCCTGGGAGGGTTTCAAGATGGGCCTCAGGCTGCTGCGGCTTTACCGAACGAGGACTCAACCCGTAATTGGTTCCAGGAACAGGCGTCAACGATTGTTCCTCAGGTCCACACCCATCAATACACACCCGTCGAGAAGACACCCCACGACTCGGATTCAATACCATCAGGCCTCCCTCTGATCCCCTGCACGACTACTGCGCAATACCAACAAAGCACACCACGTGACGGGCCCCAGCAGTTCCAAGGAATGGAAAAGGCACCCTCCACAACGTCATCGCGGTTCTCGCGACGACGAGCTCCCGTACACGGGGCTCCCCGACACAGATACTTCTGCGAAGTTTGCAGCAGAGAATACGCACAGCCCCAGGGCGTTACACGGCACCGACGAGAGATGCACGAGGCTAACTTGTGTAGGCATTGCGGCGTATTCAAATGGGCTCGCCCCTACCTGTTCAGGGAACACCTAGAGAGAGCGCACGCTCATGTCGATCCCGATGCTGAACTTGAAGAGATTAAAAGGAATAGTCGCAGAACGACAAGGATTGCGACAAATTTACTACAGGAACGGGTTTCGGTTCCCTCTCTTGAATACGAACGACGGGCTCGTGCAAAATCCCAGCTGCATCCACTAATAATCCCCTCACATGCACTGACGAAGTTTCCACCTGTCTCCCCGTCTGCTTTCCAACCTGTGGGTTACGATACGCAGTCTGAGTTCGCAGGGACAACAATTATGAAGATCAAGGGCAAAGACGTCCACCAACCAGAAGCGCTCGATTCTCCCTGTGCTCGTACTCCTTTTCCATTCACAGAAGAGCATTCTCAAATGGTGAACTCGGAGGATCTCGTGGTGTCTACTCGAAGTGTACAAACCTGGTTGGCGCATGCATTTGTTTATACAGCACCAATGATTTCTGATCATTGATCATTCTCTCAGGTACCAGAGAAGCCAATGTGAACGCACTGCTGCCGAACCCCCATCCGACCCGGTCACTGCACTTGTTCGCATATCCACACCGCCTGTTAGTGGATATCATAGCACCCCGATCCATGCGACTACCAGGGTTGATCCATCTGGGCCCACGTATAGTTTCTCGCACTCTTCTCAGGCTTCCGGATGACGAGATCCAAACACATGGCCTTGTCAAGTCTCCCCCTAGCGGAGGACCCTGTGCCGACATAGACTTCTACGGGTACTGGTCCAGGCCCAGCCGTGGCTATTAAGGTAATCACCGATGACGGCGCCTAGAGATTGGCCTCTCTTGAGAGTAGCCTTTGATATTGCCGTTTTTGTTCGTGCTCCTCACACGCTCCCGTTGTTTCCTTCCGTTTATGTTTTTGGACGCCATCCTTTGCGTCACCACAAATTTTACTTACCACGGTCTCACACTACCGTCATTTTTGTCATTCTATTCGATAGTGTGTGGCCGCTCTCCTACGTTGGTGTCCCAACCTGACTTTGCACTGACGCGGTACGTCCGGATCGTCTAAATAACCTTGAATATGATTGCACAGCTTATGCATGTGATGTCCGATCATGTCCCTGACAGATAAGGCTGTATGTCGCATGGGGAAACGCGAAGTTAATTCTACCAATGAATGTTGGTCACTCTGTGGGGATCACATCTCATCAGACTTAGCCTTGCTATAAATTAGTACCAGGGTATATTATCCCGCAGGAGCAGTTCTGCGATAGCAGGTACCAAGTGTTCGGCTGCACATGGGGATAGTGTATGTGTTGCGTAATAATAAGGCTTGCAACGTGAGGGCGGGAGAACAAGTCTCATAGGCGCCGGCGTGGCCTCGTTGGCACAACGCCCATAGGAGCTAGGGACCAGCCTGTTGCTATGTCCCTGGCGTAACGATCGCATGATAATCCCCTGCACCTTAATGTGGCGCATATGAAAAGCAATTCAGTCCCGGTCATCATATCTAACCAAGCTCGGCCTTTTCTCTATCAGGTTCTAGGTACTCGCGGAGACCTCGAATCAGCCCCGTCCCGTTGTGGTCTTCAGAAGATGATCGATGACGTTTTAAGTGCAGTCATTATCGATCGCCAAATGAGCCGTCGCTTGGGCCGAAGAATCAAGTCTCTTTCCCGAAACATCCTTGTCCTCCCTGCCGCTGTGTACGAACCATGAGAAACAAGCTAATCTGCCACCGACTCACACTTTCTCAGGGTCAAGACTAGGTTCATGCGAACGTGTGATGCTAGTATGTGGCATTATCAGCACTTTCAGGGCAATGCCAACACGCGCGACTAAATCCATGGAGATTAAACAGAGAGGGGAGATGAGATAAGGAACCAGCGAGGGAGGAGGTCGGGTCGAAGACAAAAGAGGCACGCGGGACGGGGAACAGGGAGGAGCCGAGATCAACGAGGGAAGATCGATAATAGGCGAGACTTCGCAGTTACGATCGAACGCCGCGGTTCGAACGGCAACTCGAAATGATGGCATAGAGTCAAAACGGAGGCGAGAAGGAAAGCGGAAGGACGAGAATGGGATTCACGCGAGGTTTGATCGGTTGTATAGAGTCACCGGGGTCCCTTAACCATGTGAGCGTACTTGTATTCCTTGAAAGACCATCCAAAATGATCAAATCGAGCAGTAATGTTACGCACATACCGGAATACGACGAGACAGGAATCCGAGTCTGGGAGAGAAGGGTGAAAGGAGGGCGGGGCACAATCCCCGTAGAGTAAGGAGCGAGGACCTAAATTAAATTGATATGACAGCACAGAACCATGGCGAGGTAGAAGATATAGGAACATCGGGGTTGTATGCTGGCAGTCGCATTGCGAAGACAGGAGTGTGGGATCGAGAGAATGGTGATGTGATCAGAGACACGTGGCTCTTCGGATAAAGGTGGCTAGCACGGCGGTTCCAGGGCAAGGCGTTGGAGAAGGTATTTATAGGGATTTTAGAAACGAAGCGAGTATGGACACGAGATCTCGTCGTGATTTCCAAGACAGTACCCCTTCTGCCCACGGTTCCCCGGACCCTGGTCAGTTCAGTAGCGCGGGGATGGCTCAGCTGACGACCCGACACGTGTGTAGAGTCTCATGCCTTACATCATCGCATAGGGTTTGTCCAATGAGGTGAGCATGACAGTGCAAATGACGGCACCTCGCCATCGCAGTCATTATCCACGAGCCGTTAGACAAGAGAAGAAGCTCCCACAGACTGAGAGAGTAAGCCTTGGCGCAGGACTTTCGAGCGCCAATCACAGAACATGTCAAGGTCACCAGACACCCGTGACGCTCCAGCCCAGTGGATGCCGTCTACACTCTCCATCCATTTCTCGGCGCCTGATGCGAAAAGTTGCCACAAGTTGCTTAAGTATGGCCTGTGGTATGTTTCAGCGAGGAAACCCTTACCTGTCCTGGGACAGATTTCAGGGGGAAGTTAAGGCAGAAAGATTGGAAATGAATCTGACTTTTGACTTTCGGCTTTCAGGGTTGGAATATGGGCTCTCCCAATGAGCTGGTTTCATATACGTTCAGGTACCGACTCCAAGGACTTCTAGGCCAAGGAAAATAAGTAAAGCGTGACAGGCCGTAGACCCTTGCCTAGTTCTGTGAGGATAACTCTTCCCACGAGCAGTGAGTGATGGGTCATGAGCGGTCCCATTCTGGCACGTGGCATGGTCAACGCCACATAAAAAAGGGAACAAACCCACTCCGGGGAGGTGGATGAGTAATGCCTCATTAAAAGATCAAAGATCTAGGTGAGGACAGGCCTACAATAGGTCAGCGTGATAGTGACCCTAGTATCGGAGGATATATCATTCATTTAGCAGAGCTGAGCAATGCGAACACCTGTTCCACTTCCGGTTATTTGGTGCGAATGGCGAGCTGTTACGAAAGGTGGGCACATGTAGAAGATTGATCGCTGAACAAGCCAACTAACCTTTCACAAACACGTATCTGATGGCGAGGACTGTCAGCGCCGCTCTTCGTTGGGAAATTCATTGATATATATAAGCTACCGTGGTGTTTGGCGAGAGTATATGACATGACATTAGTAGGGAAAAGTGAAAGTGAGATGCAGCCGCAAGGTTTAATCTCCAGGGCCGGCACAAAATGCGTGGTGTCAGAGGGATACGATGATGAGAGCAGCGCATACGGAGAATAGGGTTTGATGTAAATTGAATCCGTACCAGCTGAGAATCGGAATCCCTAGTGAAGGAAAAGACGAAACATTGCAGGCGGGCCCTTGGAGCCACGAATGTTGTGTTGTGCGTCGTGTCGTATTCTGTGGAAAGCATCGAACGATTGCAGCCTAAAGAAGACGTGCGGAGGGAGGGTTGTTAGCAGACACATGTTCGAAATGCACAACACGAGGTTGAGAATGGAACGCCACGTTGCTGCCAGCTTGCCACTTGGGATGGCACACCACCAAAAAGAAGGGGTGAGACAAGGTATTCTGAAGTCATGTGCAAGTCCAAAGGACCGACGTATATGAATGGATGGGGTAAAGAGAAATTGATTTGCCCTAGCTTCAATGTACAGGCGGTGTTCAAATAGGGGGAAGAGGGTCGTAAGGAAAGGGTTGAAGAACGGAGAATAAGGAATAAGGCAGAGACTGGTGCACGCGAACCACGACATCGATCCATGAATCGGGGAAAAACAGAAGGAGAAGGGCATTAATATAACT
>WNFD01025933.1_pt1 | contig 10260 bp, 9 predicted proteins | sample 5400491 | NCBI WGS metagenome assembly WNFD01 (sample SAMN13153343, study PRJNA577476) | soil metagenome | isolation source: 120 cm saprolite under Douglas fir tree site 2 hole 2 replicate 2 | place: USA:California | collected 2015-04-18
ACCGGCGAAGCAACAGCTTGGCAAAGGCGGCGGCGGCGACGCGAGCGGCGGTTTCGCGAGCGGAGGCGCGCTCCAGGATGTAACGGGCGTCGTGAAAGTTGAATTTTTGAGACCCGGCGAGGTCCGCGTGACCGGGACGTGGCGCGACCAGTTTCTTATCATGCCCTACGAGATCGGGTGAGTCCTCGACGGGCAAAGCCTTTTCCCAGTTGGCCCAGTCGCGATTTTCGATGCGTAGCGCCACGGGAGCGCCGATGGTCTTGCCGTGGCGCACGCCAGCAAAGATTTCGGCGCGGTCTTTTTCAAGTTTTTGACGGCCGCCGCGTCCGTAACCAAGCTGGCGGCGATGGAGTTCGTGGTTGATGAAGTCCAGGTCGACCGGAAGAGAAGCGGGCAACCCGGAAACGAAGGCCAGCAGCGCCTGTCCGTGCGATTCACCGGCAGTGTAGAAGCGCAACATGGGCAATTAGGAACAAGCAGTGTAGCGGCGGTGCGGTTGCACGTCCAGTACATGAGACGGGTAGTGGTACAGTTTGAATTTCCGCCCCATTGAATCATTACGCGATGCTCGGACAGAAGTGCTAATATCGCCTCCTAAATAACAAAAGCCCGATTCGTGGTCGGGCTTCGTGCTCGATGCAAGCCTATTGCTGGGAACCCACAGAAGATATGCCGCTCCGCAAAGAGGATAAGACTTGGGTTACAGAGGAAATCCATGTAGCCATAAGGGAACATCTCAACCCGCGCGGATGGAGGAAGGTGCAACAGTTTCTTCCTCTTGTGGGGGTGCTCGGTATCTTGGTGGCACTGTTGGCGCTAGCAGGTGCGGGATGGAAATATGCCTTTTCGAGGGTGGAGAGCGAGGCTCAATTCCAAACGCATACGACGGAAACTCTCACCCGCACAGCAGAGAGGCTCACCGGCATTGAGGGGACATTAACCCTTTTGCAGGCTCAAATTGTCGGTCAAAAATATTCTGCAATTCCACCAAAGGAACTCAAGACCCATACCGAAGAACTAAAACATCTTAAGACGGCTCTGGCACAATTGCCGCCAACTTCTCCGGGGTATTGGCCCACCGCCTTTCAAGTGATTCGCCTATTTTCTCAGTCAACCTTCGCAGACATGAACAAAGTCGCAGCCAAGGGAGAGTCCGAATATAGCAATGTAACTAGCCGTCCACTCGGCGGATTCGGCGTGATTGAAAATCGGCGGGTTGTTCTAAAAAACCATGTAGAGGGCCTTATCTTCAAGGATTCTATTATCCGTTTTGACCCTAGCGTCAGTCTTGTAAACGACGTTTTTATCAATTGCATATTCTTGTTGCCCATACAGGACAATCCATCGAAGCCTCTTCAAGAGATCGGCAAAACTTTGCTTGCATCTGACCTATCCAAAGTTACCCTTAATGCGTCTTAGCCCCAAAATGTACCACTACCATGAGGCGGCGGCGCTTGACGTGATTGGCGCTGGCGGTTACGCTTCTGGCTTAGTGTTTGTCTTACAATAGTTTGCGGTTGCGCGCAGTAACGATAGGGAATTGTGGCAGACACTCCTTTCCAGGTAGCAGGTCGTCAAGCCAAGCCCGTGGAACGCATTTCCATGGGCGAGGTGCTGATCGACGCGTTCAAGCAATTCCTCGCGAACATTCAAGATTATTCGCGCATGGCCGGCCAGTCGCTGGCGAACCTGGCCAGCGGGCCGCGCTATTTCCAGGACATTCTTGATCAGATGGATGATATCGGCGTGGGTTCGCTGCCCATCGTGTTAATGGCCGGCTTCTTCATCGGAGCGGTGATGGTGTTGCAGACGGGGTCGCAGTTCACACGATTCGGCCAGACGGCCTTGACCGGGGATGTGGTGGCGCTCGCACTGGTGCGGGAGCTGGGACCGACGCTGACAGGTATTTTGGTGGCTGGGCGGTGTGCCTCCGGGATTGCGTCGGAGCTGGGGTCCATGCTGGTAACCGAACAGGTGGACGCGATGCGCGCGATGGGCACGGATCCGAGCCGCAAGCTGGTGACGCCGCGAGTGCTGGCGGGGATCTTGATGCTGCCGCTGTTGACCGCGCTCAACGATTTTATTGGCTTGCTCGGCGGATGCGTCGCGTCGGTTTTTACCCTGCGCTTGAACGCGGTGGAGTTCTGGACCCGTGCGATCAATGCGCTAGACTTTGCCGACATCATGCAAGGGATGATGAAGCCGTTGGTCTATGGGTTTATTCTTGCGACCGTCGGCTGCTACAAAGGGCTGACGGTGCGCGGCGGCACACAGGGCGTGGGCCGCGCAACCACGCAGGCCGTCGTGGTGGCGTCCGTAATGATCATCGCCGCAGACCTGTTCTTGACCAGACTCGCGTTATATCTCGGAGACAAAATCTTTTGACGCCCTCCCCGCAAGAGCCGAAAACCTCCGCGGTCGTAACTTTCGCAAATGTAAGAATTGGATTCGATGAAGAGGACGTGTTGCGCGGCGTGTCGTTTGAAGTGATGCCGCGGGAGACGTTGGTGCTCTTGGGAGAAACGGGAACGGGAAAAACGCTGACCCTGAAATTGGCGGCGGGGCTGCTGCGGCCGACGCAGGGCAAGATCGAAGTGCTGGGCCAGGAAGTGTCCGCGATGAGTGAGCGAGAGTTACTTCCCTACCGCAGACAGTTGGGATTTGTGTTTCAGGAGGGCGCGCTATTTGACTCGATTTCCGTGGCGGAGAATGTGGCATACCAGTTGCGCGAGAATCGGATGAGCGAAGAGGAGATCGAGAGGCGCGTGCAAGAGGTCTTGCACTTTGTGGAGCTCGAGCAGACGGTTGAGATGCTGCCGTCGGAACTTTCGGGCGGCATGCGCCGGCGCGTCTCGATCGCCCGCGCATTAGCGACGCGGCCGCCCGTCGTGCTGTACGATTCGCCGACCGCGGGACTCGATCCGGTGACGGCGCAAACGATCATCACGCTGATTTTGCGGTCGCGTGACGTGTTTGGCGTAACGGCCATGCTGGCCACGCAGCGATTACAGGATGGATTTGCGCTGGCGAACTTCCGATTTGATCCGGAATCCAAGCGCGTTGTACGCCCTACGGAAAGCTCCATACCGGCAGGAGGGGGAAACGGCGAGCCGGCCACAAGATTTGTGCTCTATCGCGAAGGACGGGTCTATTTCGAGGGTAAACCGGAGGAGCTGGCGGAGTCGAAGGACGCGTATTTGCAGCGGTTTCTGGTGTGAATTTGATAGGCTGTGGGAACAGAACGCGAGCGCGGATTGTGTGCGGGGCTGAGTCGGCAGACGCGGGGAAGATGAGGAAGAGCTCATGGCGCAGCGCAAACAACTGACCTGGACGGAACTGCGCGTCGGGCTGTTTGTGCTGGTTGGACTGTTCATTCTCGCGGTGGGAATCTTTTATGTCACCGGCGCCACTTTTATCGGGCCAAAATACAGGCTGAAAACGTATTTGCCGGAGGTTTCTGACTTAGCCAATGGCGCGCCGGTACGCGTGGACGGCGTCGAGGTCGGAAATGTGGAGTCCATCAAGCTGGTCCCACGGACTCCAGGGCGCGTTCCGGAAAAGAACAAGAACATCGAAGTCGTGATGCGCATTGACCGCAGGTTTCAGGGCGACATCCTGACGGATTCGACGGCCAGCTTGGTCACGGAAGGTTTGCTTGGCAACCGCGTTGTGAACATAACGCGCGGCTTTACGGGTGTGCCGCTCAAAGAAGGGCAGGAAATCACTGGCACGGAGGAAAAGGCCATCAAGGAAGTGGTCGAGCGCAGCGCCGACGTCCTCGCGAATTTGAAGGCACTTTCTGACAACGCCAAGGATTTACTGGCCGCTGTGCAGCAAGGCCGCGGGACCTTGGGTAAGCTGATCACCGACGATCAGGCTTACAAGTACCTGAACAGCATTCTTGCCAAGACAAACCAGGTGGCCACCGATATCCAAGAAGGGCGAGGCACGCTGGGGAAGCTGGTGGCTTCCGATGAGCTGTATGGCAAGGTGAACAACGCGGTCGACAACGTCAACGTCATCATGAGCGACCTGCGGAGCCAGAGGGGCACGCTCGGCAAACTGCTGTACGATCCATCCCTATATGACGAAGCGAAGAAGGCGCTGAGTGGCGGCAATGCCGTGATCAGCGACGTCCGCGAGGGCAAGGGCACGCTGGGCAAACTAGCCACCGACGATGCGCTTTACAATAAGCTGCGGGACACGAGCAGCAACCTCGCCAACGCCACCGCGAAGCTGAACGAAAACACCACTACGGTCGGAAAAATGTTTTCGGACCCGCAGTTATACGACAACCTGAGTGGCCTGACGGGTGATCTTCGCTTGTTGATTGGCGATTTCCGGCAAAATCCCAAGAAGTTCCTGCATTTCAAGATCACTGTATTTTGATGCTTTGGCCTGTTTTGCCGGGACACTCGCGGTGTGTTGTAATGACTTTGTAACAAAAACGATATAGGCTCCCAGCCAAGTCGAGACGATTGTGCCCACCAATGTGACGGAACTACCGGATCAGAAAACGCCGCGCCCGGAGGCGGCAAAATCCACGCTCCCGCAGCCGGGGCGGCCGGTTCCGAGTCGCGCCTACCCTGGAGCGCTAATCGTCGTGGAAGGCACGGACGGCTCCGGCAAGAGCACGCAACTGTATTTGCTGAAGCGCTGGCTCGAGATCGGCGGTTACCGGCTGCACTTCACGGAGTGGAACTCGTCGCCGCTGGTGAAGTCCGCGACGCGCCGGGGCAAACAGCGCCGGCTGCTGACTCCGACGACGTTTTCCCTGCTGCACGCCGCGGATTTTGCGGACCGCTGCGAGCGGCAGATCATGCCCTTGCTCCAGGGCGACTATCTCGTCCTCGCCGATCGCTACATCTACACGGCGTTTGCGCGCGACGCCTCGCGCGGCTGCCCTCCACGCTGGCTGCGCAACCTCTATCGCTTCGCGCCTATTCCAGACATCACATTTTATTTTCGCGCGCCTCTGGACATCGCGGTGCACCGCATCCTGAGCGGGCGCCCGAAGCTGAAGTATTACGAAGCGGGCATGGATTTAGGGCTGTCCTACGACCGGGCCGAAAGCTTCCGCTTGTTCCAGGCGCGCATCCTTGAGGAGTACGACAAGATGGTGGACACCGACAATTTCGTGGTCCTGGACGGCACCATCCCGGTCAACAAACTCCAAAAGCAGATGCGCGACATCGTAGCCTCCAAGATCGACTTGAAACGCTTCGCGCCTCACGCGGCCGAGGCGGAATAGCCATGCCCGAGCAGGAAAAAGAAAAGGAGAAAACAGCAGCGGCTCCAACCGCGACCGCCGAAGCAACACCTGTTCCCGTGCCCGGCACCGCGACGAAGACGCCCACCGACGAAGAAGCCTCGCAATATTTTTACGGCGAAGCGCTGGTCGGCTTCGATCCCAGCGAGATTACCGGCAGCCTGATTGTCATCGAAGGAATGGATGGCTCCGGCCGCTCGACGCAAATCGCTTTGCTGCAGGAATGGCTCGAATCGGAAGGCTTTGCCGTGCAGACCAGCGGACTGCGGCGTTCGAATCTGGTCGGGCGCGACGGACTTTTTCGATCAAGTCGAGCATCGCATCTTGCCGGCGCTGCGTGCCGGCACCGTCGTGCTTGCCGACCGCTTCATCTTCACGCTGATCGCGCGCGGCGTAGTGCGCGGCATCAATCGCGATTACATCAGCGGCTTGTACGCGATGGCCCTGCGCCCGCACCTCACGTTTTGGCTGAACGTGCATCCGGAGACCGCTTTCGCCCGCGAATTCAAGAAAGCGCAAGCCATTAGCTACTGGGAAGCGGGCCGCGACATGTCGCTGTCCCACGATCTCTATTGGTCCTTCATTCGATACCAGACCATGATCAAGCGCGAGTTTGAAGTCATGGCCAAACGCCACAACTTTATCGAGCTGGATGGCGAAGCCAGCGTTCCCTCCGTCAACAAGCAACTGCGCCAGCGCATCGCCGAGCAGTTGGGCATTCGCGCCACGAAATATACTCCTTCCGCTGCACTGGCGCACCTCTGGCGGTAAACTCTGCGCATGTCTGAGCCGGTCCACATTGCCGCCATCGACGCCGGCTCAAACGCCGTGCGCCTTTCCGTGGCGCGCGCCTATTCGGCTCTGGACATCGAGCCGCTGCTTAACGAGCGCTACTCGCTCCGCCTCGGGGAAGGCGTGTTCCTGCGCCATCGTTTTAGCGAAGATATCTTCAAGAAAGGCGTCAAAGCATTTCGCCATTTCAAGGAGATGATGGACGAATTCGGCGTGACGCGTTATCGCGCCGTGGCCACCAGCGCCTCGCGCGAAGCGCGCAACCGCGAGGCCTTCGTCCGGCACATCAAACAGAAGGCCGGTATCGCGCTGGAGGTGATTAGCGGAGCGGAGGAATCTCGGCTCGGAAGGGAAGCGGCCATCGCCGCGCTCGGACCGGAAACGCCTCCGCGCTGCATCGCGGACCTTGGCGGAGGAAGCCTGGAAATCAACATCCTTCGCGATCATACGGTCGAGCAGAACGCGCAATTGCCGGTCGGCACCGTTCGCCTGATGACCACGCTGAACCTTCCGGGCGTAATTCGCCCCGCGCAAGCGGAGCAGGTGCGGCGATATGTCCGCGCGTTGCTGGAGTCACGCTTGCCGTCGCGGCCAAACCTCGGCGAAAGCATTGCTGTCGCGCTTGGCGGCAACGCGGAAACGCTCATGACCGTTGCACCAGGTCCTCGCCAGCACGGCGTTCCGACTCTGCAGCTCTCCCTCCTGCGGGAGCGTCTCGACGACATCCTGCGCCGCGATGTCCGCGAGCGCATGAAGGCCTACGCGGTGCGCCGCGACCGTGCCGACGTCATGGCCATCGCGGCGATCACTTTTGTCACCCTCGGCCGCTACCTCAACCTGCGCACCCTCTCGATCCCCGGCGTCGGCATTCGCGAAGGGCTGCTTCAGGAAATCGCGCGCGAGGCTTTTTCGCGCAAGGAGCCGCATCGCTACAGCGCCGCGGCGCGTCAGCTCCTGGTTGGCACGCGCAGCTTCGCACGCCGCCTGGAATACGATCAGCGTCACGCCGAACACGTGCGCGAGCTTAGCATCCTGCTTTTTGATGAGCTGCAGCCCGTTCACCATTTGCCGGCGGAATCGCGCGTGCTGCTCGAAGCTGGCGCGCTGCTCCACGATGCCGGTCACATGATCAGTCATCGCGGCCACCATAAACACGGCGAATACCTCGCGCTCAATGGAGATATTCCGGGTCTCGAGGGCCGCGACCGAGCGGTTGTGGCCGCGCTAGTCCGCTATCACAATCGGAAGTCCGAGCCGGCCGGCCATCACGTTGCCTATTCGTCGCTGAATAACAATGATAAACGCATGGCTCGCCGGCTGGCTTCTATTCTTCGCATCGCGGAAGCGCTCGATCATTCTCATCGCCAGCGCGTCACCAACGTCGATGCCACTTTTCAGCGCGGCGCAGTCGGCGTGCAGATCAACGCGCGCGGCGACGCCGCGGAAGATCTGCGCGACGCAAATCGCAGCGCCGAACTTTTTGAAAAAGAATTTCACGTGCGGGCGTTTTTCCGGCAAGCCGCGCTCGCTCGCTTGTAATCGGTACGTAGACAAACGGACAATCTATTTCCCCTGAGGAGAAAACCCCACTCATGCAGCTCTACATCGTCCGCCACGGCATCGCCATCGACCGCGAAGACCCCAAGTCCCCGCTCGAAGCGGAGCGATATTTGACCGACGAAGGCATCGAGAGGACCAGGCAAGTGGCCAAGGGCATTGCCGCGCTCGGCGTGCACGCGGACCTGATGATTAGCAGCCCGTACGTCCGCGCGACGCAGACCGCTGCCATTTTTGCCGGCGCCCTTGACTATCCGGAGCAAAAAATACGGCAGAGTGAGAGCCTGCTTCCCGGGGCCCCGCCCGCGGCGTTCTTGCGCGAACTCGCCCGGGAAAAAGATGCTTCGTCGGTATTCTGCTTCGGCCACGCGCCGCACGTTGATAGCCTGCTGACCGCAGTGGTCCGCGGGCAGCGCCATATCACCTCGATTAAGAAAGCCGGAGTCGCCTTCGTCGAGCTGAAGCGTGTCTCCCCGCCGAATGGCCAGCTCGTCTGGCTCGTCACCCCAAAGCTCTTCCGCAAGGCGAAGTAACCCCCCAGAGACCCCGCACGTTCAATTGGTTGTGCGCCCCGCGGCTGCGCCTTTTCCGGGGCCTCGTGTTACTCTTTTCGCCGCACAGGAGTTGCCCATGACTGAAAACAACGCGATCCCGCGCCGAAAATTTCTTGCGCAAACCGCCGCCACCGCTGCTGCGTTGACAATTGTGCCCCGTCACGTTCTCGGCCGCGGCTTCGTGCCGCCCAGCGACATGCTCAACATCGCTGGCATCGGCGTCGGCGGCATGGGGCGCGCCAATCTCATCAATCTGGCCTCGCAAAATATCGTTGCCTTTTGCGATGTCGATTGGGGCTACGCCGGAAAATCTCTCGACCGCCTGGACGCCGACATCGACAAGCTGCGCACCCGCCTCGAGGCCCCGCCTGCCGAGCTGGCCCCCCCTCAGCCGCCCGCCCAGTTCGACCGCGAGAAGGCCAAGGCTCAGCTTGCCAACATGATTAAGCTCAAGACCGACCACGTGCCGAAAGCCAAGCGCTACAAGGATTATCGGCAGATGCTCGAGCAGCAGAAAGATATCGACGCCGTCGTCGTGGCCACTCCCGACCACATGCATGCAACCATCGCGCTCGCCGCCATGGATCTCGGCAAGCACGTGTACGTGCAGAAGCCGCTGGCCTGGTCGGTCGACGAAGCGCGCCACCTCGCCCGCCGCGCCAAAGAAACGAAAGTCGCCACGCAAATGGGCAATCAAGGTCATTCCTTTGACGAGGCGCGCACCGCCGTCGAATACATCTGGGCCGGCGCCATCGGAGAAGTCCGCGAAGTCCACGTCTGGACCAATCGCCCGCTCGGTTTCTGGCCGCAAGGCGTGCCGCGCCCCGAGCCGCTGAAAGTTCCCGCCGATACGCTCCGCTGGAATGGCACCGGCGTGAACACTCGTCTCGCCGCCGCTCTCGCCGGGAACTATCCCGTGCCCGAAGGCCTCGACTGGAATTTGTTTCTCGGTGTCGCGCCGCAGGTGGAGTACCACCCCATCTATCATCCCTTCAACTGGCGCGGCTGGACCGATTGGGGCGTCGGCGCGATTGGCGATATGGGCGCGCATCTCATCGATCACTCCATGTGGGCGCTTAATCTCGGCCTCCCTACCGCTGTCGAGACCATCTCGACACCCTTCAACGGCGCTTCCTATCCCAGCGCCACGTTCACCTTCTACGAATTTCCCGCGCGCGGCAATATGCCGCCCGTCAAGCTCACCTGGTATGACGGCGGTTTGCTCCCCAACCGCCCCGACGAGCTCGGCGAAGAGCAATTGAACAAAGGAGGCGGCGCATTGCTCGTCGGCAGCAAGGGCAAGCTTCTTCACGATACCTACGGCCTCAATCCGCGCCTTCTGCCCAAGTCCCTGCACGACTCTTTCGGCAAGCCGCCGCAAAAACTCCCGCACCACGAGCTAAACTGGGTGGATGCCGCCAAGGGCAAGACCGCGGCCTCCTGTCCCTTCGAGTATGCCGCGCGCTTGACGGAGGTGATGCTCCTCGGAGTAGTCGCCCTCCGCGCCGGAACCAAAATTCACTACGACGCCGACAACATGCGCGTCACCAACGCCGTCGCCGCCAACGATTACCTGACGCGCGCGTATCGCCAAGCTTGGTAAGCGGCGGCAATAATGATGCTTGGAGCAGCAGGACCCTTTTTCAGTCCCGCCCTGAATCGCTCAGTACTTCCTGATCCGTCTATCGACATTAGTCATGTCCGGACTCCGGTATCCGGTCCGGACTCCGGTATCCGTAAAAAAACCTGGTTGCGTTCTCAGGTGATTTGTGGCAGCGTACCCGCGAAGTGGGGTGGTCAAAACGAAAAAATTTAACGCAACGTTTGTCGAGCAGTGATGGCACCGCTCAGTATTTTTGGTGCCATCGCTCGAGGCGCTGCGGTGGTTGCCATAGAGAAAGTTTCTGTGTCATCACAAGGAGTCGGCCAATGAGGAATATCTGGCGTGTGTCGATTTTGCTGTGCTTGATGGGCTTTATCGTTTCAGGGTCCCTGTTGGCGCAATCGGACCTCGGAACCATCTCAGGTTTCGTGAAGGACCCTTCTGGGGCGACGATTGCCAATGCAAAAGTCAGCATCCGAAACAAT
>WNFD01008243.1_pt1 | contig 10259 bp, 3 predicted proteins | sample 5400491 | NCBI WGS metagenome assembly WNFD01 (sample SAMN13153343, study PRJNA577476) | soil metagenome | isolation source: 120 cm saprolite under Douglas fir tree site 2 hole 2 replicate 2 | place: USA:California | collected 2015-04-18
GCGCATGGCCGGAGGAGTTCGACCCGCCTCCACTGGCTGGAGCCACGCGCGCGTCGGTGGTGGCGCGCGTGCCTGACATCGTCGATCGCGCGGCAGTCACCGACCTGTATGCACGCAGCGTCTTCATCCTCGCGCAGCACCACGATCGGTGGGGTGCATTCATCGCGAGCCCGGGCGAGGACATCGTCCTGGCGGAGGCGCTCAATGCCTGCGGCGAGCGCGGCGCCGCCCGTGCTTTCTTCGAGTGGGCCGCATCTCGTGCGCATGCGCCACCACCGCAACGACCCGCCGCGGGAACATCCGCGACCCTCCGGAACGCATGGCAGGACGCCGCCTCAGGACGCCGTGATGACGCGCTGGTGGGCCTACACAGGGCGGTCCTGAATCGATCGTCTGTCGGCCTCTTTCTCATCTCGGGCACCGTCGACCTGCTCGCTCACGCGTATCTCCTGCTCGCCGTTCATGCACTCCTACCTCCCGTCACGGGCAGCGACGACGGCTTTTTCGAGCACCAGGCGACGATCCAGAAGACGCGGCATGCTCGGGCGCTGTATGGCGGCGCTTTCCACGCGGGCATGCCCGAGCCCGGTGACCCCCACCTGGTAGCGGAGGTGCGCACGGACCTCGACGTGTCTGCGGTGACGCTGGACGTTCCCGGCCGGCCCGCCGAGCAGTTCGAGGCCTTGCCCGAACAGGCCGGCCGCCCCGCCCGCTGGCGGGGCCCGCTGCCTGAGGTCGCGGCGGGCGAGGTGTCTCGCTACCGGATCAGCGTCCAACTGAGCGCTCCCGACGCGACCCCGCTTTGGGCCTCCGACTCCGATCCGCGCCCTGGGGGCCAGGAGTTCGCCTTCGAGCCCGCGCCGCCGCCTCCGCCGGAATGGGTGCGCGACGGGCTGTGCTACCACGTCATGGTCGACCGGTTTGCGCGGCCCGGGGAGAGCCTGCCCCCGCCAGGCGACGCCACCGTGCTTTACGGCGGAACGCTGGACGGCATCCGCGAGCACATCGATCACATCGCCAAGCTGGGGTGCAACGTGCTGTGGCTCAGCCCGGTGCACCAGAGTCCCTCTCACCACGGTTATGACCACGAGGACTTCTTGACCGTGGAACCCCGCTATGGCGGCGATGAAGCTCTCGTCCGCCTTGTGGAGGCGGCGCACGGCCGCGGCATGCGCGTGCTGCTCGACTTCGTGCCGAATCACACCGGTCGCGGGCACCATCTTTTCCGCGACGCGATCGAAAAGGACGGCGAAGCCGCCGGCTACTACCGCTTCTGGCAGTGGCCTCACTACTACCGTTGCTTCTCCGACGTCATCACGCTGCCCGAGCTCGACACCGGCAGCCACCAGGTGCAGCAGCACCTCGTCCGGGCCGCCCAGCACTGGTTGACCGCGTATGGCGTCGACGGCATCCGCTGCGACCACGTGGCCGGGGTCGATCCGGCCTTCTGGGTCGAGCTGCGGCGCGGCCTGCGCGAGGTCAGGCCCGAGCCGCTAGTCCTCGGCGAGGCCACCGGCGTGCCGGAGTGGCTGGACCACTATGCCGGTCGCCTCGACGCGATCTTCGATTTCGACCTGGCGTATTACGTGCGCCAGGCGATCGCGCGCGGCCGCATGGAGGCGGCCGCTTTCGCGAAGTGGCTCGACCAGCACGATCGCTCGTATCCCGGCCTCGCCCTCGCGACCCTGCTCGACAACCACGACATGAACCGGTTCCTCTGGATGGCCCAGGGAAGCGTCGATCGGCTCAAGCTGGCGGCGACGCTGCTCCTGACGCTGCCGGGAATGCCGGTCATCTATTACGGCACCGAGGTCGGCCTGAGCCAGCGCTACGACGGCGTGATCGAGAACGCCGAGGCCCGCCTGCCGATGCTGTGGGCCGGCGACCAGGACCAGGACCTGCTGGCGCACTTCCAGAAGATGGGGCGACTTCGACAGGAGTCGCCGGCGCTGCGCCGAGGCGGTAGGCGGACCGTGCTCGCCGATGCGGAGGTGTTCGCCTACGAACGCAGCGCTGAAGCGGAGCGAGTCACCGTCGCGCTCAACTTCAGCGAGCGCCAACAGCGTCGCGACGTGCCCGGACTCCCCGAGCCGATCGACCTCGCACCCCTGGGATCAGCGGTCATCCGCATGGAGGAATGACGCGCGGCGCTCTCTTGATACGTCAAAAAAGTCACGCCAGAAATAACACCTTTGGTCAAGTGAAAAATCGCGAGTTAAGGATGAAGAAGGTCGTCTTGGGTTGTTCATAATCCGGCTGGGGAGGGCGGACCAACGAACATCCTGGTGCACGTAATTTTCATTCGATCAATTCACTTACCTGAATCGTTGTGGTGTGGATGGGTGTTGGGTGTTACGGGCACGAATGCAGAGCACGTTGCGCCATCGGCGACGCACAGACACCCCTGACTGACCGAACCCTGGTGTCGATGCGCGTAATCCTGACCGCTGTCGAAGGGCGCCTGTGATGGTCTGGCTGGTGCGGCGGATGCTGTTGAGCCTGGTCGCGCTGGCCGCCCTGGTCCTGGTCGCCTCGGCCGAGACTGCGAGCGCCGCCTCGCCGGCCTCGACGGCAGGGCCGGCGACAGTCCTGGCGCCCCCGAGCGCAGGCGCGATCTCTGCCGGCCAGAACTTCACCTGCGGGGTCAGGACCGAAGGGACCCTGGCCTGTTGGGGCGACGACGCGAACCGCCAGGTCACCGACACGCCGGCGGGAACCTTCATACAGGTCTCGTCAGGCTCCGCTTTTGCCTGCGGGATCAGGACCGGAGGGACCCTGGCCTGTTGGGGCGACGACGGGATGGGCCAGGTCAGCGGCATGTCGGCGGGGACGTTCACTCAGGTCTCCTCCGGCGGATTCCACGCCTGCGGGCTCAAGACCGGCGGGACCGTCACATGCTGGGGCTACAACCAGTTCGGACAGGCCAGCCCGCCAGGAGGGACCTTCATCCAGATCTCCTCCGGCGGTTTCCACACTTGTGGGCTCAAGGACGACGGGAGCGTCACCTGCTGGGGCTACAGCCGCTTCGGACAGGCCAGCGCGCCGGCCGGGAGCTTCACGCAGGTCTCGTCCGGCGACCTCCACACCTGCGCGGTGCAGGCCGATGCGACCCTGGCCTGCTGGGGCCAGCTCTCGCTCGGCCGGTCCACCCCGCCGCCGGGAACGTTCAGCCAGGTTTCTGCGGGCGAATCTCATACCTGCGGGGTTGTCCAGTCCGATGCCAGCGTGGCCTGCTGGGGCTATGACGCCTCCGGCCAGGCCAGCCCGCCGGCGGGAGCCTTCACCGAGGTCTCAGCAGGCGGGTCCCACTCCTGCGGGGTCAAGACCGACGGGACCGTGGCCTGCTGGGGCGCCGATTCGTTCCTCCAGCTGACCAACACGCCGGCGGGGACGTTCACCCCGAAGGCGGACACCACCCCACCCGTGATAAACCTGCCGCCCAACATCACGACCGAGGCGACCGGCCCGAGCGGGGCTGTCGTCACCTACGCCGTCACCGCAGCCGATCCCGATGACGCCGCGACCGTCGCCTGCACTCCGGTTTCGGGAGCCACGTTCCCAGCCGGCGTGACGACCGTCGCCTGCACCGCGACCGATACCAATGGCAACACGGCGAACGGGACCTTCACCGTCACGGTCCAGGACACCACCCCACCGGCGCTAACCCTGCCGGCCAACCTCACCGCTGAGGCGACCGGGCCGAGCGGCGCCGCCGTCACCTACACCGCCACCGCCACCGACACGGTGGACGGCTCGGTGACGCCGAGCTGCTCGCCGGCCTCAGGCAGCACTTTCCCAATCGGCAACACGACCATCACCTGCACAGCCACGGACGCCCATGGCAACACCGCGAGCGGGACCTTCACCGTCACGGTCCAGGACACCACCCCGCCGGCGCTAACCCTGCCGGCCGACATCACCACGGCTGCCACCAGCGGCAGTGGGGCGGTCGTCACCTACGACGTCTCGGCGACGGATCCCGACAACCTGGCCTCGACTCTGACCATCAGCCGCACTCCGGCGTCGGGCTCGACGTTCACGACCGGCGCCACCACCGTCAACTGCAAAGCGACCGACCCGTTCGGGAACTCCAGCACCGGCAGTTTCCAGGTCAACGTGGTGGACTTCTCGATGGGCTCGATCTCACCGGTCACGGTTCCGGTCGGCGGCACCGCCTCTGCTGCAGTCCCGGTCAACTCAGTGAGCGGTTTCAACTCCGCCGTGGCGCTCAGCGCTTCCGGAGCACCTGCCGGCGTCTCGGTCACCTTCAACCCGAGCTCGGTGTCTCCACCGGCGGGAGGTAGCGCGAGCTCGACCCTGACCCTGCACCTGTCACCCATGGTGACGCCGACGACGTTCACGCTGACCATTACGGGGACCTTCGAGGGCGTCAGCCACTCGACGGTGGTGTCCGTCACGGTGACCGTGAGCGGTGCCGCGATCTCCGATGTGATCGGTCAGATGCTGGTTGCGGTCTGCATCGACAACGCGGGCGTCGCCAACGCGCTGACCTCCAAGGTCACCGCCGAGCAGGCAGCGATCGGCGGCGGCCACCCCAAGACCGCGATCAACATCCTGAAAGCGTTCACCGACCAGGTGCACGCGCAGAGCGGCAAGCACATCAGTGTTAGCTGCACGATCGGCGGCGTGACCTTCGATGCAGCCCTGGTTCTCATCACCGACGCCCGCAGCCTCATGGACAGCATCGCGGTCAGCGCCACGCCGAACCCGATCACCGGCTCGGTCCACACGGCAGCCGGGTCGGGGGTTGCGGAAGCGATTGTCACCCTGACGGACTCGACCGGCGCCACACTGGCCACGGCCACCACCGACATCACCGGCTTCTACTTCTTTGCCACCACGGGTGTGCTCACGCCGGGCTCGACGTACACGGTGACGGTCACAGTCCCGATCGGGCTGGCCGCCGCCAGTCCGGACAGCCAGACCTTCATTTGGTCGGGTAACGGGGAAGTCTCGCTGGCCGCCTTCACGACGGCCTGACGTCTCCCGCTAGCACTGCCGGCGCTCGCGCGTCCTCCCTCACGAGGGGCTAGTACGATTCGAATCGTGAGCACCACTCGATCTCGACTCGCCGGCACCGACCTCGACTTCTATCGGCTCGCTGATGTGCCGGGCTACGGCCACGGCGACCCATCGAACCTGCCGATGACGGTCAAGGTCCTCCTCGAGGGGCTCCTGCGCCTGAGCGAGGCGGGGACGACCTCCGAGGAGAGCGTGCGCGCGCTGGCGGCATGGCCGGCGCCGCCCTCAAAAGACGCGGAGCTCCCCTTCCTCCCCGCGCGCGTCCTCATGCAGGACTTCACAGGCGTGCCGGCGGTGGTGGACCTCGCGGCGATGCGATCGGCCATGAAGCGGGCCGGCAAGGACGCCGGCATGGTCGATCCGCTCGTGCCGGTGGACCTGATCATCGACCACTCTGTGCAGGTCGACGCCTTCGGGTTCCGCGACGCGTACACGCGCAACATCGAGAAGGAGATCCAGCGCAACCGCGAGCGATATTCGCTGCTGCGGTGGGCCCAGCAGGCCTTCCACAACTTCTCACTGGTGCCGCCGGGCATGGGCATCTGCCACCAGGTCAACCTCGAGTACGTCGCCAGGGTCGTCCAGGTGCGCGAGGTGGGGGGCCGCAAGGTCGCCATCCCCGACACGCTGATGGGCACCGACTCGCACACCACGATGGTCAACGGGCTTGGCGTGCTCGGCTGGGGAGTGGGCGGGATCGAGGCCGAGGCCGCCATGCTCGGCCAGCCCGCATACCTCGCCTCGCCGATCGTGGTCGGCGTGCGCTTCACCGGCGCGCTGCCGGCGGGATCGACCGCCACCGACCTCGTGCTCACCCTCACCGAGATGCTGCGCAAGCACGGCGTGGTGGACAAGTTCGTCGAGTTCTGCGGCGACGGACTCTCGACCCTGTCGGTGCCCGACCGCGCGACCCTCAGCAACATGTGCCCGGAATACGGCGCGACCTCGGCGCTCTTCCCGGTCGACGCCCAGACGCTTCGCTACCTCGAGGTGACCGGCCGCAGCCGCGAGCAGATCGACCTGGTCGAGCGCTACACGAAGGAGCAGGGGTTGTTCCGCGTCGACGGCGGCGCGACGCCGAAGTTCACCGAGCTTCTCGAGCTGGACCTCACCCGGGTCGAGCCGAGCCTGGCCGGGCCGAAGCGGCCGCAGGACCGCGTCTCCTTGCCGCACGTTTGGGAGAGCTTCACCGCTGCCTTCGGCAACGGACCCCGACCCGACACGGGCGCGGTGGGGAGGCTCCTGGATGAGGGCGGGCCGGTGAATGGGCGCGGGGCTTTGGCGGTCGAAGCCAAGCCGGCCGCCAGGCTCGAGAACGGTTGTGTCGTGATTGCGGCGATCACCAGCTGTACCAACACCTCCAACCCGTCGGTGATGGTGGCGGCCGGGCTGCTCGCGAAGAAGGCCGTCGAGCTGGGCCTGGAGGTGCGTCCGTATGTCAAGACCAGCCTCGCCCCCGGCTCGCGCGTGGTCACCGACTACTTGCAGATGGCCGGTTTGATGGAGCCGCTCGAGAAGCTCGGCTTTTTCCTCGTCGGGTTTGGATGCACCACCTGCATCGGCAACTCGGGTCCACTCGCGACGCCGGAGATCGAAGCAGCGGTCGTCGAGGAGAACCTGAGCGTGGTGGCGGTCCTCTCCGGCAACCGCAATTTCGAATCTCGCATCCACCCGCTGGTCAAGGCCAGCTACCTGGGCTCGCCACCCCTCGTCGTCGCCTATGCCCTCGCGGGGACCGTAGACATCGACCTGACCAGGGACCCGGTCGGCAAGACACGCGACGGCAAGGCCGTGATGCTTTCAGAGCTCTGGCCTTCGCAGGCGGAGGTCAATGCGGTCGTCCAGAGATGCGTGCAGCAGGACATGTTCAAGCGCGAGTACTCGCGCATCTTCGACGGTGACGAGCACTGGAAGCAGATGAGCGCGCCAACCGGTCCGATCTTCCACTGGGAACCCGAGTCGACGTACGTGAAGGAACCTCCGTACTTCGAGGGCTTCGGGCCGCAACCGAAACCCCTGACCGACATCGCCGGCGCTCGCGTTCTCGCGGTGCTGGGCGATTCGGTGACGACAGATCACATCTCACCCGCCGGCGCCATCCCGGCCGACAGCCCGGCGGGCAAGTACCTCATCGACCACGGTGTCGAGAAGCCCGACTTCAACAGCTACGGGTCGCGGCGCGGCAACCACGAGGTCATGGTGCGGGGAACGTTTGGCAACATTCGGCTTCGCAATAAGCTGGTCGAGCGTGAGGGCTACTGGACGCGGCATTTCCCCGGCGGCGAGGAGACCACGATCTACGACGCGTCGGAGCGCTACCGCGCGGAGGACGTGCCGCTGATCGTCGTCGCCGGCAAGGAGTACGGGTCCGGCTCCTCGCGCGACTGGGCCGCGAAGGGGCCGTTGCTGCTGGGAGTCCGCGCGGTGATCGCGGAGAGCTTCGAGCGCATCCACCGCTCCAACCTGGTCGGCATGGGCATCCTGCCGCTCGAGTTCGCGCGCGGCGAGAACCTGCAATCGCTGGGCCTGACGGGTCACGAGGCTTTCACCATCAAGGGAGTCGACGCGATCAAGCCGGGCCAGGCGATCGAGGTCGAGGCGCGGGCGAAAGACGGCCAGGTGAAGACGTTCAAGACGCATGCGCGAGTCGACAACGACACCGAGGTCGGCTACCTGCACCAGGGCGGCATCCTGCCGCTGGTACTCCGCGAGCTGGTCGCCCAGAAGTAACTGCGCGGACGACGCCAACTGGCTGTGAGGGCGCTCCATTTCGGGCATTCGGCACGTTTGGTGCCAACCGTGCGGCTGCAGACGTTGGCATGCGCACGTTTGGCGTCAGGCGTGCGCCCAGGCGTTGAAAGAGTCGCTAGTCGCTAGGCGGCTGCGTCGTCGGTGCGGATGGGGAGTCTGCGCTCGTACCCACACTCCGGACACTCGTAGAGCCCAACCACGGTGTCAGGGCGCGACGAGTCCGAGTGCAGGGTTCGAAGCTGCATCGGCACCGATGAGTCGTGCCGCTCGCATGCAGGCGCGTCTTCGTGGGTCACGCAATCAAGATTACGCACTGCGTCGTAAGGAGCCTAGTGCGTCCTCCACAATGGCCGAGCCAAACCCATTGTCCCCCGCGCACAGACATAATTGAGCGGGGATGGTTACCAAGAAGTCCGCGGACGAGCTCACCGAGCCCCGGCCCACGGTGCGAGAGGCGATGCGCTTCGGCCCATTCGCAACCGCCAAGCTCGTCGCCGGCGCCGACGGCCTCGACCGGCCGATCGAGTGGGTGCGCATGATGGAGACGCCCGAGGTCCAGCCACGCGCGGGTGACCTCATCCTGACGACCGGTTTCCCGATCAAGGACGACCCCGACGCGCAGGTGCGCCTCATCGGCCGAATCGCCGACGGCGGCGGCGCCGGCCTGGTGGTGCGGCCCCACCCTTACCTGCGCAAGCTGCCGCCGGAGATGCTCAGCGAAGCGGACCGGCTGAACGTGCCTGTCTTCACGGTCGCGGCCGACGTCGCGATGGTCGACCTCATGACCCCGCTGCTGGAGCGCATCATCAACGCCGAGCACTGGCGCCTGAAGCGCTCGCTCGACATCCACCGCCGGTTCACCGAGCTCGTGCTCGACGGTAAGGGCGTGAACGAGATCTGCCGCACGCTCGCCGACCTGCTCGAGAGTGCGGTCGTGATCGAGGACGCCAGCTTCCACCTACTCGCGCACGCCGGCGGCTCGGGCGACCCGCACCGCAAGGAGACCATTCAGCGCCAGGGCACGCCCCAGCGCGTCCTCTTCGATCCCCAGATCCAGCGCATGCTCCGCGAGGTCGAGCAGAAGCGCGGCCCGGTCAAGGTGCCGGCCTTCCCACACGTGGGCATGTCGCGCGAGCGCTTGATCGCCCCTATCCTGGCTGCCGGCCAGGTGCTCGGCTACATCTCGGTGCTGGATCACCCGCCGCATCACGAGGAGCTCGCGTTCATGGCCATCGAGCAGGCGGCGCTGGTGCTGGCCCTGGCGGTCGCCAAAGAGCGCGAGCTCGCCGAGGTGGAGGGCCGAGTTCGCGGAGAGTTCCTGGAAGACCTGCTGCACGGCACGTATGGGGATGAGGCGGCGGCCCAGCGCAGGGCGCGCCATCTCGGCTACCCGATGCACGGCAACCACATCCTGATGCTCGTCGACATCGACGACTTCCGCGGCTTCAACAAGGCCCGCTCGGTCTCTGAGGACGCGATCCAGGCGCTCAAGCGCGAGTTTCTTCGGCGCGTGGCCGGGGTCGTGCGCGCCAGCTACCCGCGGGCGTTGGTGCAGGGCCGCTCGGACAGCGTCGCGTCGCTCCTGCCCCTCGGCACAGAGCCCGGCGACCACCAGGCGCGAGGCCACGCCCTGGGCATTCAGGTCCGGCAGGTCATCGCCGACTGGAAGCCTGGCTTCACCGTCTCGGTCGGATTCAGCGGACCCACCGATGCGCCGGCAGGGGTCGCGGCCGCGCAGCGGGAGGTGGTGTCGGTGATGGACTCGCTCGCCCGCTTCAAGCGCTGGGGGCAGGTGGTCTCGGTGCCGGAGCTCGGGCTCACCGGCCTGCTCGCCGCCGTGACCGACGAGAGGCTCGTCGACTACAGCCGCCGCCACCTGGGGCCGCTGATCGAGCATGATCGCTCACGGAAGGGCAGCCTGGTAGCGACGCTGCGCGCGTTTCTGGAAAGCGGCGAGCAGCAGCAGGCGGCGGCTCGACTCCGCGTCCACCCGAACACGCTTCGCTACCGGCTCGACCGCATCCGCGAGATCAGCGGGGTCGACCTCGAAGACCCGGAGACGCGCCTCAACCTGGCCGTGGCCCTGAGGGTGCAGGCGCTTTTGGGGTCGTGAGGCATGTGACGGCCGCATAACGATTTCGGATTTGTTTTGTCAGCAGCGCACTAGGGCAGATCGGCAACTCTGGGTAAGCTGCGTGCAGTGCCCCCACTGCTTGCTTCCACGCGCCGCGCCTGGCCGGGGCAGATGCCCAGCGACCGGGCGGCCTGCGGCATGGGCTTCGTGGCCACGCCGGGGCTCGGCCACGAGTCGGTCTCGCTCGGCGTGCAGGCGCTGGCGCGGCTTTCACACCGGGGCGGTCTCGACGCCGACGGCAAGAGTGGAGACGGCGCCGGGCTCCTGATCCAGGTCCCGCATCGCCTCCTCGGCGGCGAGTTCGCGGTGGCGGTCCTCTTCGAGTGGGACG
>WNFD01008244.1_pt1 | contig 10258 bp, 5 predicted proteins | sample 5400491 | NCBI WGS metagenome assembly WNFD01 (sample SAMN13153343, study PRJNA577476) | soil metagenome | isolation source: 120 cm saprolite under Douglas fir tree site 2 hole 2 replicate 2 | place: USA:California | collected 2015-04-18
GGAAAAGTACAAGCAGGAGAACAGCCACTTCGAATTCTACTGGTTCCCTTATACAGACTGGGTGCAGGCCAAATTCATCAAAGAAACAACAGACCCTGAGACCACGGGCAGCTTCTGGAGCAGCTTCAATAAGATTGTATTGGAGAACGGCGTCTTCTGGCTGCTCTCCGAGTCCTGCCGCCTGGTGCCTGGCCTCAGCAAGTCAGTCTGTCGCATCTCGGGGCGGTCTATCGCCAACGTCGAAGAGATCAACTATAGCCATCGCCTGCTTACTACGCCCCGCTGGGTGCGCTTCCAGGAGATGGAGTACAACATCCCTGCAGAGCACACGAGCGCGGTAATAGCCGAAATTCAGGAGTGTATCGAGCGGCACCAGTTCAAGGTCAACTTCCCGCTGGAGTGCCGTTTCGTGCACGCCGACGACATCTGGCTCAGCCCGGCTTACCAGCGCGAGTCTGCCTATATCGCCGCGCATATGTACCGTGGTATGCCCTATAAACCATACTTCCGGCACATCGAGGAAATCTTCAAACGCTACCAGGGGCGACCGCACTGGGGCAAGATACACACGCGCAGCGCCGGGGAACTGGCCGAACTCTATCCGCGCTGGCACGACTTCAGGCGCGTGCGGGCGGCCCTCGACCCCCAGGGCATATTCCTCAACGACTACCTGCGTGAGTTGTTCGACGCAGATACGCCAGTAACGTCTGGCATTACTGACATCTCCATCGTTGGGCAGGATGGACATGAGCACAGCACATCCACACAAGGAGGACTCTCGTGAGCGACGCAACATCCTCTGAACAGGAGGCGACTACCTCGACACTCCGGCGTAACGCGCTCGGCCTGCGTCACGCCATCGTAATCTCCGTTGCGGTAATGTCACCTGCCGCCTCTATTTTCTTCAATACCATCCCTCAGGCAGGAGTGGTCGGAGCAGCTATTCCGCTGTGCTACGTGATCGGCTTCGTGGTAGCATTGCTGGTAGCCAACCAGTACAGCGAGTTCTCGCGTGAAATCCCCTCCAGCGGCTCCGCCTATACCTTCGTGACAGAAGGGCTTGGTCGCCCCCTGGGTTTCATGACTGCCTGGATTGGGCTGATCGCTATAGCGATTGGCGTACCTTACTCATTTATCCTGCTGGGTGCCAACTTGCAGGCCCTGGTGATGCGCTGGTTCGGCATTAACCTGCACTGGAGCTTCTGGTTCGTCCTGGCGCTCGGCATCGCCTTTGCCCTCTGCTACTGGGGCATCCGTCAATCGATGAATGTTGATCTCACCTTCCTGGTTTTTGAGATGGGGATATGCCTGGTACTGGCCGTCATTGTCCTCTTCCAGGTAGGTCAGCATGGAGGACTCACCGCTGCGCCGTTTAGTCCAACCTCAATCCCACAGGGTGGTGATCTCACCATCGGCATCGTGCTGGCGGTGCTCAGCTTCATCGGCTTCGAGGCCGCCGCTGCGCTGGGTGAGGAGACGCGAGACCCGCATCGCAATATTCCACGCGCCGTGTTTGGATCGATGATCGTGGTCGGGCTTTTCTATGTCTTGATGGCCTACGTCGGCACAGTCGGTTACGGGATCAACCGCATGGTCACCGGCTTCGCCAACGACCCGGCCCCGTTTGACACCATCGGACGCCAGTACAGCGGTTCGTTTTTCGTGGTGTTGATCGATCTCGTCGGCTCGCTCTCGTTCTTCGGCGCGGCGCTTGCCATCATCAATGGTGGTTCGCGCATCCTGTATACCGTGGGACGCGATGGCCTGCTGCCGCCCTGGACCGCGTGGTTACACCCCGTACGCCAGAACCCGGTGGGTTCAATCGCCGCGCTTTGCGTCTTCGGCCTGGTAGTCGGCCTTCCCCTGGGCTTCATCATGACGCCAATCAAAGCATTTGGCTTCCTGGGTTCCCTCGACGCGCTCTTCGTCCTCATTATCTACGCCCTCGTCTGCATAGCCAGTATCACATTCTTCTGGCGCAAGCGGCGCGCACGCTTCAGCGTGCTACGTCACGGGGTAATCCCCGTGCTTGGCATCTTACTTATCGCGGCTATTTTCGTGGCCCTGGCCATCATACCAGCGCCGCCGCCACTCGACCTCATCCCCTACGTCCTGGGTGGCTGGGTCCTGCTAGGGGTAGTGCTGATGTTTGCCTTGCGCCGCAAGATGGCAGAGATCACATAGAGATCAAGGCGGTCGCGAGGCTGCCCTGATAGCCCACAAACCGGCACCTCTAAGGCGCGTTAGACAAGGTCTAGCGCTGACATTCCCTCGCCTATTGAGAAAGCTTAACCGCATTTGGTCAATCACAACCATCTCTCAAACAAGTAAAGGGAACTTATTCAAGGTAGAAGTGTAAAATGTCCTCAAAGGCGTGTTCTATTCTAATGAGCGACACTTGACGCCATTTGAAACATATGACCTTAATATAAGAGACGAAACAAATTTTCTAATATCGCTGAGGCAATGAGGGTAGCATGAGTAATATTTTACCGATACCTGAACAGGCTTCACCTCGTGCTTTCCTGGACGAAGCGTATCAGAGTCTTGGCTATGAAGAAGGTGCATTACTCAACGCAGTTGACCGTCCAGAACCTGGAACACCTGAAGAGGAAGAGTGGGTAGAAAAGGGCGATTGGTTAGCACTTGCTCATAAAGTCGGCGCAGAAAAACTTTTCTTCGTCAAGAATGACCCTATCCTGGTCTTTTGCGCATTGCCACATATGCCTGATGATGAACAAGCTGTCCTGGAACAATTTCGTCGAGTCTGGTGCATGGCCCGCCCACACTATCTTTTCATCGCTCTGTTGGGAGAATTGCGAGTTTACCGTCTTGATCTCCCCCCCACAAGAGACACCAAGACATTACGAAGCAATCACCAACTTGAGCCAATTCGACGTATATCTGAAGTAGCCGAGAAATTGCAGGCGTTTCGACGGGAACAATTGGAGTTGGGGTATCTGCCTGGAGATAAATACTTTGGGGTCACGGATCAACGAGCAGATAAGCGACTTATTCGGGATTTGAGAACTGTAAGAAAAGAATTGCTGGCGACAGGACTTGAGCCGCGTTATGCACATGCCTTAATTGGACGTTCTATATTTATTCGCTACCTCGAAGACCGAGGCATCATAGATGAAGCGTATTTCCTTGAAAGGGTTGCAAAAAACAATCCTCAATGGCAAGAAAGGCTCCTACACTCACCTGATCTACTTGATGTAGCGCCGGGAGATGAGAAACGTCGATATTATCGTGTATTGTCAGATAAATCTTTTACATTTGCCTTGTTCCGTCAGCTTGCCATCGACTTTAATGGCGATATGTTTCCCGATGTTGACGAAGAAGAAAAACATATCACATCAGATCATCTAAAGCTTCTCCAGGGATTTCTGCTTGGCGATACTGACACAATGCAGCGTCCTTTGTTTCTCTGGGCCTATCACTTCGAGATCATACCTATAGAACTGATCAGTAGTATCTACGAAGAATTTTACCATAAGGAGAATGCCTACCGTGCAGATAAGAAAAATGGCACCAAAGGCGGCAAGAAGCAAGACGATATCAAGACTCACTATACTCCAAGCGTCCTGGTTGAACACGTGCTTTCTCATCTCCTACCAAAAGAACGCCTTGCCACAACACCTAAAATCCTTGATCCCGCTTGCGGCTCTGGAATTTTTCTCGTAGAGTCTTTCCGCCGCATTGTCAGATATCGTGTGCAACAACAAAAAGGAGAACCGCTCTCGCCAGACGAACTGCGCCAAATCCTTAAAGAGCAAATCAGGGGTATTGAAATCAACGAAGAAGCTATACGTGTCGCGGCTTTTAGTCTGTATCTTGCGCTTTTGCACTATCAAGAGCCGCCCACTATTCGAACAAAACAACTGCCCAATCTTATCTATCGGGAAGGGCAGCTTGAAGATGAAAACCATTATCGAGTACTTTTCAAGAATAACACTTTCACTTTGGTAGATACTGAAAGAGAGCAAGTGAAGAAATCGCTAGATAAATTGTCAAAAGACAAAGATAATAAGCAATATGAAAAGATTGAAAGGTTATTTTTTTCACCGGAAACGCTGCCGATAAGTCTACACTCATTTGACATCATTATTGGCAACCCGCCATGGGGCTTTGAGGCAGGCACCACAGAAGTAATACAAGAGGCTCAAGCGCAACTTACAAGATGGTGTGAGTTCTTCAATTGGTCTATCGGTGATAATGAACCTAGTCAGGCATTTGTTGCGCGCTCTTTAAGCTTGCTCAAACCTGGAGGAAATTGTGGACTGCTCGTACCGACAGGAGTTTTTCTAAAACATCATGACAATAGCAAGACATTCAGACAACGTTGGTTAAAGGAGACGACCATTAATACGGTGGTCAACTTTGCTCATGTTCGCCATGAGTTTTTTAATGCAGATGCTCCCTTTGCATTTGTACATTTTGTAGCCAATCCCGCTCCATTAGACCATTGGGTTCACTATTGGTCGGCCAAAAAGACCGAAGTGGTGGATAAAGTACAGACTGTTGTCTTGACCCAACCAGATATCCGGCAGGTTCAACAGCTTGATCTTGCCTGTAATGATTTCCTTTGGAAAGTCTATTGGTGGGGCAATCATCGCGATGCTGCCCTGATTAAAGCTTTGCGTCTTCATCCAGCAATGAGTGAATTAGTAAAAATCAGAAAGTGGCCTGAGCCTGGACAGGGATTCAAAAATCCTAGTTTAAACCCGAAAGAAAATCGGCCCAGCGAGTGGTTACTGGATTTCAAGGCTCTTCCATCAAAATCTAGATATTTCTACAGATATGGAGCAATAGACCCTACTGTCTTAGAAACTGTACCAGATGAAGTTCACCGACGCGGAAAACCATACATCCAGAGTGGGTGGCGGTTATTAATAGGACGGGGTGTCGATCAAGCACATAACAGCAATGGTAAGGTGGTAGCGCGCCTCGAACATGTAAGTTATTGTTTCCGCAGTTCGATATTTGGGGTGAATGTAAATGATGCAGAGGATTGGGAGCGTAAAATCCTGATCGGTATTCTCTGGTCATCGCTGGCTCGATATTATTACTTTATGATTGCAAGCACTTGGGGCGCGTGGCACCATGAAATCCACGTGGAAGAGCTGGAGGGTTTACCTATACGCTTCCCTAATGAAGGGCAATTACGTGAAAAAATCATTGAGATCGTGGATGAGCTAATGAACTGGCCCGTTCATGGCTTGATGGTTGGTGACGCATTGCAAGCGGTTGCTCCACTAGAACAAAAGCTAGATGACGCCATCTTCGACCTGTATGGATTAAGCGATCTTGAACGTGATTTGGTCTTAGACCTCTGTGAGGTGAATCTTGAGTTCCTCTACCGGGATAAGAGGAGCAAAGCAGTACGCCCGGCAGAGCATTTCCCTGCATCTCCACAAGGGCTTATTAAGAACTTTCCATCTAGGAGACGGCAAGAACGAGGACTAGAGGGCTATCTCTATGCTTTTCTTGAAATGTGGAACCGAGAAATCGCGCCGGAAGGTGAGTTTCATTGGCATATCATTCGCCCTCCGCATGTGCCAATGATTGCTGTCGTATTTACAACTCAGGAAGTTGGCGATCCTTTACCCGCTTTAGATATGACAGATGAGCAAGAATGGGTCAATGTACTAAATCGCTGTAGCGAAGCGCTCAGGCAACCAGTGAGCCAGCGCATCTACATTGACAGTATGGTACGTGTGGTGACCGACACAGAAATTTATATCATAAAACGTGATGAGCGCAGGCTTTGGACACGCAGTATGGCCCGTGAAGATGCGGAGGCAACGCTTGTGCGAGCAATGTATTTACAAGAAGAAGCGATGAAAGAAACTGTGTAGGATACCTGATGAGCCGAATATCTCTGATTAAATTAGGCCCTGGTAATCCGCTTTATTGGCCTACTTTCAAAGAGCATGTTGCAAGCCTCATTATAGAGGCTCTATTATTGCTCAGACAACGAAACGATCTCGTTAAAGGTGAACCAACATTGAACAGGCTGCTATATTATTGTATACAAGATGCCAATTTGAAGTACCATTTGCTTCTACCCGCCTATGATGGACATAATCCACCCGATCCTGAAGATGAACAAAAAGCAGAACGTGAAGATAATCGTCCTGATTTTTATTGGACTCTTATGGATCATGTGGCTAATTACGATAAGTGTTATCGTACCTTTGTGCTTGAGTGTAAGCGGCTTGATGTTAAATCAGAATCTAGCAATTGGAGATATACAGAACAATATGTTATAGCGGGTATACTTCGTTTCTTTCTAGAAGAGAAGGGGTACGGGAAAGGTTGTGAGACGGGAGCTATGGCAGGTTATGTTCAAGAGATGGAGTTTGATAAGATTTTGAGGGAGATAAACTCCTATATTGCCGCTAATGGATCTTCTATTCCTAAACTTGCTACTCCAGCTGAGGGTTGGCAATATCAAAGCGTTAACCAGCTTTCTCATAGCTTTCAGCGCTCCTATAGCCCTTTCAACTTTTTTCTTCAGCATTTCTGGGTAGATATGCGAGATTGTCAATATCTGGCATCAGTTGAATCAGAAAATACATCTGTAGAATCGGATGGCAGTCAATCAGGAGAAACAGAGAAGAGAGGCAAAAAGAAAAGTAAAAGAGGTTCTGCTAAGAAAAGCCAGTTACAGCAAATCCCTCTACCACTTACATCACCATAACACCCTCAATCGACATTTTGTGCAGACCCCCTTACTCCTGCGGTGTCTTCCCCCCGTCCTCTATGAGGGCATGTGTCGCCCTATCTAGCCATGTAGGAATCGTCTTCGTCACGTTCATTTGCTGCATATGTGGCATCCTTTCCTTCACTGTATGGCCCAGGCGCGTTCTCCCTGGACGGACTAAAGCACAATTACCTGTCTTTCTCTTTCTGAAAGAAAGCCATGTTGGGGAATAGTGGAACCACTGCCGGTTCGCTGGTGAGCGATTGGGACAGGATGGCGGACTCCTGCATGGCAAGGGCTTGTTCCAGTGTCATGGTATGTCCCTCGGCCCACGCAGCGGCAAAGGCCGTCTCGCCGAGCTGGGCGCGTATAGCTGCCAGATCGCGCTCGTACTCTGTACGTTCGAGTGGATGCATATCCACGTTCAAGTTCAGCCTTTGCTCTGCTGCTGCGAACAAACGCACTCCTTCCTGGAAGCGTCCTTGTGTTCTAGCTATTCTCGCAAGTCCGAGTAGACACTTACCAACAGTCTCTTTCGCCCAGGACAACTTTTGTGCGAGTGATAAACTTTCGCGGTAGTGTTCAGTTGCTTGCCTGGCATTGCCCTGGCTCCGCGCAATGTCCCCGATGAGATAGTGAAAATAGCTGAGGGCCTCCTGGTCGCCCATTTCTCTTGCGATCGTCAGTCCTTCACGAATCAGGCTTGTTGCGTGCACATCGTCATTGCGTCTAACGATCTCTGCCAAAATAGCGAGCAACCGGGAAAGCGTTGTCATATCGCCCATTTCCCGGGCTATCACAACCGACTCCTGAAAAAGGGGCATGGCCTGTGCGTAATCGCCCTGGGTGAGTACCATCAGTGCCAACGAGCCAAGCGTACGAGGAAGCGCCCACTTTTCTCCTATTTCCTGGCAGAGAGCTATACATTCCTCCCACAGCGTGCGTGCTGCTGCTCCATCACCCTGTCCCCACATCACCTTTGCCAGGTCGTTCAATCCCAAACCAACGTTCCATTTGTCTCCCAACTCTCGACAGTCGTTCAACCCCTGTTCAATAAGGGAGCGAGCCATCGTATAGTCACCCTGAGCTTCATATACCGATGCGAGAAACTGAAGTGCATGTGCAGATCCTCGTCTGTCTCCCAGTTCCTTGTAGCGTGCGATGCTTTCCTCAAGGAACGCTTGTGCTTTCTCAAGGTGACCCAGAGCTACATGTATAAACCCTGCCGCAGCAAGCACTTGTGCGCGCGCTGCGGTTTGCCTGCCGGTCATTGGTAGCGCAAGCGCAGCTTCCAACCAGTGGAGCGCCTCTTTGTGGTATCCACGCATGAACCAGTACCACCACAATGCCCCGCACAGTCGTAAGGCAAGCTCCGTTTCCTCGGACGCTACGAACCAGCGCAGTGCTGCCCGTAAGTTCTCCTGCTCCCGATTGAGCGTCGTTAGCCACCTGAGCTGTTCACCTCCTCCTCTGAGGTGCGGCTCTACACGCTCTGCCAGCGCCAGGTAGTACTCTGCATGGGCACGTTGCAGCAACTCGGTCTCCCCGCTTTCGTGCAGGCATTCCAGACCGTATTCGCGCACGGTCTCAAGTAGTGCGAGGCGTGGCTCTTCCCCTTCTTGCTCCCCCTGTCGGACGAGGCTTTTGTCCATAAGCGACGCAACCGTATTCAAGACATCTGTTTCCTGATCCCCTGCATCAGCACAGACGGCCCCCACCGCCGAAAGTTCGCAACCACCCACGAAGACGCAGAGCCGCCGAAAGATCCGTTGTTCCCTGGCAGGTAAGAGGTCGTAGCTCCATTTGAGTGTGTTACGCAGCGTTTGTTGCCGCTCAGGGAGAGTCTGTGCTCCACTACCCAGCACCTGGAGCCGCTGCGAGAGGCGTGCCAGCAGGGAGTGAGGCGGCAGTAGTTTGATGCGGGCCGCTGCCAGTTCAATCGCCAGTGGCAGCCCATCCAGACGCACGCAGATCTCTATGATGGCATGCACATTGGTCTGTGTGAGCTGAAAAGTGGGGAGCGTTGACTGCGCTCGCTGCACAAAGAGGGTGACAGCTGTAGATGGCGAGAGCACCCAGTCCTCTGAAAGCCTGCGCAGATCAGGCAGCGCCAGCGGTGGCACGGGAAACTCCTGTTCCCCCTGCACATGGAGCACAGCACGACTCGTCACGACCACTTTCAACAGTGGACACGAGGCGTACAATTCCTCGATGAGTGGGGCAGCTGTCACCACCTGCTCGAAGTTGTCCAGCAGCAGCAGGAACTGTTTTTCTCGTAACCACACTTGCACCTGCTCGAAGTCGGATCGCTCTGGCTGCTCTTGAATCCCCAACTCCTGTGCTATGGCAGGGATCACCAATGTGGGATCGCTAATCTTAGCCAGTGGGACGAAACATACGCCATCGGCAAAAGCATGACGCGACGCGTTGGCAACCTGAATAGCCACGCGGGATTTGCCAATGCCTCCCGTTCCCAGCAGGGTCAATAAGCGTATTTCTGGACGTGAGAACAGGGTACAAATATCGTTCACAAGCTGTTCTCGTCCAATCAGTGATGTAAGGGTGGTTGGCATCTTCCACATCGGTTCAGGACGGGGAATATCCCACGCGGTATGCTGTGGTTTCTGCGGTCCGGCTGAAGGTCCAGATGCGGAAACTGCCACTGGCTCATCGGAAGAGAAACGATCCTGCGCATGAATCATGGGGGCTTGCTCCAGCAAGCCGAGTTCTTGCGCATTTTTGCCAAAGAGGACGCACAGCTTTTGGCGGTAGTACGGGCTGGGGGAAGCCGTACCGCGTTCCCAGCGGCTGAGGTAGTAGTGATCGGCCCCGAGCTGCTCGGCGACGTATTTCTGTGACCAGCCCCGCAGTTCCCGCTCCGCTTTCAAGCGCTGATTGGGAGTTCCAGTGCGTGTTTTCTTCATCGTTCAGCTCCTTTCTGGCGTCCGCCTCTGCTTTACACTCCATGAGATGGCTGTGGCAAGCAAGATGAGCACTCGATCGAGAACCTCTCCTCATTCGAGGACAGCAGTTGCCTAGTGATCGCCTAGCTAATGCTATTCTATCAGATGGCGCTTTTCAGGCATACTATCACCAGCACAGAAGTCGCAGGCACGCTGCAAGACAGGACAAGAAAGGTAAGGTGAACGTATGACACGCGCAACATCGCTCCTCCAGCAGAGCAGGACAAGCGCTCCTGGATGGAAAGGCTCAGGTCTCTCCCGTCATGAGATCACACAGTGGGGACTGCTCATCGCTCTGCCAGTGGTTGGCATGCTGCTCCTGGTGGTGTGCTTCCTGCTGCAAGGCGTGTTCGCTGCCCTGGGACCGGTGGTGATCTTTGTCGGAGTGAAGCTGGTTACCAGGAAGTTAGGACAAACCACTATTCAAGCAGCTTTTGCCCTCTCGTCACCCCGCACGAGCGAAGTGAAGATGCCAATCCCGGCAAAAGCAGCGCAAACCAGGAGCGCGGCGTGTAGGCTACTCACGAAGGTACTTTGAAGCGCGTTGATCTGCTCAGCAGAGAGAGTTTGCCTTTGCTGCTGCATA
>WNFD01008248.1_pt1 | contig 10257 bp, 7 predicted proteins | sample 5400491 | NCBI WGS metagenome assembly WNFD01 (sample SAMN13153343, study PRJNA577476) | soil metagenome | isolation source: 120 cm saprolite under Douglas fir tree site 2 hole 2 replicate 2 | place: USA:California | collected 2015-04-18
TTATTTTCAGCTCCGCGCGCACCGTTTCCCAAGGGAACCCACTGTCGACTATCAGACGAAGAATGTCTGCCTCGGCCCGTACACACTCGACAATGGTTTTCGTGATGTCGCTGCGCACCCGGAGCTCCCGCAACTTTTCGTCGAGCGCTTGCGCCAGCGCCGCGAGCACTTGCCGTTTCCTGCGAATGCTCTCCTTGCTTCCATTGCTGATCTGAAACAAATTTCCTTCGTGCAGACGATAAAAACTATACGGCTCCTGCAAAACCACCACGTCGGCAAAAAATCCAGCGAGCGTGAACAAGAATTCGTCCGCTTCAAATTTCAGCGCTTCCGGAACCGGCCCGATCTGCCTGAGAACGTCTCTGCGGTAGGTCATGCGGCTAGTCCCCAGAAAAGTTCTCCTCATGCGAAACGTTCTGGCTTGCTCCGCCGACGTGATGCGAAATCGCGAAACCTCCCGGGGCAATTCCGTTTGCTGGCGTCCGTCTGAGTAAACCTGCGTCACGGCATGCCCTACTAAGCCGACCGCCGCATCTTTTGACAACACATCTGCAATGCGCGTCAGCTTTCCCGGCGCCCACCAATCGTCTCCGTCCAGGAACGCTACGATTTCGCCGTGTGCCTCGGGAATCGCGGCGTTGAACGCGGATCCCTGTCCACCGTTGGCTTTGCGAAGAAGGCGCACCTGTGGTGCGAATTTCAGGATCAACGCGGGCGTGCGATCCGTTGAGCCGTCGTCCACCACCAGGATCTCAGTCTCCGCCGCCGGAAAATCCTGTTCCAGCACGCTTACAATGGCTTGCTCGATGAAGCGTTCGTGATTATAAGTGTCGATTAATGCTGTCGCGAACGGCTTTGCCATATCAGTCTCGTTTCACCGCCGCCGCTGCTTCGCTCAGTCTCAAAAGAAAATCGAGATGCTCCTCCGGGGAACCGCCGGCGTTCTCAAACAATGCCTTCTTTTCGCGAAGCAACTGCGGAACGAGCCCGGCCATCTCCGCTAAAGTCTTGACGCGGTCTTTCGCAAAGGACCACCTCAGTAGGGTCGCATCGTAGCCCAGTGCCGCGCAAGACACCAGCCACGTGCGGACCATGTATCGTAGCGGGAGCAGTTTCGTCGCCAGCAGCAATCGCCCCCTCAAGATTCCTCTAAAATTGAGGTGCAATCCCTCCTGCGAACGGCCCGAACTACCTACTCGATGCCAGCAGACCGCGGTCGGAACGTAAGCCGTTTTCCACCCCTGGATCCACGCGCGCCAGCAGATCTCGACGTCTTCATACCCGAGCGGCAGCCGGTCATCGAATCCACCAAGCTTCTCAAAAAAAGATCGGCGCGCCAGCATGCACGCCGCGGAGGCCATGAACACCAACGATTTCTCCAGCACCTCGCGCTGGTAAAAGCATAGTCCAGGCACTAACTCAGTAGAAGAACGACCCCTGGGTCTGCTCCTCGCCAGCCGTGCTGCCAGATGCCGGCGCTCGCTTCCATCCCAATTGAATTGCATTCCGTCGGTTGCAAAAATCTCCTCATTTTTTTCCAGCGGCTCCACCAGGGCCGCTACAAAACCGGGATCGAACCGCATGTCGTTGTTGATGAAAAGAAGGAAATCGCCGACGGCCATCGCTGCGCCACGATTCAAGGCCGGCGCCAGCCCCGCGTTCTTGTCCAACGGAAGCCAGCGCACCTGAAACTCTCGCGCCACTTCGGCGGAGTCATCCTTCGAGTCATTGTCCACCACGATGATCTCGAGGGGGCTAAGGGATTGCGACAAAAGGCTGGGAAGGCAAGTCCTCAGGTGGTGCGCCCCGTTCCAATTGACGATGATCGCCGAAACGGCCAGCTTCGCGTTCATGACGGTCCTCGTGGCAGCAGGTAGACACTAGCCGTGGATACGAGGGCCGCTCGATTCGTTCTCATTTTGCCGCGGAATGGAGCTGCTGCCCGCGTTGCGCTGCGATCATCTCCTCCAGAATAGCATCCAGGCTACGTGTAATCTTCCAATTTGGATAGTGTGTCTGGAACTTCCGCAAATTCGAGATGTAACAGATGTGATCGCCTTTACGTGCTTGCTCGACGTAATGCCAGTCCAATTTGCGCCCGGTTAGCTGTTCGATGCGCGCGATGGCTTCCAGCATCGAGATGCTGTTGCCGCGCCCACCACCCATGTTGTAGACCTCGCCCGCCCGTGGGTTCGCGGCAAATTCATCGATGGCGCGCACCACGTCGCGACTGTGAATGTTGTCGCGCACCTGTTTGCCTTTGTAGCCATAAACGCTGTAGCGCCCGCCGTTCAGCGTGACCTTCACCAGGTACGACAAAAATCCGTGTAGCTCGACTCCCGAATGAGACGGCCCGGTTAAGCAGCCCCCGCGGAAAACGCCGACTCTCATGTTGAAGTAGCGCCCGTACTCTTGCGCCGCCAGGTCGGCCGCGGCCTTCGACGCTCCAAACAGCGAGTGCAGCGTTCGATCGATCCGGCAAGTCTCATCAATGCCGTCGTAATCTTCCGCCCGCGCGTAGTCGTAGCGTGTTTCGAGCTCCTTCATCGGAATCTCGTTGGGCGCGTCGCCATATACTTTATTCGTGCTGAGAAAAACGAATACTGCTTCCCGGCAATGCTGACGCGTCGCTTCCAGTAAATTGACGGTTCCCAGCGCATTGACCTCGAAATCCAAGAGAGGAATATCCCGCGCTTTGTCGTGGGAAGGCTGTGCCGCGCAATGCACAATCAGGTCGAATCGCTGCGCGCCGAAGAGTTCTTCGATCGCCGCGCGATCGCGAATATCGATGGCCGCGTGCGTGAACCGCTTGGCGGTGTTCTTCAGCCGCTCCAAGTTCCAGAGCGTGTCGCCCGCAGCGCCAAAAAACACTCTTCGCATATTGTTGTCCACGCCGAAGACTTCGTGCCCCTGGCGGTCGAAATGCTCGACCGCCTCGGAGCCGATTAGTCCGCTGCTGCCGGTAACGAGAACTTTCATGGCGCAGCGAGCTTATCAAAAAAGAGTCTGCCAAGGCGTTTTGTGAGTTGCGTAATCAAGCGCGCGATCGAGTCCACGTAGTTGTGTGCTCGGAGAGTCTCTCTTCCACCAGCATCTTGCGAATGCCATCAGCGCGTTCTTCAGGTAATGCCACTAGATTCGCGTTATACGTCTCGAGCTGCGTGGAAATCGGCCGCAGATTGCTGTTGGCCGTCAGCGCAAACCACCCATAGTCTGCTCGCTCCAAAAAATCGATGATTTCGCGCGCCGCATACCCCCACGGCCGGGTCCGCAAGTCCTGCACTTCCGCAAGGATCACCGGTCTCGACGACGCCAAGGTGCGGCATGCTCCTCGCAATGAACTCAACTCCGCCCCTTCGACGTCCAGCTTGATAAAGTCCACCTGCCTGACGCCCAGCTTCTCGAGCACATCATCGGCCCGTTCCACTTCGACGCGCACGGTTACCGTCGTGCCATCGATTTGCGGCTCGCGCAAGCTATTGCACCAATCCTCGCGTCCCTCCACCAGGAAAAAATCCGCTTCCCGGCGCTCTTCGCCGAGCGCACAGGACTGAACGTCGACATTCTTGCAGCGGTTCACCCACAGATGACGCCGCAGCCGCTTTCTTTCGCGTGGCGACGGTTCGAACGCAATCACTCGCCCGTCCCTTCCCACGCACTTCGACGCGAGTAGAGTGTAGAGACCATGATGGGCGCCGGCGTCCACCACGGTCATGCCCAGCCGCAGCAGTCTTTCAACAAAAGCGATCTCCGCATCTTCGAATCCATCGTGAATGAGGTCGTCGTCCAGCGCGCTCGTTTGCGCAAGCCACCAGGCGCCGAGAGGCAACCGCAGCGGAATGGGCATTTCCGGGAATACGCGCCGCGCGCGAGATGCCAGCGAAATGTATTGCGCCCGCAGCGGTCTTCGCAGAAATCCCCAGATTCGAGCAGGCAGCGAGACGTCCGCGCTGCCTGGCGCCGTCTTCGACCACGGGTCAGCGAAATCGCGCGGCTCGTCGACTTTTTCGAAGCCCGCCACCTGCACGGGAACCACCGCCGCGAACAAAACCGTCCTTCGTCGCGCGTGCAACGGCGTTTCGCGAAAATCGTCGTGATCCGGCAGCTCCGCCGCGCGATACACCGCAGCAAACCCCGCCCGGTACAGCATCTTCACTAGGCACGCCTCGCTTGGATAGAGCGCAATATCGGTCAAGCTCTGATCCGCCGCCGCGGGCTCCTCGCGCCATACCATTCCCGCGCTGCTTCCGGGAATGCACATGCTTTCGAGGAGCAATCCTTTGCCCGTGAGCGCTCGCAAGTGCCGAATCGCGAGCATCGGATTTTCCAGGTGGTACAGCAGTCCAAAACATAAAGTTAGATCGAACTTGCCAAGCGCAAGAATCCTTGGATTCTCGATATCGCCTTGTTCGAAGCGGATCTCCGGAAATCGCTTGCGCGCCTCCGTCACGTTTTCCGTCCGGGCGTCGAAAGCTCCCACGCTCAACCCGCATTCCTGCAAAATCTGCGCAAAAAATCCCACGCCGCATCCGGCGTCCAGCGCCGTGGCCAACCCCAGCGCGCCCTTCAATTCCGCAACCACACTACGAATCGTTCCCCCGCGCGCGTTAATCAGCCGGAGATAGCGCCGCTGATCAAATTCGGTGAGCGTGATGGCCACGCGGTCCAGGGCGCGCGCTGCACCGCGCTCTGACGGAAGCAGCGTACTTGTCCCGGAAGTCATGGCTGGGCGACCTCCTCTTCGGCTGGGAACTTGCCTTGATTACCTAGACATTAAACTACGGAAAGTAATTAATTAATGGTAATACAATAGAAGGAAGCCTGCAAGGTTATTCCTAAGTGGTGGAACCAGGGATCTGCGGCCCCGAAGCTGCCTCTCGGTAACTCTTCTTCGGGCCTGCCCCACGCCGCTTGCGTCGAAGTCCCAGCACCGTGCGCGCCGGCCGCGTCAAATCCAGCAGCGTAAACCACGCCGGCGCCACCTTGGGCCTCGCATAGCGCCAGTAAGGTGCCCACAGCCGCTTCCAATTCGCGCGCTCGCCATCAACCCCAAGGATGTGCGTCGCGTCATCGATCGTCTGCAGATGCCACCGCCCGCCCGCCAGTCGGTAATTTTCCGCAGCTTGCTCATCGCTCCACACCCCTCGCGCTCCCTGCGGGTGATACCCATAACCGTGGTTCTGGTGAATCGCCGTCACTGCCTCCGAAGCGTCCACCACGTCCGCGCCCTGCTCGCGCGCCTTCCACACCAGCCAGTGATCCCACCACACGCGCCCAATCACCAACGCCGGCATTTGCGCATAGAGCCCGCGCGGAAACGCGAAGTAATCAATCGACCATCCCGGCTGTCGCACTCCGCGCTCGTGCGCCAACGCCTCCGCGCGGCGCTGCCACGCTGCATCCGCGAAGTCCAGTGGCTCGATGATATCCGTGTCCCACCGCCGCCCCACCATCAGAAACCGCCGGTGTGCCTCGCGCACCCGTGCCAGCGCGGCGCAAAAATCCTGCTGCAATACGATGTCGCAGTTGCAATAGCACAGCACATCGTGCCGCGCAATTTCTTGCGTTCGCAGAAACATCGCATCCAGCCGCTTCGTGCCAAACCGGTTGCGCGCCACTTCCGGCTCGTGCCGCAAGCCCAGGTCGCTCGCCGTCTCTGCCGCTCCCGCGTCGTCGCCAAACAGAATCACTTCCACGTCCGGATGCAGCAGCGTCCAGCTTTTCAGCGCATTTCGCTGAATCACCGCACTGTGCCCCTCAAATGGCTTCGCCGTCGTGAATAGAGTAAGGATGCTCGCTCCTCCGCAAACCAAATTCTATTCTATTTCGATAGACACATTCGAAGCATTTGCTATGCCTGAATGCCCATCATTTTCTCCGGATTCGTAGCTAGACCATCAAACCGTACGACGAGGCGTTATTGCCTCTATCGTCGTAAGCGCCAGATCTCGTCCCCGTACTCGATCACCGGCGGCCAGTCCGGCCCCGGCACGCGATACAAGCCCCGAATGGCCACGCGGTGCCACAAGCCCCGCACCTTCGGAATCGGTTTCACCGTCTGGCTGATCCATCGAAACGCCTTCAGGGCCGCTCTCCTGCCGCCATGCAGGCTTTCTACTTCGCGCGCCGCGATTTCGTCGCAAGTTCGGTTGTAGCGCTCCATATTGCTCGAGCTCAGCGCGTGGTCATGCAAGCGGTAGCCGCCAATCAGCGCGTTCACCGAATACAGCCGCGCGTGGTGGAAAAAGCGCACCCACAGCTCGAAGTCGCCTTCCGCGCGGTACTCCGTGCTCAATTTTCCCCCCGCGCGTTCCCACAAGCTGCGCCGCCAAAACGTCGACTCCTGCTGAATGTATTTGTTCGCGCCCGCCAGAAAGCGTCCCTGCGACCAGCGGGGAATCGGCAGCACGTCGATGGTCATTCCCGTCGCGCTGATCTTCGTCGGTCGGCCGGTAATCCATTCCACGTCGCGCAGCGCGCGGAAAATGCTGCCCACCGTGAACAGCCCATTGACCTGCAACAGGTCGCTCGCATTCAGCCAGCCCATCACTTCTCCTGTCGACCGCGCAAATCCCGCGTTCAGAGCGGCGTACAATCCCTGGTTGGCCTGGCTGAGCCAGCAACTCACCTCCCGCTCATATATGCGAATAATCTCCGCGGTCCGGTCCGTCGACCCGTCATCCACCACGATGTATTCGAGGTTCGGATAACGCTGGTTGACGATCGACCGTATCGTCGCCTCCAGGTACTCCTCCCCGTTGTACACCGCCGTCACCAGCGTGATCTTCGGCCACTCACTCATCTCTTCGCTGTATGTTTCCTCGCGTTCGAGCTCCTATCGCCGCAGGCGCCAGTTATTTTCCCCGTATTCGATCACCGGCGGCCAATCGGGACCCGGTACGCGGTACAGGCCGTCGATCGCCGCGCGGTACCACATCCCGCGTATTTTCGGAATCCGCTTCACGGCGCGGCTGATCCACCGAAACGCCTTCAGAGTCCCACGCCACGGCGCGTTTTCCACTTCCCGCGCCGCGATTTCGTCGCAGGTCTGGTTGTAGCGTTCAATGTTGCCCCAGCTCAGCGCATCCTCATGATGTCGATATCCCGCGATCAGCGCATTCACGGGATACAATTTCGCGTGCCGGAAAAAGCGCACCCACAGCTCGAAATCGCCTTCGGCGCGGTACTCGGTGCTCAACTTTCCACCAGCGCGCTCCCAAAGGCTTCGCCGCCAAAACGTCGATTCCTGCTGGATGTGTTTGTTCGCCCCGGCAAGGAAACGATAACGTGACCAGCGCGGAATGTTCCCGACCTTGACGGTTAGTCCTTCCGGACTAAAACCGGTCGGCCTTCCGGTAATCCATTCCAGTTCCGGAAAAGTTTCAAAAACGCTGCCGACAACAAAAAGGCCACCCGTGTGCAATTGGTCGCTGGAATTCAGCCAACCCATGATCTCCCCGCTGGTTTGCGCAAATCCCTTGTTGATCGCGTCGTACATGCCATTGTCCGGTTCGCTTATCCAACCCGCAATGTGGCCCTCGTACTTGCGAATCACCTCCACCGTTCCATCTGTCGATGCCCCATCCACGATGAAATATTCCAGGTTTGGGTAGCCCTGCCCCAGTACGGACCGAATCGTGGCCTCTAGGTACTTCTCGCCGTTGTGTACCGCCGTCACCAAAGTAATCTTTGGCCACGTGGATACAGTCCAAGCGCGGCGCTCCTCTGCCAAGGCTTGCACGCTTCGGTTCGGCTCAGCCATTTCTATCCGAGCCAACACGAGACAGGACTTTGCTTACTCGTTCCTCCGGCACAGCAATCAGATTCGCATCGAAAAAATCCCGGGAAGGAAGAATCTCCCGCAAGCTGCCGTCAGCGGCGGGCTGAAACCATCGGTACCCCAGATCTTCGAGCGCGACCACGATCTCCTTAGCGCGATATCCCCACGGACTTGTTCGCGAATCCTGCACCTCGGCCAGAACAACTGGCCTGGGTTCTGCCTGAAAAAGCTGGGTGGCCCCCCGGATAACCGCCAATTCCCCGCCCTCCACATCTAGCTTCACGAAATCGACGTGGTTCACTTTCTGTGTCGCTGCCCAGTCGTCCAAGCGCAAGACACGAACCGGGATAGGGACCGAGTTGCTCAATACACCAGGGCTTCGGAGGCTATTGCAACCCGAGAGGGCAGGATCGACGACGTGCAGGTCCGCGGTTTTGTTCTCATCCCCGATTGCCAACGCCTGAACCTCGATGTTCGACAGAAAGTTGATCCGGACGTGCCGACGCAGGGCCTTGCACTCGCGCGGCGACGGTTCAAATGAAAAGACCCTGCCTCGAGAACCCACCACTCTGGCTGACAACAGCGAATATAGCCCGTGATGAGCGCCAATATCCAAGACCGTCATTCCCGGTTCTAGAAAGCGCTGGACAAAGTTAAACTCACGGTTTTCGAACCTCTCCTCCAGAATTGCCTTGCTGACGTCATCACCCCTTATCAGCCACCACACGCCGAAGGGTAAGCGAACCGGCACCAGTGCTCGAGAAAACCGCGAGTGGATCCGGCGGGTCAACGCCGCGTAATTCATCCTTGCTGGGCGCTGCCAGAGGTGTTTCAGCCTTTGTGGCCAAGGAGGCCGCGGTGGCTGTTTCTGCCAGGGATAGCTCGCTTCGCAAGGTTCATCGAGAGGAATCAGGCCGCCAATAGGTATTGGCTCGGAGGAAGCCAATAGAACCGTACGGCGTCGGCGGGAATATGGAGTTTCGCGAAACTCATCATGATCAGGAAGAACGGCGGTGCGATAGACGTACCTAAAGCCACTGCGAAACAACATCTTTACGATGCACCCCTCGCTAGGGTAGAAAGCCAAATCTGTAAGGCTTTGATCCACCAAGCGGGGTTCCTCGCGCAGAATGATCTGTAGCTCGAACGTGGGAAGACACATACTCTCCACGAAAAGAACTTTTTTCGCCAATGCACGAAGATTTCTGATCGCTTTGAGCGGGCTCTCGAGGTGATACAGCAAGCCGAAACAAAGCACCAGGTCGAAGGAGCCCAGGTCCTTGATTCTCGAATCTTCTATATCTCCTTGATTGAACTGAATACCGGGATATCGCCTCTGAGCCTCCCCGACATTCTCAGCTCGACCGTCAAAACCGTGGACCAAAAGCCCGCAGTCACGAAGCACCTCGGAAAAAAAACCCGGGCCACAACCCGCGTCGAGCGCCGTCGATAAATTCAGCGCACGTCTCAACTCCGGCACGATCTTGCGGATCGTTTTTCCTCGGGCTTCTATAAGCTCGAGGTACTGCTTTTGGTCAAAAACCGTTGGCGTCACTGCCGTCACTTTGCTGCGCTTCCCAGGGAGAACTCGCTCGGCAAATTCAAAACACCATTCCACTCGTCATCGTAGTGTTGCAGTACTTCGGTCGCGATATTCATCTCGGGAACGCAGTCCCAAAGATCGAGCATTTCATCTCCATCCCACAGGCTGACTTGCCAGGAGTATGCCCCGGGTCGCAAGGGCAGACATGGAAATCTGTGTGATAGCACATGCACACCCGGCGCTAGCGCGAGATTCTGTTGCGCACGCGCCCACATCAGCTGACGCTCGGAATTGAAAAGAGCCACGCCGTGCTCGCCGTTGCGCACCGTGCACGACAATTCCACAATGAAGCTAATGCTAACGGAGCCCAGGGTTGTGAGCATGTTGGGTTCGGCACGGGCCGGTTCGGCAATTTCCCACCGCAGGAATCGCCCCTTAGCTGCGTTTGAGTGCTTCGAGTTGCCGTCGCGCTGGTAACCAATCATGGCTGACTCATACGCGCTCACCACTTCATGGGTTGGCCCGCTCTGGCGGATCGAGCCGTCGTCCACCCACGCTACCCGCTGGCACAGCCGCCGGATCTGGTTCAACTGGTGGCTCACCAGAACCACCGTGCGTCCCGCGCGCGCCACGTCTCCCATCTTGCCCAGGCACTTCTTCTGAAAATTGATGTCCCCGACCGCCAGCACTTCGTCCACCAGCAAAATCTCCGGCTCTAGGTGCGCCGCCACCGCGAACGCCAGCCGCACGTACATCCCGCTCGAATAATGCTTTACCTGCGTGTCGATAAACTTTTCGATCTCCGCAAACGCCACAATCTCATCGAATTTCCGGTCGATCTCCCGCTTGCTCATCCCCAAAATCGACCCGCTCAGGTACGTGTTTTCCCGCCCGGAAAGCTCCGGATGGAACCCCGTCCCCACCTCCAGCAGAC
>WNFD01018061.1_pt1 | contig 10257 bp, 17 predicted proteins | sample 5400491 | NCBI WGS metagenome assembly WNFD01 (sample SAMN13153343, study PRJNA577476) | soil metagenome | isolation source: 120 cm saprolite under Douglas fir tree site 2 hole 2 replicate 2 | place: USA:California | collected 2015-04-18
ACTCGATTGTTCGCTATTCCGAGTCTTAATTTCCTCCGTGCATCTCCCTCCTTTGAAACTCCACAAAAAATATCTTTTCTATTACACCCCAAAATCAAGTTACCGCTCTACCTTGACATCCTTACCCGCACCCAGTCCTTTTAAACTTCGCCGTCCTTACCTGATTGCTCTAAGTCATGGTTTTACGATACGCCCATTTGTTTGCTAGGCAGTGATGCCTCTTTCCCCCCGTCACCGACACATATGAGTTCTGTACAGTTATCCGTTAGGAGAGATGTTGGGTCTTGTTCCCCGCTATCACAATGGATGACAAATTATGGCCAACATGCGCGTGATTTCTTTCACACATTCCCGACATCTCGCTATTGTGAGACAAATTTATAATACAGGTTTACTCGACCATTCCGAAAAGTTACATGACAATACGTCCAATTTGTTTCGCATTGTCCTTTCGCTTTACAATTACTTGCGGACTACGATGAATGGGACCTGGGCAAGCACCCGGAATGGATACGTGCCGGGAGAAACAATTGTGAATGCTCACCTCAACATCTTCTCCCTCTTCGTCAGAAGCCATAACCTCTACAACAAAGTGGGTAACGTGTGTAGGAAGGGGCTTCTTGGTGACATGTTCGACGAGCGCGCTAAACTTCATTGGCAGACGCTCCTCGCTCTGTAAAATGGCGTGAAGTCGGCGATGCGCATAATCATAAGCGAAGGTGACAACAATAGCCGCGTACCTTCTTTTTTCCAACAAATGAGCTCCAGAGCATGCTGACGCCCTGGCTGACCATGCAGATATCGAGTTGGTGTTCCTTCTGGAACCACGTGACGATCTCCTTGAGGGTGGGGTCGTTCTTGAACTCGAAGCGATCCCACAACGTCCACTCTGTCGTTCCGTACTTGTTCTTCTTGGCCGCTATCGGTTCCGAGAAACCGAAGAACGGCAGGGCAAGGTTCACGAATCCATTTTTGTAGTCCTCGAGTTTGTTCTTGCCATCGATGATCTAATGGGAGAAACCACGGGACAGTGGATGAGCAATCTACAAAATAATGACAGGAAAGCGTCTTGCCTTGTACAGCTCTAGGCAGACCAGGCCAACTACGAGGGATGTCGTGGTAGCGATCGCAGGGATGATCTTGCCGGCAATTTGCTTAGTCGTATGGCGATCAGCGGGGGTGATGCTGTAGTTCATCGCGCGAAGGTTGGAAGCAGCAGTGATGAAGTCGATATGGTAATTGCTATCGTCGTCCTTCTCAAACTCTACGGGATTAAGGCGGAATCCAGCAAATGATGATGGTGGAGGCAGAGACTTGGCAAGCTCTCTGGGGTCTGTGGTATCTACAGAAACAGGTCAAGCATTTAATGGCATGAGATGGATTTGGCTTGTACCGATTCCTGAGTTTTCTACTGGCTCATTCTCGTTCACTTGTACCTTAACCCCACTCCTAGGTGAGAACTCAGGGACGACCACAGAGTCTGCAACTTTTCTGAAAACAGCAGGGTCGTTCTCTCCGCGCAACCCGTAGTTGAACGCATGGAGATTGGCTGCAGAGATGATGAACTGGAGGTGGGTAGGCTTGTGAAGGGTTAGCCTAGAAGGAGAACTAAGCATAACACGACATCCTCACGTCGCTCGAGTTGAACGTTAACGGGTCCGGAGCACGCTTTGGGCTACTCCAAAACGGTTGACCGCTGTTCGTCACGGCATCTTTCGGGAGACTGAATAACAATTGACGGATAGCGTTATTATACTTTTCCTCGAACTGCGACCGAGCCCAAACGATGCACTCTTCAAAGGTGATGGGCCTATCTTGAACCAAGTATGAGGCGATCTGCTCGATCTGCTCCTTCTGTTGACCGGAGTATTTGAGGGCGCTTTCTAGATAGCCTGGTTCGGAGAGGTAAGAATTGACGGATTGCGCAGGCTTAACAAACAGGTTATCAAACTCCGTTCGACTCCACTGAGACTATCATCAGCCTATACATCAAGCCGCAGTGCTGACATGCCCACCTCGATGCAGTGCTGGATTGCGTTTGGGAAATTCTTGACGGTGCAGGACGGGGTCTCTTTCTCCGGGGGGTCCTGTGACGATGCGTATGATTCTGTCGAGTGAGGAATAACAACTTGCGTATTTCCTTTCGTGCCAAGGGTTCCAGATTCCAATAGGGGCTTCTCGAAGAACACACAACGTCGATCCATGTATAGACCTACAGCACGGAGTGAATGACTCATGTAACCAGGTAGAAATTGGGACATACGGGCTTTCACATTGTCAAGAGCGTTGGTGACCCCATCGATACTGGCAAAGAAACGCTCTCCGTAAATGTCTGGTCCCGATGTGAGCTTCGCCAGTGGGAAATGAGGTGCGGAAAGAACGTACGCTCTGTGTCTGGACCGACAGGATCCTGCCGGCCTTCGATATGACCGTTGAGATCGGGGTTCATGTCTGCCACGGCAGCTGCGGCGACGACAGACTTAAAATTGCCCAAGTCCTTTGCACGGAACAAGAACTGGCGATTGAGGTTACTCTTTTCAATAGTGTCAAGATCAGTGACATAAATGGCGCCGTTGGGCCCAGAGCCGAGGCCAATCATGCTCCAGTTCTTCAGCATCTCACAGCCGATAGCCCCAGCCCCGACCAAAAACTGTCGATAGTTGAAAATCTTTTCCTGGAAAGCCTTGCCAAAAACGGCTATCTGGCCGTCATAACGAGAGCCCGTAGGCTGACAATCTGCCTCACTAGGAAGAGTTGATGGAAGGGATTCAAGGGAGTCGAAGTAAGTATATTGGACAACAGGGTGGAACTTTGCGGAGCACGCTTTCAGAACTTCTTGGGCAACCAAGCCACCAATGACAGCATTAACCGGAGCAAGGTTACCGCTAGCTTGATACGACAATTCGGTCAAGACTTTCTCGTCGACGTCGGCATCTAATTTCTTTGCAAGGGAAACCAGTATCGCTGCGTCTTCAGCATTACGAGGACGGGGAAAGCGCTGTTGTTCGGAGTAGAACTGCCAGAGGGCCTGGAACCCAGCGTGTAGCGTAGCCGGGCGGTCGAATTTCGCAAAGTCGGTAATCCAGAAGTCGGGAGCTTTTAAAGATTCACGAAGAGATTTCTGTCGATAAATGTAAGCTGTGCTCGTGATCTGTGGTAAGGATACGCACAAACTCCAGAACCTTGGGCATCTTCACTTGCGTGAATATGCCACCAGCCTTGTACGCCCCAAAAGTGGTCGTGTCACCGATTGAGAACGTATATGGCCCCTTTACGGACACCTTACGCGGTTCGCAACCATTCAGCTCCACCGCTCCCTGAATTTCTGAGAATGTGACAAAGTCACCATCCTCCAAACCGTGTCGCGTCTCGTCGAGGCATGCGACGACGGCATCTTTGTCCTATGCCCTGTTTATCAGGCGTCGAAAGCAGCAACTTCGAGAAGGCCACACACATTCTCCACAGAAACGATCATTCCGGATAAAGGCTGTTCCCCAGTTGGATCAACACAAGTAAATTTCGGGCCGAAATCGTTGAACGCATAACTTGACAACGAATGAGTATCGCTGGGGATAAAGATGATGGTTACATACCCGAAGAGCCCATGAGTCCCTGCGGTAATAAAATGGACGCCATTTTGGTGTGTCCAGTCGTTGATCTCCAGTTGCTTCTGCAAAGGCGCGTTGACCAACACGACAACCTGGGAAAGCGATAGATATATCTCGATTATTGACAAGTCTGTGGTAGATTACCTGAAAGCCCTTCACAAGGTCGACGGTAATGGGTTGTCCCGGGTTGCCCCCAAGATTCCGGACGAAAACGTAGGCGTTCAACTCCGCAAGTCGCGTGATTGCAGCGTCTGCTCTCGACTTTCCGATATCATCTTCCCGGAGGAAGAACTGAAAGGACCATAGTGCGTTAAACGGAGATGGGTTTACCAAAAAAAAAAAGTCGTGCTCGCCTGTGAGCTCAAATCCTGAATCTGGACTGGTTCAGGGTCGTATACGGTCACTGATTTAACCCCAGCTAGGATTATGTTCTTGGCTAGATTCGGTTCATGAATGTCTCCCTATACAGCGCGAATCGGCACGCGCACCTATCTCAACGCCCAGACCGTCCAATCCTACGATCAGAACGTTCGAAGCGGCCATGCGTTTCATAGCTGTGGGTTTCTCGTTGGTAAAGCACCTCTGCCAGGGTTAATATGCACACCTTCATGTCCCAATACGTATCTGAGAAAGAAGAAAGGGCACGATAAGCAAAGTCGCGAGGTACGAACGATGAGACTTGCAATTGGCGGGAGTATAATCCCTCATCGATCTGGGCCTCGTCAACATCCATAAGGGCACCCTGATTAGGTGTAGACATCCTCTCGAGTTATGTGCCAAAGGATCTATTGATACAGCGTTGGATGGCGAAGATAGAAAAACAGTCGTGGCTGATCGCGGGGAATGTGAGTCACAGCACCGGGCCGGCGACTCCACACACCACACAGCATAACACAAAGCGTGAATAATCACCCTCAGTCCTTCGGGTTGACAACTCGCAATCGATCATAACATAATAACAACAGCGAGTGAAAAACAGGAGAGCGTCATGCGAGTAATTTTCTACCCTCTGACTGAACCTAGTTGACTCGCCAAGCGGTCCATGCTGCGCCAATCGGCGCTTCCTGCCAGTGACTGACTGCCTCTCCGTTCATCAGCACACGGGAGTCCGATGTATAAGGCGGAAGGCATCAGCTACATGCACTGATAACGAGATATGTAAGCGGACGGGTAAAAACGAAACGAAGTGAGATAAACTCACTGAGCAGCAACATTCGTGGCTCTGCGCCCGGTGGCGTTGGCGAATGCCCCATTCGGGAGTCACCAAACTCCAGAACTACATACCCCAGTACCTAAGAAGTGGGGCAACTCTCGTCATGCCATGAAGTCCCATTCATGTCCTCTGAAAGATCATAACAACCAGTCACGGAAGCGATACGACGGACGGGGAAGTAATATAGAAGGGTAGTGGTAGAAGAATTGAAGAAAAACGGTGCGTTCGAGGACGCCGCGTAAACGTGAAGGTAGGAGGAATAATCGAGCGGACCAATGAAAGGCATACAGAGAAATTGCGGGACATGTTAGAGATACAAGGCCAGAGTCGAAGCAGGATGGTTCAAAATGAGCTAACTGCGGGCCTTATGCCGGGCCATGGCTTCATGTGCGCTGGGGCCGTGAAGGTGATTCTGTTCTGAGACGAAGACAGGCCTTGGGAAAGTGGGTGTGATGGTATGGACATTGAGAAGGGGAATGTAGACTTGTTGAGAGTAGTCGAAGTTGTAGGAGACAATCTCCCGCGACCAGTCATCCGAGAAAGTTGTAGCTCGAGAAAATTTGGCTCCGGTGTTCCACGTAGCTCCGAACGAGAGGATGCCCTGACGACGTCTTTCAAGGAGGTTGTGATGAGGGCATGGGATAAAGATGAAGCATTGATAGCCATCAATGGATCATTTCCCAAAGAGGAGTGCCAAGATGTGAGGTGTCCCAGCCACATCTGCCATTCGTTCTCGGAAACTCGTAGATTATATTCCAGGACGCCCATAGCGGCAACTTCAAGATTGCGCAAGACGGCCTTGGGGATGCCAGTAATCTCATGCCTTAAGGGAGTTTTGTTTGTTGAATACAAAATGGGGCGTAAAGAACTGCTTACCAAGTTCTGAGTTGGAAGGTCTGATCATTGACCCATTTGTCCGCCAGCATGATCCCGGCTGTAAATATGCGTATCATATAATCTTCGATCAGATAGGCGCTTCCATTCTTCAAAGAATCCCGGAAACGTGCCCTCGCGGTATCTCGGGCGTACACAACGGTTTGAGGCGATATAGGGAGTCGAAAGATGTACCACAAGGCAAGGAACACAGCTGAGTGCGGAATAGCAGTCGCGACCAAGATGCGGTGGATAAGTTGCCGAGTGGACTGAAAGGCAGTCATTGACTTCCACAGGGGTAGTCGCCTATATAAAGGAATACTCAGTGACACGTAAACTCACGAGGTTCGGATAGAACGTACTCGATCGCTCCATCTTGTGGTAAGCGGCCGCCTTCCACGAGCGCAAACAGATAGATAGTAATCCAGTCTGCCAAAGCACGAAAAGCCCTCCTTCCATTGTCAGATGCCTCAGATAGACTTCGAACCCTGATTGGACGATCAGCCACGGCCGGCCATTTGCGAAGGTACGGGGCAGCAGTGACATGTGGAACGGCCGCGTTCACACGCCATGCACGAGCAGGGTCGGGCTCTCTTATGACTACCTCCCGATCGGCCGGTGATATTCTGTCATCACAGGGGCGGTACGAGGCGAGCGCTATCGGTGTATCTCTGGGCCTGGTGTCCGAGATATCCCACGAAGCTCTCTGAGGGTTCAGCCGCGCAGGGTCATGTGAGCTCTCCACCAGAGCTGATTCGGGAGAGGGATCGCGCGCAAACCCACCTGACGAGCTGATTCAACAGGATTGGATACGTAGCTGCTGCCTTGGCGGCCGGAGAACGCTTTTGTTGGCACCTTGTTAGCGACCACAGTGGCGCGTCTGATGTCCGGCACAGGTTTCAGGCCTTGTCGAGTAGGTAATTCCTTGACATTGAGGCCGTACGAAGTATCTAACTGAAACAGGCGCGGGTAATTGACACCGCGCTCATACACCCCAGCGGGATGGGCACTTCGCGGCGCGGAGTTCCACAAGCCTTTCACGTCGGTATGCAGTCGCTGAGCATTGTTCGTGAGAGAGGGGAGGAGGCTATGGGAGGAATCGTGGGACGTATAAATGGGTTCGCACCCATACTGGCTTTGCTCTGCCTCCTGCATGGCAGTGTGGATTAATAGTGTGGAGACCATTGGTCCAGCGAGGGTTGTGGAGGCCTGGAACGCCACTGAAGGTAAAAATGTGGTTAGTTACTACAAGTGCAGCGTTTCCTTTGTTGGCTTTGGACAGCCTTGCCTAGATCTTGCGGTCAACTAATTAAATGCGACGTGGAGGGAACTTAAGGTTCCTATAGCAAGAGAACCATCCACGGTCCCAGGATTGCAAGGTTCCGGGCAAGTGAAAGAAAGGAGAAGAAAGAGGGTGAGACTTATATGAATATACGCCGTAACTGCGGGCCCTCGCTGCTGGCACACGGACCACGAGGGTGCCATGGACATGCCTGGAAGATCACACGTGCAGCCAAAAAAATATGGCCGCAAAACACGCAGTTTCACTGCGATCCGATAGAAACCTTTGCAAGGAACTAGCTAACCATGATGTTTCAAAAATCACATTTCCAGAAGGACGGTTGATACAAACATCTCCGAAAGTGGGGCCAACGTGGAATCACGGGCCGCACTTTCAAATAATGACATGAATGGCTATTTGCGGTAGAACTGTCACGCCATCAAAAACATTGCCAAAAGGCATGCTGTAAAGCTGCGAGGACTTACGTTTCGGCGGAAATTAAACCAAAGCGATAGACATCCTCGGTCAAAACTGCTCCGGAAGCCCCTGTAAATCCCTGTGAGATGTCGAAATTGAGGTCGAGTGAAGTTTGAGCAACCAACCGTTTGTGAGAATATTCCCATTCCCGGTTCACGACTCGGAAGGCGATGTCTTCGTACGGTGGTCCAGCGCTAAAATGAAGGAGAACTGTGTCCTCATTCCCCGGTTCTTTCACAATTTTATACGTAGGTGCTTTGGATTTATCGATGAGATCAGGGTAGAAAATGTTGAACTACATAATAATTAGTCAGTTGTCATTCCACTACAAGTTCAGGACAATTCGCAAACCTTATAGCCTTGCACGACTTTCGGGGGAGGATTATCCGTGCTAAACAATCATGAGAACCCCTGAACAAGGGAAAACGTGTATGCCGCACTCATAATGCGTTTGATTGTACTTGTTCCATTCATACCCGGTATGCACGCGGTTGAAATACCGAGGTTTGCGGGGTCGGTACTTATCCTCCCAGTTATAGGCCGTTGGGCGTGCGATATTCTCTTCGAGGTTGAAGAGTTCCTCTTCCTCATCCATATCACGCTCGGCTTCGGCTCGGTATAAGGCCTCAGAGGCAAGGTCAGCGCCACTGGCTGCCTCAACGTCCGCGACCTCGGCTGCTGGCTGTGGTGCTTTAGTAATAAAGCGAGAGTCGGCGATGGACCGGCGTAATTTCATCTGTGCTCATTAAGTAAACTTAGTCCGATGACTCGTGCAATAGCACTCACCAGGTTGGCCTTGTCGTCCAACTCCAGCACGATGTCTATATGGCGTTCGTCATGAGGCACCTTTGTAATATCAACAAGGCCAGGGCTCATTCCTCGTTCGTAAGGCTCGATAAATTTCTCAAGCGGTTGCTGGCCAACACTGGTCTCGATCGCGGGAGGACGGAATTTTCCCTTCGAGGCCACATTTGCAACGCCTTCTAGGAGCTCTTCCTGCGCCTGTAAAGCCTCGTCGCGCTGTCGCTTGCGCAACTGCTCAAGACGATTTCGGACGACAACTTCATGCAAAGATTTCAGCTTTGCCTGAGGGAATGTGAGAAGCAAAATTCATCCAGATGTCATAGCACGAGGTACCTTCGACTTCCAGACGAGAAGCTTCTTTAATAACCCTTCCCAATAGTCGGTATCAACGGGCTCCCCACTTGCCAGTTTCGCCTGAATTTGTCTTTGCAAGACAAGTAAGTGGTCATATGATTTTCCCTGTAAAAGGGAAGTAATGTCCGCCTCGACCGCAGCCGCTGCTTCTCGTCCAAGGCGTTCATCAGACTTGATCCTGTCTAAGCGGTCCTTGCAAACCACCATCATGTTCTGAAGGGAACGTGAGCAGTCATAAGGCAGCAGTTGTCATTACTCACAGTCCAGAATTCGATGTTCATTTCGTTTGTCTCGAGAGAGAGGTAATGCTCGATATCATCGTGTAGTTCGTGCACCTGGTTCGGAGAAAGATTCTTCGCGACTTTGAGGAAGAGAGTATGGAAGACGAAAATATAGACACACATCAAGGATGTTGTATGGCTCATCAAGGTCAATCTCTAAGCCAGCCTCCTCAGCACCATCATCTCCGTCGTCGATAGGATTGACATAGCGAAGGTTGAGAGCCAGAAAATCGATAGCTTTGGCTCGTTTTTCTTTAACACGGATAGCAGCGCGTTTGCGTTCCTGCTCGAGTTGAAAATCCCCGTCTTTGGCAATCCACTCAGCCATCTGAGCGGACTCTGCCAGCCTCTGCATCCTCACCTCCTCCTCTTCCCGCAAACGTTGCTCTGCCTCTCGTTCGGCACGACGATGGTTGAGCCTCTCCAGTTCCTCCTTAGCTTCCTGCCTCCTCACGGCATCCCTACGATGGGCTTCGGCTGGAGACAAACCCATCTTCTTTTCTTTCTCATTTTTCTTGTGCCATCTGAACTGCTGTCCGAGATTGACGTCATGGAATGGGTTGTCGGTCGCGCTGTAGATACTTAGTTCAGCGACTTGCCGCATCTCCTCTTCGTCCTTAAGTCTCTTTTTCTCTGCCTTCCGAGCTTTGCGTTCCTCAGATTTATCCCTCTTCCGCCTGCAAAGAATGGTAAGGGCAAGTCAAGACCCAAGGTGCATCGTAACGTACTTTTTGCTCTTTTCACGTCCATCCTCCCTATCACTACTCCGTCCCCTACTTCTGTCTTGACTTCGTCGGCGATGTCTTCTATCATAGTCGTCTCCACGCTGCACATCACGATGTGTGGATGATGGGCGATCCCTGGAGCGATCCTGACGCCGCTCATCTTCATATTCTTGACTTCGGCCGTCGTGCCGCCCTCCTCGTGGTGAAGGGCTACGCATTTTATCGCGTCCAATAAAAGAATAGGAACGGATTGGGACAAATGATGATGGTGACTCGCACCTTGCGCGTTGCGTGCCACATCCACTTCGCGCATCCACGTTATCAAAAATAATATTTAATTTTTTACTTGAATAACAACCTTTTCTAATACCTTGTGTTTCCCACACTTTCCCCGTGCATTTTAGCGTTGGAAATCCAACTTGTTAATCAAGCGAGTGATGCATAGAATGTAATTAAACATATTTTCTGGTACGCGAAGAGAATCTGTTCAACTAATCTGTTTGAGATATACATGAGGTCACAGGCAGCGGCCCGGTATAGTCACGGTCGGCTAGTAACTCGACAGCGTCGGACAGCCTAGTGGCTCTAAACAACCCCCCTTCTCCCTCCATCTCCAGCATACAGGCCATGCGCGCGTTAA
>WNFD01028137.1_pt1 | contig 10257 bp, 13 predicted proteins | sample 5400491 | NCBI WGS metagenome assembly WNFD01 (sample SAMN13153343, study PRJNA577476) | soil metagenome | isolation source: 120 cm saprolite under Douglas fir tree site 2 hole 2 replicate 2 | place: USA:California | collected 2015-04-18
CAGGGGAACGTGGAGTTGGTGCGGTTTTTCCTCAGCCACGGCGCGAAAGCGGATGTGCGAGACCGCCGGGGAGAAACTCCCCTTCACGAGGCAGCTCGGCTGGGGAACGTGGAGATGGTGCAGTTTCTCCTCAGCCACGCCGCGGACGTGAACGCGCGAACCGACCGGGGAGAAACTCCGGCCACCTGGGCCCGAAAGTACGGGCATCCCGAGCTCGCCGCGATGCTGGAAAAGCTCGCAGCTGCTGAACCCGATAAGAGCGACTCGAAGTCGGCGAATTGAAGGCGCGCATGAAGGCTTTCTGGACGACGATTCTCTTGGCCGCGACTCTCGGGGGCTCCGCTTACGCTGCGGACTGGCCGGCCGAGGACCTCTGGTACAAGTGCAAAGCCTGTCACGGCATCGATGGCAAGGGGAAAACCAAGATTGGGGTGAAGGAGAAGATTCCAGATTTGACCTCCCCTATTTGGCAGGCGCAAAAGTCAGACGAGCAAATCACAAAGGTGATCAACGACGGGTCCGAGAAAAACCCGAAGATGAAGGCCTTCAAAGACTTCTTTTCGCAGGCGGAGATCGACTCGCTAGTCCCATACATCCGCAGCATGAAGGCGAAGTAACCGCGATCGACTCTCGGTTCGAAACTATGGAGGCGGCGGGAATCGAAAGCGCGTCTCTGCATCGAATTGTTGGAACCCGTCATGACCAGTCCCAACAGTTTCGAAGGCTTGTTGGAACTCGATGGACTCTTGACCAAGGTCCGAGCTGCGCTCCCTGCTGCGCTCGAGCGGCTTGAGAGCATCGCCAAGAATTCCGAGGACAAAGGCGTAGCCGTCAGGGCCTCGCTGGGCCTGTAGGACATCTTCGAACGGGTTTGTGACCGTCTTTTGGGCAACCAAGACATAGACCTGCAATCGTCTTCAGGATGAGTTAGAAGGGAAGGGTCGCTCGGATCGCCCGCTGCGTTCCGTTCTTGCCTCAACAGCAGCCAGTGTCCGTTGTGACGGTCATCGGGACGTTTAGCAGCAAGTCGTTTCGGCACACTGCGTGCCCGCCGCGCCTGGCTGACTTCAGCGGTATCGGGTTGCGCCTGGCTAGCCGTGCGCGCCCCTGAGCGCTGCCGGGTTGAGGAATCAATGACGTTCGACGATTTAAACCTTCACGAGTCCTTGCGCCGAAGCTTGCGCGACGAGGGCTACACCTCGCCTACGCCCATTCAGGCGCAGGCCATTCCACACGCCCTGGCCGGAAAAGACCTGATTGGTTGCGCCCAAACGGGAACCGGCAAGACGGCCGCGTTTGCCCTCCCCATCCTTCAACGTCTCGCAGGCCCAAGAACGGGCGCCCGCGCAGTGCGCTGTCTGGTTCTGACTCCGACGCGCGAGCTGGCTTCGCAAGTCCACCAGAGTTTCGAGAGGTACGGGCGCGGCAGCGGCCTGCACCAAGCCGTGGTGTTCGGAGGCGTCGATGAGGAGCGCCAAGTCCACACGTTGCGCCGGGGCGTCGATATCCTTGTCGCGACCCCGGGACGGCTCCGAGCGCTCATTTCCCGCCGGGCCGTGTCCTTTGGCGCGCTCGAAATCTTGGTTTTAGATGAGGCCGACCGCATGCTGGATATGGGGTTCATCCGCGATGTGAAGCTGATCGTCGCTGGGCTTCCACGGAAGCGGCAAACTCTCTTCTTCTCCGCCACCATGCCTTCGGACATTCAGGCGCTGGCAAACAGCATGCTGGTCAACCCCGTCCGGATCGACGTGGCGCCGGCGAATCGCGCCGCGGACGCCGTCGAGCAAAGGGTCTACCATGTGGCAAGAGACGACAAACGGGCCCTCCTGCTTCATGTTCTCCAAGACAGCGCGGTTTCAAAAGCGCTGGTGTTCACCCGCACCAAAAGTGGAGCCAACCGCCTCGCCAAGCACCTGCTCGCGGCAGGTATTCCGGCGGATGTAATTCATGGGAACAAATCTCAAGGCGCGCGGGAACGCGCGCTGGGCGCGTTCAAGCGCGGGGCGGTCCGGATTCTGGTCGCGACCGACGTCGCCGCTCGCGGAATTGACATCGACGCGGTGACGCACGTCATTAATTTTGAAGTGCCGAACGTACCGGAGAGCTATGTCCATCGGATCGGTCGTACCGCTCGGGCGGGAGCCTCTGGCGTCGCCCTGTCGTTTTGCGATTCCGAGGAGCGAGCCTACGTGAGCAACATCGAGCGGTTCATCCGGACCAAGGTACGCCCCGGTCGCCGCGCGCGATCGCGGCTCTCGCCCGGCATTTTTGGGCTACCGCAACAGGCGGAGCTCTCTCCATCGCCGCACGAGCTAGAAATCACTTCCGCCTCGACCTGATCGTCACGCCGGACCGCGTGTTGCGTCCCCGACGTTCGCGGCCACAACCGAGCGGAATCATCCCGGACCACCTCACCGACGAGATCCGCGAGAACGTGCCCCTCTTGAGTACGCTGGGACTCACCTAGGGCTCATTCGCAGCCGATTCGAGCGGGTCCGACTGACCGCCTTGGCCTATCGCCGCGGGTGAGTGCTGAGCGGACCGCCCGGCTTATGGTACAAGGCCCGATCGGGAGGTCGGAATTCGACTGCCTCGAGAAGGAACGATGAAAGTCAAAGAACGGCAGGACAAGCTACTTTTGTCTGCAGCCGTGTTTTTCTTTGCTGCCATCCCGCAAACCCAGGCAGCCAGAGCAATCGAAGGAACTGCCCACAGCGTTTCCGGAACTGTCACCAACGGCATCACCGGGCTGCCGATTTCTGGAGCGACCGTGAGCATTCTCGACAGTGGCGTGCCGCCCGAAATAACGGATGACAACGGGATGTATCTGTTCCCGTCGGTCTCCGAAGGAACCTACGACGTTCAGGCGAGCGCACCCGGTTCGTTGTCCCTGACGTAACCCGGAATCGTCGTTGACCACGACGTCGTACTCGACTTTGCGCTCGACTCCGCTGCGCTCTGCGATCACGTCCAGGGCAATTTGGTCGCGAACTGTGGATTGGAGACGGGTGACTTCACCTCCTGGACTCGGTCTGGCGATCCGAGCTTCACGAGCATCGACCAAGGCGCCGGCCACAGCGGAATGTTCGGACTGGTGATCGCTCCCTCCGCTGACCTTGGATTCGTTGCGCAGGATCTCGCGACCAATCCGGGCGGGAGCTATTCCATTTGCTCCTGGATCTTAAATCTCGGAGGAACACCGAATCGCTTCCAAGTGAGTTGGGGAGGGACAGTGATCCGTGATGACTCTGACATGCAGCCAACCCCTGGCTATGTGCAACTCTGCGATGACGTTGTCGCCCCAAGTGACACCACGGAAGTGAAATTCGGCTTTCTGCAGCTGCCCAGCTTCTTCGCTTTTGACGACGTCTCGGTCGCACCGCAGTAACAGCCCGCGCTGAGCTACGCCGAAGTCGCCCAAGGAACGATACGCGTCGCGATGAGGATTTGAGCCCGCGCGTCTGCGCACGCGTCTATCGCTCGCGCTCGTCTTGCACCAATCCTCGCGGCAACCCGACCGGCTGCATAAGCTTTGCCCAACGGATCGCCCAAGAAACCAACAATGGCGAGGAGATGCTTGTGCGGTTGCTGGCCATCATGCGCGATCCAGCGCACGAAGATCATCTCCGCGCGATCGAGCTTTTGTTGGACCGGATGATCGGCAAGGCCAAACAGCACATCGAGCTCGAAACGAGCGAGACCGAGGCTGAGTTTGGTTCCGACTTCCGAGATCGGCTCGCTTCACGATTGGCTGAACTCCTGGCCAGCCGATTCCTTCAAGGGAGTGACGCGCGAGCAGCTGTTGTTGAGGCTCCAAGCGCAGCTCCGCAGCTTAACGGCTCAGGAGTGTGAGCGGCTTCTCTACGACTGAGGCAGTGGCTGGCCGGGGTATGACACATGGTGGTTCAACCCCCGTCTCGCCATTCGCGCCTTTGAAGTCCACCGGAGGGGAAATTCACATGAACTGGAAATCTGCTTTTCGGCTTCTCGGTGTGTTGTCAGCGCTCAGTGCGTTCCGTGTCAACGCCACCCCGGTCGAGGCGACCTGGGACACCGATGAACTCCGGACAACGCCCGTTCCACACCGCTACATCCACGGCCTCATTCGTTCCCACGTCAAGTTCCAGGTCCTTCTACCCGTCTCATGGAATGGAAAAATCGCCATCTTCACCCGCGGCTTCTCGGGAACAGAGCTCAGCACTGGCGCCTTTCAGACGGCCGCCGTCACGAGGGGCTACGCCTTCGCCTCGTGCGACGAGGGCTGGTTTCGCCCGACGATCAAGGACAATCCGCAGGACGACTACTACGAATCACGCCAGAGTCTCGTGGAGCTGACGGTCTACACCAAGGCGCTCGTGCTGATGCAGTACGGACGAGCCTCCTCGCGCACGTTGCTCGTTGGAAGCTCCAACGGTGGCCACCACACCCGGTGGATGGTCGAGGCGTATCCGCTGATGTTCGACGGCGGCATTTCGGGGTTCGGCTACAACTCGCAGCTGACCCAATGGGGCAGCGTGGCCCGGGTGGTGCGCAACTACGACGTCGGCGTTGCGCAACATCTACGACATCCCGATGCAGCTCACCAACGGTTTCCGATACAACGACGGCCGCTGGTTCGGCTCCGAGGCGAACTGGAAGAGCAATTACAACGCCCTACTCGGTTACCTTCGCGATTCCGTACCTCGATGGGACGAGACGTACCGCGGAGGCCGTCCGACCGACGCGGAGGTCAAGCTCTGGAATCCATTGAACAGCCCGGCGTACATCCAGATCGACCTGCGACGAGAGGATTGCTTCGGCCATTTGGCCCGACCGCTCATCATCATGCACGGGGCGGCCGATCCCATCGTCGGCACGGGCGAAGCCGAGGGATACAAGAACCTCGTCGCGAACACCATCGGACGAAGGGAGGCGGAGAATCTGCTGGGCGTGTATTACATCCCCGGCATGGGGCACGGCGGAACGCAGTATGACAATCTGATCCCCGCACAGATCGACGCCCTGGAAGCTATGATCGACTATCAGCAGAGCAACGGGAGGCGTGGAGCGCCTCCTCCCGCCTTCATCGGGATCTACCCGCGCGAGCCGGTCACGGGCCCCGGTACCAGCCTTGGTTTCTACGACCTGCCGGACCATGAGCACGACGATGACGATTAGGACGCATCCCACACCCGTTTCACGAGTGGCTGAGCTCCTGGTCAACAGAGGCGCTGAAGGGAATAACGCGCGAGGAGTTATTGTCGAGGCTCCTGGCCTAGTTCGGAAGCTTAACGGATCGGCAGTGTGAGCGACTCCTCCACGACTGGCGCTCCGCTAAAGCAAAGCCCGATCCAGGCTGCAATTTGTTTTCCGGGGCTTTTAAATCAAAGAATCAAAACCGGAGGGTTCCGACAGGTCGGCCAGGCATACAGTGCTGTGTACGGTGTCGGGCGCTTTCTGCTGACGCCCGCGCCCGCCACTCCAGATCACCAACACCGGCGTTGGGTTAGTAGAGATTCTTGGCACTGTGCATCCGAGCGGAATCGCATCGTGTTGTTAAAAACAATGGAACAACAGGAGGGCAATCTGGCAGATGGGCCATTCCCTCGGGCTAAGTGTTGGAGTCATCCAAAGCGACGAAAAGCTTGCCCTTGATCATTTCGAGCGCCGCTTTCGCGATGCGTGGAGTCGAGTCGCATACTTTGTCTTGGATGACTTCGATCAGCTCGATGGTCTCTGCGACCTCGAACCGTGCGTGGTCGAGATCGTCCCGCGTGTGGTCGAGGTCGTCTTTCAAATTTTTCACTATCCGCTCCCTCATTTTTGCATTGAGCTTCTTGGCTTTCATCGGACTGCTTCTTGCCTGGGTTTCCATCTTCGCTCCCCTTTTGGGTGGCTGGTTGGCACTCCCGGGTCGCCACCTTCCCCGGGTGGGTGAAGCCCTCGCCGTTTCTTCGGTGAGGCCTCAGCCCCCTCGACTTCTCCCGGGAAGGCGTCGAGGTAAAAATAGAATCGCCGCTGCCACGGGTGGTCCACGATCGCCCCGGCCGCTGCCATAGCCCGCGCGCAAGTTGTGCGTTATGCAGCGTGACCACCGGCCAATTCCGGCCCTATCTTCGGACCGCGCACGAGACTCATCGTCTAGGCCATAGCGTCGGGGTCGACTGCGAATCGCTTGGTGGCTCGGATCAGCTCCCGGCTGAGGTTTGCGTTGACGGCGTGGCCCGCCTCGTCAACGACCACGAGATCAGCGCGCGGCCAGACTCTCTTGAGCTCCCATACGCTTGCAAGGGGAGCTTGAAAATCAAAGCGGCCGTTTACCAGGACCTCAGGGATGTCGGCAAGCGCGTCGGCGCCGCGGGCACGTCGTCTTGCCAGGCACCGTCCGATCCCGCGTTAAAGCGGGCAGGGGCAAGAGGCGGACCAGGACAGAAGGTCAGATAATCGGCGATCTGTAAACTTCGATGCTCCCTTGCCTCACCGGAACTGTCGTGGCAGGCCCTGCGGCCGCGCTACGCACCGGCCTCGCAGGGGAATTCAAGGCGTATGGACGAGGTCTGGGTCTTCCCGATCGTCGCGGCTTTGATGGCGCTACTTCCTGCGGGTAATCGTCGCTACTTAGTCGCTAGTCTGCCCGGTCAGACCCATCGGGGAATACAGCAAAGTAGGACCGAAATTCCCCTCCGATGAAGCTGAAGCCTCCTGCGGCATAGATCGTGTCGCCGTTGATCGCAATGAGACCGATACGACCGTTCGGGTTGGGGTTCCAGTCTGTGGCAAGACCGGTCGAGGTATCCACTGCCGCGAAGTAATTGCGCGACTGCCCTCCGATGAAGGTGAAGCCTCCTCCAGCATAAAGCGTGTTGCCGCTGACCAGGAGCGAATATCCCCATTCATTCGGGTTGGGATTCCAGTCGGTGGCAAGGCCGGTTGAAGCATCCAACGCCGCAACGCCAATGCGCGGTTGCCCACCGATGAAGTTGAAACCTCCTCCCACGTAGACAGTATCGCCGCTCACCACAAGCGAAGTGACAACATAACTTGGGTTGGGGTTCCAGCCGGTAGCAAGGCCGGTGGAAGCGTCCAGCGCAGCAAGGCGATTGCGTGGTTGTCCCCCGATGAGCCTGAAGTTTCCTATCGCATAAACGATGTCGCCGTTGACCACGATAGAAGAGACAATGTCATCCGCGTTTGGATTAAAGTCCCTGGCAAGACCACTCGAGGCATCCAGCGCGGCAATGCGATTGCGCGGTTGTCCCCCGACGGAAGTGAAATATCCTCCCGCGTAAACGGTGTCGCCGCTAACCGCGAGCGACTGCACCCACTGATTCGCGTTTGGGTTCCAGTCCGTGGCGAGGCCGCTTGAAGCATCCAGCGCCGCAATGTTGTTGCGCGATTGCCCCCCGACAGAGGCGAAGAACCCTCCTACGTAGATGGTGCTCCCGCTCAACGCGAGCGAACTGATGATTGGATACTGGAGCCCCTCATGACCGGGCTCGGGGTTGGGGTTCCAGTCGGTCGCGCGGCCCGTGGAAGGATCCACCGCCGCAAGGAGATTTCGATTCTGGCCTCCTAGACTGGTGAAACCTCCTCCCGCATAAACAGCATCACCGTTGATCGCTAGCCTGGTGATCCCGGTATTCGGATTGGGGTTCCAGTCAGTTGCAAGACCAGTGGACGCATCCAGCGCCGCAATGCCACTGCGTGGTTGTCCTCCAATCGAGTTGAAAGCTCCTGCCGCATAGAGGGTTTTGCCGTTGATTGCTAGCGAGTAGACGCTCCCAATCGCGTGCGGGTTCCAGTCCGTGGCAAGACCAGTGGAGACATCCAGCGCCGCGAGGTTATAGCGTGGTTGCCCTCCGATCGCGCTGAAGAGGCCTCCCGCATAGACCGTGTTACCGCTGACGAATATCAGATAGACAATCGGAGGGTACGGGGGAATGCCACTCGGGTCGGGGTTCCAGTCAGTGGCAAGGCCCGTGGAGGCATCTAGCGCGGCAATGCTTCTGCGCCGTTGCCCCCCGATGAAGGTGAAACCTCCTCCCACGTAGACCGTGTTGCCCTGGACCGCGAGCGCACCGGAAGAGTTGTCCCCGGGTGCGGTTAACGGACCCTGCGGGTAGGGGTTCCAGTCTGTAGCAAGCCCGGTGGAGACGTCCAGCGCGGCAATGCCGTTGCGCTCCTGCCCTCCGATAAAGCTAAAACTTCCTTGCACGTAGATGATGTTGTCGTTGAGCGCGAACGAGTTCACCCCTCCGCCATTCGGGTTGGGGTTCCAGTCCGTGGCAAGCCCGGTGGACGCATCCAGCGCAGCAAGGTTATTGCGTGGTTGCCCTCCGATGGAGCTAAAGAATCCTCCCACGTAGAGGGTGTTGGCGCTCGCGATCAGCATATAAATGATCCCATTCGGCCTTGGGTTCCAATTAGGGTCGGGCCTCCCGTTCGGAAGAATTTTCGCGAGTCCGTTAATTGCCACGGACCCTATTTGGGTGAAGCCGCCGGCAACGTAGAAGGTTCTAGGATGAGCGGGATCAGCAGTAACGGCGGTAATGCCACCGTTGACTAGTGGCCACGCAGCAAACCCGGGCTTTCCTCCTGTAACCGGGTCCAACATCGCGGCCGAGCCAGCCGGTGGACCTACCTGTGTGAAGTCGCCGCCCAAATAGAGCGTGCTGCCAATCTGCAGAAGCGCATTGACTGGACCATTGACGACGAAAGGGACGGTGGACGAAATTTTGAGCGTGAGTGTGGTCTCGGTTGAGCCAGCCGCGTTTCGCGCCGCGACGGTGTAGTCGAGAGTTGGCGTGAGGGCAGTGGGTGTTCCGGTTAGAACGCCGGTGCTTGAGCTCAACGTCAGTCCGTCGGGAAGACTCGGACTGACGGAGTACTCGGTCGGCATGCCCCCCTCGGAGTAGGGCTCATTGGGCTCAATCTCCCTACCCTTCGCGTAGACGATAGGGTTGTGAGCATAGCCGAGCGCAGTCGGCGGAGCCTTACCTCGTATGAGATTGCTTCCGTGGCGAGTCAGCGCGGGCAGGCTGCGAACGGCTACGTCATCTTTGAAGGAGCAACCCACCCATAAGGAAGTTGTGAGGAAGAGCGCAGCATTGCGGGGCGATGAAATCATTTTCCCTCCCAGGGCCCGGGTCAGGTCTCACCGAAGTCTTCGGCCGTTTAGCTCCCTAAGCTCCGCGGATCCAGCGGCCTACCGGCCGTCACATCCTGTTGTGGTAGCCGCTTAACATCGAACTGTTACGATTGGGTTTCTAACCGAACATCAGGTGAATTGAGTTGTCGTCCCCGCGCAGCAGTTTCGGTTCCAGCCGAAAACGCCGTCTTGATGTTTTCGCGAGTGAGCACTTCGCTTCTCGAGCCGTGCGCCAACACCTGCCGCGGTGGACAGTACGTGGACCCCAGCACGGCGACAGTGGTGGGGGCTGACTCCCAAGGAGGGCTGATTCTCCGCACGACTGACGGAGGTATTACCTGGACGCGCCAATTGGCGGGGACCAGTCCTCTCTTAGGGGTCTCCTTCGTGGACGCCGACACGGGGACCGCAGTGGGCGCAGAAGGAACCATTCTGCACACCACCGACGGGGGTGCCACCTGGGCGCTTCAATCCAGCGGGACGACGGTTCCTCTGTCCGGAGTCACCTTCGTGGACGCCAACACCGGGTGGGCGGTAGGCGAAGGAGGAACGATTCTCCACACAACCACTGGCGGCGAATGAACCTGGCCGTTGGCTTCCGAGGCCCTCGCCAAGTTCCGGCCCACGCGGGTTGCCGTGGAATGGCCGGCAGACTTGACCCGGGAGCGCTACGCCAAAGTTCTAGCTGGAACGCTGCCTCCCTCGCGAAACGAAGTCGTTCAGGTGGGCTTTCGTCTGGCCAACGAGTGGGCTTAAAGGAAGTCAACGGGATCGACGTCGCTGGCGAATTTCCTTACGAGGCGGTTGCGGCGTTTGCGAAAGCCCACGGTCAGGAGGGGCTGCTCGCCGGATCTTATCGGTCAGTCACGAGCGAAGAAGACGCGGCGTTCGTTGGAGAGAGACTGAGGACCGTCACCAACGTGAGAAACAATCTTCCAAGCATCGGGCGAATGCTGGTCGCGGGATTAACGCAGTCAAGCACTTAGAGGGCAGTCAGCTGGTTCGGGTGCAGTCGCATGAAACCTGCTGGGAATTTTGTTGAAACACTTTGACCGGCCATTTGGGGCGGTGCTACACGGCTAGCCGCGCCTATGACTCCACGACTCGATTTGCACCTTGCGCGCGTT
>WNFD01028268.1_pt1 | contig 10257 bp, 10 predicted proteins | sample 5400491 | NCBI WGS metagenome assembly WNFD01 (sample SAMN13153343, study PRJNA577476) | soil metagenome | isolation source: 120 cm saprolite under Douglas fir tree site 2 hole 2 replicate 2 | place: USA:California | collected 2015-04-18
CTTTAGGTGGTATCTGATGGATTGTTGCTGTTGCTTCTGAGGTAGGCCCGGGCTTTAGCCCGGGCACTTAAGGCAGCCACAAAAAGCGGGCTTTAGCCCCTGAGGTATGCCTTCTTGTCCCCAGCGCCGGTGCCCAGACTATAAGAACGATTCATCAGACACTACCTTAGCCCCGGGCCTCATCTCCATAGCCGCAATCGGACTTTTCATCACCCGCTTCACGCGTATGCCAAAACAAGCCGCCGAAGGCTCATTTTCTTGCTTTCAACGAATTTCCCAGCAAAACCCCCTGTCAAGCCCCAAACCTTATAACCATAATAAAATCAATAAGATACAATGCGTACTAGTTTCGTTCAACCAGCTATAATCAATACAGACATAAAGAAAAGCCCCGGCCAAAGCCGGGGCTTTCACCATTAACACCCATAAACCTTTTAGAAAGACGATTTTACCCGTAACATTTTACAAACACCAAAAATCGCATGTCGCTGAATCAAAGGATTTTACGACCAAGATACCCCCAGGGGGGGTACCCCCCAAAGGAGCAACAATGCACCACCCAACGCCGCAGCAGGAAACCCCAACGCCAACCCCACCCAAAAACCCTGACCACGCCGTCACAGTTGCTCGCTACACCCTACCCCTAACCCCTACACCCTGTCGTTATACTTCCTCCAAGCCCATGAACATCACCCGACGCCGCGGAGCCATCGCCTTTTTCATCACCCTCGGCGCCATCCTCGTCGGCCTCGCCATCACCCAAAGCGCCTGGCTCATCCTCAACGAGCGCACTGTCGCCTTCGCTGTCCTCGGCACCATCCTCTTTGCCCTTCTGGTCACCGGAGTCGTCCTCAACACCGTCTTCCTCGTCCGCGAGATCCGCCGCAACGAGCGTCAGGACTCCTTCCTCAACGCCGTAACCCACGAGCTCAAGACTCCCATCGCCAGCATCCGCCTCTACCTCGAAACCCTCCAGCGCCGCACCATGCCCGAAGAGCAGCGCCAGCAGTTCTACACCAACATGCTCGCCGACTCCGACCGTCTCCTCGGCACCGTCGAGCAGGTCCTCAAAGCCGGCGAACTAGGCCAGCGCCATCGCCAGCAGAACCGCACCCTCATCGACCTCGCCTCTCTCATCGACGACTGCATCGCTATCACCCTCCAGCGCCACCACCTCCCCGCCGAAGCCATCCTCCTCGAACCCGTTCCCGGAGCCGTTCGCCTCCACGTCCTCGGCATCGCCGAAGACCTCCGCACCGCCGTCCTCAACCTCCTCGACAACGCCGTCAAGTACTCCCCCGGCGGAGTCCACGTCCGCTGCTCCCTGGCCATCACCCGCTACACCTGGGTCGCCCTCAGCATCGCCGACACCGGCCTCGGCCTGCCGCCCAACCAGCACAAGCGCATCTTCAACCGCTTCTACCGCGTTCCCGGCCGCTACACCGTCAAGATCAAGGGCACCGGCCTCGGCCTCTTCCTCGTCCGCAACATAGCCCGCCAGCACGGCGGAGACGCCACCGCCAACAGCCCCGGCCCCAACCAGGGAACCACCATCACCCTGACCCTCCCCCTCGCCAACCCCGCCACGCCATCCCCGAACGACTCTGACAACCCGGCCACCCTCCCGCAATCGATCGAGTCACCCGGACGTACAATCACGGGATAGATTTCGGATCGTGGAGAGCCATGCTGCTGCTCTGGAAATACTTTGCTCTCGGCTTCAGCGCGCTGCTGCCGCTCGTCAACCCCCTCGGATCCGCCCTGGTCTTTCTCGGTCTCGTGGGAGTGTCCCCACCCCATGTCTACCGTGCGCTCGCACGCAGAATCGCGGTCAACACCGTCATCTTCTTCGCGGTCATCGAGCTGGCAGGATCGGCCCTGCTCGGCTTCTTCGGCATCTCCCTTCCTATCGTGCAGGTATCGGGCGGCATCGTCCTTGCGGCAATGGGCTGGTCCCTCCTGAACGAGAAAAGCACTGCCCCAAGCGCAGAAAAAATGCACGTAGGAACCCCTGCCGAAACAGAGGCGGAGATCGACAGTCTCAACCAGAAGGCCTTCTATCCCTTCACCTTCCCGGTTACTGCCGGCCCAGGTTGCATCGTCGTCATGCTTACCCTCAGCGTCCATGGCTCTCAAGGAGACCTGACCAGCAAAGTCATCTCCCACATTGGCCTCTTCATCGCTGTCGTCGTGCTCAGCGCGCTCATCTATCTTTGCTACGCCTATGCCCCTGGAATCACACGCGCCATCTCTCCATCCACCGCCCACGGCATCCTGCGGGTCATCGCGTTTATCCTTCTGTGTATCGGTGTTCAGATCGCCTGGAACGGACTCAGCGACCTGCTCACAACAACCATTCTCCGGCGGACATAGCCGTCGTCACCAGCGTTGTATTGCAGCATCCACCTGAAGCCATGACCGAATCAATCGCTCCCCTGATCGCCGTAGTAGAAGACGAAGACCATCTCGCCCAGGGTCTCCTCTTCAACCTCCAGGCCGAGGGTTACCGCACCCACCATGAGTCAGACGGCGACGCCGCCCTCGCCTACCTTCTCGCCACCAAAGACCCCATCGCTGCAATAGTCCTCGACTGCATGCTCCCCGGCCAGGATGGCTTCACCATCGTCCGAGCCCTGCGCGAAGCCCACCACTACACCCCCGTCCTCATGCTCACCGCTCGCTCCCGCCCCGAGGACGTCCTCGAAGGCCTCGAAGCCGGCGCCGACGACTACCTCCCCAAGCCATTCGACCTCAACATCCTCCTCGTCCGGATCAAATCACTCCTCCGCCGCACCGCCTGGCAGCGCACACAAGCCTCCGGCCCCGGCGAAGCAGAGCCAGCCGGACAACCAGCCGAGTACAGCTTCAACCACCGCACCATCCGCTTCGACACCCTTGAACTCATCGCCCCTAATCGCACCACCCACCTCACCCTCATGGAGGCCGACCTCCTCCGCTACCTCACCGACCGCGACGGTCAGATCGTCTCCCGCAAAGAGATCCTCGAGCAGGTCTGGCGCGTCCACGAAGACACCGACACCCGCGCCATCGACAACTTCATCGTCCGCCTCCGCCGTTACATCGAAGACGACCCCGCCGCCCCCCAGCACCTCCTCACCGTACGAGGCATAGGCTACCGCTTCCTCGCCAACCCTTAAGATCATCGACTTCACAGCCAGAGAGAAGAAAAAGAATGCCTTCCATGAAAGCGCACACCGAGTACCTGACCTTCAACACCGAAGAGCGGTATGAGATGGTTCACATTACGCCCCAGGTCGAGGAGATCGTGCGGCGCAGCGGAATTGACGACGGCCTGTGCTTCGTGTCGCCGATGCACATCACGGCAGCGATCTACGTGAACGACAACGAAGATGGATTGATCGAAGATATCGGCACGTGGTTGGAGAAGTTGGCTCCATCATGGCCGGGGTACAAGCACCATCGGACGGGCGAAGACAATGCCGATGCGCATTTGAAGGCACTGTTGCTGCACCACGAGACGACCTTGCCGATCACGAAGAGCAGGCTGGATCTTGGCACGTGGCAACGTATTTTCTATGCCGAGTTTGATGGCCAACGGCGCAAGCGGGTCATCGTAAAGGTGCTTGGCGTCGCAAGAGAATAATGTCCACACGGCGGTTCTGCGCCCGCCCTGCTTCGTCCGCATTGTTGGCCACGGGGTGAAACTCCGCGTAACCTGCCGCTGAGAGATCTGCAGGATTGATTGTGCCGCGCTCAAGAAGCAAGCGGGCAATCGCCGTTGCGCGGGCGGTCGAGAGCTCCCAATTGGTGGCGAACTGCACCGTGTGGATCGGTACGTTGTCCGTGTGACCTTCAATGCGCAGGGGCCCTGCGGGTAGGGTCGCCGCAAGACTTGAGAGCACCGGGATCGATGCAGCGCGGACCTCCGCTGAACCGGACGGGAAGAATCCTGCCTCGTGGAGAGAGATGACAAGCCCCTCCGCGGTCGCGTGCATGGTCACGCTACCCGGAGGGATCTGCCCCGCTGCCACCTGTGCTGCGAACAGCTTATTCAGGTGTTTCTCGGTCTCCTCCGTCGTCTCTACTCGGGCGGATGGGAGTGGAAGTGCGAGCGCAGCAGGATTGGCATTCGTCGCCGTATTGTTTCCTTCAGCCAGGGGAGGCTTCTTCGAATGAGCCTCAAACATTCCGAGCGGAGTAAAGGCCGTCTGCATGGCCGCCGAGATCTGAATCTGCTTCTTCTTGTCCGACTGGCTTGAGGCGAACAGCACAACGAAAAAGGCGAAGAGCAGCGTAATGAAGTCTGCATAGGAGACCAGCCAGCGCTCATGATTCACGTGCTCGTGCTTCTTCTTGCGGCTCATGGCGTGGCCTCTATGGGGGTACCGGGCTTGCTGTCAAAGAGAAATGTGCGCAGCTTCGTCTCGATCATGCGCGGGTTCATTCCTTCGAGGATGCAGATCACGCCTTCCAGCATCATCTCCTTGATCATCTGCTCTTCGCGGTGCCGGATCTTTAACTTGCCTGCTATCGGAAGGCAGATGAGGTTTGCCAGCGCCACCCCATAAATTGTTGCGACGAAGGCGACAGCGATACCTCGACCGACCTCGTCAATGTTATCCAGATGCTGCATCACCTGAATCAGCCCGAGCACCGCGCCGATGATCCCCACTGTGGGAGAGTAGCCGCCGGCAGCCTCGAAGACCTGCGGAATCTTCTCTTCCATCTCTGTCTTGTTATCGAGCTCCATCTGCATGATCTTCCGCACTTCACTTGGCTCTGTTCCGTCGATCGCAAGCATTAAGGCCTGCTTGAGGAAGGGATCGTCTACGCTTGGAAGATCCTGATCCAACGAGACGATTCCGCTCTTTCGCGCTTTGTTTGCGAACTTGACTAGCTGCTTCAGGATGGCATCTTCATCGGCTTTGCTGGAGATGAAGATCTTCATGACCTGCCTCAGCGCAGCAAGAAAGATGTTCAGTGGAAACTGAAGCATGACGGCGCCCGCTGTGCCTCCAATGACAATCATCGCCGCCGTCGGCTGAGTGATCTGTGAGATGCTTCCGCCTTCGACCATCATGCCGGCAAGAATGCCGATTAGCGCGAGTGCGATGCCACCGATGCTGGCGATATCCATAACACTTCCTCTTCCAGGGTAGGGGCCGCTTAGCCTTGAGACGCTTCGTCTTCCATGTGGCGGATCGAAGCCTGCGCATCATGAGCGCTCTTCGCGCTGAGTGACACCGCTGCCTCCGGCCACGCGGCCCTTATAACCGATCATGGAAGGGTTCCTCTCACGTCTCTCATCGGCGCAGAAGTAGCGGTCAATAGATGCAATCAGCTCGAAGTACATAAAGACCACGAAAAGAAGGCTGCGGCTAAAGTGCCCTGAGACCGTGCCGATGAGGTGTGGGAACGCGGAGCCTTTCGCAAGGTGAACCGGATCTCATAGCAATATGAGTCCCCGGATCAGCACCCGGGACAGGCAGCGCGGTAACTCAAATCGAGCAGTATAGGAGCGGTTCCCATGTCCTTGGGTGTATTGAACAACATCTCGGCAATCTACGCGCAGACCAATCTGAATCAGACCCAGAGCAGCCTGCAGAACACTCTCACGCAACTCTCATCCGGTTCTAAGATCAACAGTGGTGCGGACGACGCGGCCGGCCTGGCATTGGCAGACGGTCTCCATGCAAACGTTGCGGCACTCACGCAGTCCACGCAGAATGCAACCGCAGGCGTCGGCCTGCTGCAGACGGCTGACGGCGCCCTGTCGCAGGTCACCAATCTGTTGAATCGCGCCGTTACGCTGGCTACCGAAGCAGCCAACGGCACGCTGAACTCCAGCCAGGTCAGCTCGGCGAATCAGGAGTATCAGAACATTCTGTCGGAGATCGGCAACATCGGATCGACCACCAACTTCAACGGCAATAGCGTGTTTTCTAACACCGCAAAGGCAGTCTTCGTCAGCGACGGCACATCGTCCGGCGCCACCACGTTCAACGAAGTCGTTGGAAAGCTCAGCGCCAGCAGCGTGGGAACATCAGCTCCTGCGGCGGCAACGACGGCGACGATCACTAACCCAACGCCAACCCCCTCTACGCTCACCGCCGGTGCGACCGCAACCTTTGCACTCGCTGCAGCGACCAACACCATCTCTGGCTCGTTGAGTGTCAGTGTGGCTGGCGGTACTGCGGTGACGGCGACGCTCGCTGCAGGCACGACACTTGCGGCGGCAGTGACCCAGTTGAATGCTCAGGCGAGCTTCAGCGCTGCGGGGCTTGTGGCCAGCCAGGGCACCGGGGCGAATGCCAACAAGCTGATCATTACCGGACCGCCGGACACCACTACTGCTGGAACGAACGCACTTACCCTGACCGGGACCGCTCTCTCCGATACGACACCAGCTGGAGCTATCGGGGCGGGCATGGACTTCACGGCTGCCAGCGTTGCCACACTGTCTGCCGCAACTGCGACTTCGGTGTTGACCAGCGTGACCACTGCCATCGCGAACGTCGCCTACCAGCGCGGTACGCTTGGCGCCAACATCAACCAGTTGAATGCGGCCTCGAACGTTGCCAGTTCGGAGTCCGTAAACCTCACCTCCGCCGAAAGCAGCGTCCGCTCGACCAACTATGGCCAGGCGACCAGCGACATGGCGAAGTACAAGGTGCTGAGCCAGACCGGTATCGCCGCTCTGTCGCAGGCCAACAGCGTGCAGCAGGACGTCCTCAAGCTGCTCCAGTAAGACATGGCAGGAGGCGCGGCGGCAGACAGTTGAAGGTCTGGCCGCCGCGCTTCTGTTTGTCCTGTTCGTTCTAAGGTGAGGACTGTCTAATCTGCCGCCGGCAAGTTTGGCGGAGCATTTGCTTTCACATCGTAAGCGCTGGTTTGGAAAGGCATCCATGGGGACAGTTGGAATCAACTTTGGTTCAGTAAGCAGTGGGACTGGCTTCGATGTGGCATCGACTGTCACCTCAATTCTTGCTGTCGAGCAGAGCATCGAAGACCCGTGGAAGACACAGCTCGCCAACCTCAAGGCGCAGGACACTGCGTTCAGTAGCTTAGGCACAGACCTCGCAACGCTCGCGACATCGCTGCAATCGCTAACCGATTTCAATGGCGTGTTTTCCGAAAAGCAGGGGTCGAGCTCAAACACAGGGGTCTTGACGCTTACCTCCGCGAGCACTTCCGCTATCGCCGGCAGCCATACGATCATCGTCAAGTCACTCGCGCAGACCTCTTCCAACTACTCCAATCGCATAACCAACGCATCCGACACCCTGAGCGGAAGCCTGAGCATTCAGATTGGATCCGGCGCAAGCAAGAGCATCACCGTCGACAGCACAAATAACACCCTCGCAGGGTTGGCCACGGCGATCAACTCCTCGTCCATGGGTGTCGTTGCCAGTGTGGTCAAAGACAGTACCGGCTCCAGGCTCTCGCTCGTCAGCAGCACCAGCGGCGCGGCCGGCCAGATAACCCTGTCCTCCTCTCTCGAAGACTCCACCACGAACACCGCGCTGTCATTTCAGACTGGCCAGACCGGAGCCGATGCAAGCCTGAACGTAGATGGGCTGGATACAACAAGCGCTTCAAATACCGTTACGGGAGCAATCCCAGGCGTTACGTTTCAACTGCTCTCGACATCCAGCTCAAGCTCTCAGGTGCAGGTGCAGATTACCAATAACAACAGCGCAATCGAAACGGCAGTGAACTCGTTTGTCACGGCATATAACGCCGTGGTTTCCGATATGACAGCGCAGGAAGGCAAGGACTCCAGCGGCAACGCGGAACCACTCTACGGCGATGCGACGCTGGCTCTGATCCAGAATCAATTGACGACCGGCCTGCTCGGCGGCGCAGCAAGTGGAAGCATCAATAGCATTACCCAGCTCGGACTCTCCCTTGGGCGCGATGGGAAGCTCACGCTCAATGCCAGCGATCTCGATAGCGCGCTCAATGCAAACTTCTCCGCTATCACCGGCTTTCTACAGAACTCAGGCAGCTTCGGACAGACCTTCACCACAATGCTGAACGGTCTCAGCAGCACCTCGACCAAGGGCGCTATCTACCTCGCTCAACAGCAGAACACCGCGCAGGAGGCTGCGTTGAACAAGAGCATCAGCGATCAGGATGCCCGCATCGCAAGCGAAAAGATACGGCTCACCGCCGAGTTGAATACTGCCAACCAGATACTGCAGTCGATTCCGGATCAGGTCAACCAGATCAACCAGTTGTACAGCGCCGTGACTGGCTACAACGCGGCACAAGGATAAAAACCAGATGAGCGACTCGAACTATCAGCAGCAGGCTTTGGTTGGAGCCACGGGCATCGAGCTTGTGGTTGCACTTTACGACGGCGCGATTCGTTTTCTCTATCGCGCGATGCAGTGCGTGGAAGAGGAAGACGTTCGCGGACGACGCATCGCCGTGAAGAAGGTCGTCGACATTCTGATGTATCTGCAGGCACGGTTGCGTCCGGACCTGGGCGGCAGTGTCACAGAATCGCTCGACGATTTCTATACGGTTATGTTCATGATGACGCTCGATGCCTCCCACTTCGAGTCGGTGGAGCAGTTTCAGGAGGTGATCTCCTGTATTCGCAATGTTCGCGATTCGTGGGTGATCGTCGCTCGCGACCCTGAGGCCGGCAGGGTCTTGCCGCGAGAGCTTCGCACTCGGGAGGAGAGGTTCGTGCCGTCGAGCGCCGCACATGCGGCGACCGACGTTGCTGTTGCTTCGCGGTGGCTTGCGTAGCCACTACCCCCTCCCCCCCCGGGGGGTACCCCATGGCTAAAATCCTTTGATTCAGCGACATACGATTTTGGTGCTTGTAAAATCGTCCATCTAAAGGGGTTACGGGTAAAATCGTCTTTCTAAAAGGTTTATGGGTATTAATGGTGAAAGCCCCGGTTTTGGCCGGGGCTTTCTTTATGTCTGTATTGATTATAGCTGGTTGAACGAAACTAGTACGCACTGGATCTTATTGATTTTATTCTGGTTATGAGCTTTGGGGCTTGACAGGGGTTTTTGCTGGGAAATTCGTTGAAAAGCAGAAAAAGCGAGGCTATGACGAGAAGCCCCAGGGCTAGATAGTGTCTGACGAATCGAATGCCGCCGCCTCTGAGAGGGAGTGCCGCGAGAACAGAAGGCAAGACCTAAAGCTGAAGCCTTGGCGATCGATACAACGATCAAGAACAACGACGAAATACAGGGATCTCTCCACTGCGCAACGGACGATAAGACCGTCCGTTGCTTCGGTCGAGATGACGCTTGTTTGGGTTGGGTGGGATGACGTTTTGTTTTGGGTTGGGTGTGAGAGAACAGCAACGGCAAGGGCAGGAACAAGGCCCGATCAATGGAAGATATCTAAGTCGCGACGGATAGCTCTTCTTCGAGGCGCTGCTTCTCGAAGAGGCTGGTGTAGTAGCCGTTGCGGGCGAGCAGTTCGTCGTGGGTGCCCAGCTCCGCTATGCGTCCGTTGACCAGAACGGCGATCTGGTCGGCGTTGCGCGCCGTCGAGATGCGGTGCGAGATGAAGATGGTGGTGCGGCCTTCCATGCTCTGGCGGAGGCCGGAGAGGATGCGCTCCTCGGTGTAGGTGTCCACACTGGCAAGGGCGTCGTCGAGGATCAGGATGCGCGGGTCGCGAATGACGGCGCGGGCAATAGAGGTGCGCTGCTTCTGGCCACCGGAGAGGGTGACGCCGCGCTCGCCGACCATGGTGTCGAAGCCCTTCGGGAACTCGAGGATCTCCGTGCTGATGTGAGCGACGACGGCTGCCTCCTGGACCTGTTCTTCGGTTGCGCTGGGGACGCCGAAGGCGATGTTCTGACGGATGGTATCGGAGAAGAGGAAGGTCTCCTGGGGGACGAAGCCGATGTTGCTGCGAAGCTCTGCGAGCGTGAAGCGGCGGATGGGCTGGCCATCGATGAGGACGGATCCCGGCGCCGCATCCTGCAGCCGCGGAATGAGACTTACCAGCGTGGATTTGCCGGAGCCTGTAGGGCCTACGATCGCAAGGCTCGTACCCGCAGGAATATGAAGGTTGATGTCGTGAAGAACTGTCGGGCCGTCAGGGTAGGCAAAGTTCAGATGACGAAACTCAATGTCGCCATCGGCGAGTGCGGCGGAGGCGGCGGGCTCGTCTGCTATGGCGGGTTTTTGCTTGAGCAGCTCGTCAATGCGAACCACCGAGGCGGTGCCGCGCTGGAAGAGGTTGACGACCCAGCCGACGGCGATCATGGGCCAGGTGAGCTGCACCATGTAGAC
>WNFD01008250.1_pt1 | contig 10256 bp, 7 predicted proteins | sample 5400491 | NCBI WGS metagenome assembly WNFD01 (sample SAMN13153343, study PRJNA577476) | soil metagenome | isolation source: 120 cm saprolite under Douglas fir tree site 2 hole 2 replicate 2 | place: USA:California | collected 2015-04-18
TACCATAAGAACAGACCAGACTGCTCCAAAAATAAATCCCGGTATACGGATCGACTTGTGCTCGCACGATCAGCAACAACAACAAATTCAGACAGGCGAATAACAGGATTACGAGTTGGGATGGCACCCTCAGCTTCGTTCGGTTGAGCCATAGCACGCCCTGCAGAATCGCAGGGAGCAAATCAGCCTCGTCTTGATCCAGGAATAAGGCGTGGTGAGCCCCCAACAACCAAGAACCAAGGGCCATGCTTTGGCCAGTCCCACACCTGCTGATGCTTTCAGTAGTACCTCGCGGACCATGGCAAACCGAGACCATTGGCACGAACTGCACCCAGAAGAATCGACGACAAAAGAGCCCGCGGATCATGCCGCTCAGTGTGGGAACGAACTCGTTCTGGATTCCTTCCTGTCGCAGCATCTCGCGATAGTGTTGGAAGATCAGCGGATCGAACGCTAGGGCAATCGCATTGGCCAGTAAAAACGCGGTCAACATTCCGCCCAACAGGCCATTTCTTCCGAGCGATGATCCACACGAGCAGGATCGGCCACAGCGCTCCGAAAATGAGAGTCTTCGCCATTGGGAGCAGCACCGTTATTCCCGCCTGAAAAGGTCGACTTTCTGCGAGCAGGAGAAAAATGGCGACTCCTAGCAGCAGTACGATTCCCATTTGCGCCACAGTGAGGCTAGCAGAATCGCGAGCCATGCGACCCAAGCCCCAACATGCGCTGAGCAGGCCCAATGGCGAAACCAGCCACATCGACCATGCCGCGGGGTGCAAAATCTTCGGCTTTTCCGCCGTGTAGCCCTGGCTTCGCTCCAGCGCCAGAACCGCCGGGCCTGAGTAAGGATTTTCGCCGTGTGATAGCAGCTTTCCTGAGGCCCAATAGATGGTCGAATCTCGTCCTGATATCGCGACCCGAATTTGCTGTTCGTGAGCAGCGAAAAACCAGACGAGGAGAGCGAGTAACGCAAGGCCAACTGTGAGCTTACCGAAGAGCTTCATCTTGTGGAGACCTCAATCCAATCTGTTCCTGCAATCGAACTGATAGTACAGCTTCGCCGCCCCCAACGCGGCGAGAATGATAGGACCGTTCGATCATTGCCCGCGCCATCGGTTTACATGTGTGGGCGGTTCAGCGCACCCGTCGTACCCTCCATTCGCGAGAAACCCTTTCGCGTACCAGTACCATGAGAACCAGACCAGACTGCTCCAAAAATAAATCCCGGTAGCGGGCGGAACCTGCGCCCGCACGATCAGCAACAACAGCAAATCCAAACCCACAAATAGAAGGATCACCAGTTGCGATGTGACCTTTAGCTTCGTCCGGTTGACCCACAATACGGCCTGCAGAATGGCGGGGAGTAAAACCACCTCATCCGTCATCCAGGAATACGGCGTGGTAAGCAGCGCCACCACCAGAAGCGCCGGGCCGTGTCCGCGCCAACTCCACGTCTGCCGATTCTTCCAATAGAACCTTGCGGACCACAGCAGCCCGAGGCCCGTCGGCACGAACTGCACCCAGAAGTATCGCCGGAAAAAGATCCCCCGTATCATTCCGCTCAACGCGGGGATAAACTCGTGCTGTATCGCTTGCTGCTGCAGCATCTCACGGTAGTGCTGGAAAATAGCGGGGTCGAGTGCGACCGCAATCGAAGTCGCGAGCAAAAATGCGGCCGCGAACCCGCCCAGCAACGACCATCTTTTTCGGGTCAGAACCCACAACGGCAAAATCGGCCACAGCAACGTGAAAATATGCGGTTTCGCCAACGGGATCAGCAACGCCGCTCCTGCCAGGAAGGGGTGGTCCTGCTCCAGCAGAAGGAAAAGAGCGATGCCCAGCAACAACACCATCCCCATCTGCCCCGCCACCAGGCAGGCTGCAACGGGAGCGAAGAGGTAGCCGGTCAGCAGGAAAGCATTGGGTGGACGGGGGCGTTCCCGATCGCCATACATGCGCCATGAGGTCCGTATCGAAATCACCAGCGATCCCAGCAAAATCGCCAGCCAGGCCACCCAAGCCCAGAATGCGCTGAGCAGCCCCAGTGGCAGCACCATCCATACCGACCAGGGCGGAGTGCGCAGCATCAGCGGCCGGTCGGAGTTATATCCCTGACTGCGCTCCAGCGCCAGCACGCTCGGCACCGAGTAAGGATTCTGACGGTGTGCCAGGAGTGTTCCCGCTGCCCAGTATTGGATCGAATCCCGCCCCGATACGCTGGATCGTATCTTCTGCTCATGGGCAGCGAGAAACCACAGAAGGAGGCAGACTAATGCCAGGTTCACTACGATTTTCAACGTCTTCATGGGCTCCCTATGGTGAGGGCTTCTCTCTGTTAGGGCATGTGAGGTCCTTTCGGACCATGAATAAGAAGTGCCAGCTTGTAGCGGCGGTAAGCATCGCGCAGGCGCGATACTTGCGCACGATGTAATCGGCCATGGGATCGCGCACCAGAGCGGCTGCCGGGGTATTGGGCCATGCCTCGGGAATATGGTCAGCGAACGCGGGTTCATACAACACAATTCGCGTTGGATGAGCTGAGAATTCTGACAGCATCTCGTGCACCTGTTGGTCGCTATGCATTCCGGGTTGATGATACTCGTAGCGACTCGGGCTGTAAGTTTCCGTCATGTAGTAGTAAGTCGACCCGTATGGGTAAACGAGAATTCTTTCTCCCGGAGCCGCGAAGGCTTGAATATACTCGATCACCATGTCCTTGGTGTGCGTCCTGACAGTTCCCCGACGGGTGTAGACCGTGTTAGCTGCCATTGCTTCAAACAGGAGCGGCTGCGCTGCCATCGCCAACAACGACATGGAGAAGCAAAAACCGAGGACTGGGGCCGCTCGCATAAAGAATCGGTCGCGAATACTTCGCCCATCCACCAGCCAGGCCAGCGCCAGAAAGAATATCGGCTGCAAAAACATGAAGTGAATATAGTCCGCCCTCGCCGCAATGACGGAAAGCCACAGTCCTGAGATGGTGGCTGAAGTCAAGACGTAATAGGCCCAGTCCGGGCCAAGGGTGAGCCTGCGCCATCTCGGAACGGCCAACCGAATTAGAAGCGCCACACCAAGCAACGGCAGATAAGGAACCCAGGAGCGAGGGCTGAACACCAGCCTGGTAACGAGCTGCCTGGGTATCGAGCCTGTATGGAAGATGCTGTGCAGAGTTTCATTGGACATGTTGCCGTAGGCATAGGGAACTCGATTGGACGCGGAGTAATGGTGAAGCGGCCAGAACCAATCCGCCAGCATTGTGGTCAATGCGTGGTGGCTGGCGAAGTAGATCAGCGTGACCAGAAATGGCCATGCGAACCCGAGCACAATCGCAATCAGCCGGCCGCGAGTAAAGAGTTTCCGCTGCTGACCGCCTAGAGTGATAATGACGAATCCCGTGGCCAGTCCGAGCAGGAGGCCTGCCCCTTTGGATTGCTCAAACAAGGTCGTCAGCGACGTGAAGGACGCGGCGGCGAAGGCCCATCCTGCTTTCGGGGTTTCCAACAACCGCACGGCGCAATACAGGGCAAGGCAGGCCCAGAGCGTGCTATCCCAATTGTGCAGCACGACAAAACGTAATGGCAGCGCAGTAACCGTCATCAGGCCGGTAACCAGCAGACTGGCTTGCCGCGAACACACCCGCCGTGCCAGCAGATAAGTGACCGGTGAAAATGCCGCCCCGACGAACGCGAGCGCCGTGTGCGCGACTAGATACGAATCCCCGAAGACTCGAAACACCAGGGCGAGGAGATAGTACGACCCTGGTGTGAAGAACGAAAAGAAGTCCCGATAGAGGACCTGGCCATCCAGTATTCGTTGCGCTCCTTGCAAAATGATTCCTTCATCGAGATCGATCCAGGTCGCGCGGCGGAAGATACAGAGATAAAGAAATGAGAGCAGAAAGATCAAGAGCGCAATGTGAGGCTCCGTGCGCGATCTCTCCGGCAAATAAACGCAAAAATCTGGGCTGGGAGCCGGTTGGTCGTCTTGCTCCGCGACAGTTTGCATTCGAGTAAGTATCTTCAACTCAATCCCCGCGCGAGCCTGTGCGCTATCGCCGCTAGTGGGCGGCGTTTGGGATATAGGCAGCACCTGCGTTTTTGCACTGGAAATACCTCACGGGCGCGTACTGGTGCCCCATCACATCGATCAGTTCGACCGACCATTTCCCGTCCTGGCGCAAATGCTTGAGCTCGTCACCCAGGAGTATCAAGTCAAAATACTGACCCTGGGCCAACTCTTCCATGCTTCCCGCCCGCCATTTCACAGAATTGCCAAGCTGTGTAACGACAAATGGATTCGAAACCAGGACGGGCTTCCCACCTAGAACCAGAGCGCTGACATTTTCAGATAAGATTCGATCACCCCCAAACGTGCGAACGAAGTCATACGCTGCGGCGCATCCACTGTCTTCTGCGACAACGTCCCGCCAAGCTCGCTGGGACACCCCCGTAAAGACAGCTGACAAGGAAAGTAATCCCACGGCAAATGCCCGAGCCAGCAAGTCATTCGTGTCAAAGAGATATGAGAGGGCAAGGCCACATAGTATGCAAACGGCTGCCGTCCATTCCAGAAAGTGGTTCGTGTTTGAACCGAGCTTCCCCGCGGACAGTGCTGAAAACGTGCACAGCGCCACATAGAAACAAGCCAGGCGATAGCGTTCGGTCCACCGAAATCCTCTGGCAAGCGAATAGAAGGTGATTGCGAGAAGCAGCAAGCAGCCGTAAACCGCATAGTGGACTGCAAAAACAAGGGCGCGTATCAAACTGTAAGGATCGGGATGTGTTATCAGCAAGGCAAAAACAAAGTCTCGCCCTAAAACAACTGTGCAGATGAGGACGGCGCCGCAGGTAACTCCAGCGAGCAGGAATGCCCGTCCGATTTTCTTTTGCGCCAGCAACTCCAGGAAGGCTGCCGCCGGGGCGGCGACTGCGGTCGGCTTCGTTAGAAGGGCTAGACCGAAAACCAATCCTGCTAAAGGCCAAGCGCGCGGAGATTTCGTAAATATATACAGTCCGAGCAAGCTGAGAAGAATTGCCCAGAAATCAACCCTAAGAACCGGAAGCCAGTAGTACACCAAAGGAGAGCACAAAAATGACAACGCCACCAGAAAACCAACATCCCAGCGATTGCCTAATGTTTTGGTGATGGCAGCGATCAGGAAAACGGTTCCGGCTCCGGCCATTAGAACCAGTAGACGCGGGCCAAAGAGAGATAGGCCGAAAATCTTGACCCCTACGGCGCTCAGAAAGTATCCGACCGGGCCGTAGCAGTTCAGGGTGTAGGGAAAGCTGCCCGAAGCCGGATAGGGTGTTAGCCGGTGAACGATCCGCGATGCTGCGTTAAGGATATTGCCCTCTTCGTAGTCTACCTGGAACGGAAACGCAGCTCGCTCATAACTGTACGCGAGCCTAATCGCGAGGCAGGCAAGTCCAATCAGCAACGGCAGAGCCCTTCGGAGCTTGTGGGAGCCCTCAGAACTCAGCCCGGATTCATTTGCCATTCGGAATACCTGCCAAACTCCCCGCTGGATTTGCGTCGGCGAAAGGCCGTGAATCTCCGCTCTGCGGATACGCCTCGAGCTTCGGAGGCACCGTATCCGCCTTCAGGAGCCATACGCGGCGGTTACTGTAGTAGCGCAGCAACTCTCCGTTCTTTTCGGCTCCCATATCGCGCGCCCAAACAACTCTCTGCCGGTCAATGTCAGCCCCGTTATAAACCCAGTCGAGCAACGGGTCGTGATTCGCACGATAACGCACTAGCACTAGTTGAGGTCCGGGAAACGATCGAAGATGCGTTTCCAAAGCAGCACGCTCCGGTCCAATGGCTGCCCATGACCCCGGCTCAGGAGCAGCCGAAAGAATGTGCGTCTGCACCGGAATCATCAAGATGCACATCACTGCTGTCGCCCGCACCAGAAATTGACCAGTGGGTCTCCCTTCCCAGCGCCAAGTCCGCAAATGCCGCATGCCTTGCAGGATAACAGCCAGCATCACAGCAACGATCGGCGCAAGATAGTTGATATTGAAGAATATGACGAGTGCAGAACCGGCGAGTCCCGCCGCGCCTGCGATTAACAAAAACCGCATTCGCCTGTCCCGCAATACCTTGGGCAGCAACAACAACGGGGGCGTGAGCAATGGAGCGACATAGAAAGCCCAGGCCCGAGCAGTCATCTTCCCTAGCTGTAGAAAGACTCCCGAAACCGTGCGTGCCCGGCTAAATTCCCTGAGTTCGACGTTGTAAAAATCGTAGATGACTTTGTGCCGGTAGATCGGCTCAGGGTAAGCCGATTGCCAATAAAAATAGCGCGCCACGGCGTAGGTCTCACGGTTCACCCGCTGCGGCATGGTAAAGGGATTCCCGGTCACGCGCCAGAAGTAATAAGTAGTCGCCGCACCCGCCAGCGCCAGCACCAGCAGCATCGGAAGCGCGATGCGCCCGATGAGTTTCAGAGTCGGCAGCGGGTTCCGAGAGGACTTATTTTGTACGGCCCACCAACCCAGCCTCGCCGCCACGACTAGGCTCAGGATCAAACCTTCGTACGGTCGGGTGTTGGCAAGCATGGCGACGCCGATCGCCATCAGGACCGCGTCGCCCACGCGCTGCCGACGCATGATGCGCGGCAGTGCGCCTAAAACCAACGCCCCGCCGGTCGCCGCCAGAGTGCCTCCCCAATAGCCGTTGTCCCAATAGCTAAACACGCCAAAGCGCAGCACCGGCAGCATCCCGCCGAGCAGCGCCCACGACGGCGGAAACCAGGCTTGCAGCATCCAGCAGATGGCTGCGCACATTACGCCTGCACTCAGCCACATGCCCCAGAATGGATGTCCAAAAACGACCTGGCCGAAGGCCAACACCAATCCCTGAAGCGGTGGATACATCGACGCATAGGTCGGATGAAAGATGACGTGGAATGTTTCTAGATGCACCCACATCGGGTGAGTCGGGTTCGCCAGCCGTCCGTGGGCGAAGGTATCGCCAGCCAGAAGAAAACTGAACTCGTCATTGATGAACGGCTTGGGGATCGGCAGCCACGGCAGCAAGGCCGCGCGCATTGCCAGCGCGGAAAAACCGCAAAGCAGAACGCTCAGGGTGCGCCTTCGGGCCACCGCGGCCAGCGCTTGTTCTGCTCGCTGAAACCAGCGCGCGCCCAATTGCGGCCACACCAGGGCCACCAGCAGCGCGAGTGATACAAGCAGACCTTCAGGCCCAATGTGAGCAAACATGAGACAAACTCGATTCCAGAAAGTTTTGGCCGCGCTTAACTCAGGGGCACGAACTGGGGCGCACGGACTAGAAAAAGAGCCTCTGCGACTCCGCCAAAGCGGGCATTACTGGCCCATCACATTGCGCGTCAGATGTCCCCACCAGTCCCCCGCCGAGCGCAGCGCTTGCCGGAACGAATTGCTGCTCCACTCGTACTGGGTCGTCCACGCGCCCGACACATTCCATGTCGACCCTAGTTTTTGCCAATAATAGCGGCGAATTGCTTGGTCGTTTGCCACCGGCCCGACCTCGCTCGCTGAAACCGAGAATTCCGGGGCCGGTTCGTCTGGAAGCCGATGAGCATAGCCATATTTCCACTGCACCTGTTTGACGGCGCACTTCCAATACGCCTCAGCGATCTTTCTTTCCGAAGCGCGCTTTGCAGGGGGAAGTCCCGAGCCGTCGAAGAATTCGATTGGCATATCCGGCCGCAAGCGGAACTCGGAGCGGATCGCGCCATACGCGATTATGGCCAGCACAAGTACGACGATGATTAAGATATCGTGTTTTCGGCGGACTGCCATAATGCCTACTCGCGGTGCTCTGCACCTCCGGGATCGTCCCCTGTCCTTTCCAACAGAACGCTGATCCGGTCGCTATAAATAGTCTTCCATTTTGGATCGTGTTCCAAGACGTACGTGAGCGGCTCATGATGGGGGAACAGAACATACCGGGCTTTGTACTTATCCAGGAGCGGTTCCGGGTCTTCAACCCTCAGCAAAGCGAGGTAATCTTTAAGCACTCCGGTGTAGTCAAAGATATCGGCGCGCCCATCGACAAATACCTTCAGATTAGGATCCTTCCAGTTGATGTAGCCGCCCCACAGATAGTAGTTCACAATGGGCCCCGAGGGGGGGTGGGCCTGCAGGTACGAAATGGCTTGGAGCGGGTATTGATCGTCCACCGAACTCTGCAGCCGCGACTCGCGAGGCCAATAGTGTACGACTGCCGCGATCACCAGTAGGATCGCGAACGTATTGATTACCGGAGTGTCGAGTTCGGGACGGTACGGTGGCACAAAATCCAGAATCTTCGCCAGCGCGGGCGCCACCACGATCCCCAGCAGAAACAGAAACCGGATATACGTCAAACCGCTATAGAGGGCAAACAGGACCAGCGCTAGTTCCGACAAAGTCCAACGGCGAGGGCGCAGGAGCGCGCTGACTAGCAGAACGATGAGGAGAACGATCACAAACTTCCCTCGTGCGTCATGAAAATTTACCGACACCCACTCCGTGACGTGCTCAATGTTGAGCTTCTGACGAAAGGCAAGGTCGAGCGGGTAAAACACCAGACGCGCTCCAAAGGGATTCACGAACAGCGAAGCCACGCTCGCACCCCAGGCGAGCAGCAAGTTTTTTCGCTGTGATGGTGTCCAGGGTTCGCTCTCGACCATTCCCCATTTCAACCGGACCAGCCCCCCCGCGACAATTGTCGAAAAGATAATCATCCCGATCGACCATGATCCGTGCGTGTTCACCCAAAGGCAGAAAAGGGGCGGAAGCAGCCACAGGGGAGCGTGACCGTTCCGGCGGAAGCGCTGAAGAATGATCAGCAGCAGCACCAGATAAGCGTAGCCAAACAGAATGGTGCGCGGGCCGAAGGAAACCCTGCCCAGGAAAATAGCGTACGACGAAGCCAGCACTGCCGCTTTGTAATTGCCGCATTCCCGGTAACAAAGATACAAGACGCCAAGAAAAATCAAGCTCAGAACGGCAACCGATAGCGCATCGATTCCGCGCAGGCCCAGTGCTCGCCACGCGAAATAGTAGGGTAGCTCCGCCAGCCATTCGTGATTCATCCATGGATGGCCCGGAACCGTAAAGGAATACATGTCATAACCCGGAAGACTGTGATGCTGCACCAGGTACTCGGCATTGTGCAGATGCCACCAGATGTCGGGGTCGGCGACGATACCGTGCGCCAGAGTAAATACGAGCGTAAGAACGACAAAGGTGAGAACCACGGGAAAGGAAATGATCGTGCGGTACCAGCTCCGCCAGTCCAAGCGATCTGTGGGGGATGGTGCTTCTTCTATGGCGCCAAGCGGCTGAATGGATGGCTCTTCAACATCGTCTCCTGTATGCACAGACACGATCCCCAGACCTACTCCAAGCAATTTCGGTGCCAAGATTCCAGCGCTGGCGAAGTCATCCTGCTGCCGGCAAACAGGCCGCTTATTCGACGCGCGGACGATACTGTCCTGCCAGGTAGCATCTTGACAAAGTAGCATACGGGAAGTTCGCCGCACCCCCCTGTCGTGCCATACGCGTCACGAGAGTGCTATTTACAGATGAGTAGCCGTAAAGCGACACTCTAGGTGCGTTGCTGTATCCGATTGTACGCAGGCAGTTACAGGTAAGACCGGCGTCGGCCCACACTAAGATTCCAGTAGTTTGGGGCGGCACGGACGTTTACAATGATCTGAAGCTGCAGGCTGAGCTAGTTCCTCCCCTTTTGCTTTGGTTCTTGTCAGTGTTGCACGCCCAAGGTTCCCCGCTGGCGGGCGCGGCCGCTCGTCACTGGTTGAGATCAGAAGGGGCGAACCTTGTCAAATAGTAGTCTTCAACAAAAAAACGTACTTCTCGTCGACGCCGATGAGGCCTTTGGCGAGGTACTTCAACCGCTTCTGGGGCGTGGTTATCTGCTGCAGGAGTCATCCGCGGCCGCAGCCATCGCGGCATTCGACTCCGAAACCTTCGATGCGGTACTGCTCAACCTCGACACACCGAATCACCAGGAAAATTCCCGCTTGGTGCTGCGAGCCGCAACCAGCCGAGACGTGCCTCTGCCGGTTATTGCTTACAGTTGGGAGGCCGGCGGGCAGAAGGTTCTTGACGCGTTCAAGGAATGCGCGTTCGACACCCTCAGCCAGCCTCTGGACGTACAGCAAATGCGATTTGCCCTGGACCGCGCATTCCGCCGGGTGGCTCTGGCCCGCGAGCTGGTTGAAGCGCGGAGACTTCTTGGAGCGGGCCGGGTAGAAGGCC
>WNFD01016720.1_pt1 | contig 10254 bp, 7 predicted proteins | sample 5400491 | NCBI WGS metagenome assembly WNFD01 (sample SAMN13153343, study PRJNA577476) | soil metagenome | isolation source: 120 cm saprolite under Douglas fir tree site 2 hole 2 replicate 2 | place: USA:California | collected 2015-04-18
TAGCGAAATCGAGGCCCGCTTTATTGCTCCAGACTTCCCAAAGTTACCACAGAGTAGAGCGCCCCGGCCAGTTCTTTAACGGTCCCGAGTGCGCTTCTGGGTATGCAGAGAAACGGATCGCCCTGGCACACCGAATTAAATCCCTCGACACGGCAAACCGGGCGCAGCAAACATTGCGGGGGCGGCCCAAAGCTTTTGAGGGATGTTTTACCAAGCTGGCGCCCTACAATTATCCAGGTCCAGCGTTACTAGGAGCGGCCTGGCCTGAGCGAGGGCCTGCTTTTTGCCATCGATCTTTCTGGTTGAGAAACGGTGTCTCGAGATAGCGAAAACTGACCTCTGCACTTACCCAGACCGTAAAAACGTAGACAACAAACTCAAGAGGGCCCCGTAAGCCGGTGCCTTCAATGATCAGCCGTAGTGGCAAATGATAAACGTATATCCCGTAAGAGATCACGCCGAGGCGAACAATCGCGGGGTGCTCCAAGATTCGAAAGTAGCGTAAGTGCTGCACGGCGCAAACGATTCCAAGTGCTGATACAACGTTCAGAATTGAATACCCCCAAACAAAGCCCCAATCCGGCCAAAGGAACATTGAATAACCAAGGCTCGCTTTGAAAGCATTTTTGTAGAAATAATGATCGTGAAGAATGACGGTTGCTCCGCAAAGCCCCGCGAACACCAATGAGAACAGAAACAAGCGTCCCGAGTTTTTCAATTTCTCCAGTTGCCAGAATACAAGAGCCGCCCCCGAGCCAAATGCATCGAGTTGCGACACTGGCAAACTGTAGATGTTTCGTCCCACCCAATCAGCGTTGTGGCCTTGGAATGTTAAATATAGCGCTAGCCGCGCCACTGGCGAAAGGACGAGAATTACCAGTACGATTCGTTTAAATGTTTCGCGAGGCAAGAAATAGACTAAAAGCGGCCATATTAAGTAGAACTGCTCTTCAACAGCCAGCGACCAAAGATGGATAAACGCCGGACCGATGTCTGTCGAACGTAATCTGCCGAAATTTGTGGTGTAGGTTACTAGGTAGGGCCAGTCTACGCCAAACGACTCGGGCTCGCCCGCAGTTGCGAATAGCCCAAACGCCACGGCGAGAAATATGAAATACAGCGGAAATATCCGAAGAGACCTCCGCCACAAAAAAAGACCAAGGTATTCCCCGATTGATCGCTCTTTTTCCCGTAGCAAAATTCCAGTGATAAGATAGCCAGATAGAACAAAGAAAATCTGGACGCCGATCCATCCAATCGGTAGTACCCCGAAGTGGAACAGCACAACGAGGGAAACGGCTATCCCGCGCACTCCATCGAGAGAGTTCACGTGAGCGGAAGACCGGACAACTTCTCGCATTTCAGCGATTGATCATCCCCTTAATTCTATCCTTTAATTTTCTGATACGTGCGTCGACCTTCGATTTGGCGGCCTCTGCGGGCATTAGGAAAGTGCCTTTTACTTTTTCTTCAGGACGCGCCTTGAATATTGTTCCGTGGGTTAAGCCGGTCCAATGCGACGGCGCTTCCCTCGTATAATAATAAGCCGCAAACGATTTCCTAGGAGTTGGGGCGACTGGAGAGACGGGAACTACGCCGTGGTAGCTTATTTCGCTGGTTTCGAAGATCACGCATCGATTGACGATTGGGTCGAATGTTGCTGCACGATGTTTTACGTCTTTATCCCAAAGCTGAAACTGACCGCCCCAATTTTCTTCCCAGTGTGAATTTAAGTAGAGAAGCAAATTTAGTCTGCGGTGGAGCCGTCTGTCTTCGATGAAATTAAAATCGACATGAACATCTAGCCTTCCACCGGGGCCCGTCATGTGGATTCCGCCACCAACAAGTTGCTCATCGGCTAGAAGATTAGGCACACCGGTTATGAACGAAAGATCGTCGAGGAATTTTGGCGAAGCTAACAATTGGTTCAAGCGGGCTACCGGTTTAGGAAATAGTGCGGGATTTGTGATCTGAAGCTTCTTTCTCTCGTTAACCGTTGTAAATATTCTACCTTGTTTAACGGCGGATTCGAAAGCGGGATAGGATGCCGCTATTTCTTCAGCTGCTTCCGGAGCTAGAAAGTTATCGATCTTAATATATGGAAAAGGCTTAGCGCTTGCGAAGGCAGCCTTGAGTTCGTCACGATCAAACGGTTGCAACATTTAAAACTCCACGAAACGGTCTCTCTTCCGAGCTTAGCAAGGGCGGCCAGGCTAGGTACAATCCTGGGCATCCCAGCTTCACAAAAAGCTATTCGATTCCTCACGCCCCGCTTGAGTCAATTAGATCCGTGCAAAATTGTCATCTTGACTTTTGGCAAAAAGAACCTGGCTAGCTCTCAAAGCGAGGGTTGGGCGTATATAAACTAGGCCCATTCATAGAAGGCTACGATCAGCCAGATCCAACCCGCCATGGCAGCGCGTTGACTTTGTCCCCGGACTTAATCCAGATTGACTGAGCTCTGGCCCAGCCGAGGACCAGATCATGAAGCGTCCAAAATCTTCCTTCGCTCTCTAGCAGTAAGCAATCTGGGAAAAAGATGTATGGCGATAACAGGCCACCGAATGTGACAAACGGATGGAAAAGACGCTTGACTCAATTTCGCCAGGCCTTCATAGCGAAACGCCTCGCGTACATCGGAGGGATGTTGCAAAAGTCGACCTCCTGCTTTTTACTTGTTGACGATTTTTTGATAGCCGCGCCTCGGACGATTGAATCCAATGCTTTTAGATCTTTGGAGTCGAGCAATTGCCACGACGACTGCATACTATGTTCGACGTGCAATGCGCCGGAGCAGGTCGGCTCCCAGCTTAAGGTCGCTCGCTAAACGCTCGATCGTAGTTTGCAAATCGGGTAGTATGGCCGCGTTTCGGCCATATTTCAGAGAGGATGAGGTAATTCGCATTCGGGATTCTGAGGCTTTTACTTCCGATCAGATCGTCCGAGAACATTTGAACCGCGAACGCGTCGAATTATATCCGGTTCAGGTCCACGAGTTTGAGAGTGCCTATCTAGTGGATGGATCGGTCTTTTTAGGCCGCACTGCGCGCATTGAGTTGCGGTCAAGCTCAGAGCGGAAAGGTGGTCTCCGGCGATTCAGTCTGCTGCCGGCTTCGCCGCAGACCGAGTGTACTGACGCAGTACTTGTCGCCGGCGTAGCTGGATCTACATGGTTCGGACATTGGTTAGAAGACGAGGTTCCTCTGCAATTTTTGGCTTCCGCGTTCGGTCCACCAATCGCGCATGTAAGAACCGAGTATGCGCACGAGGGTGCCTATAGGGAACTGCTCAAACTGGATCACCCTCTGCGGGTAGGAACTGCACATATTCGTCACCTTCGGATCGTAGACGAGTTTGCTCAAAATCCAAGTAAGGCCCGTCGCTATTGGCGCATACGCTCGCAGCTTGCTCGTCTTAAGAAAGGTGCGGGTAATCGTGTTTTCTTAAACCGTGGAACCACGGGTGCCAGTCGTAGTTTGACGAACGAAGCGCAACTTGTGGCCCGCTTTCGCGCGGAGGGATACGCAATTGTAGACATCGCTACATCTCCGCTCAGCGAGATATTGAATGTCCTGATTGGCGCTTCGTTAGTCGTTGGCGTTGAAGGCTCTCATCTCGCGCACGCCTTGTATGCGATAAAGGATTTCGGTCAGCTGGTTATTTTGACACCACCCCAGCGCGCTTATACTACCGTAGCAGAAATCGCGCCATTTTGCCGCGTTCACGCAAGTATGTATATTTGCATTCCAGAAAGTGATGGATCATTTTATGCGAACATTGATGAGCTACTTGCATTTATTGATGAGGCTGCGGCAGACAGCAAAAAGCGTCGGGGCAGCCTAGAACTTTTCACCAATTTTTTGAGGCATTACCCCTCCGTATATTAAACTTTATCGCGCCATCGAATGAGGCTATGCCTCGAGGAATGATGGCAGTACTTGGAATTGCTTCGATGGGTTTAGAATAACGCGCAGGATTGCGAAGGATTGCGTTGATGTTCGCCCCGACCAAACTGAACGATTTAGAATCTCGTCTGTGCTTCAAAACTCAGCTCCTTATGGTCCGGCGTTACCCATCTTCCTTGCCCCGGGTGCCAAACCAGAGATTCTGTTGTCGTCTTGCTTGACCTGAAGGTGGGCGGCGGTAAGGTGAAAGGATGAGACAATATGCGCAGCGACTACGGGCCAAAGTTGAGCAGTCTAGAGCCTTCATTGGCCAAACTAAAACTCCGTTACCCCTTGTTTTGGACGCTTTTCAGCTAAGACGGTCTTCGTTCGTTGCCGAAACCAAAGACCGGATAAAACTTCGAATGAACGCGGGCGAGAGCTTTACGTTCTTCGAAAATCTCGTGCGGCGCGATTACCTAACTAATGGAATAAAACTCGGTCTCGGTGATACGGTGATGGATATTGGAGCCAACATAGGATCATTTACTGTTTTAGCCGCAACTGTGGTCGGTCCCTTTGGTCGGGTTGTTGCCTACGAACCAGTGCCTGGCTGCGGGCGCCGATTGCGCGATAATATAGAATTAAATCGGTTGCGGAACGTGACTTGCTATCAAGCAGCTGTTGATGGCCATGCCGGAATCCTAGAATTATTCGCTACAGAAAAATCAGCCCTATCCACTAGTTGCATTCCTCGCTCCGAAAATAATGATGCCGACAAGATTTCCGTCAAGGCATTAACCATCGAACAGGCCTTCAATGACAACGGCTTGGAAAAACTCAGTCTTTTGAAAATTGATTGCGAGGGAAGCGAGTACGAGATCTTCGAAACTATGACGAGCCAGGTTGCTTGCAAAATAGATCAAATAGCGATGGAGGTACACGCTGTCCCAAATCGCTCCTTTGGACACTTAGAAACGCTTATTCGTTCTCTAGGATTTGATCTTCGTACGATTGGGAATAATTGGTTTGCATTCAGACGCGATAGTTAACCGATATCAGGCTGCCTGACGGCGGGTCAAATGTACCCAGTTATTTTTAGTGAAACCGCGGCCTTCCGAGACTGTAACCCAAGCCTCGTCTTCAAATTGACAGGATAAATAGTCGAACGCGAACGGGTTACGAGGGGCGCGGCCGATCAGACTGCCTTCGTGAGTTTCCTTAAATCGGTTGAGGAGGCTCGCTGCAACCTCATCGGTTCTGCCATGAACCTCAACCAATAGGTCGCATCTGCGCAGGACCGGGCATCTTTGAGGATCGATCAGATCGGCCTCTGCACCCTCTACGTCCGCGAGAACGAAGACTCTATCGTATGGCTCAATCGTGGCTTGAAGATCGCAGTGCGTAGCAAGGTCCTTGATGATGATGCGTCCCGCGACGCAATTAAGTTCGGCGTTAAGTCTGGTGGTGCGCCTAGCATCTTCACTGATGTCATAGGCGATGATAGTGCAGTTTTTGGAAATCATCGCAAAACCGACGGCGTAGAAGCCGTTTGCGCAGCCTATGTCGATAAAGGCATCGTAGTCGTTAACGGCCGCATTAGAGATAATGCTGTGGAGTTCGCTCTCGTATTGACCGCTCAAAATTGTGAATTGGTCCACGCCCCATGCCGATAGCGGATGAATTTTCATTCCTGCAAAAACACCGGCGCTGACCGTGTTGTCCGATATTAAAGCAATGCAAGCGCCAGCTTCCGCGCGAATTCGTGTTACATGGCGAAAGAAGAGACGGCGTTCCAATTTACGATAGAAACTACCGACGATCGGAGTCCTTTCGATAGTGCGCATTAGATATTGTTTCATGCCCCAACACTATCGATGATCGTCTTTTGGTCAAGCCAACTCGTGGATTTGCAATCTGCTGTCGTATCAAACCCGACGCGCTCTTGGGGCACTCCGACCGGCTCAGCCAATCGACGAGCGCACAGCTCGAGCGGTTGATAGCCGATTACGGCGTAATCTGCTCGACGAACCGATCGGGAAACGTCTAGACAAAACAGCGATAAAGAGCTCCTTCTCGTCCGACACAGAAAGCCGTTCTGGATGCCAGAATAACCCAACGCGAGCAGGGTTGATTGCGGCCTAATTTCCGTGGCCCGATCCCTCATCCTGCGACCCAACCGCTGACATCCCAGTCAAGCCCACCAACAACAAACCAGGGCTGAAAATGCAAAAAGTGTCGCACCGCTGGTGATCCGATGTGCTGGAGAAGGAATGCCAGCAGCCTAGGTCAAAGCGAGCGGCCCTCTCTAGCTCAGCTCAATGAGCGTAGGCTTCTTGCCAGTTCCTCGACATGATTATCCATGTCGTGCAATTTGAGAGCAATTCGGCGTCCGCCCGTAGCGCGGGAGCTTGACTCAGCTCTATTATATAGCGCTGCTTCAATTGCAGAGCGCATTTCTTGGGCATCTCCCGGCCGGACAGCATAAATATAGTTATTAATATAGGCTGATAAACCCTGTGTTGTGGTAGCGATGATTGGCTTTTCGCAAGCTGCGGCTTCCATTAGAGATTGAACACCTGCAGCATACTTGTTTTCAAAACAGCTTACGACGATCGCGTCGGCATCGCGGTATAATTGAACGAGATCTGGCCACTCATAAAACTTTCTCGACATGTTGTCGGGTAATGTTTTTGGGAACGTTTCTCTCATTGCAGCGGCGTCTTTTGAAAAGCCGCTTATATTTACATCGACATTCATTTCTGACGTGGCCGCCGCTAGGGTTTTGTAGTCGCGTCTTTCCAGGCCGACACTGACGACAAGCGGGCGTGTCTTTGACCTCAACGAGGGGCCCGGGGTGAAGAATTTAGTATCGGTGTGGTCAAATAGATGTTTCGCACGAGTTCCATCGATCTTAAGAAATCCCCGCAAAAAGTCGACCTGAGCAGTTGAGCAAGCGAGAAATAGGTCCACTGATGGTGCCATATTCCAAAGCTTCATAGCGAGTTTAGCGCGAGGTCTATTTACATTGTGAACGGACATGGCGAGACGGACCGGCTTCCTTCGAGACATCATCGACGCGATCTGGAGTCCCCCAGCCTCGCTGGAGCAGAAAATTACGTCGCCCGCGGCCACCTCGCGGTGCACCCTTCGGGCAAGTGACCAAAGCTGTCGATTCGGTTAGGCAAAACGATATGAAATTTCATGCCGAACTTCTCCGGACTTCTCGATCGAATTTCTGGCGAGTTTGCAGATCCATGTACAAGCGCTTTGAGAGGTAAACATTCTATTCGCCGATAACCCCGCCGAACTCCTTAGTCGCGTTTCAGCCTCTTCGGTGCAATCTGGCGAATGATTGCGTGTGTCGATCAATATTGTTCGGATTTGTCGTAACCATACTCATGACTCTCGAGTTTTAGCAAAAACCTGCCTTCTTGCTGCCTTCGATATATACCTTTGGGAGATGGAGATCGATGTGCGATATTCTATGACGGCTCTACTGCTGTCTATTTTGCGCCGAGCCAGCCGATAAATCGAGGTTGCGAATGATGATCTCACCACCCTATGGGATTAGGGGATCACCTTAAGGCCGCTCCGAGAGCAGGTCGAGCGGCGGCGAAAAAGTTAATATTATCTCGGACAACAAGCGACCCGCCAGTGCGCTCACCTCCTCGCCGTGTTAAGGTACACCATTCTGCTGGGGACAGAGGTAAACCGTTCGCTCTTTGGATAAGAACGAGCAGAGCGCAACTGCGTAGGACGCCTGGTAATGGTCATTTTGAACTTCAGATTTGACGGATAGTGGATGACAGGATAGGCAGCGTCATAAAAGACGAGTGATATGTCCCGCACCCAATGGGCATCGTCAGACCTGGGCTAAATCCGCAGCTGCAATGGCGAGAAGAATGTTCGTGGTGGAAGCCAAATTTGCAAGTCCTCGTTTTTCCGTTGATGGCATTGGACTTTAATGAAGAAGTTGAATGGCTCCCGCAAAAAGACCGAACGAGTTACCTAGGGATGGTTTGACGCCATGGACGCCGTAACGCCCAATCTGTTTGCCTCTTCTGCGCTCGTCTTGTGGCCGCTAGTTTCGATATTTCTGTATCGGCTCAAGCCGCTGTCACAGGCAACGATTTGGACAATCCTAGCAGGACAACTTTTGCTTCCAGTCGGTACATTTTTTAAACTCGAGATGGTTCCGCAATTCGATAAAAGCTCGATCCCGAATCTCTGCGCGCTGCTCGGATGCATGATCGTCTCAGGCAGGCTGTTGCGATTGTGGAATAAATTTGGCTTTACCGAAGCTATGCTGTGTACCTATATTGTGTCTCCGGTTATCACTTCCTTGATCAATGAAGATACGATCATAATCGGTGGCACCGTCTTGCCGGGTGTCGGTATCTACGATGGACTATCGGCACTACTTAGCCAGCTTGTAGCGCTCATCCCGTTCTTCCTTGGCCGGCAATTCGTTCGAAGCAACAAAGACGCGCATCAGATCCTGAATATTTTTGTAGTCGCCGGCGTTGCTTACTCCTTTCTGCTTCTCTTTGAAATCAGATTCAGCCCGCAGCTTCATTTTTGGCTATACGGATATTACCCAAGCGCTTTTCTTCAGGAAATGCGAGAGGACGGCGCGTTTCGCCCGATGGGCTTCATGGCCCACGGTCTCATTGCGTCGTTTTTTGCGATGACCACGGTGGTTGCGTCCGCCGCACTGTGGCGAACAAATAGTCGAGTCTTTGGGAAAAGAGCCGCGGGTGGCGTTACGCTTTATCTTGGCGTGGTCCTCTACTTTTGCAAGAGCGGCGCAGCTATGGTCTACGGTTTCGTGCTGACCCCGCTGGTTCGATGGGCGCCTCCAAAATTCCAGATACGGGTTGCGGCTCTATTAGTAGCTCTGGCGCTTCTTTACCCGCTGCTCCGTATTTCAGAAATCTTCCCCACCCACGTCCTCGTAAATGTGGCTGCGGCTGTCAATGAGCCGCGCGCTTATTCGCTGCAGTTTCGTTTCGAACAAGAGGAGGCGCTTTTGCAACGCGCATCAGAGCGCCCCTGGTTTGGATGGGGACGGTTCGGACGCAATCGCGTCTATAAGGAGGATTGGCAGGGTGTCGGCGTTGATACCAGCGTTACCGACGGTCGCTGGATAATCACTTTTGGCCAGTTCGGGATAGTTGGCTTCCTAGCAGAGTTTGGCTTGCTCGCCATACCGATTTTTCGCGCAGCGAGAGCACTCAGATCCGTTGAAGCTGCTCCAGTAGGGCCGTTTTTAGCAGCAATATGTTTAATTCTCGCCGTCAACATGATCGATCTGCTGCCGAATTCCGCACTTAGTCCCTGGTCCTGGCTGCTCGCCGGCTCGCTTCTAGGGATTTCCGAAACAGCTCGCGCTCACGACAGGTCAAAGGTTAGGGGAAGCGATCTGCCATCGCAGCTTCCTTTGGCGACACAGGTCCGGTCTGCCCGGGGGGATCGGTTTACTTAATTTGACGCCGTGCACGAGCGAACGAGCCGAGCCGTGAGCGTGTTTTGAATCAAAGGAGGCTGGGATGAGTTTCGGTTCACCAGTCGTAGTCGCTTACGAAGACCGGTCGAGCGCAATTCCTGGCGTCGAACTCCTGGCGAGATCGCTTCAACGTCACTCACCTGGCTTAAATCTGTATGTCTATTCGCCGTTAGACGTGTTAGCTGAACTTCTTGCGGACTTTACGAACGTCACGTTTGTTAAGACTGTCGATCTTGTCAATTGTGGCTGGAATGCGAAGCCCGTGATCCTCCTACGCGCCCTGACCGAATATGAAAGTGTATTTTGGCTGGATACCGATGTCATTATCACCGGTGATATTGGTTCGTTCGTAGCGCGCTTCGACAAGGACGCCGTTGTCGTCGGACAGGAATTTCGTGGTATGTCCGACAACGGAGGCCATATCCGTGCCAGAGCGTATGGCTTGGTGCCAGCGCGCTCACTTCCTCGCTCGGTAAACTCCGGCTCTATTGTGATTTCGCGAAAGCACCGAGATTTGATCAAAGCGTGGTCTGCGCTCTTATCCGACGGGAGATATCAGGCAGCGCAGTCCCAGCCCGTTAGGGAACGCCCGGCCGCATTCGTCGGCGACCAAGATGCTCTTTGGGCACTCCTTGCTTCTAAGGACTACGCTAACATTAAGGTGGATTATTTCCGAGTGGGAACCGATATGATTCAGCATTGCGGGGCGAACGGCTATCACGTGATCGACCGCCTTGCACGACCCTTTGGGAGTGGACCGGTCTTCGTACACATGTTAGGGCGATACAAGCCGTGGTCATTTGGAAAAATTCCGTCAGCTCGAGGCAATCCGACAGACTACCTGCACATGGTGTGCTTCGA
>WNFD01008252.1_pt1 | contig 10253 bp, 5 predicted proteins | sample 5400491 | NCBI WGS metagenome assembly WNFD01 (sample SAMN13153343, study PRJNA577476) | soil metagenome | isolation source: 120 cm saprolite under Douglas fir tree site 2 hole 2 replicate 2 | place: USA:California | collected 2015-04-18
GTTCCACATGCCGCGCAGCTCGATCCATTCCATGCCAAATTCCCGCGAGGCCACCTCGCACGCGCGGCCAAAGTCCTGACTGATTTCGTCGTTGATTACCGCAATGCGGAATGGCGATGTCACCGGTGGATCCAAAGATGCATAGCCCGGAATCGAGGGGAGGGCCGTTGCGGCTGTCATCACGCCGAGGCCGCCGAGAAACTCACGACGTGAAACGCGAGACGCCATGTGGACTCCTCCTACGCGATGCTATTCAACGGATCGATTTTGATCTGCGAATAATTTCACATTTCCTGAACAATTGTCCGTTTGCCGAACGCAATAGTAACTCGGGCCGCCCAGCCGGCACCTCTGTTCGTCGTTGTCAGGCGCGTCAGAAGGTTGAACTTTGCGCCGAGTTGACGTGTGCGGCGACCGCTGGCACTCGTGACGTGGCCGAAGGTGGTACTGCCTCAGCGTCAACCCTGCCGCGCTGCGACCGTTAGAGGAGCGCGGCTTATGGTGATGGACCCAAGCCATTTCACAACTAAAATGTTAGCTTGGCGCCGAGTTGGATCGCGCGGCTCCCGCCGTCAAACCCCCCACGTGTGCCGGTCACAACACCGAAGCTGCTGGAATCGAAGTTCGTGCCCGGCCTGTCAAAATGCGGCGTATTCGTCACGCTGAACGCTTCGGCGCGAAACTCGAGGCCGATGCGCTCCTTGATGGAAAACCGCCGGAACAGCGAGGCATCAAAGTTAAAAAATCCCGGCCCACTAAAGACCCTGCGAGCGATGTTTCCCACCCGACACGCGGGACCCGGGCAGTTTGGAGCCCGACACACGACACCCAAGCAAGGCAGCCCGTCGGCCGGGTTTGTGCCAGGCGTCACATTAAACCAGGGCTGGCCAGTTCCGATACCATGCAACACCTGGATCGAACCGATCCGATCCGGCACTCCGGTGTTTCCCGGAGCGCTCAAATTCGAGCCTCCGGTAATTTGTAGCGGCAAGCCCGTCATAGCGGTGAGAATCGTGCTGACTTCCCATCCACCAAGAAGCTTGCTGCCCGGCCCGGAACTCAGCAGGCGCTTCCCTTTCCCGAAGGGCGACTCGAGGATTACACTCTGCACAAATGTGTGCGTCCGGTTGAAGTACAATGGAGAGTAATTCCTGCGGATGTCTCCAATATAAAATGCCAATCCACCCACTGTGCTGTTACTGGTGTTCTCGCCGTCCGTCGCGTACCCCATAGCCTTACCGAAAGTGTAGGCAGTAGTGATCAAAACGCTGCTGGAAAGCTTTCGATCCAACTTGGCCTGAAGCGCGTGGTAATTGGAGCTCGTTCCCTGGAACTTGAAGGCGACTGTTCCCGTCAGCGGGAACAACGGACGGCCCGCATTCCCACTTCCAGCGACTTGCGCAGCATTCAAGTTATATACTGTGGGAATATCCACGCCGTGATTGCCTACGTAGGCCGCCTCGAGCACAAGCTTTCCCGGCAACGAGCGTTGCACCGCTAAGTTCCACGATTCCGTATAAGACTCGCGGAAATTCAGATTTACGGCCGTATAGTTCTGATTCAAGAGTTTGGTCGTCCCGACCGTTCCGGCAACTGGGATAATACCGGTCGGAGGCGTGTTCACAACAACTGGCGCTGGGAATCCGCCGGCCATGGAAATGAACGGTCCCCCTGACACCTGGGATTGGCCGAATCCAGACCCATTGTCCGGGAACGCGTTGTTTTGTAGCACGGGGAAGTTAAACGCATAGTCGTTGTCGGGGAAGGGGAAATAGCTTAAGGCGAATCCTCCGCGCACCACTGTTTTCTCTGTGAGTCGATACGCGACGCCAATACGCGGCGCAAAGTCATGGTAATTTGTTGTTCTCCCCACATCCGACGGGTTGCTCCCGACTCCCGCAATAATCAAGCTTTTTGTTGCGGGATCAAAGTTCGAGAAGCTTCCTGCCCTCCTTGGCGTAAACGGCGGATAAAACTCCCAACGCAAACCCAAGTCCAGCGTCAGTTTCTGGGTGACCTGCCACTTATCCGCCGCGTAAGCGAACAGCTCGTTTCCTCGAAAAGCCTTGGCGTTGAGCGGCACATCTCGGCCTGCGGAATTCGGTGTGTCAAGCAAGAAACTGGCAACGGGATTCGCTTGATTGTTGGTGGTCGTCGGGGGTGTAGTGTTCGAGCTGGTGACGTTCGCAGTGAAGCGAAACACCCCGCGAGGATTCTGGTCCTGCCATTGCGCTAGATCATCGCGCAAGCGGTGGTAGTCCACGCCCCACTTGAAAGTATGATTCCCGCGAATCTTGGTCCAGTTGTTAGCAACGTTCAGATTTGTTTCTCCACGGATCCAAGGCAAGCTCGCTGAATAGCCAACCAGACAGTTGTTAGCATTATTGTTGTCCAAGACGATGCAGGGCAGTCCGCTGGTATTTAGATCTCCGAGGTTTGCACCCGGAATGTCCACGCCGATTTCGGCCTTAACCGTCTGACCGCGGTCGGTATTGTTCGCCACGTTTCGGTAGTGGTCCACCCCAGCGCGGATCTCCATGAGCAGCGTTGGCGAAAAAACTCGGTAGTAATTGACCGCCGTGTCCCAAAAGCGCTGTTTTCCGGTCCCGGAGAAAGCGCCATTTGACGGTCCCCCGACAAGGCCAAAGAGTGGCGCCTGGCTAAGCGTCTGGTTCGAGAAGCTGAAGCGCCCGGATAAACGGTTCGTCTGGCTGATGTTGTGATCGATCTTCACATCGAATGAGGTCGTGTCCTTGATGAATTTCGTCGGCCCTTGAAAGTTATTCGTGCTCGTTAGTCCTGCGCCGGGCACATTGGGAAGCGGTATCTTCGCCAAGATCGCTTTGGTAATCGGGCTGATGCGCGCCACTGGGATCATGTTCGGGCAGCCGGCTGGGTTGGTGCAGGCGGGATTGAACTGCGGATCGCTAGGGTTGGACGACGCGATGAATTGAGTGCGCCCCGCGCCCGTACCGGTGCCCGTCGCAGGATCATAGATCTTCACCGTGGTGCCGCTGAAATCGCCATTACGAAAGGCCAGCGGCGGTACGGTAGCCTGGTTGAACTGCCCCTGGTGGTCGTTGATCCGCAGGAAATCACCGAAGAAAAAAGTCTTATTCCTCCAAATCGGCCCTCCAATGTTTGCGCCGTAGTAGTTGTACACGCTGGGCAGCTTGGGGGTGACCGCAGTGTTTTGGAAGAACGGAACTGCCGCTAGCTTGCTGATTCGGTTGATCTCATAGGCCGCGCCGTGAAATTCATTCGTTCCACTCTTGAGTATGACGTTCGTGACCGCTCCATTCGCGCGGCCCAATTCGGCGTCGTAGCTGCTGGTGGTCACGTCCACCGTCTGAATCGCTTCGATGGGAGGGATGTAGATGGAAAGCAGACCAGTACGCTCGTTGTCGTTCAGACCTTCGAATTGCACGTTGTTCGCCAGTCCGGACTGCCCGTTTACTTCCGTCCGCAAGCTGTCCTGCGCGTTGAAGAACGCGGAGTGCTCGCGGTGTCCGCGGGTTGTTCCTGGAACCAGGTTTAGGAGGCTCTGAAAATTCCGGTTGAACGTTAAGGGCAGATCTTCGATCTGCCGCGTTTCAATCTCGCGCCCAGTTTCGACGCTGTCGGTTTGCAAGATGGGGGTTTCCGCCTCCACGGTGATGGTCTCTGAAATGTTGCCAGGTTGAAGGACCAGGTCAACACGCTCGGTCGTGTTCACAAGCAGATCAATACCGCCTCTCGACGCCCGTTTGAATCCTGGCAGTTCCGCGGTAGCCGTATACGTGCCCGGCGGTAGATCCGGAAGTACGTAGTTGCCGCTTTCGTTCGTTTGAGACGTACGGCTGATCCCCGTGTTCGTTTCCGTGATCGTCATCTTCACGTTGGCAACCGCGGCTCCCGAAGAGTCCGTCACTGTTCCTAGCAAAGTGGCATTTACCGCTTGACCCCGGACCGGCTCCGAAAATCCTAGGAGGATTGTCGCCAGCAACACCGCCATACTCAGGTGCCACAGCTTGATCGGTGCGCCGGCAGCATGCCCCGCTAACGCTTGGCTATTCCTGGCGAGAGACTTACGGCAAGTAGGCACCCCACCGAAAGAGGGAGCAAAGAGTTTTTTCATCACACACCCCACTTGAAAAAAGCTCCAGACTGGCTGGAACTGGTTCCACACCCTAACCGAGCAAAAAGCGCCTGTCAAGTCCAGAATCTTGAAATTGAACTTCGCCGGACCACTTTTTTGACTTCTTGCCCAAAACGCATGGACGCCAGCCAGCCGCATTGTCTACTATTATCGTGCTTATGGTGTGCTAAACTTGCGCAGGGAAATGGATCGAGGACGTTGCCCCGCGAACCGAAGGCCCGGCGCGAAGGCGACGAGAACCCCAATTGCAATGGAAGCAGTTCCAGCAAAAACGACGACCATTCGCGAGGTAGCGCGCGCCGCGGGTGTGGGCATCGGAACGATTTCGCGCGTGCTAAATTCCAGCTCTCAGGTAAGCCGGAAAACGCGGACGCGGGTGCTTGAGGCGATCCGGCGTCTCGGATTTCGTCCCAATGCGCAGGCCCGCCGGATGCTCAAACGACGCGCGGAAATGGTCTGCTTTCTTCTGAGCAACCGCGATTTTCTCCATCCTTTTCATGCGCGTATCCTGCAAGGCGTCGAATCCTACGCCAGCGGCTTGAAGCAACACGTGCTGTTCGCGGCACTGCACTATTCGCCGAAAACGCCTTCCGATAGGATCGATCTGCCTCCCGTCCTTCAGGAGCATGGATTAATTGACGGAGTCATTCTGGCCGGGACGATTTATCCCAATCTGCTCCGCAGAATGGAATCCATCCATATGCCCTTCGTTGCCTTCAGTAACAATGTGGTAGGAATGGGCGACGAGCAGCAGTTCGACCAAGTAGGCTTCGACGACTTCAATGCGACGCTCCATGCCACGCGTTACCTTATCGGTCAGGGTCACCGCCAGATTGTTTTCGCCGGAGATATCTCCTACCCTTGGCTTCATCGCCGATTCGAAGGTTACCGGCAAGGAATGCGCGAGAATAAACTGAAACCCGTCTTGATCACTGCCCAAAATTCTCTGAGTTTCGGCGATTTCGGCCAGAGGAGCGTAGGGCGAATCCTGTCGCGGAAGTCGCAACCCACGGCTGTCGTAGCCGGTAACGACGAAATCGCCTACGGACTTTGGCGATCGTTGTGCCGACGCGGGGTGAAGGTGCCGGACCAAATCAGTCTGGTCGGCTTCGACGACCGTGAAGAAGCCGTTCTGATGGATCCGCCGCTTTCAACCGTCCGCGTCCATAAGGAGGAGATAGGCGAAACCTGCATGAAGATGCTCCTCGAGCGCCTGCATCATCCTCAGATGGCCTTCAGCCAGCGGGTTCTGCCCACGGAATTCCTGACGCGCGGAACCGTCCGTCAGCTTTAGCGAAGCATGAGCTAATCGCGATAGTTAGTCTCGCCCCTTCCCCAATTGCATCCTTATGGCCCGTGCTATACTTCGCTTCTGCCAATCCTCGGATACCGGATTCCAGAGCAGCTCAGACTGAGAGATTAATTCATGGACCGAGATCTCGAAGACGTTAGGTCTTTCCCGCCACTCGGACCTGCGATCAAAGTTCTGATGGTCTGGCCGCGCTTTCCTGCCTCCTTTTGGAGCCTTGCGGAGGTGATGGAAATCGTCCCAGAGCAATCCCTCGTGCCTCCGCTCGGGCTCATCACCGTGGCCGGGCTTTGTCCCAAACAATGGAAAATACGTCTCGTTGACCTTGCATTTGAAGAGTTGCGCGATGAGGACATCCTCTGGGCCGATCTTGTGATGGTCAGTGCGATGGCGGTTCAGCGCGAAAGCGTGCGCCAAACGCTCGAACGTGCTTCCAAGCTGAATCGGCGAACCATGATCGGAGGTCCTTATGCCAGCAGCGAACCACAGGCATTACTGCCGCTGGCTGACCATGTGGTCGTGGGTGAGCCGGATGAAATCTTCCCAGAGATCGCCGCAGATCTCGAGCGCGGCTCAGCCCGCAGGCTGTACAGTATTACGGAAAAACCTGATGTCAGTCGCACCCCGGTGCCGCGTTTCGACCTGTTGGCACTGAACAAATACACCTTCATGTCGGTGCAATTTTCGCGAGGCTGCCCGTTTACGTGTGAGTTTTGCGACATCATAACGATCTACGGACGCCGCCCGAGGACGAAATCTCCGGCGCAATTGATCGGAGAACTCGACGCGCTTCTGCAGCTCGGCTGGCGGAAAGGAGTATTCGTTGTCGACGATAATTTTATTGGAAATCACAAGGCGGCTTTGGAGCTCGCCCAGGAGTTGGAACGGTGGCAGCGCCGCAACCGCTATCCGTTCGAGTTCTTCACCGAAGCTTCCATTGATCTTGCTTCGCGGCCGGCACTACTGGATGCGATGGTCAAAGCAAATTTCTGCCGTGTGTTCATCGGGATCGAATCGCCCTCCGCGGAGTCGCTAAAGGAAACAAAAAAATTTCAGAATCTCCGCCGGGACCCATTGGACAGCATACGCTTGATTCAGCAGCATGGGCTCTGGGTCATGGGTGGCTTCATCGTGGGCTTTGATAGCGATCCACCAAATATTTTTGACCAGCAGATTGAGTTTGTAGAACGTGCCGCCATCCCTTGGGCCATGACGGGTGTCCTGCAGGCGCCGCCTACCACTCCGCTATATGAACGCATGAAAAGAGAGGGCCGGCTCCTTCCAGACAATCCCGAGCCGAGTAACTTTGACCCTCCGAACTTCCGGACAGTGCTGCCCCTGCACGAACTGCTCGACGGCACGAAGCGGATGCTACTTACGCTTTACGACCCGCGCCGCTTCTACGACCGTGTACTCGATTCCCTGGAACGCTGGCAACTTCAACCTGAACAGAGAGCCCCGGCGCTTTCGTTGCTGTATTTATTGAGAGTGCTGCTCAAATCTGTTTGGAAGCAGGGCGTGCTCTCGGGCTATCGTCGGGCATATTGGCGCTATATGCGACGGCTCATGTTGCGCTGGGGATTGCACCCGCAGAAAAGGCGACTTGGGTTCGAGCTTGCGCTCTCTGGTCACCACTTCATCCGCTATGCGCGGCAGGTCGGCGAGTCTCTGGAAGCTGAAAGCCGGCGGGCAATTCAGTTCATGCGGCCCGGATTTGTTCCCCAATCGGATGGACAAGCACGGAATTTGGTGCAGATCAACAGCGTGCCGGGACATTCGTAGCTCGGTCCGCTAACTCAGCCAGTGCCGCTCCGTGCTACCTTCTCGGATCGCTCGCCTTCCTCGTTGACTAACCCCGGGAGTGGCGTTGTACGAGCTACGCCACACATTTGCAACGCGAGCGGTTGCCGCAGGAGTCGATCTCCCGACTCTCAGCGCAATGCTCGGCCACACTTCAATAACGATGACCATGCGGTACGTTCATCCGGCAGCAGAACAGAAGAAGTTGGCCGCTGCGAGCCTGGAGAGCTTCCGCATCAACGGTTTGATTGAGGCCGCTAGCGAACAAGCAGTAGGCACAAATATGGGCATAGTGGCCCAGGTGAACTAGTGGATGGCTCGGCTAAGTATTTGAAAAGTTTGGTCGGGGCGCCGAGATTTGAACTCGGGACCTCCTGCGCCCAAGGCCGACGCAAAAATGCTATCTGGTTGGTCCGTCTAGCTTTGTTCTGCGTCATAGTAGTCGGTTTTGGACCTAATTCGGCAGCACTTGGACCCAAGTTGGACCCAAGTTTTTGAGGTGAACCCCTAGGGTGGCACAAATTATTTGGGCACACTTTGCAACCCAGATTGCATCAAGAGGATCGCACCGCGCTCTGGGCTCAAAAATTGAACTTCACGGCGAATTGGAGGATTCGCGGGGTGTTGCTTGCAGGTCCTCAATTCCGGCAACTATGGACGCATCCCTTCTAGGACGGTCCGAAAATCTTGCGCTCAAGGGGGCCCGACACATCGAGCGGTCCCTCAATCACCGTCTCCGGGCCCCATCGCGAGTCCAGCATTAGTCGTTACCGCTGTCGTCATCGACGCCGCCATCGCTGGAGGGAGTCGTGCCGCGGCTGCGCATCACAAAGCTTCCCGGCCCCTTCTTGTAAAAGATATTGGTGACTGCCAAGTTTCCCGTTCGCAACCAATATGCCTCGCGCCCCCCGGCTACGACGACACCGTCAAAGGTTGCCCGTTGCCCCGTCAAGTCGACATCAAAGGTCGCGGTAACCGTGCAGTCGGCTGGATTGACGATGTAATTGGCGGTACGACCTGCTCTCGCCGCCATCGTACCGTTGGTGATGCTGGTGTCTTCTGCATCCGTAATGCGTCCGGCTCCATCGAGAATTCTGAAGCCGACGTTAGCATTGGCCACCGGTTTGGACGGGTTGTTGAGGTTAGTCCCTGTGCTGAGGAGGCGATAGGTGCCTTGCAAACTGGCGTCACTGCATGGCTCATCTCCAGTACTCAACGCGACGCCCGTTTGCACCGGCAGCGTCGGCTTCGGAGTGCAATCTGGCACAGCGGTCGTGCACAGGGTCTGGTCTGTGATTTCCTGGTTTGTGACGATGAAAGAGAACTCGCGGCCATGCGCGCCGGGAACGATCATGAAATCAAATTCCAAGTGCTCGGAATCAACCGTGAAGGGACTGTTGGGATCTGGCCGAAGAGGATCGAGAGTGAGGTCCATCGAAGCATGGCCCGTGCAGTTGGCGCTTACGCTGTACGTCCCGGCGCCGGCATGTCTAGTCGTGTGGCTCGTAATTTTTGCGAGCCCAATTTTTGCGGGCATGTTGCTCCTGCCAAGGGTATCGTGAGCCGTAAGGCCCCCCGCCCCGTCGAAGGTTGCCAGCCCGACTGCACCGACGCGACCCTCGTCAAGGAAAAAAGATGTCGTCGTTGCGAACGGCCCACTAAATCCGCTGAAGCTATACCCGTAGCTCCCTTTTAAGATCTGCGGATTGCAATCTTTACTGGGTTCTATGCCATCCTGCGCGCTTGCCGCTGGTGCGTATCCAAACACCAGCGCAAAGCCCAGGCAGAACGCAATGCCTGCGAACCGAATCCAGCTCTGCTCTTTCATGTTGCCTCCTTCTTGCTTTTTCTCGAATATGCTGTAAGACGGCTTTGTACTAGCTGTGACCGTCACTCAACGCGAGGCCGGCGGTCCTTGCGGTTGGTCATCGTTGTCGAGATCGGCATCGGTGATGAACGCTTCGTTGCCGGCGTTCTCGTCGATGTCGCCGGCGATGCTGCCCTCGCCGTGGCCCTTATTGGTGTCACCGACGAGCACGTCCCAGAAGTTTTCGCACACCTCGGCGTGGAACCCAGCGCCCTCAGCGAGCGGGGTTTCGAATAGGAGGAAGGTGTCCTGTTTGTCGTCGCCCTGCGCGTCCTTCGAGAAAAAGATATCTCCGCGGCCGCGATTGTTTGCGTTCTGTCCATAAACGGGCCAGAAGAAGGCATCGCCTCCGTTGGGATTGCCAGTCGCCGCGAACCGTGACAAGTAGCCGATCGTCTGATCCGACAGCGCCAATTCGCCCGCCGTGGGCGTGAATGACCAGGGCACGCCCGACGTGACGATGCCATTCGTGAAGGAGTGGAAGATAAACATGAGCTCTTCACCGTGGTATGCGCCTTGCGCCGTGGCAACGGGCGGCTTCGACTGGGCATGTGCGGAGACGAAGCGATAGACCGGCTCCCGCTGTGAGTTGGCGACTGCGCGGGCGAGTTGTCGCGCCGGGCACAGGAACCGATAATCCGTCGTCGCTGCGATGAAGGCGTCGCGGGGGGTCTGGTAGCTGGCAGACGGGTACAGCGCGAGAACCTGGTCTGCAACCGCCTGTCCAAACTGTCCGAAGAGCGTGTTGACGTCGGCCCTGTAAGCGGCGTCGTCGGGATCGGCGTCGAGAGCGATGAACGCGCCCGGATTCGCCGTCTCCCTGGCACCACCCCCGATGATGAGCGGCACGTGGTTGTGCTCACCCTCCTTGGCCGTCTGAAGCACATTGTCCTTGAGGACGAAACCGTCGATAATCGCTCTGTAGGTGGCTTCGTTAAAGACGCCTCCCACTCCGTTGGCGTTCTTGACAAAGGTGACCGAGGGCACGGCGCGCAGGCAGGCTGGGATGTTGGCGGCTTTGTTACAGCCGACTTTCTTCACAACGTCCGCCCCGACGCTTGCCTCGTAGTCTGGCAGGGTTGGTTGATTGAATTTCGCAAAGCCTCCGCCATCCAATAAAACGCTCGCAAAGAGCCCCT
>WNFD01024783.1_pt1 | contig 10252 bp, 7 predicted proteins | sample 5400491 | NCBI WGS metagenome assembly WNFD01 (sample SAMN13153343, study PRJNA577476) | soil metagenome | isolation source: 120 cm saprolite under Douglas fir tree site 2 hole 2 replicate 2 | place: USA:California | collected 2015-04-18
TTTCGATCCGCGACTGGCCGACCACGCCGCTGCGGGGTGTGGTCGAGGGCTTCTACGGCCCACCGTGGTCCACCGCGGACCGGCTCTCCCAGCTGGACTTCCTAGCCTCTACGAAACAGAACGTCTACGTCTACTCGCCCAAGGATGATCCCTACCTGCGCGCCCAGTGGCGGCAGCCCTACCCACCAGATCAACTTGCGCTGATCAGGCAGCTGGTCGACCGGGCCATCGCCGATCACGTGCAGTTGACCTATGCCCTCTCACCGGGATTGTCGGTCTGCTACGGCCGTGATGCCGACCAGCAGGCTCTGGTCGACAAGCTCCAGTCGATCTGGGACATCGGGGTTCGGTCGTTCGCCATCCCGCTCGACGACATCAGCTACACCCGATGGAATTGCAGCCAGGACGGGGCCAGGTTCGGTACCGGTGGCGCGGCCGCCGGCCAGGCCCAGGCCTCCCTGCTCAACCGGGTCCAGCGCGACTTCATCGACGCGCATCCAGCGGCCCACCGGTTGGAGATGGTGCCGACCGAGTTCTCCGGCGTCACCGACTCGCCCTACAAGGCAGCGCTTCGCACGCATCTCGACCCCAGCGTGATCGTTGAATGGACCGGCGGGGGGATCGTGCCGGCCACCGTCACGGCCGCCCAGGCAGCGCAGGCCCGACAGGTGTTCGGTCACGACATTCTGGTTTGGGACAACTACCCGGTCAACGACTACGCGCCGCAGCGGCTGTTCCTGGGCCCCTACACCGGCCGCGACCCCAGGATCACCGAGCATGTGGTCGGGGTCACTGTCAACCCCATGATCGAGTCGGAACCATCGAAGATCGCCGAGTTTACGTCGGGGGCTTTCCTCTGGAACCCGACGACCTACGAGGCGCCCGCCGCCTGGCTCGCCGGCCTGCACCACCTCGGCGGCCCGGCGTGGCCGGCACTGAGGGTGTTCGCCGAAAATAGCTCCTCGTCCATCCTCAACTCGGCGGAATCTCCGACCATGACTCCGCTAATCGCCGGGTTCTGGAAGGCGTACGAGTCCAGCGCCGATGTTGCCGACACAGCCGCGGCCCTGTCGAGCTACTTCGGCGACATGGCGGCTGCCGCCGGGCAGCTGCAAGCCGGTATGGACGACGCCGCATTCCTGGCGGAGGCCCAGCCGTGGCTTAACAAGCTTGGGCTATACGGGCGGGCCGGCCAGGCCGCGGTCGACTTGCTCGTTGCGCGGCGCAGCGGCGACTGGAGGACCTTCCGAAGGGACAGCCTCCGGCTGGCGCAGCTGCGAAACCAGGTGGCCGCCATGCCGCAGGTCGTGGCGCCCGGGGTCCTGGACGCTTTCATTGCTCGCGCAGCAAGCGCGAGCAGCTGATCCCTATCAAATGGCTGTTGTTCAGTCTTGAAGTCTTCGCCGTGGATCTGGCTTAGGCCGCAGTATCCGCCGACGGGGTTCTGGCCCGCCCGCGGCGCTCGCCCCGCTTCTGGATGAGCTCGAGTAGTCGCTCTTTGTTGAAGTCGCCCTTCGGGATGATGGACTGGACCTTCCGGCCGAGGCCCTCGCGGTCCTCACTGGTCAGGGTCCTGGCGGTGTAGACGAGGATGGGGATCTCACTCGTGGTGGGCGACTCGCGAAGCGCATCGATGACCTGGTAGCCGTCGACGCCGGGCATCATCAGGTCAAGGATGATCAGGTCGGGATGGTGCTCGGCGGCCATCGCGATCCCCTCGGTACCGTTCTCCGCCGACAGGACCGTGACGTTGAAGGGCTTCAACGTTGCCTTGACCAGCCGAATGTGCCCGCGGTCGTCGTCGACGACCAGGATGGTGGCCGGCATCTTCTTGGCTCGCGCATCTTCCATCAACAGGTCGAGCTTGACCAGCAGCTGCAGGAGTCGCTGACGATCGATCGGCTTGGGCATGAACTCGACCTCGGCCCCGTTCAGGAGGGCGGCGGCGTTGGCATCCTCCGAGGTCAGCACGACCGGGACGTCGCGGGTTCGTCGCTCGCGCCGGAGATCTTCGATCAGCTGGGCTCCCCCCGCTGGCGGCAGCGCCGAATCGACCACGACCGCGATGGGTTTCTCGCGCAGGGCGTGTTCCATGGCGTCGGTGGCGGTGCTGGCAACTGCCACCCGGTACCCGGCCCGGGCAAGAAACGGCTCGATCCGCTCCCGGGCGTCGGCATCGGCGTCTGCGATCAGGATCTCGGGCATCTCGCGGCGCCAGGGGGCGTGGTCGGGTGCGACACCGGCCGCCTCCGGCGAGCCGACCGACGACAGCTCGTGCAGCTCCTGGGCGAATCGCTCGGCGCTCTGGTTGATATGGCGGAGATACTCGAGTCGTTCTTCCGGCGTGATGGCATTCCCGGTCTCCTGCTGGAGCAGCGCAGAGAACCCGGTGATGGTGTTGAGGTCAGTCTTGAGCGCGTACAGGTGCTCGGGCGTTACCGGGCCACCCGACGCAGCCAGGCGCACGTCGCGGAGGGCGATCTCCAGCTCGGTCTTCTCCCGCTGCCAGGACTCCCGAAGGGCCTCAATGGTTTTCTCGCGCTGGCGATCGCGGTCCTGCTGGCGGGCCAGCACAGTCATGGCCTCGTTCAGCTCCTTGTTCAGTTGCTGGATTTCGGTGGTGAGCGCTTGCCGGCGGGCGCTGGCCTCACTGTTGAACTTGCTTGCCTGGCCAATCAGCTCGGCGTGCCCCCGATTGAGCTTCTCGTACTCCTCCTTGCGGGTGGCCGCCGTCTGGAGGAGCTCCTCGCGCTCAGCCGCCCATTGCAGCTGATAGCCCCCCATGGTCTCCAGCTCCGACTTCGCTTGCGTGAGCTGGTTCTTGACGTTCCGATGCTCGACCTGCATCGCGCTGTACAGCGATCGGAGTTCTTCGAGCTGGTCGGTGACTTTTTGCTGGTCGGCTGCCTGGCTGAGCCGCGTCTCGAGCTGCGCATCAATCTGGTCCTGCGCCTGGCGGAGCTCAGCCCGGGCCTGCTCCAGGGCGGCCTCCCGAGCGGTCAGGCGTTGGTGCAGCTCTGCCAGCTCCTCTTCGTGCCTGGCGAGGAGGACCTTCCGTTCCTCCTGCTGCGAGTGCTGGGATTCTTCCCCCTGGCGTCGCACAGCGTCGAGCTGTTCGTGGAGGCGATTCATGTCCGCCACCAACCGGTCCCGATCCATCGACACCACGCGTTGGGCCTCCCGAAGGGCGCCCAGCTGCCGCTCCCCGGCAGCCAGCTGCTCTCCTAGGCGGCCCACCTCGGCGTGGTGGTCGGCGGCGTCGGTCGCGGCCTGGGATTCGAGGGCCTCCAGCGTCGCCAGAAATGCCTGCCCCTGCTTGAGGAGATCGGCAAGAGAGGGGGGCGGCGCCGCCGGCTGGTCGGCCACGGGCGTATAACGGCCTTAAGATCGAGGGCTGGCGCCTCGGGCCAACAGGGCTGCCCAGGGGGGCCCCGTTCCGCCCGGGGGCGACCCAGCGCCCGGTCCCCCCGCCGCCAGGAGGCTGGCAGCAAGGAGGCGCCCCAGGGCCTGTATCCGATTGGCATTGCCACGCGTTGTACAGTTGTGCTCGCTCGAGCCAGATTCGCCGTGTTCGTTCTCATCCTCGCGGCCACAGGCTGCGGTCGGACACCGGCGGCGCCGACCACCAGCTCGGTGCCTTCCGCCACTCCAGTTTCGGCCACCCTGGCGGCAACTCACTCGTCGGTCTGGGATCTGCGAATGATCACCCCCGCTGTGGGGTGGGCACTTGGTCTCCCGGAGCGTGTGCCGGAGGGCACTCCGATATGGCAGGCTGGTCGTCCCCGGGTCGTCCGCACCACCGATGGTGGGGGCCACTGGGCCATCGTCCTGCCTAACGCGGCGTACCCCACTGTGGCCGTTGCCGCTGACTTCCACGATGGTGGACATGCATGGGTTCTCGAGCTACTGGATGGGGAAAGTACGGCTAGCAATGAGACGGTGATGGTGGCCTCCACGGATGACGGTGGCCTTCACTGGACCAGGACCCCGAGGCTCTACGTCAACGGCCAGGCTGCGCGCATCCAATTCCTAGATGCAACCCACGGCTGGGTCTTCGCCACCCCAAGCGCCGGCGGAGCCCTCGGATCGCAGGACACGACCTTGTACCGCACCATCGACGGCGGCGCCCACTGGCAGATCATTAAGCCCGCCAGCCAGGTCGGAGGGGCCCCGGGAGTGTACAGTACCCTTCCCGAAGCCTGCCAGGGAGGCGGTCCGATCGGAACTCCGTCTTTTATTGACGCCCAGACTGGCTGGATCGGCGCGTTCTGCGACCGTCTGTTCTTGTACGCGACCCATGACGGCGGCCTCAGCTGGGTCACGCAGTCCTTCCCGCCATTCCCGGGACCGGCATACGCAGATCCCGCTCACGTCCTATACGGAGTCGATCCAGCCGTGTTCACGTCATCGCGCGACGGCGTGATCGTCGTTCGACGCGGCTTCACTACGGGCGCGAACGCGTTGCAAGAGGCAGCCCTCTACACTACGCACGACGCGGGGGTATCCTGGGTGGCCTTCCGGCTACCGGTGCCCGAGCTGGCAGCCGACTTCATCGACTCGCAGTACGGTTGGATGATTACGGCGGGACCAGGTGGCGCCACGGAAGTGCGATCGCTGTATGCCACGGCAGATGGCGGGCGGTTCTGGCACCAGGTCTCCGGGCCGCAGGACTACTTCGGCCGTGATTTGAGCTTTGTGAGCCGAACCATCGGGTTCATCGCCGAGCCGGCAGTCAAGGATCAGCCGGGACAGCTGTTGAAGACGACCAATGGGGGAGCCACCTGGCTTCGGATCGAATTCGTGGTCGATTGACCATCGTTCAAGCCCTCATGCCCCCTGACGGCCGAATTTCGATCTGACTCGCGGAATAGGGCGCCAGCCTCAGCGGGCAACCGTCAGCAGCTCTTTTAGCTCCGAGCCGGCCTCGGTCTCGAGCTGGTCGAAGGTGCAGTCCTGGGGGTTCTTGTCCGGACGCCAGCGAACGAAGCCGACGCCGTGGCGAAAGCGGCCGTTCATGATGCGGTCGAAGGCGACTTCACACACCAGCGCGGGACGGACGGACTCCCACTCCAGGGTCCGTTCCGTGGCCCAGCGGCTGGGGCCGCCTGGGGTCCGGCCCTCACCAAAACTCTCGCCGCTCATCAAGGGCGTGAGCAGCTTCACCAGCTCCTTGCGCTCTTCGGCGTCAAACCCCGAGGTGTGGCCGACGAACTCGAACGTCTTGCCGCGGTAGAGGCCGAGCAGCAATGAGGCGACGGATGATTTCCCGGATGAGCTCCACCGGAAGCCGCCGACCACGCAGTCAACGGTCCGGTGCTTCTTCACCTTGACCATGGCCCGCTCGCCGGATTTGTAGCTCTGGTCCAGCCGCTTGGCCACGATGCCATCCAGGCCGGACCCGTCGTAGCGGTCCAGCCAGCCCTGCGCCACGGCCGGGTCGGCCGTCACCGGGCTAAGGTACACGGGCGGCGGCGCGTTCTTGAGGAGCCGTTCCAGGCGCTTTCGCCGCTCGCGCAGCGGGAGCTCGCGCAGGTCTTCATTGCCGTCGGCCAGCACATCGAACACGACCAGGGAGGCGGGCGTCTCGCCGGCGAGCATGTTCACCCGCGAGGCGGCGGGGTGCAAGCGCAGCTGGAGCAAATCGAAGTCCATCCCCACCCCGGCAAAGATGACGAGCTCGGCGTCCAGCACGATCCCTCCGGGAAGTAGCGGGTCAGGGGGCGCTGGTTGCGGCTGGCGATGTAGACGTCCTCGCCGTCCCGGTAGACGACGGCGCGGAAGCCGTCCCACTTGGGCTCGTACTGCCAGCCCGGCCCGCTGGGCAGCTGCTCCTGGACCTTGGCTTCCATGGGGACGAGGTCCGTCGAGATCGGCAGGTCCACTAGTCGGCCCTAGCCCGGATCCGCCGATCGGACGAGGCAGATTGGGATGCGCGGCGAGATGAGCGCAAGCCCGGATCTACCCGGTCGGGCGCCGCCCGAGATGCCGGCTCGAGCCGGTGGATTCGGGCTTTGGGAGACGACGAGCACGCGAGGGCGCGCACCCGTCGGCGGGTAACCGAGCGAGCGCAGGAGGCGACACACCGCTAGCTCGCCCCGCGCCCAAGATGCAAGTTCGACTCGGTGGATTCGGGCTTAGACCCGAACAGTTTCCGTCCGACCCAGGCGATGGGGTCGTAGTAGCGGCCGGCCACCCGCTCCTTGAGCGGGATGATGGCGTTGTCCGTGATCCGGATGTGCTCGGGGCAGACGTCCTGGCAGCACTTGGTGATGTTGCACATGCCGATGCCCGCTTCGCGGTGCAGCAGCGCCGTGCGGTTCACCGTATCTTTGGGGTGCATCTCCAGCCCCGCAATCCGGACCATGTAGCGCGGCCCGTAGTAGGCGGCCTTCTGGTCGTGGTCGCGCAAGACGTGGCAGACGTCCTGGCAGAGGAAGCACTCGATGCAGCGGCGGAACTCGAAGACGCGCTCCACATCCTCGGCAGCCATCCGGTAGGGGACCGGCTCGTCGGTTTTGGGCGTGAAGGGCGTGATCTCGGCATTGACCTGGTAGTTCCAGGCGACGTCGGTAACCAGATCCTTGATGAGGGGAAAAGCGCGCATCGGCCACACGTGGATGGGCTCGCCGGCGAACTCATCGAGTCGTGTCTTGCACATCAGCCGCGGCCGGCCGTTGATCTCGGCGCTGCAGGAGCCGCACTTGGCCGCCTTGCAGTTCCAGCGACAGGCGAGGTCGGTCGCGGCGTGGGCCTGGATCCAGTGGATGGCGTCCAGGACGACCATGCCCTCCAGCACCGGCACCGGAAAGGCGTGCTCGGTTCCGGTCTTGATCGACTCGCCTCGAAACACGAGCAGCGTAGTGTCGCTCATGCGCTCTTCTGCCGGACCTTGCCGTTGAACAGGTCAGCCAGCTCGTCGGGCATCTCGGGGACCGGCCGGGTGCTGATGCGCATGGCGTCGCCGTCTCTGAGGGCGACCAGGTTGAGCTTGCCGAAATTCGGGTCGGCGTTGGGACAGTCTGTCCGCCAGTGCGCCCCGCGGCTCTCGCGGCGCTCGATGGCCCCCCGGACGATGGCCTCGCTGATCACGAGCATGAACCGCAGGTCGCGAGCGGTGTGCCAGCCCGGGTTGTAGAGGCGGGAGCCGGCCACATGCACGTGGTCGGACCGCCGCTTGAGCGCGAGGATCGCCTCCAGACAGGTCCGCAAGCCGGCGTCCGTTCGGGCGATCCCGGCGCCCTCCTGCATGGCGGCCTGCAGCTCTTGCTGCAACAGGTACGGGTTCTCGCTGCCGGTTCCCTCGAGCGGACCGAGGAGCAGGCGTTGCTCATCTGCGACGCTGGCGGGGTCCACGGCCCCCAGCGACACCGACCGCACGAATTGGGCGGCGGCCGCGCCGGCCCGGCGGCCGAACACGAGCAAGTCGGAGAGCGAATTTCCGCCCAGGCGGTTGGCGCCATGCAGACCGGCCGCCACCTCGCCGGCGGCGTAGAGGCCGCGGACGGTGGTCGCGCCGGTGTCCGGCTCGACACGCAGCCCGCCCATGGCGTAGTGGATGGTGGGGTAGACCTCCATGGCCTCGCGTGTGATGTCTACATCGGCCAGGCTAAGGAACTGGTCGTACATGGAGGGCAGCTTCTTCTTGATGCGGTCGGAACCCAGATGGATGACATCGAGGAACGCTCCGCCGTGCGGCGAGCCTCGCCCCGCCTGGACTTCTTTGTAGATGGCGCGGGCCACTTTATCGCGGGAGGCGAGCTCTTTCTTCTCCGGCTCGTAGTCGAGCATGAACCGCTTGTGCTCGCTGTTGAAAAGGTAGCCGCCTTCGCCGCGGACGGCCTCGGTCACCAGCAGACCCTTCACGCCGGGCGGCCACACCATCCCGGTGGGATGGAACTGGACCATCTCCGGGTCCAGCACCTCCGCGCCGGCCTCGAATCCCATGGCAACGCCGTCGCCGGTCCCTTCCCAGGAGTTGGACGTGACCTTATAGATGCGGCCCCACCCGCCACTGGCCAGCACCACCGCTTTGCTGCGAAAGGTCACGAAGTCGCCGGTCTGGCGGTTGTACCCAGTCGCCCCCGCGATCCGGTCGCCATCTTTGAGCAATCGTGTGAGGGTGACCTCCATGTAGACCGCAATCCGGAGGGCGACTACCCGGTCCTGGAGCGTCCGGATCATCTCCAGTCCCGTCCGGTCCCCGACATGGCAGAGGCGACGGTAGGTATGCGCCCCGAAGGGTCGCTGCAGGATGCGCCCGTCCGGCGTGCGGTCGAAGATGGCCCCCCAGGTTTCCAGCTCATAGACGCGGTCGGGCGACTCCGTGGCATGCAGCTCGGCCATGCGCCAGTTGTTGATCAGCGCGCCGCCCCGCATCGTGTCCTGGAAATGTACCTGCCAGTTGTCCTGGGGGTCTACGTTGCCCAAGGCGGCGGCAATCCCGCCCTCGGCCATCACCGTATGGGCCTTCCCCAGCAACGACTTGCAGACCACCCCCACGCTGGCGCCGCCGGCCGCCGCCTCGATGGCCGCCCGCAGCCCGGCCCCGCCGGCGCCAATGATCAGGACATCGTGGGTGTACGTCTGGGTGGCGTCGCTCATGCGATCCAGCGTGGCTCGTGAAAGCCGGCCATCACCAACCGGACGTAGATGTCAGTCAGCCCTACCGAGAACATGCTGACCCAGGCGAACCAGCCGTGCCGGGGGTTCAGGCGATTGAGCGCGTCGGCCAGCCGGTGGCGGGCTTTCCCGGCTTTCACGCACGAGTAGCAGTCGAGGCCACCGCCGGCCAGGTGGCGAAGGGAATGGCACGAGAACGTGTACCCGCTCAGCAGGATGACGTTGACCAGCATCACCACCGACCCGAGCCCGACGAAGAAGTGCCCGTGGTAGATGAACGCCCGCACCACGTCGACCCCCAGGAAGACGGTGACGACGATGGTCAGCAGGAGGGCGTAGCGATGCAGGTTCCACAGGACGAGCGGGAACCGGGTCTCGCCTGTGTAGCGGCCCCGCGGTCCCTCCGCCCGGGCGCAGGCGGTGGGATCCCGGAAGAACGCCCGGTAATACTCCTTGCGGTAGTAGTAGCAGGTGACGCGCAGGCCGAGGGGGATAACCGCCAGGAAGGGGACCAGCAGGCCGATGACCGGCAGCTTGAAGGTGCCGAAGCCGAGCCAGGTCGAGAAGAACGGGGAGACGTAGGGGTCGGCAAACACGTAGGTGCCGGAGAAGACCGACCAGGTGGCGTAGGCGAAGAATCCGACGTAGGAAACGATGGTCAGCGACGGCTCGATCCACCAGGCCAACCGGCGTTCAGCGTGGCGGGGACGTGTCGCGCGAACCGCCTCAACAGCCACGTCTTAGCCCGGATCTACCGATCGGACGATGCAAGTGTGACTCGGTGGATTCGGGCTGAGCACCGCTAAAAGTTTAGACTTTCCCGCTGCTTCGCCGGCCGAGGAGAACGCCGATGCCTGACGCCACCACCGCGAGGAGGAGCACGGTGCGCCCGCGAATCCCGCGGCGGTTCGGTCGGGCCGACTCTGGCGCCAGGTTGGGAGGGGCTGCGGCTGCCGCTAGCGCTGGCCGCACCGCGTCCACCGGGTGCAAGACGCTGTTTACCTCCACACCGACCATGGTGATCAGGCCGACGAAGTAGAAAAACGTCATCAACAAGAAGAACAGCCCGAACGTCTTTCCGTAGGCGTTGAGCCCCTTGTTGAGCGAAAGATAGATCGGAAAGATCAGGGTGACGACTTCGAACAGGATGCCGGCGACCAGGGCGCCCGGCCACACCTTGCCCAACCCGAGCCGCCGATTGGGGGCCACACCTGGCCCAGCCCGAGCCGGCGATTGGGAACGACGAAGTAGATGACCAGGTACAGGATGAAGCCGGCCACAATGCCGATCACCAGCTGGAGCGCCGCCGCCGCGTCACCCGCCAGAAACGCGGGTACATTCGGGAGCTGGTTCAAAGCTGGCAAGACACTGGAGGTGGTCACCGCCACGCCCGCCAGGATGGTGAACAGGAAGATCATCGCCACGCTCATGAGCTTGCCCGGGATGAAACTCCGCGGCCGGACGTGGTAGACGATGGCGAACGCCTGCTCCATGGCCCCAAACAGGGCCGACCCGCCCCAGATCAGGCCGGCCACTCCAACGACAGCCAGCAGGCCGGTCTGTTCCTTGACCGCGGTGACTACCCTCACCAGCTCGTTCACTGTCTGCGGATCGGTCGGGACCAGCGAGAGCA
>WNFD01008257.1_pt1 | contig 10250 bp, 10 predicted proteins | sample 5400491 | NCBI WGS metagenome assembly WNFD01 (sample SAMN13153343, study PRJNA577476) | soil metagenome | isolation source: 120 cm saprolite under Douglas fir tree site 2 hole 2 replicate 2 | place: USA:California | collected 2015-04-18
CGGCTTTCGCGTTCGGAAGTGATCGAAATAGCCGCAATGCCGAGATCAGCCCGACCGTCCCCCACGGCGTCCAGCAACTCACCCACGTCGGGCATGACAAGGTATTCCGTCTCGCGATTTAGCCGTGCCGAAATCTGTTCCAGAGCTCAATGCTGAATCCTCGGAGGGCGCCCTTGTCCTCGATGACCATGGGGGGCACCACGCGCGTGGCCACGCGGAGCTTGGAGGCACTTCCCTGCGCCGACGATCCTGGGACGCAGAAGGCAAGCAGGGCCAGGATTACGCAGCTCCGCGTGAAAGCCGACACGACTCTCGCATCCAACGCGTGCAACCAGGCCGAGAGAATCAGACGCAGCATCAGATCGCCCCAACTCTCCTGAAGTCGATAGGTCTTGAACGAAGGAAGCCGGACCGACGAGCCCAAAGGAATTTGCGGTGCGGGCATGACGGGTAGCGTAATTTTTTGGGCGAAACAATCAACTAGATCAGCGAATGCAAAGCCTTGACTGCGGCCTCGCGGCTCTCGACGGGAACAAACAAATTGACCGAATGCGGTGACAAAACGTATTTGTCGGCGACAATCCCGTGATGTTGCAGAATCTGGCAAGTCTGAAGAAACGCCGCCGAAGCAAGTGAGGCTCACCGAACTTAAAGTCTCACGCTGCTTGCGCAAGTCTTAGCTCCTTTCCAGCGTGCGCAGCAAAGTGTCGAGCGACTCCGAATCGCAGGTCATCATAATGCGGGTTTTTCCGGCGGTGAAAAGCCGAGGCGAGGAGTTGCGGCCAGGACAAGCCGTTTTGTTTGAGATGCTGCGCGAATTTCTCAAAACCTTGATTGAGATCCACCGAATCGATCTCCACATGCTCAATGCGAGCCATGGAGTTGACGGCTAAAACTTTTCCGCTTTGAGGCTTGCCGTTCCTTCGCTCCGTAGTATTCGGCTGAGAACTGAATTGACCATCGCGAGAAGAACGAACGCAATTTCTGAGTGGGCTTTTCGACGCCGAAATGTTTGGCGACATGCGCCTTGCGCAGCCACCTCACCGCCGATGCGAGGCCGGCGGTGCGCTCGAGCCTCTCAACCGCCGCGATGCCGGCGGCCTCTGCCTGCCGATAGCGAAAACCGACCTTTTTGATCACATACAGGCCCTTGATGGTTTCATAGCTCTTGAATACGAGCTGAACGAACGGATGTTTTTTGGCGTGTGGCCAGGCTGCCGGGTACACCGGCAGCACCAAAAGCTTGCTCTTGGCGATGACCGTTGCTAGCGGATGCAAGAGTTGCATCCAAGCTGGCCAGGACGTGACCTTGGCAAACAATACCGCGTGCATCGCCGTTGCAGCCCCGAAAGAGATCGGGAGCCAAAGTACCGCGCCCAGGATCACGAGCAATGCGGCGTTCGGCGTGAGATGCCGGCATTTTCGGAACACCCATGCCATGCCGCTTTCAAAGGCAATGTGCACAGCTTGTTCGAACGCCCGATAGCTAATCTTCCGCCGGAGCCACGACCAGTTCCGGCGGATCGATATACTCCACTGTCGACGTTTCGTCTCGGAAAGGGGAAGGAAGCGCAACGCGCCGTTTATGACAGTAACGATGACATTGCCAAGAATCTTGGCCGCGAAGAGCGGAAGCCAGACAATCTGCATTGCCAAAGGGAAGGCGTAGTCGAGCAGCCGCATCAAGATCGAAAGAATGAAACGCAGGATTTTGTTTGCGGCGAGCGTGACAAAAACAAGTGGGATGAATATCACATCGTCGAGGGCACCGCGGAAGCGGCTTTCCTCGGTCCATGCCGGGTTATGATAATGGGTCACGGTGCAACGGTTCCGGGCTGAAGACAGGGGATCGTGCCGGCTCAAATTAGCACATTGTAAGGGCCAGGGGGTGGCCTCAAGTACCGGTCGTTGAACGGCAGCCCGATGTACGGTTGGGTCAAAAGCAGCCCTCAAGCCGCGAAGGCTCGATGTCCGCTCTTCCCTCAACAGCGGTCATTCACCAAGGCGACGGTTACGTCAGCTTTGTGCCAGAAGCAGACATGAGGGTCCCGAACGACGCTACTGCTGAGTTCCTGTTGCGTGGAGTATCCCTAGAAAGCCACTAGCGTGCGACGCGTAGATCTTTCCGTTTCTCGCAGCCATCATCAATACGTCTGTGCCAAATAGTCCACGATCTTGCCGACGTCGGCCTCGTCGATTGGCGCGCCGTAGACCTTGATCATCTTGATCACCTCGGCGCGCCAGAAGTCTTCCTTGAATTTGGCGCCCCGAGGCTGGGTCTGAACATAATCGGCCGAATGACACGCGGTGCAGTTGTTCTGCACGGTCTCCAGATTGGGGCCGGGCTTGAATGCCGCCGTCTCGCCCGGAAGCGTGTACGATATCGGCTTGGCGCTTACTTCGACCAGGGTTGAATTGCAGAGGCCGACCATCAGTCCGGCGAAGCCCGTCAGGGAGACCAGGGTTGATCGCTTCATGATGGTTCTCCTCAAGCCGCCGTGACGCGGACGGTCTCGACCACGTTGCGCAGATAACCCGCGGGGTTCCAGAGCGGCTCCATCGGCTGCACCTCGCCGGCATTGCTGGTCGCCCGCACCTTCAGCTCGTGCTCGCCGGCGGCCAGCGTGACTGGCATCTGCCATTCGCGGAAGGAGTATTTCCCGAGATCGGTGCCGAGCTTGGCCTGCGCCCAGGTCTTTCCTTGATCGGTGGAGACGGCAACATCCTTGATGCCCTTGCCGCCATCGAAAGCAATGCCTTTAAGAACGATCGGTGCGCCAGCCTTCAGCTTCGCGCCGTCCGCGACACTGGTGATGAATGACCTTACCTTGAAGCGGTTGATCGGAACGGTGGTTTTCGGCGCCGTTCCAGGCTCCACGCAGTTGCAGTCGTTGTCGGGAATGCGGTAGGCGGTCTTCATCCAGAAGCCGTCAAAGACGTTGTCGATAACAGTGATTTCGTTGAGATGCTTGACCCAATAGGTCCCGTAATAGCCCGGCACGACGAGGCGCAGCGGGAAGCCGTTGAGGTGGGGAAGATCCTTGCCGTTCATCGAATAGGCGAGCATGACCTCGCCGTCGCGCGCATGGTCGATGTCGAGCGCCTTGATGAAATCGGGAGTCTTGTCGGCTACGGGCTCGTCCATGCCGTTGAAGGTGACCTGGCGCGCGCCACGCTGGACGTCGGCCGCGTCGAGAACGGCCTTGAGCGGCACACCCCTCCAGCGCGCATTGCCCATGGCGCCATTCCCCAATTGCCCGCCGGCGACGCGGGGATTGAAGAATCCGCGACTGTTGCCCGAGCATTGGTTGACCGCCACGATATTGACGGCGGGCATCCTCTTGATGGCGGCCAACGAAAGTTTCAGGGGCTTGTCGACCTTGCCCTTGATCTCGACCGAGAACGTGTCCGGGTCGATGCTCAGCGGGATGTCGGCCAGGTGGTAGCGAACGAAGAAGGCGTCGTTCGGCGTGATGACCTTGCCATTGAAGGCAGAGAACGGCGTTTCCAACTGTGGCGGCCTGCTCGTCACGCCGATCATCGGACGCTTTTGCGGATATTTGACGAGTGGCCGTTCCCCGTTATCGAACGGCAGCGCTACCGCAGCCGCAAATGCGCGCACAAACGGCGCTGCCATTCCGGCACCGAGCGCCGCGATCGCAGCCCCTGAATGCTTGATAAGGCTGCGTCTGTCGATCATGGCGTCGTTTCTCCCCTTAATTGGTCGCTGGACCGCGCTTGCGGCACTGCCGCAAGCACCCGTCGTGTGACTTTCTCGCAAGGCTAACGCGCCGTCGCCTGTTCCGCCCTCGACGTGGCGAGAAACTTCATGAAGTTTGCGAACTGCGCTTCCCGTTCGGCAGTGGTGAGCGTCTTCTGACCTGACGAAGAGGCGTATTTCTGCATGAATTTATCGAACGCCAGCCTCAGCTCCGGAGAGGACTGGTCGAGTGTGCTGCCCGAATTGACGGACACGGCTTGATTGCGGTGGGAGGCAAGCCAATCGGCCGCGGGCTTATATCGCACCCAGCCAGGCATTTCGGCGGAAAGGTTGACTTCGCGCCACTTCGGATGTCTCGACGAGTTGTTGAATTGATCGATCTTGCTGAAGAACGCGTCGACGAACTTGTCGATCCGCTTGTAGCGTGGGGAGTTCTCCGGCCACGTATAGGCGACAAGCAGCGCCCGGTTCGCGATGGTCGGAATGGTAGTCCCCTCTGGGATCAGGTTCGGATAGAGATCGTGGGTAAGATCCGCGGGCAGATAGTTCGCGAACAGCTCCTTCAGGTCGTGGTTCGGCAGGCTTTCCTGATCGAGCGGCAGGAAATGCACCCCGTCTTCCTTCTTGATCTTCGACATGGTCACCTGCGGTGCGCCCGTGAGGATGATCATGGCCGAGAGCTCTCCCGAGATCAGCCGCTTCATTGCTTCGTCGTTGTCGTAGTACGAGCGCTGCGTCTGGATGTTGAGCGTGTTGAAGACGGTGTCGGCGGTCACCTCGCTCTGGCTGTCCTTCAGGTTGAAGTTGACCTTCTTGCCGCGCAGGTCGTCGTAAGACTTGATGTCGTTGCGCGCGAGTACCTGAAACTCGGAATTGTAGAGCTTGGTGATGTACTGAACGCGCTGCTCAATGTTGGCGTACAGCGCCGGATCCTTCTTCTTGAGCAGCCGAAGATTGTCCTCGTCGACGACACCCATGTCGATATTCTTGAGAAACAGCACATCGTTCACGTTTTGAAGTCCGCCGACGCCAAGCACTGGCAGGACGCGAATCCCCTCCGGCCGCAGATCGTTCACGACGTTCCTGATGTCCTCGGTGAACCTCGCGCACGTACACGAGATACCGGACACCACGACGGTTACCGCGATATCGTTGGCCTGGCGCTTTTTCTCATCGTAGCTGAGCCCCGCTCCCGGCTTTTGGTTTTGAGCCAAAGCAGGACGCAAGGGGGCGGTCAGGAATGTAACAGACAACAAGAACGACAGGTACACGAAGAGATTTCTAGCAGTCGCGCTGGAGCGGCCCATAACTTTACCCTTTGCTGTGATGCGCACATTGAGTGCGTGCGGTGAAGTAGTGAGTGCGGTGAAGGGAGTGCCGGGTCCGGAATTCGGCGGACCGGGCTTTTTTGCGAGGCATTCGTCAGCCTCAACGTGTCGTGTGGCTCGCCGTCTATTGCCGCTTGCTTGCGAGCGTTTCGAGCCGCTGAGGCGCTTCCGCCGATCCGAACGCTCTGGCTTTCTCGTACCAGCTCTGCGCCATGGCCAGGTCCGGCACGAAGCCGTGAACGCCCAGCTTCTCCAGAAACGCGGGATCGTAGGTTTCCGCGAGCGTCATGGCGGCGTGGGCATCTCCGGCATCCGCCGCGCGCCGGAGCACGAGGCGCGCCGCGGCAACGTCGCCGCTCGCGATCAACGCATCCGCACGCTTGAGCAAGGAGGCGATTGCATCGGGATCGAGGTGATGGATCGAGGGTCCCGGCGCCGGGGGCTCCGCGACAGGCACCGCGGCCACAGATGCCGCGGCCGGAGCACGGCCCTGCAGCGCGTTCTGATAGGCAAGCCTGATCTCCTCACGCGCGGGCGCCGCCACGGCGACCGTTGTGACGCTTCGAGCGCCAGGCGTCTGATCTTCCGTCGCCGATGGGCGAGAGGCAGCCTTCTGTGCGTTACGTGCTGTGAGGTACGACGGATCGGATTGCGCCGCTACGGACGGAGCCGGAAAGATGGCGGCCATTGACGCTTTGACATTCACGAGAATGCCCCGCGTGGCATCCGAAGAGAACAGGGCGACCAGAATTGCCGCCGCTGCAGCCGCGCAAACGACCGCAAGAATTTTTGACGAGATAGAAGCTCTTCGTCGCTTCTTCATCAGGGGAGCGGTGTATTCGCCCGGATCTGGTTCGCCGTTGTCGTCGGAAAGAAACAGTGGAACGGAATTCTTCGAATAAATATCCGTTCGGCTTGATTGTCGTAACTTGTAGGGCGCTACTCGATGATCGGCTGTGTTTTCGTTGAATACATCGACGTCAGGTTCGCCTGGTCTATACAGAGGTGCCTGTTCCATGGTGATGCTCCCCGCTACTATGACGCAACAATGGGGCGCGCTCGGAACTGGTTCTTACTATTCTTGCTATTCTTGTCATCCAGAAGCGCCCCGCTACTGTGCACTCGACATCTCGAATCGGTCCAAAAAACGACCGGGAGCGACACGATCTGGGAGATCCTTAGGTTTGAGTGTGGCGCAATAGCGGCATCCACCGAAACTTTGTTCGGGCACCGCGCCGCTTGAACAGCGGCCGCACGCGGCGACATTTGGTACAAGACCCCACCGTTGTTGATTGTCGTGATCGGATCTCTCATCCCGTGCAGAATATCGAAAAGGAAAACTTACGTCGGGCGCCGTGTGCGCATTCACGCGATTCAGCCAGGTGATGGGTTTCGCAAATCCACCGTACTTGATGGGCCAATATTGCGGGTATGCTGTCGCGTATTTAGTGGCACTAACGCTTGCGAGGATATCCTATGAAGCTGATAGGGGTGCCGGCCCTCACAATGATCGCAATCGTCTGGCTCGGGGTTCGGGCCGAAGCGCAAACGCCGTGCCCGGAAGAGGTGCGACTGCGCAACGCGGCCACAGAGGCCTGGAAAGAGGCGATGAAAGCACCGCCATCGGAGCGCTGCGGAGCATTATATCATGCCTCCCTGGCCGCGGAGGCGACACTCAACTACGCAAATAACAATGCGAGTCATGCGCCATTTCCGTCCCATTGCTGAACCAAGTGGAAGGGTACTACCACAAGGCGGTACAGGCTCGCGACAATGTTTGTGCTGGACGTCCTCTTCGACCATATCCAGCAGATAGCATCCAACGTTGAGATCATAGGACGCTTGGTCCAGTTCGCCCAATTTCGGCGATTAATGTCCGAGTTGGGTCCAGGCTGTGTGAAAACGTGCCCGAGCCAAGGACGCCCAGAATTGTTTTCTCAATTGCCTTCTTCCGACAGAAGCTGCCAGTGCAACTGGTTTTTACATCGACGAAATCGAGATGGAAATTCTACGTGCAGGTCTGGCGTGGGAGTTTTCACACAGCCTGGGTCAAAAGCTGACCTGACGGCCCCGAAGTCCGACTTCCGCTATACCCCCGAAAGCGGACTCAACTCGGACATCGCGCCATGTCCGAAAAGTGCCAAACTCGGAAGTCGGTCAGCCTATTCAGTCACCTCGTAGGCGCGCGCGAGGAATGTCTCCGGGATTATCAGCCCGATTACCTGTAGGAACGTGGTTGCACCTCAAGTAACTCGCACCAGTTCCTCGACGAGATCGGCTGCACGCGTGAGGTCGCCAAAACGCTTTACCCGGGACGCGAAGGCGTGACAGGCCGTACGTGAGGCCTGATCGCGAAGCATCCCCATCACTGCATTGCCAATCTCGGCCGGCGTCGCATCGGGCGAAAGCGCATGTCCCAGACCGAGCGCCTCGATGCGGGCGGCATTGTCGTTCTGGTCACGCCCGTTCGGAAAGCACAGACATGGCACGCCCGTGCCTGCGCTGTACATCAACGTTCCCAGGCCGGCATGGGTGACGACAAGATCAACCGACGGAAGTACCGCGTCGTGCGGCACAAATGACCGCGCCTCCAGCGTGTCCGCAACCGGCAGCGAGTCGGGCGTAAAACCCCTGCCTGTCGTGACCAGCACCTCAAGCGGCAGCGGAGCTAAGGCGGTGCATATGTTCCGCAGCGTTGATCCCTGGCCCTGGAAGTTGCTGCTGAGACTGACCAGTACAAAAGGCCGGTCCGGAAATCGGCGAGGCCACGGTGCGGACACGACCGGCTCCCGGATCGGTCCGACGAAATGAATGTGGGGAGCGGTGGACGTCTGCGTCCCGAAGTCCGGATAGCTCGCTGCAAGCACGAGCGGGGCACGGTCGAGGAGGCCGAAGAACGTCGAACCTTCCGGGGGGCCTTGCACGGCGGCGGCAAGAGAATTCAGGCGTCCGGTACAGCCCCCCTCTGTTATCCAGGCCAGATGATTGAAGGCGGCGAAGGTCATCCCTCGTTCGATTGCCAGCTTCAGCGTGCTGATCAGCATTGCGTCGATCAGGCAAACATCCGGCCGGAGCGCGACGTGAGTGGCGAGAAAATCCCCGGCAAATCTGGAGGAACCAGCGAGGTCCTCGGAGATGAATGCAGCTTCCTCGTCGGCTGTATTGTGACGCGTAGGGTCCCATTGACGTGCGGTCGCCAGCGAATGAAATGTTGCGCCGTCCGCGGCGACCGATTTGGCCTGGGTATCGTGGGTCAGCACATGGACATCATGACCGCGTCGCTTCAATTCGCGCGCCAGCGCACGCTGGGGTGGGATGTTTCCCCCGCCGTCCCAGTATGTCATCAGCACGCGCAGCGGATTGGCCGGCGCAGACCCGCTCGTCGTCCCTGACATGGTTTCATGTTTCATCTGGTTTTTTCTCCGGTGATCCGCTCCAGGAGGCCGGCCATGAGGACGGTGACTTCCTTCTGGGTATTGCCAAAGTCGCGCCGCAGAAGTTTCCAAGTGTAGACATCGGTCGCAACGACGAGGCGGGTGATCTGCCGCTCTCGCTCCACGCCCTTCAGTGCGCCGCCAAACCACTTCGCGACCCAGGCGCGGTGTTCGCGCCGGCCTCGCTCCAAAATCGGGCGCAGGGCCGGATGACGCTCTTCCTGCGCCAGAAGACGGACCACCAAGTCTCCCACGACTTCATAGTGTGTTATCAGGGCCTGGAGCGCCCCCTGGATCGAAGCATTGTGCGGCAGCAGGAGACGAGGCTCAGCCTGCGCCTCGACAATCGCGGCCATGGCCTCCAGTAGTCCCTCCTTGCCGCCAAACAGACGGATCACGGTCTGACGGGTGGTGCCGGCGGAAGCCGCCACGTCATCCAGCGTGATCTCGTCGACCCACCGCAACAAAAGCAGCTCGTAGAATGCCGTGGCCACGCGCTGCCGCAACTCTTCGGCGGCCGCGGCCCGCGCAGTCTGGTGATACACGCGTTTGGTACGGGCCATTTGGTGATACTATCAGTTATTCATATAACTAATAGTATCATTAAAATGAAGCAGCGCAAGTGGACTTCGCGTCCACTCGCGCGGCGCATTGCTTTTCCCCTCTTCGTGGAATGATGCAGCGCGACCGAAATAAGATGCTTGGCGTCGTCATATCGGCGGTCGCCCGCCATCTGGCGAGAAGTGGCTCGAATAGACGCGATAGGTTCTCCGGGCTCAACCCCGGGCCGCTGTCCCTGGCTGTGTATAGTGGCTGACCTCTAGCCCGTCGATCGTTAGCCAAGGCGCCTTGCGCTTCGTCCATCCCTCGTAACGCGGTGCCAACAGCGACGAATCGTCTAGCGTGCCGGGTTTGATGCTCAAGAAGCCTGATCCGCCGGTGTGCCAAAGGCGTATCCCGCAGGTTCCGCAGAAATAGCAGTTTTTGGCCCGCCCGCCATTCTCGGAGGGGCGTGTCCAGCACTTCGGCTCGCCGCTGATGAGCTTGACATCGGCCTCGCGCATCCTGAGGCTCATGCCGAAAACCCCTCCGGATTGCATCTTGCAGTCGTTGCAATGGCAGACTGCCAGCCATACGGGCTCGCCCGTGAGGCGATAGCGGATTTCGCCGCACTGGCAACCCCCCTCTGAGGGTAACGCGAGACTCATTTCTTCCCCTTTCGCTCTGTGGTGCGCTTCGTACTGACCGGAGCGCTCGCAATCTTCCCCAGCTAGGCGGCGAGGGCAGCATAACAGCCCAGCCGCAGTTCGCGATAGCTCCCATGGCTGTCTGGGCCAGAAGAATGCGAGCGAATGTCCGAGGTCCGCTTTGGGTCAATTCCGGACGTCCGCGCGTTTCTGAACCAAGTCCGCTCTACCCCAGGAAACAGACATCACGCGGCGCGAAGGCGAGGTCCGAAATGTGCCAAGAGGTGTCATTGATCGTCTTGAAATGATCCAGGTTGAGCGACAGCAGGGACAATGGAGTGCCGCTCCGTTTGGCCCGCGCGATCTCGGTGCCGATGCGCGCGATGAACTGGCGCCGATTCCCGACACCGGTCAGCGGGTCGGTGGCGGCAAGATGCTCCAGCCTTAGATTGGTCCGTTGCACTTCCTGTAGCGCGCGGCGCGTTGAGATCGCGCTCAACTGTGCGGCTAATGTTTCGAGGTGCGTATCACGATGCATTCCAGCCACCCAAAACGGCGGGAAGCTGGCCACCGATTCCAC
>WNFD01010329.1_pt1 | contig 10250 bp, 6 predicted proteins | sample 5400491 | NCBI WGS metagenome assembly WNFD01 (sample SAMN13153343, study PRJNA577476) | soil metagenome | isolation source: 120 cm saprolite under Douglas fir tree site 2 hole 2 replicate 2 | place: USA:California | collected 2015-04-18
CGATCACGTTACAATCTCTGAGATGAATGGCATTGCCCTAAGACTCGATCACTAACCCCGGTTCGGCTTTGCCGCCGGATGTGCAGCGGTGACTCTGCCCCGCCGCTACCTGCTCGTTTCGAATCGGGCTGTGCCCTTGGTCCGGGGCTTGGCCCTGTTTCACTGAACAAAGTCCTGAAGAAGCCCAGAACCCAGGGGTATAGCCCCAGGCCTTTTGGGTTAGTCTTGCGGCGGGGCAGAGCCACCGCCTCACATCCGGCGGCAAAGCCGTAAACGCAGTAAAACTTTTTGGGCAAAGCTGAGATGAATGATTCTGAAGAAAATCCACCTACCTCAAATTCGCAACCTAGTCAGCTTTCACGGAAGCGCCGGTTTGTTTACGCCTTTGTTATTTATCTTTTCTTCATTCTGATTCTTGCTGCAGTCGAGTTGGGCACTCGGCTGACTATGGCGCACATTTCCAGTCTCGACCTATTCGTTGTCACACCACAGCAAAAGGCACAGGTAGCCGACGCGAAACAATCTACGATTTTCGAAGGCGATCCCTTGTTGCTGTGGCGGCTGAAGCCAGATCTCGATCACGTCGTTTGGGATTTCACAGTTCTATCTACGAACGCGCAGCACCTTCGTTCAGATCGGCCATTGCTAACCAAACGAGCCGGCGCCATACGCATCGTTTGTCTCGGCGATTCCGTCACCTTCGGCTATCGCGTTCCTACCGTTTGGCCAGAAAGGCCGAATGACTACGACCGCCAGGCGCTGCCTTATCCCATGTTGCTGGAAAAGGAATTGCGGACGGCGAATCCAAACAGGCAAATCGAAGTGGTAACGATGGCGGTGCCCGGTTACACCAGCCATCAGGGACTCGCGTGGTTGCGGCGCGATATCGATCGGCTCAAACCCGATCTGCTGACAATTAGTTTTGGCTGGAACGATGCGAGTTTCAGTGACGTTCCGGATAGCGAAGCTATCAAGACGAATTGGCAGGCCGTGACCGTGCGTTGGCTAGTTGATCACAGCCAGGCGTTTGCGCATGCGACGCATTGGCTGCGCGCGAGGCAACCGCCCAGCACGACAGTTGTCCGTCCGGCCCCGCGCGTTGCACAGCAGGATTATCTAAACAACGTGGTGGCAATGGCCCAGCTTGGCCGCGAAAAACATGCAGCGATTATCGTCCTCGCAGCTCCCTATCGGGATCGGGTCACTAATCCCGTAGAAGCCGCCACTATGCAACATTATCGCGATGGGCTGCGATCGGTTAGCAATCAAAATGGGGCCATCGGCTGATGACTTCGGAGTTGCTGAAGCTCCTGGCGAAAACTCGCGCGCTTGGCGATTTGAATATCCCGGCGTTAACGCCGTAGTTCATGATGCTTTATATTGTGGGCGGAGGAAATAATGACTCTAAGAGAACAAATCATTTCCGACATGACGGCGTCGATGAAAGCGCAAGATGCGCCACGCACTTCAACGCTCAGAATGGTGAAAGCTGCAATGCAGAATCGCCAGATTGAAAAAGGCGATGAGTTGAACGACGAAGACATGACGAAACTTCTCAACTCATTAGTCAAACAACGGCGTGATTCCGTAGAGCAGTATGAAAAGGGTGGCCGCCAGGATCTTGCCGACAAGGAAAAGGCGGAAATTGAAGTGATCGAAGCCTACTTGCCGCAAGCTGCTTCGCGTGACGAGATTGAAGCGGCCGTGACTGCGGCAGTTGCTGACACGGGTGCCAGCTCAATGAAAGACATGGGCAAGGTGATGAAGTCTGTGCAAGCCGCGCTGGCCGGAAAAAATGCTGACGGGCGCACAGTCAGTGAGGTCGTCAAATCGAAGCTCGGCGGCTAACGGCTTCGAGGCTTCCGCTAGCCACTTTTCTTCTCAATACAACAACCATGGCGTAAGGACTAAGGCATGCCGGCGCATTGCAGCGATGACATGCCTTTATCCAGCTACCCGCTGAAAAAGCTTGGGCGAGTTCACTAAGTGTACAGATTTATTTGTAGGTGATGTCGATTTCCGGCTTGTTACCGAAAGTTGGCAACACTGAACTATCAAACACCGGCACGCCGCTGGAATCCTTAACGACGACCTTGGTTACGTGTTTGAGCTGCTGCTTGGCTTTGTATTTACCGGTGTTGTCGTTGGCGCCCAGGCAGTCTGTACCCAGATTCACACCGCATTGGATCTCTAAAGATCCGCCCTTGATGATGATAACGTCGCCCGGGGCTTGAGGCGCCGGCCGAGTGACAAGAGCATAGGCAGCGAGGGCCAAAACACCGATCGTTGCAAGGGCAATAATGAGTAAACGTAGTTGACGCATAATTCTCTCCTTTTGTGGGATGGAAGAACTGTTTGTGCCGGGGGCAACCCGCGCACTTCAAGAAGTTTTCAAAAGCGAAAAGATCAGTCTGAACTGGGCAGCAGACGTGTTTGGTGCTTACGTGGAACCAGTAAGTTGATCCAGTTGTTTTCTGAGACGCTGAACGTCCGGGCGATTGAGATAGCTCTTGTAGCTCTCGACGTTCCAGCGCTGCTCAAGTTTGGAAAGCGACTCTCTGGCCTTGAGAGCATACTCGCGCGCCCTGGTTTTGTCACCGAGGTTTTGCGAGGCTTGCCCCGCGATGGTCAGCGACCTCCAGGCTGATTCTTCCCGTCCCAGCTTGAGAAATACGTCTGCGGCCTCCTGCGCGTGGCTGACCGCAGTCTGAGAGTCGCCGGAAACCAGCATGGTTTCCGCAAGTGTGAGATGGGCCTCAGCGAGTTGGGCCGGCTCAGCCAATTGCCTGGCCGCCTCAAAGGCCTGGCTGGCAACTGCTTTGCCCGCTGCCGGCGCGCCGCCGTAGCTTTGCGCCAGGCCCAACAGCAGCTTTGCATTCGTGGCCAGATTAGGAAATTCGTCGCCGGCCTTTTCCAAAGCCTTCGCTGCGGCTGCCTTTGCTTCAGGAAAATGATCCTGGCTCAATGCGATCTCGGCTTTGATCAACTCGACCTCTGCGGACAGGCGCTTCAATTCACCGCCTGGCTTATTGGCTATCGCTTCAGCCTGGGCGAGAAGACTTTGCGCTTCGTCATAACGGCCAAGACGCCACAAAACATCACAGCGATCCGTTAGGTTATAGGCAAGGCTGCGCTGCACGCCCAGCGCGCTGTAAAGGTCCCCAGCCTGAGTCAAGTGTTCGAGAGCTTCCGTAAATTTCTGTTCGTCGGCAAGACCTGACCCACGTTCAGCGTGCGCCAGCGCCAGCAACGACTGATCGTTGGCAGTCTGCGCAAGTTGCAGCAATTGTTCGTGCCCTTTTTGAGCCGCCGGGTAATCACCCTTTTGCAGGTTTGCTCGCGCGACCAGGACCAAACAGGAAAAGGTTTCGGAACTGTAGCCACCCTGCTGGTAGAAAGCGAGCGCCGGCCCGATAAATTGAATCACCTCATCAGGTTTATTCTGTTGTTGACGCAAACTCGCCAGCGAGACGCGCGCTTTCGCTTCGGTGCGGCGGGCTTTGGCCCGTTGCGCAGAATCGAGTGCTTGCGAAAGATATTTTTCCGCTTCCTCCGGTTGGCCGCGTATTAGAAACGAGTTCCCCAGATCAACCAACGCCAGTGAGCTCAAATTCTCCATGCCGCTCTTCTGCGCCAGATCGACGGCCTCGCGAGCGTAACCAGTGGAACGCTCCGTTTCGCCCGCATCAAATGAAACGCTGCATAGTTGCAGTAGTGCCTTGATGATTTGCGATTTATTGTCGTTTGCTTTGGCCAGCGCCAGTGCTTGTTCTAATTGCGTCTTAGCTTCCGCAAGCTTGTTGCGTTTGTTGAATAACGCGCCGCGCCGAAAAACGACCTCAGTGCGGCCTTCGATGTTGCCCAGTGCCTGATAGATCGATTCAGCGGTTTCAAAGGAAGAAAGGGCCTTTGCAAGATCGCCTTGTTGTCCGAACACTATGCCCAGGCGCAGGTACGCCGTGGCATATTGCGGGTTGCGCGTGCTCGCTTCCGTGTAGCTTTGAATCGCCCCCTTGACGTCATTGTTGTTTTCATAGGCGCGCCCCAGATCGAGCATTACGAACGGCTTTTCGGTGTCACCGCTCTGCTTTGCAATACGGCTGTAAAGATCGATCGACTTGGCAAAATCGCGCCGGGCAGTGGCTGTAATCGCGTCGAGATAAAGCGCATCAAGACTTGCTAGCCTCGCATGATCGGCGCTACTCACGCGCAACAGTTCGTCCTTGGCGCGGTCCACGTAATCCAGTTCCACTAACGCTTCGGCCAAACGCGCATGAGCCAGCATAAACGCGTCATCGGCGCCGATGGCGCGCTCCAGCGCCTGCGTCGCTTGATAGTAAGCTCCATCGCGCAGTGCGGTCGTCCCGATGTCATACCAACGCTGCGCCGCAGCCGGCGGTGTGTAAGGCGACGGGCGCAGGTAGCGAAGAGCGACTACTCCGGCAATCAGTAAAACAATTACGCCAACGAGAATATAAGAAATCGGTATGCTCGGCCGTTGCAGAATTTGCGACAGGTTGCTCAGCGTCCTGCTGTGCGCACTGATTGATGCAGACGGGCTGCGTTTGATGAGTGTTTGCCCAGAGTCTTCCTCCAACTGTTCTTTGACAGCATTGAGATCGGCAATCAGTTCTTTAGCAGATTGGTAACGCTTGTTCGGCTTCTTGGCCAGCGCTTTTAGAGTGATGAAGTCGAGCTCTTTAGGCACATGGCGATTGATCTTTGAAGGCTCGGGCGGTTGAACGTGAAGCACGTTCGCCGCAATTTCGATGAAGCTGTTACCGGCGAATGGCGTGCGACCGGTGATTGCTTCGTAGAGTAGGGTGCCAAGCGCAAACAGGTCGCTGCGGCCGTCAACTGCGCCGCCAATTGCTTGTTCCGGCGAGAGGTAAGCAGGAGTTCCCAGCACCACACCACTGCGCGTTTCTGTTGAGAGAAGGGTTTGCGCTTCCGGCTCGGAACTGAGCACGTGATCTTTGTTAAGTTGTTTCGCCAGTCCGAAATCCAGCACTTTAACCTGCCCGCCATCGTCAATCATTATGTTTGACGGCTTGATGTCGCGATGGACCACGCCGCGCGCGTGCGCTTCAACGAGCGCCAGCGCCACGTCCCTGACGATGGCAACGGCGCGCGGCAGATCGAGTTCGCCTTTCTGCATTAATTCGCTTAACGAGCGGCCGCGCGCCAGTTCCATCACCAGAAATGGGCGGCCCTCAGTCGTTTCGCCGTAGTCAAAAAGCGTTGCAATGCCGGGATGGCTAAGTTCGGAAACGGCGCGGGCTTCGCGCAGGAAGCGCGCGCGATAATCGTGAGAGTCGGAATTGACTGAAGGAAACTTGATGGCGACGCGGCGGCCGAGATGCGTGTCTTCCGCCAGGTAGACGGTCCCCATGCCTCCCTCACCGAGGGGTTCAAGAATGCGGTAATGTGAAACCGTTTGCCCGATCATTGGTGTGTTTAGCGCACAACCAACAGTTGCTTTGTCGCCTTTATATCGATGGCGGGATTGCCACAAGGAAGCCTAAACGAAGAATCGATTGCAGTACGGGCGAATACTACGACACAGCAAGGTGCTTTTCAATGCTTTCAATGCTTTTGAATAGTGGAAAGCACTCAATTGACGGCGGTTTTCGCTGCGACCTGCGAAAGATCGTCAACTTGCTTCCCCACCTGCCTTTCCGTATAATTCACGGCTTGCTCGGAGCGCGGCGGTCTCGTCCGGTGGGTTCGCGCCCACTTTTTATTTTGGGCGACAGGTTTTTTGGAGGTTGACAATGGGAGCAAGTTCGGTTGAACAGCGTGTTCAGGCAATCGCCGGGCAAGTGGCAATCGATCATGGGGTCGAGCTGGTGCACGTCGAAGTCGCCGGCCCTGATAACAAACCCATTGTGCGGATCTTTATTGACAAGCCAAACGGCGTAACTCACGAAGATTGTTCGGAAGTGAGTTTTCACGTCGGCACTGTTCTCGACGTAGAAGATTTTATTCATGCTTCCTACACCTTGGAAGTTTCGTCGCCGGGCCTGGAACGAGGCCTCTATAAACGCGAGGATTACGAGCGTTTTGCGGGCCAGATCGTCAAGATCAAAACGCGTAATCCAATTGGCGGACAAAGGAACTTTCGCGGCAGGCTGCTGGGTATCGAAGGCGACGAGATCTCAATCGAGGATCGCACCAGCGGTCGGGTAACGGTGCCATTCGAGTCAATTTCCAAAGCCAACCTGGAAATGGATTTTGAACAGGAACTTCGCCGCGCTAAGGCGAATTGACCCAATAAAAACGAAGCACGCGTTTAGAGGCGTGCGACTTACAACTGAATAACAATTGAATAGGCTCAAACGGCGCAACGACTTTAGCGTCCGAGCCAGCGGAGACAGTACAGCTCAATGAGTTCATCCATCGCACAAAACATCGAGGCGCTTTGCCAGGAACAGGGCATCGAGCGCGATTTGGTCATCGACGCAATGAAGGAAGCTGTGCGCGCGGCAGCTAAGAAACAGTTTCGCTCCGGCGAAGACATCCAGGTCGATTGGAACCCGGAGACCGGCATCGAGCTTTCGGCCTCGAAAGTAGTAGTCGATGAAGTAGCGAACGCTGCCACCGAGCTTTCGATCAACGAAGCACGCGAGCTGGCCGGCGCTGAAGTCGAATTAGGCGATGCTTTGCTTTTGCCGCTGCCGATGGAAGAGCTGGGACGGATTGCCGCGCAGACGGCCAAACAAATCTTGTTTCAAAAAGTCAGGGACGCGGTTCGCAGCAATGTTTACGAGCAGTATGTCGACAAAATCGGCGACCTTGTTAACGGCTACGTCAAGCGATTTGAGCGCGGCAATATCATTGTTGACCTGGGAAACCTCGAAGCGATCCTGCCTCGTTCGCAACAGTCGCGCGGCGAGCAGTGGAACCAGGGCGAGCGCATTCGCGTTGTCATTAATAACGTCTCCAAAGAATCAAAGGGTCCGCAGGTAGAAGTTTCGCGCACCTCGCCGGAGTTGCTGCTGCGATTGTTTGAAATGGAAGTGCCGGAAATTTATGACGGCACTGTTGTGATCAAGTCTGCCGTACGCGAGCCTGGCGAGCGCGCCAAGATTGCGGTTACTTCCAACGAACGCGACGTTGATCCCGTCGGCGCGTGCGTGGGCATGAAAGGTTCGCGCGTACAGGCGATCATTCGCGAGCTGCGCGGAGAAAAAATTGACATCATCGAGTGGTCTGACGAGCCTTCGGTATTTGCGGCAAACGCTTTATCACCCGCCAAGGTCAATCAGGTCCGCATTACCGACATCGAACAAAGGCAAATGGAAGTGATCGTCAACGAAGATCAGCTTTCACTGGCGATCGGCAAACGTGGCCAGAACGTTCGACTGGCGACGAAGCTTGTCGGCTGGAACATCGATATACGCAGTGAAGAAGAGATTAAGCGCGAAGTCACTGAACAGATGGGCGCACTGATTGCTTCCGGCGAGTCGGTTCCACTTTCAGCGATCGAGGGCGTTACTGCACAGCAAACCGATGCGCTGGCTGAACATGGCATCAATGATATTGATGCGCTGGCCAAAACCTCTGTTGATGATCTCGTCGAGTTTCTTGACGTGAGTTTGGATGAAGCGGAAAACATCCTGAGCGCGGCGCAGGCCGTAATCGCAATCCGCGACAAATCCCTTCAGGAAGGCGAAGCGCCAGCCGGTGAAGAAGGCGGCGAAACCGTCGAGCAACATGCGGCGTCCGCTGAATTCGACGAAAGTATTGAAGCCGGCGACGTCGAGCCCTCTCAGGAGATGACTGCTGCCGGCTACGACGAGGCAGTGGAAAATGGAGTTCCCTTCAGGGCCGAGGCCGACATCCTCGCGCAGGAGTCGGCGGATCCTGTCGCCTTAACTGAAGCCGAGGCAGTCTCGGAGGACGAGCTGGTGTTGCAGGAGCCGGGCCGCGATTTGCGTCCCGACACGATAACGCCGTCGCCGGAGGTTACGTCGAGCGGCGCGGCCGCATTGGAAAGTGTCAGCGAATTTGTGAGCGAAGAGCTTATTGATGAGCAACTCGCCGCGGAATTCCCTGCTGACGAAACTGAAAACTCAGCTCCCGCTGTTTCCGAAGATGCCGCATCAAGCGAGAGCACTGACGAAGAGAAGCAGGATGCTTCCTCAGATGCGGCAAATTAGTAGCGGCACAGTCGCTGGTTTTGCCAGCGTGTTGCCTTGTTCGCTCCACGGCCACCATTGCGCAGTGCACTGACATTGCTTCAAAAGGTGGTTTGAGAGCGAGAGCCCTTTAACCACTGTTCGAAGCCAGACGCCGGAAAGATTTAGCGGCGTTTGAAAAGGAGTGCATGAGCGTTTCCTCTAAGATTCGTCTTTACGATCTCGCCAAAGAATTAAAGCTGGACACCAAGCGCCTTATTGAAGAGGTGCGACGCGAAGGTGTAGACGTCAGCGTTCCCTCCAACTCTGTTTCGAAAGAGTTGGCAGAGAAGATCCGAAACAAGTATTTCCCCAAGAAGGAAGCTGTCGTTAAGCGTGGTGTCCGAGTCGTAAAGAAAGCCGAGCGCGCGGTTGAGGAGATGCCGCTGGAAGTTTCCGAAGAACCGCTTGCCGCGGAAGCGGAAGCTGTCGCCGCTGGTCCTGAACCAGAAGTCGAACCAGTCACGACAAGTCCGGCTGCCGCTAAGCAGGCAACGCCAGCCAGGCTGGTTAAGAAACTGACTCCGGCTGCGCGAGCGCCCTTACCCGCTGAAACCGAGACAAGCGTTTCGGCCGAAACCGAGACAGCGAGCGAAATGCCGGGTGCGAATGGCACGCCCGCGGAGGCGGCAACTTCCGAACTTGCTTCGGCAACACCGGCCGCAGCTAATCTCGCACCTTCACACCAGGTAAGAGTTCTTCGTCCTACAGTTGCTGCATTGAACGCCGGCATCCGACCAGGCGAGCGTGCCCCTTCACCAATGGTGACGCCGCCGGTCACGCTGCGCGAGCGAGTCGAACGTAGCACACGCGTCAGAGAACGCACGCCGCTGTCGCGAACCGAACGCATGGGCACGCCGGGCGAAACACTGACGCCGCAAACTACATATATTCCACCGCCCGATGCCGGTCGTAGGCGCTCTCGTCGCGCACCTGCTCGCGGGGGGCGCAAAGCGGAAGGAAAAGGCGGACGCTTTGATAAGGGCGACTTTATTCCACCGCCGAAAGCACTCTCACTTGAGGACCGCATTGCTGGCCGGCTCGAGGACGCTATTCCCGGCGAGATCAAACCGGTGCGCTTGGTTGAAGGCACAACCGTAAAAGAGTTTGCGGAGAAACTCGGAATCAAACCAAAAGATGTTGTGACCCTGCTGCTGCAACGCGGCGTCTTTGCAACCATCAATCAACCACTCAACGACGATGTTGCAGTCGAACTCGGCAAGCGCTTTGGTTATGAAGTTACGTTTGTGCCGTTTGAAGAGATGGTTGCTGAAGAAGAGTTTGAAGAACTGATCGCCACGGACGCAGACGACGTCGAGTTGCCGCGCGCGCCCGTGGTCACGGTGATGGGCCACGTGGATCATGGGAAAACGTCTCTGCTCGATGCGATTCGCACTACTGAAGTGGCGGCTGGCGAGGCCGGCGGTATCACTCAGCATATTGGCGCCTATAGCGTTCAGGTCCCAAGTCCGGACAATCCCGGGGAGTTTCGCCGCGTGGTCTTTCTCGATACGCCTGGCCATGAAGCGTTCACTCTGATGCGCGCGCGCGGCGCGAAAGCAACCGACGTGGTTGTGCTGGTGGTTGCTGCGGACGATGGTGTCATGCCGCAAACGATCGAAGCCATCGAACACTCGCGCGCGGCCAATGTGCCAATCGTGGTGGCGATTAATAAGATCGATAAGCCCGATGCAAACCCCGATCGCGTGCGACAAGAACTGGCCCAGCACGGCTTGTCGCCAGTTGAATGGGGCGGTGAAACTGAAATTGTCCAGGTCTCGGCCAAGAAACGCGAGAATCTCGACACGTTGCTGGAAACAATCCTGCTGACTTCAGACATTCTCAACCTCCGTGCCAGTCCGACGCGTCTCGCGTCGGGTGTGGTGTTGGAAGCGAAATTGGATCGCGGCCGTGGCGCCGTCGCAACGGTCCTGGTGCAACAGGGCACGCTGCATATTCACGAGCCATTCATCGTGGGCCAGATTTTTGGCCGTGTGCGCGCGATGTTCAACGACAAAGGCGAAGCAATCACCGAAGCAGCGCCGGCCACACCGGTTGAAGTGCTCGGAC
>WNFD01011902.1_pt1 | contig 10250 bp, 10 predicted proteins | sample 5400491 | NCBI WGS metagenome assembly WNFD01 (sample SAMN13153343, study PRJNA577476) | soil metagenome | isolation source: 120 cm saprolite under Douglas fir tree site 2 hole 2 replicate 2 | place: USA:California | collected 2015-04-18
GAACGCCATTGTACATATCTAGCTTGCGCTGGTATGCGAGGATCTTGCCTCTATCCAGGCGAAAACGCTCACCGTTGGCAAACAGTTTGAGTGGCAGCCAGTCAGGCGCGTTCGCCAGTTCCTCTTTCCCTATGGGAATGCTGTCGAAAACACCGAAGAGCAGCGTAGCAGGTTCAGCTCCAATATAGCCTTCCTCGAAAGTACCACGTGTGCCGAAATAACCGTTGCCTATGGTATACACCGTTTCCTGGGTGTGCTGTTTCTTGGGGTCAAATACATCTTCTTCTATGTGCCAGAGGTTCACAAGTAGCTTATCCTTCCTAACCCCATCCGTAGGGACCGGTAATGAGCTTTCACAATATTATGCGGATACAGGCGTAGCCGCGCGATTTATCGCGCCCCCGGAGGACGGAGATCCTCAATTTAATAAATCTTGCAAATGTTTGTTCGCGAGCGAAGGTAAAACTTTATCTGCTCGGTGAAAACGCTCTGCTGGCCCGATGCCCAGTGCCTGCATCCCCCCGGCCTTTGCGCTCTCGATACCCGCGTCAGCATCTTCGACGACCAGGCTCTCGGAAGTAGGTATACGTACCATGCCTGCCGCGTAAACAAAGATATCGGGCGCGGGCTTGCTATTAGCAACGCTGTTGCCATCGGCAACAGCGTCGAGAAGATCCATAATTTGCAGGAGATCGAGTACAGTGTGAGCGTTTTTACTGCCGGAAGCGACCGCGATCTTGATTCCTGCCTGCCTGATTTCCTCTAACAGTTGCCTGCCCCCTTCCACCAGGTCTTTCGGCGTCATGGTTTTAATCATCTCCTGGTAGTAGCGGTTCTTGCGCTCCATCATCTCCTGAAACTGTGCATCCGGGACCTTGCGGCCTTTGAGCAGGTAGGTCAACGATTCCTTGCGGCTGACGCCGCGCAGGTGCTCATCGTTGTCCTGCCGCGTGAAGGGAATGCCCTCTTCATCCGCCAGCCGCTTCCAGGATAGGTAGTGATATTCCGAGGTATCGGTCAGAACGCCGTCGAGATCGAATATAATAGCCTTTGGTCTTTGCATGTGTCAGTCCTCCATAGGTGCTAATTTTCAATCATTGCTAAGTAAACGTCCCACTATTAAAGATAGTAGCGCAAAAATCGCCGGAGAGGTAGGAATTTCCAGGATTCCTGCTATTCTATAATACCAATCAACAAAAGTCTGCTAACAATGCCTTATTGGAAAAACAGCACGTCTCCTGGCAGTCAGGACTTCTAATTGGAGGATACTATAAATGCAGCCATATGTCACTAATCTAGCTCAGCCATGCCCCGTATGTAATGCCGATCCGCGATATCGCAGACAGGAAAGGCAATAAGGCGTTCTATGCCACCGTTTCGCGCTTCACCGCTGGTCCCGCCAGGAACGAGGCAGTAATGGCGATAAAGCCGAAGATCATCACCGAGCCGAAGGCCAGGGTGAAATTACTGGTGCGCTGGTAAAAAAAGCCGATCAACGGCGGCCCCACGATTACCGCCGGGATAGAAATGATGCTGACCAGGGCCTGTGAGACTCCTTTGCCGACTCCGCGCAGGCGTGCCGCCTCGTTGATGGCGAGCAGCCCGACCCCGGCGCAGTTCATGATAGTGCCCATGCGCAGCAGCGGGATAGGACCAATCACGCGCCTTGCTATCAGTATGCCCCCGAGGGGACGAAAGAACACGCCGCTCAGTAATGCTATGGAACCGAACGTGGCAGCCAGTGCCAGTGGCAGGTTATATTGGAAGGCCAGGTAGACGGAGATCCACGCCGCCATGGCATTGCCAAGCCCGAAGGTGCCCAGATGTGACAGTCCCAGCGTCCACACCGCCGGTGAGCGTATACCGCTTCTGATGTCGATCTTAGTGGGAGTATGCGCCTCTTCGCCGTCGTTGACAAAGAGCCATACAACAACGCCCGCCAGGCCCAGCAGGCCCCAGCACAGAAAAGCGCCGCGCCAGCCGAAGTGCGCGAGCAGCAGAGGCGTCACCAGCAGCCCGAGCCCGGTCCCCACCTGTATAAAGCCCCCGTAGAGCCCCTGCCCCAGGGACGAATGTTTGCCCAGGTTGGCCGCAATGTGAGCCCCTGCCACAAAGCTACCTCCCAGGCCGAGGCCTATCACTGCGCGGCAGGCAAGCAGCCAGCTAAAATTGGGAAAGAGCGGCAGTACTATCCCACCCAGGGCGCTGGTGATTGTAGAGCCGAGCAACACAGGGCGCGAGCCATAGCGGTCTATCAACGCTCCCGCGGGGATATAAGCAACCGCCAGCCCAAGAAATAGCAAGGTTGAGAGCAGTCCAACCTGGCTGCTATCGACATGCAAGTCGCCGCGCAGGGTTGGAATTAGGGGACCATAGTTCGTGTAGTGAACGGTAATCGTCACCGAAGTCAGGCAAATAGCGAAGATGCGCAGTGGCACGCTGCTGGGGCGCCTGCGTAAGACCCCTTCCCCTGCCATTTGTGCCGCGAAAGAAGAGCCGTGAGGCCGGGACATGACGTGTTACTCCTCGATAAGTTTCAGATATTGTTTTGATGATTGTACCACGCATTAATGAATCCCCGGCTTTTAGCGGGAGCGAAGACCCGGCTACGTTTCATTTTTTGCAAGGGCGACGAACCTGGCTCATGGTACCTCTCCCATCCTAGCGCGATGAAGAATTTTAACGACCAAAACCGGACTTGTCATGCTGAGCGAAGCGAAGCATCTCTCGGCCCATCGAGTGAGACCCTTCGCGGAGTTTACCCTTGAGCGAAGCGAAGGGCTCAGGGTGACAATACATTCCCGATCTTGCTTGTTAAAGTTCATAATCACGCGGCTACGCCTTCTTACGTTCCACTATCTTAAGCCCTTACGGCCGCCGTGGTTTCTGCCAGGGACTACCCACTACATTTACCCATTGGTTATAATGTGCATGAAGAGAACAGACCATATCACTTCAGGAGCTATCTAGATGCAACAACAACAGCAACAAAGTGCCGAATATGATCTGCTGGCGGTCTTTGGCGATGAGGGCAAGGCTGACGCGGCAGAAGCGAAACTCCACAAAGAAGGCTTTGGCGAAGACGAGGTCTACCGTCTCACGTCGCGCTCGGTGGTTGGGGGAGAGTTCCGCGAGCACGGACCCAATCGCGAGCGCCGCGCTGTCTTCCTACAAACGAGCCGCGGCGGGCCCAACCCGGCGGTAGTTGTCTTGCTAGCCGTTCTATGCGGCGTGATCCTGGGAGGAATATTATTTGCGGCCCATTTCGCCTTTGCAGCCCTGCCGGAAATTCCGGCTACCCTGGGGGGAGGCGCGGCAGGTATCGTATTAGGAGTAATCCTGGGATTGCTCATGCGTGGACGCCTGCGCGGGGCCATCGGCCAGGACCTGGCGAAGGCCAGCGCGGCCAATAAACGAGCTGGTCCGGAAGAGCGCAACGTGATTGCGCTGCGCCTTCCCGACGCTGAGAACATCGCGCGCAAATCGCGCGCCCGCGCTATTCTGCTCAACAACGGGGGAAAGCTCGATAGAAGCGTTGGGAGATAACGCTTCAAAGCTGCTTGAAGGCGGGCAGGGATTTCTGCTGCTTGAACGCCCGGTCGGATGACCAGGGGGCAGACGGGGCCAGGGTGAGCCTGGCGAGGGCGAGTAACACGGTATCGTAGTTCACGCGCCAGCCCACGAAGTCCCGCCAGGCCTGGTCTTTGTCCGGCTTTAGAGGTACGCCTGCGCTGGCGAGATCTGCATAAGCCTGGTCGAATTCCTCGCGTGTGACGCTGATGGGGTCTGTAGGTGCTGGATAAGCGTTATAGGGAATGCGGAAAAAAGCTGCGATGTACCTCAGCGACAGGTACCCGGCGCGGATAGCCAGGTCGGCTTGCGCGTCGTGAGGGATATCAACAGCAGCAAGAATAAGTGAAGCTGAATCAAGCACGGCCCCGGCCGCCGTTACCCAGGAACGATGGGGCTGCGGTGAGCGATAGAAAGCGAGAGCGGCCAGCGATGTGTGGCTCTCTTCAAGATCGACGAACCAGGCCTCCCACTGCTCCCACAGGTCGTGGAGATGGTCGAAACGCCCGAGGCGATGGAAGCGTTTGATCAGCTCGACGGCAGAAGGCGGCGAGCCAGCGCGCACCTCAAGCATGGTCACAGCCGCCTCGCGGCGCGAAAAAGCCGCGTACATTGTCGGCAGGTAGGAGATGAGCAGGGCAATGAGAATCAGGCCTATGATCGCCTCAGAGAAGGTAAGGATAGTTGTTGGCAGGTTGTCGCTCAAGGCGAACCCGAGTGTGAACAACGAAGACCCGCTAATTTTGAACGAATCATACCATGATTGAACACCCAGCGCCCAGAACATGCCCATGTAGCCGAGCTGGATGAGGATGAGCCACGTCACCAGGAGCGCAACCAGGCTGACCGGAGTATATAACTCCATAATGCGATCTACCACTTCGTATGAACGCGCCCTCTTGCTACGCAGATCGAAGATGCGGCGCATAGTCAGGAAAACCGCTCTGCTGATAGGATCGGGCGCGCTGCGCGGCAAGACAAAGGTGCGCAGGGCCGAGATGATGGTATAAAAGACGATCAGGACCCCGAGAAAAAAGACAAAAATACGAATGAGTATGAACAGTAGTACCAGTATAATCACCTCTTGCTTATGCCTTGAATTCCACCAGCCGCACCCGCTGCGGATCTACTTCTGCCAACGCGGCCAGTTCTTCAGCGGTAGGAGCAGGCGTCATAGGCACTCCCCCGGTCTCCACGGGGAAGCCCGTCTGCTTTTTTACCTCTTCGGCTGAACTATAGGGGTGGATACTTTCGAGGTGCAGGCGGCCATCGGCGCGTTTCACAAAGATGCACAGCGGAGTCACAACACGATCAACCTTCCCGCTCGCGGTCACGAACGAGAGCTTCTCGACGAACGTGCGCGGGTCGTGCTTGGTGCGCCATAGAATAGTGCGTTTAGCCGTGGGAAGAATAGCGGCGCTGCCTGCTCCGCCCGGCAGGCGTACCTTAGGATGGTCGTAGGGACCGATCACGCTCATGTTGATGCGGCCCTCGGCGTCGATCTGTACCCCGCCGAGAAAAGCCGTATCCAGGTCGCCGCGCGCCGACATATCAAACAGGTCCGCCAGCTTGAAGATGCTGTGCGAGCCATGCGTCAGCCTGGGATCGACCGTTGTCTGCGGCAGGGACTCCGGCCGGGCATTGATGCCGCCGGTGATATTGATGTAGACCAGGTTCGGGGCGTGCAGGCGCTGTGCTAACAAGATGGCAACCATGGGCAGGGGCGAAGCAACGCCATGGAAGACGCGCTCGCCATCGCGCAGTAAGCGGGCCATGGCAACCGCCATCATCGTATCCTCAGTCAGGACATCGCTTTCGGACGAGGCAGGAGATAGCTGTGTCATCGCGCCGCCACCCTTCCAAAGATATTTTCATCCAGCCAGGCCTGGAAGCGTTCCGCGCTGCTGCACGCATCTATATAGCGCTGCAGGTAATCATAGTCATACTCGTAGAGGTCCCCGCAGCTACAGGGGTGCGCACCGCGCGGCGCGACCACTACGTGACTCACCAGGATGCCGGAAATGGTCGTAAGCTCCGGGACGCGCTGTGTCTCTTCGGGACTGACCAGGCGCTCGCAAGTGAGGATGACGCGCTTAGCGGCGCGAGCCATCAATTCGTCTTCGTACACTGAGCCATAGATACGCCCGTTACCCAGTTCATCAGCCTCATGCACATGCAGGATGGCTACGTCGGGTCGAATGGCCTGCACTGCAGCCAGCTCCTCGCCGCTGTAGGGATCGATCACGGTTTTGAAACCACGCGCCTGCATCAGATCTGAGTTCAGCATACCTGCAATGGGCAGGAACGGCACGCCCTGGGCAGCAGCGCGCATGGCCGTAATGACTGTATAGCAAGCGTGCTCCTTCACCTGTATGCGACCCTCCTCGGCGGCACGCCGGTACTGGGGCGCAAGCCCAAAGACGTTTTCAAAACCAATGAATCCCGCCGAGACGCTGTCCGCCACGCCTGCCCCGACCAGCACGTCGACATCATACGCCCCTGCCGTTTTGACCAGTTCCAGTCCGCGCTTGCCCTGCCGGATTAGCTCGTGCGCAGCCGCGCACGGAGCCCGGTGAATAGTATTTCCGCTTAATGCCACAACCGAACCATCAGCAACCGAGGCCATCGCCTCGGATAAAGTCGCCAGTTTTTGTGCCATGTTTCTGCTCCCGTTAAGTCCCCGGTGAAAACCGCTTTTGCTTTTAGAGTACAACTTGCTACTGCGAACGTCAAATTGCTCTCGCTGCAGGGACTGGTAATCTTTGGCTATCTCGTATACAATGGGTGTAGCAGGGTACGTATCACATTTGTGCCAGATTTCCTTAATGCCAAAGCTGGAGATGATTTGCCATGCTCAATAGCCCATTGATGCTGTCCCAGCCGGAGACGGATCAACTGCTACGCCTGCGTGCCAAACTTTTTCCCCCGTATAAAGTCATCTTGTTCGACGATGATTATAACGATATGCACTACGTCGTGGTCGCACTACTACACGCGGTCAACGATCTCTCGCAGCAGGAGGCCGAACGCATCATGCTGACTGCACACCTCACGGGCAGTGCCATCGTCGTCGTCTGCCCCAAAGAAATCGCCGAGTACTACCAGGAGCGATTGTTGAACTACGGTTTAACCGCAACTATCGAACCTGACTAAAGGTACCAGGGACCCTTGCATGCGCTGAACAGATTTCGTACAATAGCCCCATTGACGTCCTGCAAGCCAGGACGTAGAATCTATGTAGCCTGGTAGGAACAAACTGACGAAGCTCCCGTAACAGGGACACGGCAAGAAATGATGCTGTTTTATCATGTTCCTCCAGGAGGAGAAATACAATGGTTCACATCTGGCGCTCGAAAGCAAGAGAAGAAACCGAAACACTCAAAGCAGCTCCTGGGGTAGGAGCAATAGGCGATATCGCGGTTGTCGTCGATGGTAAAAAACTCGACATAGAATTGGTGCGGCTGGCCTGTCTCATGGCAAAAAAAGCCAGGCGTAAAGTCCACCTTGTTCACATTATTGAAGTTCCACGCACTTTGCCACTCAAAGCTGTTCTCACCAAAGAATCTGAGGTTGCTGATAAGTTACTCAACGAAGCGATGACTGTAGCGGAAGAAGCGGGTTGTGATGCTGTAGCCGAGGTAGTACAGGCACGTGATGCGGGCGCCGCTATCGTTGATGAAGCGAAAGATCACGCCTGTGCCCTCATCCTGCTTGGGCTGGTGCGCGATACGCACAAAATGCACACTGATCTCGGCAAGACCGTACCCTACGTGCTCGAAAATGCACCTTGCCGCGTCTGGGTTGTACAAGACCCAGTATAACTAAACCGCCCATTAGCAGGAGGTGCAGGGAACGCAGAAGCTGTTTGGGGGACAGTGTGCCCGCAAATACCTCTTTTTTCAAAGGCCGCCACAAGCCGCGCGAGAGGGGTACCTGAATAGTCACTTCTTTTTTTCGCATAGTCGTCTGGTATAATAAAGATATGTCAATATAGTGCTTCGCGTTCTATTACATCTCGTTTGTGCTGACGTTGCTTAGAGGGAGGTGACACAATAATGACAGATTCCAGCTCCGCTGGTCCACCAGCACGCACACACAAGGACTACTATACCGCGCTCCACCAGGCGGCATTGACCATCTCCTCCAGCCTCGAACTGGATGAAGTATTGCAGCGTGTCGTGACGAGTATCACCGAAGCAATGCAGGTAAAAGCTTGTGCATTGCGCTTGCTCGATACTCATAGCGGCGAACTGCAGTTGAGCGCCGTCTACGGATTAAGCAAGGGTTATTTGACAAAAGGCCCTGTTGAAGTCAAATCCAGCCTTATCGACAGCGAGGCGCTCTGCGGCACGCCCGTGGTTATTCACGATGTAAGGACTGATCCGCGTTTCCAATACCAGGAAGCGGCGAGGCGCGAAGGGATCGTCTCTGTTTTGTGTGTGCCCCTGGAGGTGCACGGTAAAGCCATCGGCGTCATACGTGTCTACACGAGTGAGCCGAGTGTCTTTAACCAGGATGATATCCAGTTTCTCTCCGTCCTGGCCAGTCTCGCCGCGCTGGCCATCGAGAACGCCAGTCTCTACGATAGCCTCAAACGCTCCTATGACGGCGTCATGGATGTCCTGTGGGGAAGCAGCACAAGGTGAGAAGTCGGCCAGGGACCTCTCATTGTATCGACCTGATCAGGGTATTCGTCAGATAAGGCGATGTAAATGTTGTGTACTCTCCAGCGCGCCTGCCGGGTACAGGGAAAAGGCGCGCGGAGAGCGGTTTACTCAAGCGTAACGCCAGTGTAGCCACATCCAATAATAGATGAGCCATCAGCTCGGGAGCCGTATCACCGGGAAAGGGCAGTGTATCCAGGCCGGTACCACAGACAGCAGAATAGAGCAGGAGTTGATGAGCGCCTACCAACTCTTCTCCCCAGCGCTGCCCCAGTATAGCATCCTCCAGCACAGGCAGCATCAGACCACAGTAGCCACAAGTGGGCAGCCCCGTATTTTTTAGCGCAAACGTCAGGGCAGCTGCTGCCGCCAGCGTTCCAGGCGACCCCACTGGTCCATACCCGCACATCTCCAGGGCCGTGGCAATACTATGATCTCCCAGGGGAGCGGGCGAAAGATCGATGCCGCCAAAGAGCAGGCCATGCTCTTGCGCCAATGCCTGCCCGAGAGCGACTACAGGAGATGCTCGTTCGATGAGCGCCGCGCGTACCCATTCGCTCGCCCCCAGGAGATCCACCGGCATTAGCTCATCCTGTATATGGACTTGCAGCGCCTCCAGTACCACATCTACTCCTTGCAGGCCAAGGGAAAGGCTGGTGGGACCGGCATGGAAAGCCGTCGGGAAAAAAGGACAGCCGGCAGCAGCGCACGCCAGCATAGCAAAACGAAAATTGCCAAAGCCTTCCTCTGTCTCGTGCGCCAATCGTCGCATGACCCGTGCAATGGGTAAGGCCGCCTCGGCTCGCAGCCCGTGTTCAGATGTTGCAAGCTGCACAGTTGCATTAAGTGCGCTGGTAGTCGCCAGCAGGTCAGCAATCAAGTCAACGCGCTCCAGGGGAAAGCCCGGCCGCGCCGCCTGTGCCGTGCCAAGAGAACAGAAGCCCAGCCCCACGTCATCCAGCATGTGTTGAAGCTCCTGAACGTAGTTTACCAGGGCGGATGACGACCAGGCTGCCAGGTCATCGAAGACAGGGCGCGTCGAGAGGCGTAATGTCTGTACCTCGTAACCGGCTCCGGCGTAACGCTCCTGCGCCCGCCGTAGTGTCTCAGCAGCTTGCTTGATACACGTAAAAGTGAGTGGATGCTCATCGCCCAGGCCCAGGGTGATGGTGCGGATAGGAGGTGTGGACATACATAGTACTCCTTAATCTAAATAGATGTCTTTGATGGGGATTATACACTTTCTTGCTCAGAACGTGTCTGATTTCCATCGCGATCGCTTGCTCGCACCTGCGGCGCTCGCCAGAGGGAGTATGTTGTGTGGAAAATGCGCGAAGCGCATTTTCCACACAACATACTCCCTCTTTGCGCGGCGAAGCCGCGCGAGTACCCGGCGCGAGAGGGCGAAGACTCTGAGAATCAGACACGCTCTCAAGAATGATTGACTTTACCATACATAGCCTGCTATGATGACCTACAGAAGAGGCAAAGAGCGCTATTTAGGCAAGCACAGCAAAAGGAAAGGAATCCTGTATGTCCACCTCTCCTGAATTCGCAGAGAGCCAAAACACTTATGTGATCGATGCTGAGAGCGCGGCGGATGGGTGCATGAGGTGGCACATTCCTACCCCGAGTTGGAGGTGACGGGCATTGACATTAGTGCGCGCATGGTCGAGTATGCTCGGGCCCATGCCAAAGTACGCCGCTTAGACAATGCCCATTTCCGCGTGATGAATGTACTCAAACCTCTCGACTTTCCTGACGGGTCTTTTGACCTGGTCAATGCTCGCGCAATTTTTACATTCATGCCTCCTGCCTCCTGGCCTATGCTGGTACAGGAGGCACTGCGCGTCCTACGACCAGGTGGCGTTATCCGACTGACCGAAGTTGAGATGGGCTTCGCCAATACTCCCGCGTTCGAACGCTATTGTTGGACATTCAATCGAGCCTTACAATTGGCTGGACAAAGCTTTTCTCCTAATGGGCTGCACCCGGGCATCACACCAATGTTAGGAC
>WNFD01008264.1_pt1 | contig 10248 bp, 9 predicted proteins | sample 5400491 | NCBI WGS metagenome assembly WNFD01 (sample SAMN13153343, study PRJNA577476) | soil metagenome | isolation source: 120 cm saprolite under Douglas fir tree site 2 hole 2 replicate 2 | place: USA:California | collected 2015-04-18
CCGGATGTAGACAAGGCCGTGGCGGCGGCGCGGGCGGCGTTTGACAAGGGCCCGTGGCGCAAGATGAGCGCTTCGCAGCGCGGCGTCTTGATGAATAGGTTGGCGGACCTCATCGAGAAGCACGCCGATGAACTGGCGCTGCTGGAAGCGCTGGACAACGGCAAGCCGGCGCACGTGGCGAGGGCGGCCGATCTTCCGCTGACGATCGCGTGCTACCGCTACTATGCGGGCTGGGCGGACAAGATTCAGGGGAAGACGATACCCGTTAGCGGCAATTACTTCACCTATACAAAGCACGAGCCCGTGGGCGTCGTGGGACAGATCATTCCGTGGAATTTTCCGCTGCTGATGCAGGCGTGGAAACTTGGGCCGGCACTTGCCTGCGGTTGCACGGTAGTGATGAAGCCGGCGGAGCAAACGCCGCTGACGGCGCTGCGCGTGGGCGAATTGATGCTCGAAGCGGGCTTCCCCGAAGGCGTGGTGAATCTTTTGCCCGGATACGGGCCAACGGCCGGGGCGGCGATTGCGCGGCACATGGACGTGGACAAGGTGGCGTTCACAGGTTCGACGGAAGTCGGCCACTTGATCATGCGCGCCGCCGCAGACACCAACCTGAAGCGCGTGACGCTGGAACTGGGCGGCAAGAGCCCAAACATCGTGTTTGCGGATGCGGACATGGACGAGGCCATCGAGGGCGCGCACTTTGCGCTGTTCTTCAATCAGGGGCAGTGCTGTTGCGCGGGCTCGCGGCTATTCGTCGAAGAAAAGTGCTACGACGAATTCGTCGACAGAAGTGTCGCCCGCGCCAAGAAACGCACGGTCGGCAGCCCCTTTGACGCAAAGACGGAACAGGGGCCGCAGGTGGACCAAGATCAATTCAACAAAGTCATGAGCTACATCGACGCCGGAAAGCAGGAGAAGGCGAAGCTCGTGGCGGGGGGCAACCGCGTGGGCGACAAGGGGTACTTCATCGAGCCCACCGTGTTTGCGGACGTGCAAGACAACATGAAGATTGCGCAGGAAGAGATTTTCGGACCGGTGACGACCATTCTCAAGTTCAAGGACATGGACGAGGTCGTGGATCGCGCCAACAAGACCATGTACGGACTCGCGGCGGCGGTCTGGACGAAAGACATCACCAAAGCGCACGCCATCGCGGACAGCGTGCGCGCGGGAACGGTGTGGGTGAATTGCTACGATGTGTTCGACGCAGGCGCGCCGTTCGGCGGGTTCAAGCAGTCGGGGATCGGGCGCGAACTGGGCGAATATGGGTTGGCGAATTACACGGAAGTGAAAACCGTCACCGTCAAACTATGAACGATCCAAGACGACTCGAAACGCCAACAGGGGCACGATTTATCGTGCCCCTACTTTTTTTTGGGCGGTCTTGGGGAGAAAGGCGGCTTGCGCTGTTCAGCGGGGAAAGTTCAGCCTACAATCGCGGCATGCCGGTCACGCTGCGTGCCCATGAACCGCGGGACTTTGCGGCCCTGCTGCGGCTCGACCAAGCGTGCTTTCCTCCCGGGATTGCGTATTCAAAAACCATGCTGCGGTATTTCCTGAAGCAGCCGTCGGCGGACGGATTGGTGGCGGAGGACGCCGGGCGGATCGTGGGATTTATTTTGACGGAGGAAAATCCGCCGCTGGCGCACGTGATCACGCTGGACGTGGCGGAATCGCACCGGAGGCGGGGAGTGGGCTCGGCGCTGCTGGCGGAGAGCGAGAAGAACCTGGCGCTGCGCGGCGTGCGAACGATTTTGCTGGAAACAGCAACCGACAATGAAACCGGCGTTGCCTTCTGGCAGCGGCATGGCTATCGTATCGAAGCGACGCTGAAGCGGTATTATCTGCGGCGCATCGACGCGTACGAAATGCGGAAAATCCTGCCGGGCGCCGCGCAAGCGAAGCCCGCGAAAAAGGAACCTTAGATCTCATGCCCGTTTATCAGGCGATCATTCTTGCTCTTGTTCAAGCGCTCACGGAATTCCTGCCGGTCAGCAGCACCGCGCACCTGACTTTGTTTCCCTGGCTGCTGCATTGGCAGGACCCCGGACTGGCGTTCGACGTGGCGCTGCATGCGGGGACGCTTGCGGCGGTGCTGCTGTATTTTTTCAAAGATTGGCTGAGGCTCACTTTGTGCGGATTGGGGCTGAACTATCCGGCCACGGCACCCGCGGGGGAAGTCGCGCAGCACAAACGGATGTTCTGGTACATGGTGATTGGAACGATTCCAGCGGCGATCCTTGGAAAATTATTCCATCACTATATTGAAGACGAATTGCGCCGGCCGATGATAATCGGCGTCTCGCTGGTCGTGGTGGCGCTGCTGATGTGGGTGGCGGATTCCCGCGCGAGCTTGTCGCGAAAGCTTGAGCAATCGAATCTGGGCGACGGGGTGAGCATTGGGACGGCTCAGGCCATTGCGCTCTGGCCGGGCGTTTCACGCTCCGGCATCACCATCACGGCCGGGCTTTTTCGCAACTTTACGCGCGAGGCGGCGACACGGTTTTCGTTTCTGCTTTCCGCGCCGGTGATCGCCGGCGCGGTCTTGACCGAGCTTCCGAAGCTGATCAAGCTGCACAAAGCAGGCGGGCTTGACCTGCCGCTCTCGACGCTGCTGCTGAGCATCGCGGTTTCCGGCATCGCGGGGTATTTTGTGATTGCTTTTTTCTTGCGCTATTTGCAGACACGCACATTGAAAGTATTTGTTGTCTACCGGCTGCTGTTTGGTATGATCATTCTCGTTTGGTCGTTCCTCCAAGCGGGAGTGCGATAGCGCCAGCCCCCGCCGCGACACTCAGCCTTCCCCAAAAAGCTGAGGAGAATTTGTGCGCTTTCTGACTCCAACTGGAAATAAGCGGCTCAATGAGCTGATTGGGTTTTTGTGTATCACGCTGGCGATCCTCATCGCGCTGGCGTTGCTATCGTATTCTCCGAAGGATGCGGCGTTTAACGTAAGCGCTCCAGCGCCGGACGGCAGCCCGGCGCGAAATTGGATCGGACCGGCCGGCGCGTATGGTTCGGACATCCTTTTCCAGGTATTCGGGTTTGCGGCGTTTCTGTTGCCGGCGGCGATCCTGGTTTTGGGGTGGCGGTGGTTACGCAGCCGGGCGATCGATTCGCAAGTTGCCACAGTTGCCGGCTTTGGGTTGCTGCTGCTTTCTCTGCCAACGCTGCTTTCTTTGTGGAACATATGGGATGTGCGTGGTGCGGTCCCGCCCGGCGGATTGCTGGGGGCGCTTATTTCCAGCGGGCTGCGCACCGGGTTCAACATATGGGGCGCGAATCTTGTGGCCGTGGCGCTGCTGGTAACTGCGTTGTTTATGACCACGCGTTTTTCTTTTTCCGGTGCGCATGCGTGGGCCAGCGGACCGCATGGACCGATTGGCAAAGTAGAAAAGCTGGGCATTTTGCAGAAAGCCCAAGCGCGCTGGCATGCCTGGCGCGAAGAACGCGAACAGCAGCGCATGCGCCGCCGTGTGGAAGAGTCTCGCCTTTCGGGTAGGAAGCCTGTTCCGCCGCAATCGATTGGGAAGGCGGAAGTCCTGAATGAACCTCCCAAGACAATTCGCCTCGCCGACGAGAGCAATATTTTCAAGGGTAAGAACGAAATCGAGGATGAGGACGGGAAAGAGAAAAAGGACGCGTCCCACAAGACGCCGATCTTCGTCCTCAATCGCGATGCCGAGAAGGCCGCGGCCAGGAAAGCCGGCGATCCCAAAATTGAGAAGGGCAAAGCGAATTACAAACTTCCTTCCCCTTCCCTGCTACGCGAGGGCGAACGCAGCCAGAAGCTCGATGAAGATGAGCTAAAACTGCGGGCTCGCGCGATTGAAGCAAAATGCCTCGAATTTGACGTGCAAGGGCGCGTGACGCAAATCAATCCCGGGCCGGTCGTTACGACCTTCGAGTTCAAGCCGGATGCAGGCATCAAGTACAGCCGGATTATCGGCCTTACCGAAGACCTGTGCTTGGCGCTGCAGGCGGAATCGATCTTGATCGAGCGCATCCCCGGCAAATCAACCATTGGCATCGAAGTCCCGAACGACAAGCGGCAGACGATTGCCCTGCGGGATATCATCGAGGCGCCGGAGTTCATCAATTCCCCGAGTAAGCTGACGCTGGCGATGGGGCGCGATCTGCACGGGCGGATTCGCATTACCGACCTGGCGGCTATGCCGCACTTGCTGATCGCCGGTTCCACCGGCACCGGAAAGAGCGTGTTCATCAACTCGCTGATGATGTCGATTCTCTACAAAGCGAGTCCCGAAGAAGTGAAGATGGTGCTGGTAGACCCGAAGCGGCTGGAACTCAATCTTTACGAGAACATTCCCCACCTGATCGCGCCGGTGGTGACCGATCCGAAGATTGCCTCCAACGTGCTGCGAAATGCGACGCGCGAAATGGAAAACCGCTTGAAGCTGCTGGCGCAGCGCGGCGTTCGAAACATTGACCAGTACAACCGCACCTTCAAGAAGGAGCAGTCGCTCTCGCTCTTCGACAATCTGGAAGAGACCGAGCACAAGCCGCTTCCTTACTTAATCATCGTGATCGACGAGTTGGCCGACCTGATGATGGTGGACACCAACAATGTGGAAGAGTCGATCACCAGGCTTGCGCAGATGGCGCGTGCGGTGGGCATCCACTTGATTCTCGCGACGCAGCGGCCCTCCGTGGACGTGATCACCGGCTTGATCAAAGCGAACTTCCCTGCCCGCATTTCGTTCCGCGTGGCCAGCAAAGTGGACTCGCGCACCATTCTCGATTCGAACGGATCGGAATCGCTGCTTGGAAGAGGCGACATGTTGTATCTGCCGGCGGGTTCGGCGCGGCTGCATCGCATTCACGGCCCGCTGGTGAGTGAAGATGAGATCACATCCGTTTGCGATTTCTGGCGTGAACAGGCCCAGGCGAAGTACCAGGAAGAGCTGCTCGCGGCGCCGAAGGATGAAAACGGCAAGGCCGAGGGTGCGGCCGAAGGCGAAGCCGACGGCGGCGAGGATGTTGACGACGATCTCTACCAGGACGCGATTCGCGTGGTCTGCGATGCGGGCCGGGCCTCAACCTCCACACTGCAGCGCCGCTTGCGAATCGGCTACGGCCGTGCCGCACGCCTCATCGACCTCATGGAGAAGGACGGCATCGTCGGCCCGCCGGACGGCACCAAGCCCCGCGAGGTCCTGAAAAACCGCAACTGGATGAAGGAATTCGACGATTCCGCACATTGATTTGCGGAGTGTTTTTCATCGAATTGACACAACTCCGCATCACCCCTACAATTTCTAAATCACCTGTGCCGGGGTAGCTCATTGGTAGAGCGCCGCCCTGAAAAGGCGGGCGTAGCCAGTTCGATTCTGGCCCCCGGCACCACCGCCTTCACGTGGCTCGCCAGAGTTTGCGATCCCCATTCTTCCATCCTATTTGCCGTCGCTCCTGTTAACCACCGTGCCTGCCGGATCGACCGAACTAATGGCAGCTTCGCCGGTAATCAGGCGGGCTCCGCGGTTGAACGTCAAGTATTCGAATCCCCACTGGATGAAAACGAGGACCCGGCTTTTAAATTCCACGATGTAAATCAAGTGGATGAAGAGCCACATCAGCCAGGCGAGCAGCCCGGAAACGTGGATGCCAAAAATATTTGCCACCGCGGCTGCGCGGCCGATCACGGCCATCTCGCCCTTGTTGAAATAATGAAATGGCGGAACGTCTTTCTTCCCGTCCAAACGTGCATGGATGATTTTGGCGGCGTACGCTCCGCCCTGCATCGCGACTTGCGCGACACCGGGCAGCGGCGTTCCCTCCGCATCGACGGCGTGAGCAAGATCGCCAATGATGAAAATATCCGGGAAATTGGGAACGGTCAGGTCGCGATTCACCTTGATCCGGCCGCTGCGATCCGACTCCGATTTCGTGCGCTCGGCAAGTCTCCTGCCAAAGGTTGTGGCCATGACGCCGCCGGCCCAGAGCACGGTCTTCGCCGCCAGCATCTCATCCGACTCCCCGTGCTTGAACGTGACGCCTCCCGCGTCGATGTTCGTCACCATCACGCCTTTGATCACTTCCACGCCGAGGCGCGTGACTAATTTCTCTGCTTTGGCCGACAGATCCTCGGGAAAAGGGCACAGGACTCTCGGGGCTCCTTCCATCAAAATGATCCGCGCCTTCTGCGGGTCGATCTTTCGAAAATCGTGGCGCAGCGTCTCTCGAGCGATTTCTGCAAGCGCGCCGGAGAGCTCCAGCCCCGTGGCGCCAGCTCCAACAATGACGAACGTAAGCCATGCCCCCGCTTCTTCCGATGTGGCGGCACGCTCAGCACGTTCGAATGCGTACAGAATCTTGTGGCGGATCACCGTGGCTTCTTCGACGGACTTCAGGCTCGGCGCCCATTCCCGCCAGGAATCATTTCCGTAGTAAGAGGTCTGCGTTCCCGTGGCGACAATCAGAGAGTCGTATTCGAAGGTGGCGCCGTCGCGCAAAATAACGCGCTTTGCCCGTGGATCGACGTCCACCGCCTCGCCCAGAAGTACTCGTGCATTCATCTGCCGGCTCAGCACGCTGCGCAATGGGGCTGCAATTTCTCCGGGAGACAGCGAACCGGTAGCCACCTGGTATAGCAGTGGTTGAAAGAGATGAAAATTCCGCCGGTCAATCAGGGTAACTTCGACCGGCGCGCGCTTCAGCTTTTGCGCGGCAGCCAGTCCGCCGAATCCGCCGCCGAGAATGACGACTCGGTGTTTGTCTCCCATTCGTTCTCTCCTGAACGCAACCTCGACCAACCCAATATCATCTCATCTACTGTGATTTTCTCACCTTTGATGCACAGGATTCGCCGGCGGATTCCGAGATTCTTTGTTCTACTGGCGGAGCTCACGGCGGGCCACCTGGCCGCCTCCCCGCTTGGAAATTCTCCCCAGGTCGGACCGGAATCGGAAGACGCTCCGCGTTCTCCGGTCATCCTCATCGGCATTTTGCGTGGGATCGTCAAACACGACGGCACCATCCGGGGCGAGGTGAAGCTCGCCCGGAATATGCCCGGTACGATCACGCGTTCGCAAAGGCCCACAGGGAGATTGCCTGCAAATCGAAAGTCTGGTCTCATGTGGAAGACCTGATCCGCCAACAACTTGGGTCAACCAATGCGCCGTAAAGAGCGTCGCCATGCGTACTCATGATTCCAATAGCCGGCTTGCGTTGCAGAAAAACACGCTGCGGTTTCTCTGCTCGGTCTTGATCAAGAGCAGGACCCGCGTCGAGATTTGCAAACTGCTCGATCCGGGTGTCTTTGACGATCCGCTGCAGCGTGTTGTCTTCGAGGAAATCCGCGAAATGGGTTCCATTGATTCCCGCCGCTTGCGGGCACTCTTGCCGGCGCGCGTGACCAATCGCGGTTTTCCGGATTTCGACCTGAACGAGTTCCTCGCTCCGCACGAGGTCAGCGAAAAAGAGATCGATCAACTATTTGAAAGCGTGCTGCAGCTTCTCGATCTCAGCCATCCGGACGAAGGACTTTCCGTGGAATAGCATCGCCATGACCACCGCCGCCCTGCGTTCCTTGAATCTGATTGAGGCTCTCGCGTTCTCCGCCTACGTTGGATGGTACATCTGGCAGCTTCAGACATCCAATTGGTCCTCGTGGATTGTGTTTCCCCTTTGGCTGGCCGCCAGCTTTGTGCTGCACAGGGACACTCCAAGAACGCTTGGATGGAGGGCGGATAATTTTGGGAATGCCGCCAAACGCTCGGCTGCCGTCTTTGTGCCATTCATCATTGGACTTTGCTTTGCGGGCCTGGTTCTTGGCGGTTTGCACCGGCCGTTCAACCATCTCTTGATTCCGAAACATTTCTTTGGCTACATGGCCTTTTGCCTTCTCCAGCAAGTGGGGTTGAACTCCTACGTAACCAATCGTCTTTTTGCCGCAACACATAGCCCGCTGCGCGCTTCCCTGATTGCAGGTACGATCTTTGCCGCGCTTCATTGGCCGAATCCGGTTCTCGTCCCGCTCACCTGGATTGGCGGAATCGCGATGTCCTGGCTGTTCGCGCGTGAGCGCAATATTCTTCCCCTCGCTCTCGGGCAAGGCATTTTGGGCGCTCTGGTCTGGTGGGCCTTTCCGGTCGCGTGGCACCACGCCATGCGCGTGGGGCCAGGGTTCTATCACTTCCATCCGCGATGAGAGGCGGGACTTACAGATTCAAATGGCCGTAGGCCTTCGCGGGCGCGGCCACGCCTTGTTTTGGCCAGTGCTTCCCTTTTTCATCGTTCGCCCAAACGCCGGGAATCGGGAGTCCGCACTTCGGACAAGCGCCATTCTCGATGCGATTCTCCAGTACGTCGTGCCACGAGCGGCGGACGAGCAGTTCCTCGCACTTCGGACAATGGGTGTTCGCGCCATCGCTGTAGATATTTCCTTCATAGACGTAGCGCAGGCCCACATCGAGTGCGATTTGCCGGGCATGATCAAGTGTCTTCGGGGGCGTGCGCGGCTTGTCCTGCAGCTTGAAGTCCGGGTGAAACGCGGTGAAATGCAGCGGCACGTCCGGCCCCAGATGAGTCAGAATCCATTCGGCAAGCTTCCGCGTTTCTGCGGGATCGTCATTCAAAGTTGGAATCATCAGGTTGGTGATCTCGAACCAGACAGGCGTTTCGTTCTTTAGCCACGCCAGCGTCTCCAACACCGGCTGAAGATGCGTTAGCGTGATCTTCCCGTAGAAATTCTCGGTGAAAGCCTTAAGATCGACGTTTGCCGCGTCGATGTGATCGTAGATATCGTGGAAAGCGTCGTAGGTGATGTAGCCATTTGTGACCATCACTGTTTTCAGGCCATATCTCCTGGCCTCTTTGCAAATGTCGATGATGTATTCGCCCCAGATGGTCGGCTCGTTGTAAGTAAACGCGAGGGATTCGCAACCGTATTTCAGCGCCAGCAGCGGCACGTCTTCCGGCGGAACATGCTGCGAACGCACCTGATCTGACCGTGATTTTGAAATGTCCCAGTTTTGACAGAAGAAGCAGCCCATGTTGCAGCCCGCCGTGCCCATACTGAAGACGCGGGTGCCCGGCAGAAAATGATTCAGCGGCTTTTTTTCGATGGGATCAACCTGCAGGGCGGCAGGCGCGCCGTATCCGAGGCTATAGAGTTTTCCGCCTTGATTGATGCGGATGAAGCAGAATCCCGCTTGACCGGGCCCGATGTGGCAATGCCGCGGACAGAGGTAGCAGTGGACTTTCCCCGAAGGTTCCAGCTCCCACCAGCGGGCTTCATGCAGCCGTTCTGTCTTCTGGAGGATCTTCAGCTCTTCCATAGATCCTCCTCTCAGGCACTATTATACCTCCGGACAGAGGAAACCGTGAGAGTCATCCACGTTTGTTGGGGTGGGGGGCGAGATTCAGGCGTGGCGCCGGCGGTGGAAGCGCTGTCTTTCCGCTGCCCAGTCCACAAACCGTTCCATGTGGTCGCGGTACTTCCAGGCAAGATGAAAGAACTTGCTGGCCGTCAAATTGGCGGCCTCATTCCCAAGGAACGTCTCAAAGCGCCAACGGATGTAGGGACTTTTCCACGGATTGAATCGATAGCCTCGAGCCGCATTCCAGTAATACTGCAATGTCTTGAACATTTCTTGCGTAATGGGCGAATCGCCCAGCCCTCTTCGTCAAGACGCTAGCTTCCGGCCAGCGGCGTTGAGAGATGTTCGTGCACAAGCACCCAATTCGCGCCGCGCTTTTCCCAAATACCGGTGTACCGGAGATCCATTTCGGTAGTCTTACCGTTCTTTGATTTTTCCATGAAATGCATCGGCACAATCGTCCAGGCGATCATGCCGCGACGGGTCACTTTCAGATCTTTACCCGCAGTGAGCTTGATTTCCGACGCGCTCTCCAAAAACTCCTTCTGCACGCCGTCGTGGTACTCCTTCCAGCTGTGATACGCAAACGGAGCTACATCATAAAAAACGAGTCCGTCGTCCTTGGCGTAGAACTTCGCCGGAGCATCCGCCGTACCCGTGCTCCAAGCGGCGCAATAGCTGTCGATGAGCTTGCGAAAGGTGGCATCGTCCGTGGCCTTCTGCTGGGCCCGGGCGCCAACGAAAGTCAGCAATGCACCGACTATCGCCAGCGCTACATACAGCAACCAGCGCCATCCCTCGGCATTTTTGTGGACAGGCCTGCCCATCGATGCGGTCATTCCGTATCTCCTAGCAACCCAGGGACGAGAGTTTGCAGGTGGATGTCCCAATGCGTGCCGCTTAC
>WNFD01014464.1_pt1 | contig 10248 bp, 9 predicted proteins | sample 5400491 | NCBI WGS metagenome assembly WNFD01 (sample SAMN13153343, study PRJNA577476) | soil metagenome | isolation source: 120 cm saprolite under Douglas fir tree site 2 hole 2 replicate 2 | place: USA:California | collected 2015-04-18
AGTCCCCAGAAGAACAGCGTGGGGCAGGTGATCTGGCTGAACAATTCGACAGCGTCTTCCATGTGGTGGCCGTGCGGAGAAATCGCCCGGGCATAATTATCAAATTTCCAGAGCAGGGAGCCGTCGGAGTCCCAGTTGGTGCCGTGCAGGGTCAAGTGCCGCGCGACTTCATCGGAGAGCCGCGGATTAGCTTCCTTCATACGCGCCATCGCGGCGGCGGGATTTGGGTAACTTTTGGGGCGGCGCTTTTCGAGGTCGCGTATGGTTTCAATCCACTCGCGCACGCGCTGGGAAGCAGGTCCGTGGACGCGATGTTCTTGCGGGAAGCCCAATCCTTCAATGGACACCGCATTGCGCACGCGCGCGGGATACACACCGCAATAATGGAGAACGATGCCGCCGCCGAGGGAATGGCCGATCAGGCGAAGCGGGAAATCGTCGATGATGTCGAGGAGCGCGGAAAGATCGAGAACGTGCTCCGCCACGCTGTAGGTGGCGCCGGGCGCCCAGGCGCTGTTGCCGTGGCCGCGCAAGTCCAGCGCGTAGACGTGGTAGTGCTCGCACAAGACGCGGGCGACCCAATCCCAATTGCGAGCGTGGTCGAGCCCGCCGTGAACCAAAACCAGCGCAGGCTTGCCGTCCTGGCCATAGTCCCAGAATTGCAGCTTGAGCCGGTCGGAATAGAAGAAGTGCGAGATGGGTTCCACGGAGCGCTCGTCGAATTGGATGAATGAACCGGCTCAGAAAATACACGGGATTGGGATCGTGCGCCAGCGGCGTCTCCGCGAGAAGGGCCGTCCGCCGGAATCCGCGAAACAAACCATCCTACTTGCGCGTAGTAGGATGGGAGGCCGCGACCGTGGACGCTCGACTCAATCACTGGTACATTGCCATGCACCGTGGAGAGCCGGTCCGTAGGCAGTCTGGCCGCACGGCCACCCGGCTAGAGCGACTGTTGTGCGACCGCGTTCCTTTACCCAATCTTAGGAGAGAGAGGAAAACAGGCATGAAACGATGTTATGCAGCAGCGATGATTGTGGTACTGGCGCTGGCAGGCGCGGCGTCGGCGAAGGCGCAGGATGTTTCGGCGGCGGACAAGGACCGCGCGCTGCAATATCTGGAGTCGACGAAGAAGGGCGTGCTCGACGCGACGAACGGTTTGTCCGACGCGCAATGGAACTTCAAGGCCGCGCCGGACCGTTGGTCGGTGGCGGAAGTGATGGAGCACCTGGCCGCGGCGGAAGACATGCTTCGCGGCATGACACAGGAACAGGTGATGAAGACACCCGCGGTGCCTCTACGGGACGCCGAGGAAATCAAGAAGACCGATGAGGGAGTATTGGCCATGGTTCCGGACCGCTCGCACAAAGCGCAGGCGCCGGAGCCTCTGAAGCCCACCAACCGCTTCGGTTCTCCCGCGGCGGCGCAGAAGCATTTTGTGGAAAGCCGCGCGACGACCGAAGAATATCTAAAGAATACTGCCGGACTTCGGACGCACCTCGGGGACAGCCCCATGGGCAAGCTGGACGGCTATGAATTTGTGCTGCTGATTGCCGCGCACAGCGAACGGCACACCAAGCAGATGCTGGAAGTAAAAGCTGATCCTAATTTCCCGAGGAGTTAGGAAAAGACTTAACGCCAGAAGCGGACAACACGGAGTTCACAGAGAAGCGGGCGCCACTTGCAAGAGTGGCGCCTTTTTTTAGCTAGGCGAGCTTTCCCGCGCATCACTCGGAGAGCTCCTGCGCTATTCACAATAGGAAACAAGCTGCTTTCCCGCTTGCCGTCTGGCCCTGAGCGCGGTATCTTCGGCGCATTCGGTGTACCCAACGGAGGAGAGATTCATGAAAAGAGATCGCGTGATTTGTATTCTTGCGTTCGCTGCAGCGGCAACGGTGCTTGCTCCGCGCACGTACAGCCAGGAGAAGAAGGAAGCCGGAGATACGCACAAGATCGTGCATTTCGGCGATTTGAAATGGACGCCGATCATCAAGGGGTGCGACCTCGCGTCGGTGGCCGGAGATTCTAATGCAGAAGGAGCGCCGTTCGTTGTGCGCATCCGCTGCACGGATGGCTCCAAGATTCCGGCGCATTGGCATCCCACGGATGAAAACGTAACTGTGCTCAAGGGAACGTTCCTGGTGGGCATGGGCGAAACCTTCGACGATTCGAAGATGCTGACGATGAACGTTGGAAACTTCGTCAGCATGCCAAAGGAGATGCGGCATTTCGCGATGTCCAAGGGCGAAACGATCGTCCAGGTTCACGGCGCCGGTCCATTCAAAGTGAATTGGGTGAATCCGTCCGAAGTGCCGCCGCCGGACGCCGCGCCAGCAGCCGCGGCAAAACCAAAATCCTAAGGACCGTGCGCGAGCACATCAACGCGCTGTGTTAAACTGAATTCGCAGTCGCGTGATGAGCGCGACTGCGGAAGCGTGGAACTTCGGGCTCTGTGCAACGAGGTCCCGCGAACCCCGCCAGGCCCGGAAGGGAGCAACGGTATCGGGAACGCCTCGGGTGCCGCAGTTCACCCGAAGTTCCTCGCATTTTCAGTCGCAGGTTTTCAGCTTCTATAACTCTCCATGAGCTACCAGGTCATCGCACGCAAGTGGCGCCCGCAAACGTTCGGGGATCTTGTCGGGCAGGCGCACGTCACGGAAACGCTGCAGAACGCGATCCGCAGCGATCGCGTGGCGCACGCGTACATTTTTTCCGGCGCGCGCGGAGTGGGAAAAACCACGGCCGCGCGGATTTTGGCGAAGGCGCTGAACTGCGTGAACGGCCCGACGCCGGAACCGTGCGATCGACGCGGCCTCCAACCGCGGCATCGATCAAATCCGCGAGCTGCGCGAGATGGTGCGCTACGCGCCGGCGGCCGCGCGCAGCAAAGTGGTGATTCTCGACGAAGCGCACATGCTGACCGGCGAAGCCTCCAACGCGCTGCTGAAAACGCTCGAGGAGCCTCCCGACCGCGTCATCTTCGTGATGGCCACGACCGAACCGGAGAATCTCGCCGACACCATTCGCTCGCGCTCGCAGCACTTTCACTTTCGCGCGCTCACCTTCGCCGAAATCAGCGGCCGCTTGCAAGAAATTGCCGCCAAGGAAAATCTGAAAATTGAAGCGGGCGCGCTGGCGGTGATCGCGCGCATGGCGGAAGGCAGCCTGCGCGACGCTCTCTCCCTGCTGGAACAGGCGCGCGCGTTTTGCGGCGACACGATTCCGGACAAGGAAGTACGCGAACTGCTCGGCGTGGTCCCGGAAGATGCGCTGGAGGAATTGGTCGGCGCGATTGCCTCCGGCTCGGCGGATCGCGCGCTCGGCCTGGTGCACACGTTTCAGAAAGAGGGGCGCAACCTGCAGCACTTCTGCCGCGAGGCCATCCGCCACGTGCGAAATCTTCTAATCGCGCGAGTGTGCGGCGCGGATTCGGAGTTGATTGCCGCGACGCCCGATCAGCGGCCCGCACTGGAACGCGCCGCGGCGCAATTCAGCGAAGAAGATTTGACTCGATTCTTTCAGATTCTGCTGCAGACCGATGAAGACCTGCGCCGCAAACCCGACCCGCGCGTGCATCTCGAAATGGGCTTGTTGCGTTTGATCAACGCATCGCGGCTCGCACCGTTGGAAGAATTGCTGGCCGAAGTGCGCGGTGGCGCACCAGTGGGCGGAACAAGCGCGGCAAGATCGCGCGCAACGACGGCAGCGACGGTAGCAATTCCGACGGCGCCGCGGCGCGAGGCAGCCACACCAGCCACTGCATTTGCCGTCGTTCCCAACATTCCGGCGAGAGAACGCATTGCGTCTGTGTCAGGCGGCACGGAAGAACTCGCACCCGCCCCGCAGCGTGAAGCCGTGGCTCCGCAGCAACCACCGGAAAGCCCCGAGCCAGCAATAGCGGCTCCAGTGGCGGCGCAAATAAGCGGCATCAGCGAGGCACAAGTCGCCGAGATCAAGCAAGCGATGCAGGCGCAGCAAAAATTCCTGGGCGAGCTGATCGAACAAGCCACGCGTTGGGAGCTGGACGGCGCCGAACTGCGAATTTATTTCCCCCCGGACAAGCGCTCCTTCGCGCAAATGCTGGAAGGCCGCGAGCCGCTCGAGAAGGTCCGTATCGCTTCGGGCAAGGTCCTCGGTCGCGCGGTGCGAGTCTGTGCTAAACTCGAAGCAGTTGCAGCAGCGGCCGCTTCGGCATCGCGCACCGGGCCGGCCACGCAAGAGTTGCGCGCTCAGTTTGAACGCGATCCAATGGTGAAGTCGATGCTGCAACGCTTCGGAGGAAAAATCGCCGAAGTAAAACATCGTCCAGAGGAAACCTGATGGAAGTCAACGCTATCCAGCAGATGCTTTCACGGCTCCGGCAAGTGCAGGAAGACTTGCAGCGGCAGGTGAATTCCGTGACGGTGGAGGCTTCCGCCGGCGGCGGCATGGTCTCGGTCAAAATGAACGGGCAAAAGCAAATTGTGGATGTGCGCATCGAGCCGGAAGTGTTTGCCGGCAAGGATCAAGAAATGTTGCAGGATCTGGTGCGCGCAGCCGTGAACGAAGCATCGCGGCGCGTCGACGAAGAACTGGCCAATCAAATGAAAAATCTCTCCGGGGGAATTCCCGGCCTCGGGAACATTAAGATTCCCGGCTTGTTTTAGCCCTGTTTAGCCGCGTTTACGCTCTTTCCCACGCATTCATCGCCGCTCTCAACCCCTATATTTTTTCATCTACTGGTTCCCCTTATGTGTTGAGGCGCGGGGAGAAGCTCGACAGGCTCTCCCATAGTTTCCGGCCGGGGCTCATGCCTTATTGGAAACAGCGTGCCTCTGCAAGACTCCGCATAGCGGAAAATGGAACAATCCCAGCTGATCCATTGCTGCGGCAAAGCCGCATTGATTGGGAGGAGGTCCATTATGAAGGCTACGTCCGTGGTCATTCTGGCGGGCATGCTCGTAGTGCCCGGTTCTACGTTGTACGCTCAAGGGGGCGCGCAAGCGAGTTCCTCCGCGAGCGGCAGCACGTCGGTGCAAGCGGATAAATCCGGCGCGAAAGCTTCCAGCAACACCTCAGCTTCAACTTCGGCAAAAGCCGGGCAAAGTTCGGCGTCGCTTTCCAGCGGCACGGCCATGAACGCCACGCTTTCGCAACCGGTGGACGCCAAGAAAAACAAGCCTGGCGATCAGGTTACCGCAAAAACGACAGAAGCAACGAAGTCCGAAGGCAAGGTGGTGATACCAAAGGGCTCGAAGCTGGTCGGGCATGTAACGGAATGCAAGCAGCGCAGCAAGGAAGAGAAAGAATCCGCGCTGGGCATTGTGTTTGATAAAGCGATGCTGAAAAATGGCGAGGAAATTCCGCTGAATGTCACGATTCGCGCGCTCGCCGCCGCGCAGACCGCCGCAGCGAGTTCTGTCGGCGGCGATGAATTGTCCGGTGGCGGCGGAGCGGTGGGCTCAGCGCGCGCCAGTGGTGGCGGAGCGCTCGGTGGCGTGCGTTCCACCGCGGGTGCAGCAACCGGCGCGGCGACCAACACCGCAGCAAACGCCGGTGGAGTCGCTAACGGCGCGGTCAACTCGACGGTGAACGCGGCCGGTGCGGCGCGTGGCGCGGTCGGCGGATTGAACACGGCTGGCCAGCTTACCTCCAACAGCCAGGGCGTTTTCGGACTCGAAGGGCTCAACCTGAACGCAGCGGCTTCCAACAGCACGCAAGGTTCGCTGATCACCTCAACCAGCAGGAACGTGCATCTCGACAGTGGCACGCAGCTTCTGCTCGTATCGGAAGCGCAAGCGACGACGCAGAGCCCAAAGCAATAGCCGGAGAACTTCGAGCCAAGATAAGGATAAGGAAAGGACCCAGCGATGAAAACACGAACTGCAGGCATGCTTCTGGCGATCGCAGCGAGCCTTCAGAACGTTGCACCCGCTCCGGCCAAAGACAAGCCCGCATACGAGCGCGGCGTGCTGCTGCAAATGGATTCCACGCATTGCGGCTATGCCGAAAAAGACGGCAAGACACTGACCGGCGAAATTCTCGGTACCGATGGCCAGCACAAAAACACACAAGAAGTGTTATGCCAGGAATACATTCTCAAGTCCGACCGGCTGATCTATCGCATCCGGCCAAAAGACGACAAGCATCCGACGCTTTTACCGGTCGGTGAAACGGCGGAGTTCCGCATCCGCAAAGACAAGATGCTCCTGCGCGTCCCGGAGTCCGACGGCAAGGAGCGCGAATACATCGTCGTCTCGATGACGCCACGCGGCGACGCAGTCGAAGCGCGGGCCGCGACCAAGCCCGCGAATCAATAAGTTCGTATCGCGGTAGCGATGCGATCACCAAGAAGGGTGAGCTTCAGGTGCGCAAGCACAAGGCGCTCGCCCTTCTAATTTCTTGCGCTTTAGGTTTTCGCCCTCCGCACATGCGCACTCAAAAATAAACGAACGCGCCTGCGTTTGCGCTACCCGTTTCCCTGTGCTACACATCATGCATGCCTGATTTTGCCGCTCCCGTCGAACGCCTGATTGACGAACTGAAGCACCTGCCCGGCATCGGCCAAAAAACCGCGCAGCGCCTCGCTTTCTTTCTGCTGCGCGCAGCGCCTGAAAATGCCCTCGCGCTCGCAGACGCCATTCGCGACGCGAAAGAAAAAATCCGCGAATGCTCCGTGTGCCACAACATTACCGATGCCGATCCCTGCCTGTACTGCACCAGCGCGACGCGCAGTCGCGCGACTATCTGCGTGGTTGAGGAAGCGCATAACATCATGGCCATCGAGAAGACGCGGATGTACAGCGGCATGTACCACGTCTTGGGCGGCTCACTATCGCCCTTGCAAGGGCGCGGCCCCGAGCAGCTCAAGATAAAAACACTGGTTGAGCGCCTTAAAGGCGGAACGGTGGAGGAGATCATCATCGCCACCAACCCCACGGCCGAAGGCGAAGCCACCGCCGTGTACATGTCCAAGCTGCTAAAGCCGCTCGGCGTGCGCGTCACGCGCATCGGCGTGGGCATACCTGTCGGCGCGGACCTCGAGTACGCCGACGAGGTCACGATGCTAAAAGCCATGGAAGGCCGCCGCGACTTGTAGCCGCCGCCCTAGCCATTTCCCGCGATTCGGTATAAAGTGAGCTTTCCGCGGCCGCTGTCCCCCGCAAGGAGGTGCGCTCTGGGTCTGGCGCACTACATGGCGCAGTACGATCATGAACACTCTTCCGGCTGGAACAAATTGCTGCATGGCATCGGCATCCCCCTAATCTTTGCCGGACTAATTCTGTTCCTTTTCGCAAAGTGGATCTGGGGCGGAGCTTTGTTCGTGGGCGGCTGGGCGTTCTTGTTCCTGGGTCACCGGATCGAAGGCAATCATCCGGCGTTTTTCCAGGGGCCGGTTTATTTGTTGGTCGGACCCATCTGGGTGGCAAAGGAAGCGTGGATGTTCTTGACCGGAGAGCACCGCGCCCCTGCGTCGGAAAATACCCAGACGAAGTAATCGCAGTTGTCGATTTTATACGTTTTTACAATTTATGGATGGCCTGCATTCATGGACGAGCTTGGCCGGGAATTTACCGAAGATATGGGAGAAGCTGTGTCTGAAACCGGCCTAGCCAGCGCAACCGTGGAGTTGCGCAAGCGCCGCAGCACGCGCATTGTTCAGGCCGTTCCCCTGACCGTTGCGGGTGTGGACGCACTCGGTCGCCAATTCAGCGAGCACACTTCGACTCTGATCATCAATTGCCACGGGTGTCGCTACCAATCGAAGCACTACGTCTTGAAGAATATGTGGGTCACGCTCGAGGTGCCACACCCGGAGGCCGGACAGCCGCCACGCACCGTTCGCGGACGGGTCGCGTGGATTCAGCGCCCGCGCACCGTGCGGCAACTCTTTCAGGTCGCCCTGGAGCTAGAGCTTCCCGGAAACGCCTGGGGCATTGCCTTTCCGCCCGACGACTGGTTCGCCTTTCCGGACGCCGCGCAGGCGGACGTTGGCGCGCCCGGCGTTGCGGATTTGCAGGAGCATTCGCAGCATTCCGCGGAAGCTGGCGAACAACATCACGAATCGCCTTCTCAGGCAGCGGAGGCGGATTTTGACCTGCCGCTGTCCGATGCCGGCGCTGCCTCGGAGGATCGCTCGGAACGGCTGCGTGCCTTCCCTGCCATTGCCAGCACGACCGACGCCTCCATGCAGCTCGCTCGCCAGGTCGCACGTTTGCTGGCGGATGCGCGGCAACAAATTCATGCCGCCGCACGGGAAGCTGCCGCGCAAGCCGTTTCCACCGAACATCGCATTTCCGCCGAGCAGTGGGACCACAAAATGGCGGCCGACTGCGAGATGCTTTCGCGCGAAGTGGCCACGGCGCTGGAGAAAATCCGCGACGAATCCGCCGGTCTCTATCACTTGGCGCAGGACGCCGCGGCCGAAGCATTGCAGCGCGATTTGCCGCGAAGGCTGGCGCCGCAGCTCGAAGAGCTCACCCGCGACTTGACCGCGCAGCTTTCGCAGGAAGCGCTGGCGCAGGGCAATGCGTATGCCGAACAAACAGGCGCTGCGCTGCAAACGCTCGGCTCGGCTTGCGCCCAGGCGGAAGAGTTGTTGAAGCGGCTCCGCGAGCACGCCGCCGCCGTGGAAGCACGTATCGCCAGCTTCGCGGCATCAGCCGAGCGCGAGGCCGAAGAAACCGCGCGCGCGCACGAATCAAGCGCCTCGGCGCTGGCGGAATCCCTGCGCGCCCAGGCTAACCACGTTCAAGAGCAAGCTTCCGCGCTCTTGTCCATCGCCCAACAGACCTGGCAAAACGATCTTGCCGGCGAGTTGGAATCCGCTTTGGGTCGCGTGCAGATTGCTGTCGACAACGCCGTCGCGGCCACGCAAGTCCAAGCCGCGGAATCGCTGAACGACCACGCGAACAGCGTGCTGCAGCAATTTCAGCAAGAGGCCGAACGCTTGCAAGCCGGATTCCGTGAATCCGCTGCGCTCGTCGCTTCCGAATCAGACTTGCGTCTCGCTGCGCTAAAGGATCTCACGCAAGCTCATGCCGGACGCATCGAAGCAACGCTGGTGCGCGCCAGCGAGGTCTTGGGCCGGCTCGAGGTTTTCCCGGAGCGCGTGGAAACCACACAGGAGCACGCGCTCGCTGGTTTTCAGTCGCAGTTGGACGACATCTTGAGCCTGCACCGCAACGAGCTGCATCGCCGTTCCGAATCGCTCTTTGACGAACTCAGCGCGCGGATTCACGCCACCTTTGCGGAATCCAGCCGCCAAGCGGCCGCGCAATTCAGCCAGCAAGTCGAATCGCTCGTGCAGCCACACCTCCTGCAGGTGGAACAGGGCATTCAGCGCCTCGCGGGAGGGCGTTCGATGCTCGATGCCGCCACATCCCTGCAACAGGAGCGAATTCGCGTGACGGCGGACGAAGCATTCGCGGAAGCACTGGCGAGCTTCCGCGGCAATTTGGGCGGAGTCGAGCAGTTACTGCACGAATCCGCAGATTCTGTTACCGCGCGCAGTCTCGCCGACCTCGAAGGCAAAGCGGAAACCACCAAGCATCAGGTCGTCGATGACTTACTGAAATCCGCGGAATGGTACGAGAAAAAAGCGCAAACACAAATTCAGCATTTTGCGGAACGCGCCGGAGAGCAGGCCGAAGCGCGCCTGCGCGAACGCGCCGGCGAAATCTCCGCGATGTTTGCCGGCGAGCTCGATACTGCCAGCCGCAATTTCGTCGGCCACACGCAAAACCAGATGGAGGAAGTCGTCCGCGACGCTTTCGAGCGCGCCCGCGCGCTCTTCAGTGAAGCCGCAGAAACCACCTCCGCCGCCTTCATCGACGAAATTCAGCGCCAGGCGCGCCAGGAGCTCAGCGGCCTTGAAGCGGAAGCGCAAAAGTCGGTGAGCGAATCCAAAGCCCGCATGGAAGCAGCGCACGCGGATTTGACTCAGAAACTCACCGGCGAGCAGGAGAGCTTTCTCCGCCGCTTTCAAACCGCCATGAGCGGCACTTTTGAAGCCGGTGTCGCTGAAGCGAACAGGAAAGTGCAGGCCGGTTTCGGCCCCCTGCTCGAGGCCTGGAAATCGATGACCGAGGCTCAGCAAGCGGAGATACGCGGCATGTACGCGCGCGTTGGCGAACAAGCCGCCGAAAGGTTCCGCGGCCGCCTCGAAAATGTCTCCAATCAATGGATGCTCGCCACGGTAGCCTCGCTCGACCACCAGTCCCGCGAAGTGGTCTCGGGCATCGCCGCCACGGCCGAAGAAAAACTCCG
>WNFD01017426.1_pt1 | contig 10248 bp, 10 predicted proteins | sample 5400491 | NCBI WGS metagenome assembly WNFD01 (sample SAMN13153343, study PRJNA577476) | soil metagenome | isolation source: 120 cm saprolite under Douglas fir tree site 2 hole 2 replicate 2 | place: USA:California | collected 2015-04-18
GAATCGTATTTTTTGAGGTAGTCGAGCAAGCGGCGACGCTTGCTGACCAGCATGAGAAGACCGCGGCGTGAGCCATGATCTTTCAGGTGCGCCTTGAAGTGGTCCTGCAATTGACCAATGCGTTCGCTCAACAGAGCGACTTGAACCTCTGGACTGCCCGTATCGGTGGGATGCGTGCCGTACTGGTCAATGAGGGATTTCTTTTGCTCTCTGGCTAGCACTAACCTGATGCACTCCTTCTAATTTTCTACCGTAGTTATGGTATTGAGGGTAACATGCCTGCAATCAGAGTGTAAAGTTCGCAGGTCCCTCTCACTTAGAGCGTAGGAGCAGAGCCTGTCCTGAGCGAAGTCGAAGGACAGGCTCTGTCCCACATGATCAATTGATTCACAACGCCAATCGTCTTTCCAACATCCTCAGCCTTTCTGGCATCAGAGTATTGCGATATGCTTGAGACCATGTACGTTCGTTGTACCCACTGTGGATACGATAACAGTCCCGAATACCGCTTCTGCGGAATGTGCGGGGGATCGCTCCCGCATCCGGTAACGGAGACCCGGCCGCCCCTGCGCGATGTGGCCCCGACCCCAGCTGCAGCCCCTCCTCCAGCTGCAGCTCCGCTCCGCACTTCCGCCCCGGTTTCTACCCCGGCCTCAGCCTCAGGCAGCAGCGAGAAGGTGCACGGGCCCTCGTTTCTGGGATTGTCGGAAGACCCTAAGGTTGAATTCAACTACCTATATGAGGATGAGCCTACGCGCAGCCACGCCGGACTGATCGTGGTTTTGCTTTTGCTCATTGGCGCAGGCGGCTTTCTAGGCTGGCAGTGGCGCCACAACGGCTTTCCGTTTAACCGCTTGAGTGCTGCAGGCAGCAGTTCCGGCCAGCCAGCGTCCCCGCCAGCCTCGGGAGCCGCACCAGACGCGTCGCAAAGCCAGGAAAAGCAAGCCGACAAGCCCGCTGACAAACCAGTGACCGGGGTTGGTGACGTGCTGCCGACCGAGCCAGACAAGAAAGCGCAAGCTGATTCGTCGGGCAAGTCCAGCGACGTTCCGGTGCAAGAAAAGCCGAGTACGGCTTCCCCCGAGGACGGTACGAGTCATTCCACAGAAAAGACTGAAAAGGCAGAAGCCGCTCCTCCGCCTCTCAACCGGGGTAAGCCGCGTACGAAGCTGGAGCCAGCCCACACTCGGGCTAAATCGCCCACCGTGGAGACTGCAACGCTGGCTACTTCTCCGGATGCCGATCTTGAGCTTGCAGGCGAACGCTATCTCTACGGCAGCGGTCTGCCCCAGAATTGCGCCCGCGCGGAATCCAGCCTGCGTACGGCGGCGATGCACGGCAACTCTAAAGCCGAAACTGTTCTAGGAACCATGTACGCCACCGGCCACTGTGTGGGCCGGGATTTGCCCACCGCGTATCGCTGGTTCGCCCGGGCCCTGCATCAGGAGCCGCAGAACTCCCGGATATCGGCAGACCTGCAAGTGCTCTGGCGGCAGATGACGCCGCAAGAAAAGCAACTGGCAACGACAAGCAAACAGTAGCCTCCAGTCAGTACTTTCGCGATTCCACCGGATTTTCTGCTCACCGCCGCGCGATAGGTCCCTCGCCAACTCATCCCTGAGCGGCAGGCATTGCCTTTGGGAGGCAGGTAACTATGGTCACGTTGCCTAAACCGGCAGGCCCTTACATACTCACCCAGGGACTTTCTCCGGGTACCAGGGAGCGCCAGGGTTTTCAATGCTCGACGGCCAACAACTCAAGTCGCTGGGGTTGCGTTTTGCTCGTGCCCTGCAAATGACGATCAAGACCGCCGTGATGTTTACGGTGGAGCACAAAAGCGTTCAGCGGCCCATCGAACAGAGCTTTCAATTCCTGAATCATCTGCTCAAGGAAGCAGGCCAGTTCACCTTCGGTTTCATTGATAACCAGGTGATGCTGAACAATCTGCTGACCACCGATACTTCCTTGCGGCATATTGAAACGGAGTTCCTCAAGCGTGGAATTGCGGCGGTGACCTTTGAGCCGGGCCTCACTCTAGGCCGCTATAAGAGAGTCATCAACCTACTCGCAGCGCCCAGCAAGGTGATTGACGATGCAGGCGGGATCCTGGTCTTCCTGGATCAAAATGAATTGGAAGGCGCGCGCATTCTTCCTGCCGCCAGGAATCAGAAGAAAGATGAGCACGGCGACACGATCATTGAGACTGATTCCGAAGCCTACATTCTGTCCAAGCAGATGACCGAGGAACAAGGTCCGCGGGACCTTCTGGACTCGATTGATGCGCTGTTGGAATCAGCCTGGTTCGATCCTTCGACGCGGGCTGAGGTTCTCTCCGATTTCGCCGCTCGGGGAGTGGACGGCACCGGATACGGGGTGCCGATCGAAATGTCGAGTCTGGTGGTCCTAAAAGAAGGCGAAAGCGTCGGCCGCGAGCCCGGCGCTCCAGGAGCCAGCCCGGGCGGTGGCGGCAGCGGGAGTGGCGAAGCTACTGGAGCCGCAAGAAGCATGTCTCCCGGCGGGGCAGGCGGGGGAACAGGCGGGACTGGCCAGCCCTTCAGCGAGACAGGAAGTGGCCCTGGCGCTCCAACGGGCGGCGGTGCTGGCACAGGTCACGGGACGTGGGGGAACTCGGGGGGTACTTCCGCCGGGTATTCCGGCGAAGGCGGTGGAGAACCCGGCGGCTTGCCGGGCCTTGGCGGCTTTGCGGGACGCGTCAAATCGGGTTCCTGGAGCTCAAGCTCGGGAAGCTTCATGGAGTTGGTGGAAGCATCGGTACAGCGCTCCCTGCTGGAAGAAAAGGGCAATCCGCAAAAATCGTACACCTCGCTGGCGCGCATCTTGCGCACAACCGGAGTGGACAAGATTCTCGAGCATTTTCCCGCCGATCGTCGCCAGGAACTGACCACCCTCGCGCCTGAACAACTGGCTGCCGAGTACATCGAAGACACCGCCCTGCAACTGGCAGGCGCAAAACTTAAGAGTGCAACCGGCTCATCGCGAAAGGTGCTGATCGAGGAAGAGGTGGTGCACGTCCTGGCGCGCAGCTTACAGGCCACACACATGGCGGACCGGTTGGCGCAAAAACTCACCAAGTTCATTCAAGAATTTGCAGTGCCGCCTCACGTTCAGGAGAAGATTCGGGAGGAATTGCTGTGGAGCTCGCTAAATAACAGCAAGAAGTATGCCCGGCTCATGGAAATTAAGCACTATTCCGCCATCGAGTTCCGGCGCCTGATGGACCTTTCGAAAGAGTTCATGAGCCAGCGGGAAATCGACCGCGCCACCGCACTGGCCAGTCACTACTTCGACTTCCTCGATGAGGAAGGGGTGAAAATTGATAACGCCGAGTTGAGCCGGGCGCCGGAGTTAATTCGCAATGTCCCTCTCGCCCAGGTGAATTTTGCGTCCATCTCCGATTACGTTCACTTTCTGACGTCGAGCGCATTGACGGTCCTGTCGCAGTCGATTTCCGCTTTTGAGGATTTTCGGGACGTTCTGGCGATCGGCATGTCGCTAGAGACTTCCTTCAATAGAGATCCGGAAAAACACAAGAAGTGCTGTGGCATCGGCCTGGAGCGCCTGCTGCCCGCCGCGGCAATCGAGCGCGTTATCGAGCTATTCATACTGCAACGAAATGACTCTGCGTGGAGCAAGACTGCCGCGCGGCTGCTGCGCTTCGCCGCTCCCGGCAGTATTGAGAGCGTCTTCAATCGCATGATTTCGGAAACCGACGCCAGGAATCGTTTGGCTCTGGTGCGCCTGGTCGGTCAGATGGGAAGCGGCAGCGTCGAGGTCGCTTACAAGTATCTTAAAGACGAGCGCTGGTACGTGGTCAGAAACATCTGCGGGGTCTTGGCGGAACTGAAAGATCCCGACTTGGCGGACCACATCGTTCCCGCGCTGGAACATCCGGACGAGCGGGTCCAACAGGCTGCGCTCAAGGCGCTGGTCAACAGCCGAACCATGCGAGCAGCGCCTGTACTGGCGGCTTCCCTTTCCAAGCTGGCGCCAAAGGTGCTTGATGAGGCCCTGGATGAGCTGATGTTCATGAGGCACGTCAAAACGATCTCCGGCCTCGAGGAATTCGTGAGCGGCGCCGGCAGCAACAGTCTGGCGTCCGGGAGAAAAGCGGTCCAAGTTCTGGCTGGCATTGATGACGACGAGGCGCTGTACGCTCTGGCCAGGCTGTTCCGCACGCAAGAATTGGACAATCGTATCCGGCGAGTTGTACTAACCACTATTTGCAAGAATCAATCGCCGGTAGCGGTGGAAGTGCTGCAGGAGCTCGCCAAAACCCGGGGCCCTCTCTCCGACGACGTTCTTGTCGAACTCAAGAGTCGCAACTCCATTTAAGCATTCGGCAATTTAAGGTCGTCGGAGCTCACGAATCTCCAGGCCTGTTCTACCGGACCCAGACTCTTCTTGCACTCGAGTAACCCCTCCTGCTATCTTGCCCGTGCGTGAATCCCAATCCGCGCCGGCAGTAAGAACGTACCTCTTACAAGAGAGATCCCGTCGTTTGTCCACGACAACTCGCAATTCGGAACCGAATGACGGAGCTCTGATCGCAGCCATACGCTCCGGCAATCAGGATGCCATGGCGCAGTTGTACGCGCGCTATTCCTCGGTTGTGTATGCGGTAGCCTTGCGGGTGCTGGGCGACACGGCCGCGGCGGAAGATGTTTTGCAGGAGATCTTCATGCAGTTGTGGCGCAGTCCGGGGGCGTTCGACCCAGGGCGAGGGGGCCTTGCACCCTGGCTGGCGGTGATCGCGCGCAATCGGGCGGTGGATGTATTGCGCAAGCGGCGACCGCAGACCGAGATCAGCGAGACTATCGTTTCTGTGGAACCTGATCTTGCTGGCGAAGCTGACCGCGGACGCGCCATGGAGAAAGTTCGGGCGGTGCTCGAAGAAATGCCGGCGGCACAGCGCAGTTCGCTGGAGATGGCTTACTTTGAAGGATACAGCCATTCTGAGATTTCAGAGAAAACAGGAGAGCCGCTGGGGACGGTTAAGACCCGCATCCGCAACGGTCTGATGCTGCTTCGCAAGGCAGTAGAACCACGATGAGCGTTCACGAACAATTCGCGGAAGACCTGGCGCTCTACGCTCTGGGTTACCTGGAAGGCGACGAAAGGACCGTGCTGGAGAAGCATCTGGAAGAGTGTGCATCCTGCCGTCGCGAGTTGGAGCAACTGCGCGGAGATGCGGCGCTGCTGGCGCTCTCTACCTCCGGGCCGAGGCCGCCTGCCCGCGCACAAATCCGGCTGATGGATGCGATTGCCAAGGAGCCGAGAGGACCGAGCGCTGAAGTGCCGAGTAGAAGACCGCGGCCGCAATGGTGGGCGGCGTTCGGATGGGCCGCGGCCGCAGCGATGATCGTGGTGGTGGCCGTGTTGTGGAATCAGAACACCCGCCTGAAGTCCAGTGTTGCAGTTTTGCAGGGCCTTTCCGAGCAACAAAGATTTGAACTGGCCCAAGCGCGGCGCATCGCAGATACGCTGACGGCGCGGGATGCCCAGCACGTGGATGTGATGCCGGTCGGCTTTAAGCCAAGACCACAGGGCAAGGTCATCTACTCGCGGCATAACAACGGGCTGATTTTTGTAGCCAACAACCTGCTTCCTCTGCCGACGCAGAAAGCTTATGAGCTCTGGATCATTCCCAAGCAAGGTGCACCGATTCCTGCAGGCGTTTTTAAGCCAGATGCGCATGGCGGGGCAATGGTGATCAATCCGCCGATCCCGGCTGGGGTTGAGGCCAAGGCCTTCGCCATCACGATTGAGCCGGAGCAAGGCTCGGCGACTCCGACCCCTCCGATAATCATGATGGGCGCGGGCGGATAGCTCTTCGTGTCGATCTGTGAAGCGATTGTTCTTCCGCCCTTTCAGGGCTTGCGCCTTTCCCCGCGTTTTACCCAGGGCTTGCGCCCTGAGCTGCATTCTGACGCCGCTTCGCGGCTGTCTTTCGTGCCTACAATATTCCTACCGCTCATTCGTCTTCATTAGTAGACGAATGCGGCGCTGAGCATCGAGGCGATGACGCGCGAGCAAGACCGGCGAATTTCGGCAGCGGTCGAGCAGGAGCAGTCGCGGCTGCGCAATTTCATCCGCCGGCGTGTGCCTGACCCGGGCGACGCAGAGGACATCCTGCAAGACGTCTTCTATGAATTGGTCGAAGCCTACCGGCTGATGAAGCCGATTGAGCAAGTGGGCGCATGGTTGTTTCGCGTAGCCCGCAACCGGATTACAGACCGCTTTCGCAAGAAGAAGCCGGTGCTCGTAAGCGACCTGGCGGAAGTCGAGGAAGATGGCGAAATGCTTTCGCTGGAGGACCTGCTTCCCTCGCCAGAAGCTGGGCCGGATGCGGCTTACGCCCGAAGTTTGCTGCTGGAGGAACTGGAAGACGCAATCGAGGAACTGCCTGACGAACAGCGTGAAGCATTCGTTGCTCATGAATTCGAAGGCCGCAGCTTCAAGGAGCTGGCCGCTGAGTCAGGAGTAAGCGTGAACACGCTGCTGTCGCGCAAGCGGTATGCAGTGCTGTACCTGCGGGAGCGGCTGCGGGAAATTTACGACGAATTGATGGAAGGATGAGGACAAGAAGATGAGAGGAAGGCGAGTTGCGAAAGTTTTCAAGATTGTGCTGATCGTGCTGACCGCTGCTGCGGTCTTCACGCTGGTAATCTTGCGGCTGTGGAACTGGTTAATGCCGAGCCTGTTTGGATTGCATACCATCACCTATTGGCAGGCTTTGGGTTTGCTGGTTCTGAGCCGAATTCTGCTCGGAGGATTCCGCGGGAGGCCGCATTTTGGTCCACCGTGGCGGCATCGCATGTGGGAGCGCTGGCAGCAGATGAGTCCCGAGGAACGGGAGAAATTCCGCGCCGGCATGGCAGGCCGTTGCGGACACCATGGACCGCCCCCTGCCGAGCCGAAGGCGTAAAGAAAAACGGTCCACGCTAATTGAAGGCGTGGACCGTAAGTTGATGGGGCAAAACGTTGGTTATGCGGCCACCGGTTCCATATAGCGGTCGCAGATGCTGTTTGTGAGTTCCCATATGCTGTCGAATTCATCCAGCTTGGGGAGAATCACGGCGGCCATGTCGCCGGCGCAGTTCTCGGCTTGGCGATAACTACTCGGCAGCGGCAGAACCGCCACGGTCCTGTTTTCACTTCTCACGGCAAATACTCCGGGGGAGGGATTTGCTTACGCTCTTAATTGTTAGACGCTTTGACACTCTTCACAATACCAAGTAATTCTGATTACCTTTAGACAATGCAGGACCCTGTACTAATGGACATGTCCTTGACTACCGGACTTCCATTCGTTCAATTCCCCCGGGCGTGCTTGAAGAAACCACCCACTTCTCAGAACCATCACAATCTCGGTGGCGCGCAGAATCTATTCCACATCCGATAATATGGAGATTACTTCCTAGTGCGGTCTATGAAAATAAACTCCAACACAGCCCGTGGCTTCGTGATTGGTATCCTGGCAATCGCCTTGAGTGGAAATGCGGAGCCAGCCCAGACCAACCCGCAAACCGCCTCTCCTGCGGAACACGAAGCCGCGACAAAGCTGACGCTCGTGGGCGTGAAGAATTTTGGCGAGGTCACTCCGACGCTTTACCGGGGAGGGCAGCCCAGCCGCGAGGGATTCGAGGCGCTGGCCAAAATGGGTGTCAACATCGTGGTGGACGGCCGCTTGACCGGCGCCGACAACGAACGCAAGCAGGTGAATCAACTCGGTATGCAGTACGTGAGCATCCCCTGGCACTGTCTTTTCCCCAGAGACCAGACGTTCGCGCGCTTTCTCGCGGTGCTGCGGGACAATCGCGGAAAGAAGGTGTTTGTGCATTGCCGTTATGGTGATGACCGGACGGGAATGATGGTTGCTTCCTATCGCATGGCAGTCGAAGGCTGGACAGCGGAAGAAGCGCGGCAGGAGATGGAACAGTTCGGTTTCAAACACCTAGTCTGCCCTACGCTGGGATTGTATGAGAAAAACTTTCCGGAGCATGTGAAGAACAATCCTGCTTTTCAAGACTTGCGTCCTGCGGCGAAATGAGGGCCTTCACGCCGCGTCATGCGTGGCGCTTCTACGTGAGCCGGTTGAATAGTCGGGTCACAAATTCTCAGCGCGCCAGGCGGGCGGTGGACCACACCCATCCCATGCTGCCCAACGCAATTGCGTTCCAACTTAGCATAAATAGTCGCATCTGAGCGAGAGAGTAGGGGCGGCTGCGCCAGACTACCAGCGCATCGAGCAAGAACCACACTGCGCCACATACCAGTGCACCTGAAATCCAGATGTCTCCAAAGTACATGTAAACCAAAAGCGCCTCGCCGGCCAGCATGCTCGAAATGAGGAATTTTGACGGGAGCATTCCAATGACTGTGGCAGTTGTGCGGCGGCCACTCAGGCGGTCAGGTTCGATGTCCATAATCTCGCCGAAGACATGCGAATGCATGGCAAACAAAGCGCCGAAGAGCATCGCGGGCCAACGCAGCTGTGGAACATGATTCAGCCAACTGCTCAGTACGAAAACCAGAAGATAACCTGCCTGGTTCAGTATGTCGAAAGGTGGCTGGCTCTTGAGTCCGTAACGAGGAAGGTTATAGATCGCCGTGAACGCTGCCAGCGCAGCGAACCAGAGCAGACTCTTGGCACCGATCAGATACAAGAAAATGCCGGCTAAGACCACTTGCACAAGCGTGATCTGAAGCGGTAAGCGGGCAAGCTGGTCGCGTGATCCGCGGGCTCCGAAGAGGAATGTCCCTTTGCGCGGATTGAACCGGTCAATGTCCGCATCAGCGACATCATTCCATCCGTAGATGATCAGGCCCAGAGGCAAAGTAACGTAGATTAGCCCTAGCCAAAATCCTGGAGAGTGAAAAACATGCCTGCGTCCGAGGGGGAGCAAATAGAACCAGACCGCAGTGGCCCACAGACCGGGGCGGGACGCTTTGACTACGAAGGCAAGGGTCGAAAGCCACCCATCTATTTCAACTCTAGCAGTCGCTGAAGTAGTCGCCACTCACTATCGTACACGCGAAGCGTCACGCTTCTTCCTGTTCCTTCAATTTCGCAATCACACTGAAGTCTTCCAGCGTTGTGGTGTCGCCTTTCACCTCCCCGTTTGTAGCGAGCTCGCGCAGCAAGCGGCGCATGATCTTCCCGCTGCGGGTCTTAGGGAGAGAGTCGGTGAAACGAATGTCATCCGGCTTGGCCAGGGACCCGATTTCTTTGGCCACCCATTTGCGCAGCTCTTCTTTCAACTCGAGAGTTGGCGCGCGCCCGCCTGCGAGCGTGACGAACGCGGAAATTGCCTGGCCCTTCACTTCATCCGGACGGCCAACCACGGCAGCTTCGGCAACAGCCGGGTGCGCCACTAGCGCGGACTCGACTTCCATGGTGCTTAGGCGATGGCCGCTGACGTTGATCACGTCGTCCACGCGGCCCATTACCCAAAAATATCCATCTTTGTCTTTCCGGGCACCGTCGCCGGTGAAGTAGTTGGGTGGAATTTGTGACCAGTACTGCTTCACATAGCGGTCGGGATCACCGTAAATCGTGCGCAACATTCCGGGCCAGGGCTGCTTTAACACCAAGAATCCGCCGGAGCCATCGGGAACCGGCTCGCCCTCCATGGTGACAATCTCAGGCACGACTCCGGGGAAAGGCTTGGTCGCCGAGCCCGGCTTGGTTGCGATCGCGCCAGGCAGTGGCGTGATCATGATGTGCCCGGTCTCGGTCTGCCACCAGGTATCTACAATCGGGCAGCGGTTGTGGCCGATGGTCTCGCGGTACCACATCCAGGCCTCGGGATTGATGGGTTCACCCACCGTGCCCAGCAGGCGCAGGCTGTCGAGCTTGTGTTTTTTCGGCCACTCATCTCCCCAGCGGATAAAAGTACGAATCGCCGTCGGCGCGGTGTAGAAGATATTCACTTTGTGCCGGTCAATGATTCGCCAGAAGCGGTCCGGTTCGGGGAAATTGGGCGCGCCTTCGTACATCACGCTGGTGGCCCCGTTCATCAGCGGGCCATAGACGATGTAGCTGTGTCCCGTGACCCATCCAATATCGGCGGTGCACCAGTAGGTGTCTTCCTCGTGAAGATCGAAGACCCATTTGGCGGTGATGTAAGTGCCAACGGAATATCCGCCAGTTGTGTGCACCACGCCTTTGGGCTTACCGGTGGTGCCGGAGGTGTAGAGGATGTAGAGCGGGTGTTCGGCATCGAG
>WNFD01027769.1_pt1 | contig 10248 bp, 9 predicted proteins | sample 5400491 | NCBI WGS metagenome assembly WNFD01 (sample SAMN13153343, study PRJNA577476) | soil metagenome | isolation source: 120 cm saprolite under Douglas fir tree site 2 hole 2 replicate 2 | place: USA:California | collected 2015-04-18
CTGCGGGGCGGCGGACATCACCCTCAAGGCCGGGATCGAGCGGATGATCAAGGAAGAGATCCCCGAAATCGAGGAAGTGCTGGATACCACCGATCACGCCTCAGGCGAGAATCCCTACTACACGCCCGGCAAGTAACGAGAGCCGCACCGCCCGACGCCGAAGCCAGTCTCCCGCCCGGACACCCATGAGCAGCACCAGCGCTACCGCATAGTAGTAGGGGTCCGGATTCGCCTTCTTGGCCAGCCACAGGTAGTTTCAGCACCGCGCAGACGCCGATCACGTAGACCAGCCGGTGAAGCCCAGGAGCGCCTGGCCATCAGGCAATGGCAGACCGCGACGTACTACGGCTATATCACGGTGTCGGACCCTTCGCGGCTGTTGCGGGCAATCGTGGCGGCGCAGGCCCCGCGCCCCCTCTATCATCCGGCGCACGTGTGGAAAGTCCTGACCGGCCTGGGCTGGAGCTGCCAAAAGACCGAGCGGCGGGCCGTCGAGCGGGACGAACCGGCCATCGCCCGGTGGAAGCGGAACGCGTGGCCCCAAATTAAAAAACGCCGCCCGCCGGGGCCGAATGGTGTCGCCAGTGAGGCGAGGAATACGCTGGCGTCCGTGATGTCCTCGGGCCGGGGAGCAGGCCTGGCGGCATCCCCGGTAACATCGGCTCCAGAGGGCCGAAAGGCACTTGACGCAGCGCCGCTTTGGGCAGATCCTCGGGTGCATCGAGAGACTCGCGTGGCACCCGATGTGATCGAGCGGACGGTACGTGGCCGGAATAAGGACGAGGAGCCGGTCGATCCCAGCGAGGTGTTTCTCCGGTCCGTCCTTGAGTGTTTCTCAGGTCCGTCCTCAAGAGTGGTATGCCTCGGAGTACGAGGATGCTGCCGGGTGTCGAATCCGAGTCCTGTTGATACAGCGAGGGATGCTGTGAGTGTCCGGAGCCTGCGAGGCTCGCAGGCGAGTTCGGCCCGTCGACAAGTAGACCTCCAGGATGGACGACCAGCATCTCTTTGAGGAACTGCTCCAGGCCGCAGAGAGGCTCGCGGTCGAGGTTCGGATAGAGCCCTTCGAGACGCCCGCAACTATGGGTGGAGGCCTCTGTGTCGTACGGGGCGAGAAGCTCGTGTTGATCGACCAGCGCGCGCCACTGCCGGATCGCATCCGCGCCCTCGCTCGGGCGCTGCTCGAACTCCAGAGCGAGACCGTCTACATGGCACCGGAGGCCCGGGAGCTCATCGAGGCAATCCGGGGCGACTGGAATATACGTATCGAATGAGCTCGTGCATCGATCCTCAGAGCGGTCCGCTGTCACTCCTGGGGAGCGATATACGCGCTCTCGTAACTGCCACCCTGCGACTTCTCGAGGTCTCGGCGGGAGAGGTCACCGGCCGCGCCCTCCTCTCTTCCCTGCACCCATGACGGAACTGGGTGGAACACCCCACCGGCTGGGCTCCCGTCGCCGGGCTCTACGCGTGGGCGAGATGGTCGGAGGGCTCTTCCACGGGAACTACCCCGGTGGGACGGGGTGATGTCGGGAGCCGTCTTCGGGCGCATCGCCGACGCCCGAGCCGCCGGGGAGTGACCGAAACTTGCCCGGCGACGAAGGGAAGGTGACACGATGAGCGAACGGTCCCATGACGTCGTCGTCGTCGGGGGCGGCAACGCCGCAATGTGCGCGGCTCTCGCGGCGGCCGAGGCGGGGGCCCGCACCCTCGTCCTCGAGAAGGCACCGGAGGCGTGGCGCGGCGGCAATGGCTTCTTTACCGCCGGCGGCTTCCGCTTCGCGTTCAGGAGCTTCGACGAGATCCGCGAGATCGTCGGCGACATGTCCGACGAGGAAGCGGCGGCGATGGTCGTGAACCCGTACACCGAGGACGACTTCTACGACGACCTCATGCGGGTCACCGAAGACCTCGCCGACGCCGATCTCGCACTCCTCGTCGTCCGCGAGTCGCAGGCGACCATTAGATGGATGAAGGCGCGTGGCATCCGCTGGATCCCGATGTTCGGCCGCCAGGCGTACAAAGTCGACGGGAAGTTCCACTTCTGGGGCGGCCTCGTCCTCGAGGCGGTGGGCGGCGGCCCGGGGCTGATCGAGATGGCGTACGAGTCGGCCGCGAAGGCCGGCATCGAGGTGCGCTTCGAGACCAAGGTGATGCGGGTGATTACGGACGATCACGGCCGCGTCACCGGCTTGATCGCGCGGACCGCGCACGGCCTCGAGACGATCCCGGCGGGCGCGGTCGTGCTCGCGTCTGGGGGGTTCGAGGCGAACGTCGAGATGCGCACGCGCTACCTCGGCCCCAACTGGGACCTGGCGCGCGTCCGCGGCACCCCGTACAACACGGGCGACGGGATCCGCATGGCGCTCGAGATCGGCGCCCAGCCGTGGGGCCACTGGAGCGGGTGCCACTCCGTGCAGTGGGACGTGAACGCGCCGTGGCACGGCGACCGGAAGGTCGGCGACAACTTCCAGAAGCACTCCTATCCGGTCGGCATCATCGTGAACATCCACGGCCGGCGGTTCGTCGACGAGGGCGCCGACTTCCGCAACTACACGTACGTGAAGTACGGCAAGGAAGTTATCCAGCAGCCGCGGCGCGCCGCGTTCCAGATCTTCGACCAGAAGGTCGTGCATCTGCTGCGCGAGGAGTACCGCATCCGCGAGGTGACGAAGGCGGAGGCGGGCACCCTCGAGGAGCTCGCCGGCAAGCTCGAGATCGACGTCGACGGCTTCGTCCGCACGGTGCGCGAGTACAACGCCGCCGTCCAGCCGGGCGCGTTCAACCCGGCCGTGAAGGACGGCAAGGGCACGAAGGGCCTCACCCCGCCCAAGTCGAACTGGGCGCAGGCGATCGACACCCCGCCGTACCTGGGCTACGCGGTTACGACCGGGATCACGTTCACGTTCGGCGGGCTCAGGATCAGTTCCGAGGCGCAGGTGATCGACTGCGAGCAGCACCCGATCCCCGGCCTCTACGCGTGCGGCGAGCTCGTCGGCGGGCTCTTCTACAACAACTACCCCGGCGGCTCGGGGCTGATGGCCGGTTCCGTGTTCGGCCGCCGCGCCGGCCGCTCGGCCGGGACATTCTCGCGCGCGTAGTGCGGCCGGCATGCGACCGACCACCGTGCTCCGGCAACTGCTGACAGGCGAGGGCATCGTCCTCGCCCCCGGCGTGTACGACGGGCTCTCGGCGCGTCTCCTCCGAGCCGCCCGCTTCGCAGCGGCCTACGCGACGGGAGGGGCATCTCCCGGAACATGGGGTATCCCGACCTGCGCCTGCTTTCCATGATCGAGGTGACGGATCGCCTCGCCCTGATCGTCGAGCACGCCGGCGTGCCCGTCATCGCGGACGCCGACACTGGGTACGGCAACGCCCTGAACATGGGGCGGACCGTCCGGGACTTCGAGCGGGCCGGCGTGGCCGCGCTCCACCTGGAAGACCAGGTGTTCCCGAAGCGGTGCGGCCACTACGAGGACAAGGCGCTGATCTCGACCGAGCCCTCACACATACGCTCGTTCCGCCTTCCGGATGGCCCGGTACCGTGCAAAGGCCTTCCGCTCGTCCTCGAGCCCCATCAATGACCGGAGTGAGCTTCCCCGGAAGGTATGCGCCATCATCCTCATGCCGTGGCGCGCCGCGAAGCCTGGGCTGTGCAGCAGGGCGGCCGGCAAGTGGCGCAGCTTCATCCAGCGCTCGGCCCGCCACCGGAGAAACTCGATCTCCTCGGCGGCAAGGTGCTCGCTCCGCACCACCGCCGTGGTCCCGTCGTACTCCTCGACCTGCTCGCTGACGATCAGCTCCCGCTCGCGAACGTCCTTGGCCATCGGCGTCCGTGGGTAGGGCGTCGGGTGCTGAATGTAGGGGTAATCGACGTACCGGCGCGCGAACTCGAGATTCGCCTCGATCGATTCGCGCGTATCGTCCGGATTCCCCACGATCAGTCCGCCGACCACGTACATCTTGTGCCGGTGAAGGTAGTTGATCGCCTGGATCGTGGCGCTGGTCGCCCCGCCGCTGTCCCCGCGCCCGGTGTTCTTGGCGCGCGCGCGCAACGGCACCGAGATAGTCGCGGCCCTCCGCGGTGATGCGCTCCATCTCCTGGTCCGCGAAGGCGACCACGCGCCCCGAGGTGCTCACCCGGTGCTCCGGGACCGGATGCACCTGGAGCAGACGGACATCACCGCCGCTGCCACGGGCCAGATCGGCCGCCAGGCTCGCCGCGGCCTCCGCCGATTCACTGCCATCCAACGGTACAAGTATTCGTTTTGCCATCATGATTTGTTCCCTCCTTAGCGCTCCTTTCTGATGCAGGGCGTTGTCCGATCGATTCCACATTTCCTGTCGGAGGTGTCTCCCGTCCTTGAAAGCTGCGCCGCAGCCACACCGGACAGCGCAAGCCGAATCGGTTCGAGGAAGGCTTTGACCGCCTGGAGGGGCGTGCGTCCAGCCACGCGCAGGCGTGGAGATTAGCGTGGGAGCGGCAGGAGCATGGCGACGCGCATGATCTTCGGCTCGCAAGCACGCTTGACGTACTCCCCCTTCTTCCACAGACGCACGAACTCCCGACCAGGGCAAGGCTTCCCGGACGCCCCCATGGCGTCACGGTCTCGTCAAGCCGCGAGCGCGAAGCCAGCCGACGATGACCTCCGACCTCCGCCTCGGGCGTCTGGAACCCGTGCTTGGCCCCCGCGACCACCGCGCCGGTGAGTGGTCGGCACGACGGCGCGGTCGTAGGGAAATTCAAGGGCGGGGCCGCCGAGGGCTGGGTCTACCTCACGAGTCGCGGTGAGGGGGCCGGCACCGTCAGAAGCGGAGCTTGTTCGAGGCGTCCAGGGCGGCGACCTTATAGCACTCGGCGAGGGTCGGATAGTTGAACACGGTCTGCAGGAAGTAGTCGAGCCCGCCGCCCAGGGCCAGCACGGCCTGCCCGACGTGTACGAGCTCGGTCGCGCCGGTCCCGATGCAGTGGATTCCGAGCAGCCGCCGGTCCTCCCGGTGGAACAGCATCTTGAACATCCCGCTATCATCGCCCAAGATCTGCCCGCGGGCAATCTCTCGGTAGCGCGCGACACCCGTCTCGTAGGGGACCTTGTGAGCCGTCAGCTCGTGTTCGGGCGCCCCGACCATGGAGATCTCCGGGATCGAGTAGATCCCGATGGGGAAGTGCCTTGCCATCGGCCCGGCCTCGACGCCGAAGGCGTGGCAGGCGGCCAGCCGGCCCTGCTCCGACGAGGTCGCGGCGAGGCTCGGGTATCCGATCACGTCGCCGGCGGCAAAGATGTGCGGCACCGCGGTCCGGAAACGCTCGTCCACCTTGATGCGGCCGCGTGCATCACCGGCGAGCCCGGCTGCGGAGAGGTTCAGCGCGTCAGTGGCCGCCACGCGCCCCACCGAGAACAGCACCATGTCCGACACGATCCGCTTGCCCGATTCCAGGGTGACGACGGCCTTGCGCGGCGGCCCCTCGGCGACCGCGAGGGCCTCCACCGCCTCGCCGAAGCGGAAGGTCACGTTGCGGTTCCGCAGCTGATGGATCAATTCATCGACGATCTCCCGGTCCAGGAACTCGAGCGGGCGGTCGCGCTGCTCGACCAGGGTGACGGCCACGCCCAAGGTCGCAAAGATCGAGGTGTATTCGATCCCGATCACGCCGGCCCCCACGACGGTCATCGAGCGCGGGAGGTGCTTCAGCTGGACCACCTGGTCGGTGTTGAGGATCACCTCGCCATCTGCCTCGACCCCGGGCGTGGCCGCCGGCTCGGTGCCGATGGCAATCACAATGTTGGCCGCGGAGACGTGCCGCCGCCCGCCCTCCGCGTGCACGACCAGGGTGTGCGGGTCCACGAACGACGCGGCGCCCGAGATCAGCGTCACGTCGTTGCGCCGGAGCTGGCGCTCGACCACCTCGACCTCGCGGGCGATGACCGCGTCGACGCCGGTGAACAGCTGGGCGGCCGTGGGGCGGTTATCCACGCGGGTCCACGGCAGGCGCTCGGCGCGCCCGGTGAGCCCCGAGAACACCATGGCGGCTTCGCGCAGCGTCTTGCTCGGGATGGTGCCGGTATCGATGCAGACCCCGCCCACACAGCGGCGCTTCTCGATGACGGCGGCCCGCTGGCCGAGCTTCGCGGCCTGCACGGCGGCCCGCTGGCCCGCCGGACCGCTCCCGATGCAGACCAGGTCGAAGTCGTAGGGCGCGCTCATGGCCAACGCGCGTGGCCAGCGTCCGGACCCGGCCCGGGGAGAACTGGCACGCTGGCTGAGCGCTTGATGCCCGGGAGAGGCGGCGGACCCGCATGCGTTCGCCACATGGTCAACCCTCCGGAGACGGCCCCTTCAACGTCCTCAACGGGGGACCTCCTGTGCTTTTACGTGGGTCTGACCGGCCATCTCAAGGGCGAGCCGTCAGGCCCTGCATAGGCCGCCATGGGGATGGTGATGTCAAAGTAGAGATCGAAGGGTTCCGACCCCTCGTCGGTCTGAACGGTCAGGCAGTCGAGCACACGCTCCCCTGCCCGGCAGAGGGCCTGCTCCACACATCGGAGCGACAGGCATCGGAATACATCGTACTCTTCCCACACGGCGATCACCCGCAACGCTGTCTCCGGCGTCCTCCCGTCACCAGAGTGCAGGATGGATTCGAGCACGCCTTTGACGAAGGCCTTGTGGTGCCGGGCTCCCGGTACATCCTCCAGCTGATAGCAGGCGAGCGCGGCGCAGATGTGCGGGTGCAACCGCACGTAGTTCCGGGCCAGGGCGGACTCGGCCAGCTGGCGCGCTTCCCGCCAATCGCCGGCGCTGAGGGCGGCGTCCAGTCTGTCGTCCTCGTCCAGCACGTGCACAGCGGAGGGATCGTAGCGGCTCGACCGGCTGAAGGCGAGACGGAGTTGAGTGAAATCCACGGTCGCGGTATCCTGTTTGGCCGCTGCCAGAAGCGTCTCGTAGTCCATCACGGCCGTGAGCTTCGTCTCCTACCGGGCCTTTGGGTCCCACCGAGCGGGTTGCGGTTGGTCGGGCGTGCCGTCATCAGCTCGGCAGTCGATCAGGACGATGAGGCCACTCGAACTCGCCACCGCGGGCTTCAGAGCGGTCAGCCCCGGGACGCAACTCTTCGGGAGGTTGAACCGGGCACGCCGGGCGTCATCGGAGAGGATCTGGACTTCCGCGAACTCCGACACGGACATCTCCAGTGTGAGAACGACGAGGAAGAGGAACGCGGCGCAGCAGGGCTTTGTCACCCCATTGTTGAGGACCCCTGTGCCGGCATCCGACCCTCCCGCGCGATCCCTGGTATGCCTGGGACGATTGATCCCCGCGCAGAACCGGTGTGTGCGGAGGAATCGCCGGCCCTCGGCCGGCGTCTCGTCCCGGGCACTCACGGATGAGAGCAAAGGCCAAGCCAGGGCAAGACCTGTGTCAGATCGAATGGTTGGGGCGCAGGGCTCGTGCGCGCGGCCCGAAGATTGTCAGTGGGGTGTCGAAGGGGAGGATGACCCGCCGGTATTGCTATCCCCGGATGGACGCCTTCCGCTATGCCGACTGGACCGGGATGGAGCCGTTTCAGATTGTGGTAGGCCGCCTCATCATGGGCAGTGCCGGCGGTCTCTTCGTCGCCTGGGCCATCGCCAATGCCGTCCGGTTCTTCACGCGGCACCGCTGGTTTCCATGGGCGTGGCTAGGCCTGAACGGACTCCTGACAGTGGTGGCCGTGGTCATGGCGATCTTCGATCCGGAATCAAGGCAGGTCTATTCAGCGTGTTCTATTGGACTGTCATATCAAGCGCGTACCTGCTCAGGTCGCAGCGGGTCAAGAATACGTTCGTTCGGAACAGTTAACGGGTGATATTTCTCGCTGCGCTGCCTGATTATCAGGATCAGCTTATTTTCCTGGGTGATCCAGGATGTCTTGAGAGCTCGGTGCTGAAGAAGACGCTTGGGGCGGGGGAATGGCTATCGAAGTTCTGCCCCGCGATTCCTGGCCAACGGTCGGCCTCGGATTGGAGTACCGTCTGGACAAACTCCAGAGTATTGTCGGCCCGGCATGCCGTCGAGGGCGGGAGCGACGGTGACCTCCGCCGAAGGCTCGCGTATCATCTCTTCTCTACGGGCGGACCTGGAGGGTGGAGAGCGTGCGGTCGCTGAGCAACATAGGCAGAGGGAGAAGGTCGGTGTGTATTCGGAATCCCGGTCAAGGAAGCTGTACGGCATCGGCCCGAGGAATGCCAAGAGCCGCGCGGCAGCGAACCCGATGACCGCGAGGGTAAACGCGAGCCGCCACGTGCTGAATCCGGGCGCCCTCGGGCCTAGCCGATGAAGCATCGACGGGCGGCCGCGTCGTACGCGAAGGCGCTCTTCGCGGTCGCGAAGGAGCGGAACCAGACCGAGGTGGTGAGCCGCGAGCTCAACGACGTGACCGCGACATTCGAGAGCGACCCGGAACTGCGCGATTTCTTCGCCCGCCCGTGGATTCCGAAGACGGCGAAGCGAGCGGTGGCGATGCAAGTCGCGCGGCGATCGGATCTCTCAACGCTCACCAGCGACTTCCTGGCCCTCCTGGCCGAGCGCGGCCGTACCGACTATCTCAGGGTAATCGACGAGAAGTACGAAAAGCTTCTGGACGCGGACCTCGGGCGCGTGCGCGCACACGTTCGCAGCGCCGTCCCGCTCACGGACGCCCAGCGGGGGATGCTGTCCGCGAAGCTCACGCAGGTGCTCGGAGGCCGGCAGGCGGTGCTCAAGGAAGTCGTCGACCGCGCGATGCTGGGCGGCTTCATCGTCGGGAGCGGCAGCGTGGTGTTAGATGGAAGCCTCGAGGGGCAGCTCGAGCGGATGCGCCGCCGCCTCGCGAGGGGCTAGGAGGCGGCTCAGCAGCGCGTCACCACCTGTGACATACGGCGCCGACCAGTGAAGACGAGTTAAGGAGAAGGCCATGGAGACCATCTCCACGAGATTGCTGACTGTCTCGACGAGGCCCTCCGGCTTCAGTCCCGGGTCATGGACCTTACCGAACAGGTTTCCGAGGCGGGGATGAACCCTGGCGACCGTACCCTTCGAGGAAAAGTGCCCGGACTTTTTTCGGCTCCAAGCGTATCTGGAGGAGCTCAATCGCCTAGCCAAAGACACGGCCTGACTGGGCGCAGGTCTAGTCCCCTCGGGTAAGGCCTGGAGCGCTCCTGGCAGAGACGATGGTCCACGAAGCAACCATGGAAAGAGCGGCCTACCGGAGGACATCGAATGGAAAGAGCGGCCTACCGGAGGACATCGAGTCGGGTTACTCCATTCGGAGGCTGTTCAACGCAGCCTGCCGTCTCGCAGACGTTGAGCCCAATATTCTGCTCGAGAGCCGCGCGCCGCATACCTTGCTCGCGCTCGCTGAGGCCGGGCAGGGGGTCGCGATCATTCCCTCGCTTCTGCGAACAGATCGCTACACGTTGAGAATCGTCCGCGTCACACACCGGCGCAAGGCGCTTCAAGAGCGATTTGTGATTCAATGGGACAAGCGGCGCCAAATGCCGCCCTATGCCGAGAGCTTTTGCGAGGCCCTGGCCGAGTATATGCGCGAGGTCCTCCCAATCACACAGCCGTCTGAAAACCAGATGGCCGCCGCACGGAAGCGGGCTGCTATGCCAGCATCTCGCGGGCCGAAGATGTTCACGAAACCGGGGTAACTCCACAACGAAATGGGGAGCACTCCATATATGTGGCTGCTCCAGAGGATCGTGCCGGCTAGAGCCCACTTGAACCCATTGCGCTGTTACCAACCGAGCTGTTGCCAACACGTTCAACCGAATACTCCACGTCGGCCTTCGGCACGTCCATGAATCAAGTGGTTCGTGAACGGCTGAGCCGTGTTAGCTAAGGCCCTGTAACTCCGTCCCCCGCGATCCCGCCGCCAAGCGAGGCTTTCTGAACGCCAGCACTCCCCGGTCCCGTCTCTCAACTCAACCTCACGGGCCCAAAATCCCAAGGGAATGCCGGGCTACAATCGCCTTGACACGCGCCTTAGCGGGACCTAGGGTGCTCGTGCTAGTTCCTACCGTCTAACCGTCCGGCTCACGGGGGCATTTGGGGGGGCCCCTGTCCACCGACTGGGCGAGAGTCTGAACTATCCCATCCACACGGTGGAGGATGTCGCTCACGCGATCGGGGCGATGGTCCTCGAGGAGGGCAGAGCCATGACGCTCAAAGGCAAACACGCGCTGGTCACCGGGGGTTCACGGGGCATCGGTCGTGGGATCGCGCTGA
>WNFD01008265.1_pt1 | contig 10246 bp, 10 predicted proteins | sample 5400491 | NCBI WGS metagenome assembly WNFD01 (sample SAMN13153343, study PRJNA577476) | soil metagenome | isolation source: 120 cm saprolite under Douglas fir tree site 2 hole 2 replicate 2 | place: USA:California | collected 2015-04-18
CAGGTGCTCGAACGTAGTCCGCTCCCCTGGCCACCCGACCTTGAACAGTCCAAGCACGATCTCGCTCTCGCGTTTCTTCCATACCTTGGAAGCGAGTTCCTTGCTGGTTGCCTTGGTCGATTCGCAATACTGCTCACCGTTCATCGTGTAACTCATCCACCAGAATCGAGTTGCTTTTCTTTTGTACAGGCCCAATGGCGCTCCTATCACTTGCCGGAGCTTGGCGCCGACCCGATTATAGCGCCATCGCGAGAAGAGCGGCGAGATGGACGAAGATGTTGGTTTTTGAAGCGTTCAAGGGTGCTGACCCGATATTGGAGGCGCCCGCAAAACTTCCGCGATTCCAGTTGTTCCTGCTCCGCATGGCGATACAGTGTACTTTTTGAAATGCCGAGGTAATTTGCGGCGTCGGCATGGGAGAGCCATGTCTCAACCGATTCCTCGGAATCCGCTGTGAAAGCTAGCGGCATGCTCGAGATCTGAGTGATGTCTGTTGCACCGGATGCGAGAAGATTCCGCTTGCTGAGGCATCAAGATGAAGCAGGCGACCATGGTCGGCACAGGAGGATCTGCCTTGGCAATGTTGTTCTTCGCCTGATCTGCACCATTACCTCTTGTGTCGGCAATAGCGGAAAGGATGCGAGTTGTGGGGAGCATCCGTGCCTCCATAGGTTGAGTCAATAAAGAAACGAACTGAAGAAAGTGTGTTTAGTGGTCCAATTGCTTTTCCTTGTGCGTTGATTCGGCGGGCTCGGGGGATGGATTGTGCTGCTGTGCGCGTTCAATCTCTGCTTGGGCCTTTTGTACCGTAAGGCGTGCGTAGTACTGGGGGTCGCTTTTGTCCTGCGCACGATGCTGCGCAATTTGCTGAATGACCTCTTCGGGATCGTCGCCTCGCGCGAGGGCACGTTTGGCGAAAGCCCAGTCGTGTTCGGACTGACTTAGATTGGTCCGCGGCGATGACTCTCGTTTGGCGCGGTTGTTGTAGTTGTGACGCGGGGAGTCCTGTGAGTCGATGTGCAGTTTGAAATCCCGAAGGTGGTACGTTTCCGTGGATTCTCTGCGAGCTTCGACATAGAAGTTTGTGTCGTACTTCTTGTTGACGAAACCGGGAACTCGCAAGACTCGCGTCGCATCGGTCGCGGCGGGATCGCCACCGAATTCGCGTGCCATGGCATGCAACAGACCTTCTGCCTCATCGAGGCTCATCCCTTCGACTCTCCAGACAACCTGATGCTTCTCGGGCGAACTGTTCAACACGTAGTTTGGCTTGGGGACGACACTGGAGTTCTCCACAGCTTCGAGAGCTTCAGGGCCGCCGTGGTCCAAGTCGATATAGACATGCTTGATGGACTCAATCTCTTCCTTTGTCCGCGTCGAGGCGTCCTTTTTAAGCGGGTTCATCCCTATATATATGTCCGAGCCGTTCGCGTTCTTGTAGCGAAGCCACGCCTGAAACTCGGGGCTTGCCGCTTTCTGTGCGCTCGTGATGCGTTGGATGGTTTCGCTGAAGTCTCGGTTGAGCACCAAAATGGCAATGCGGTCGGTCTGCTCGAAGTTGTCGAGGATGTATTCCGAAGCAGATGGAATAAACGATGCCGGTTTCTCAGCAGGATTCATACAAGCTCCTTGTGGCAGTCGAAAATGAAACCGTAGTTGTATTCATCACGATCGGGATCGTAGCCGTGGATTTCCACGACTTCGGAAACGAAGCGACGGCCTGGGCGGCGTTCGAGGTGCACGACGACATTCACGGAATCACCGACGTTAGTTTTGATGGCGCGATAGGGCAGGTCCACGCCACTCTGCAAAACACAACTCGTAAAGCGGGCAAGGCCCTGTTTTGCGGAAGTGGCATGGACGGTTGAGAGACTCCCCGAGTGTCCGGTGTTGAGAAGTTGCAAGAGATCGAAGGCCTCGCCGCCGCGAATTTCGCCCAAAATAATTCCGTCGGGGCGGTGACGAAGAGATGCTTTGAGAAGATCCCGAATGGTGACGGCGGGCAGGCCGTTTTGTGGCTGCCGCGCTTCGAAACGGACAAGGTTGTCCTGGTCCATGTGAATTTCAGACGTGTCCTCGATGAGGAGAACACGTTCATCCGCAGGGATGAATTTCCCGAGGACGTTGAGCAATGAAGTCTTCCCACTTCCGGTAGAGCCAGCGATGAGTATGTTCTTGCGAGCGAGAACGTAACCTTCGAGCTGATTGGCCAGCCAACGCTCCAAAGTTCCGGCCTGGACGAGGTCCTCGACGCCAAAGTGCCTGGCATTGAACTTGCGGATCGTGAGGGTGACGCCATTCACGCTGCACGGCGGAATCACCGCCGCCACGCGGCTCCCGTCCGGCAGCCGCGAATCGAGGATGGGCTTCGATTCCGAAATGTCGTCACCCAATCGCCGGGCGATATTTTTAACCGCCACCATCAGGGATTTCTCACCCAAGCTGACGCCTTGAACGGGCTCGATGAATCCCGCCTTTTCAATGAAGATGTGGTCATGCCCGTTGACCATGACCTCACTGATTGCATCATCCAGAATCAGGTGCTCGATCGGTTTGAGAAACGGGAGTATGGTTTCAAATCCATTCATTACAGTTCTCCGTCCGCAAGCTGGCGGAAATACGATTTGTTGACGTCGTTGAAGTAAGGCTTGAGGTAGCAAAACATCGGCGGCATCGGGTTCGTGCCGTCGTACGCGATGGTCACGGACTGGGCATTGCGCAGCTCCATGAAGTCCTTCACGTCGAAGCGCAGATCGTGGTGCGGGCTGTAGCTTTTCGACGCGGTGATGTTCGCTTTGTGCGACATTGCCTTGCCGGTGAGCAGGCTGACCTGGGCGTCGTGCCCACTCTCCGAAAGGTTATAACTGGCCTTCAGTCGGTCCTCGCGTCCGCAAAGCTCGCTGGCTGTCCGCGCGGAGAAGTCATCGGAAAGCGACAGAAAGATTTTCGTCCGAAACGTTTGCAGTAAGGTGCGCCACGATTCTCCCGGCAGCGCGGACTTGAGGGAACTGATGCTCTGGGTGGCGATGATGGGGATACACTTGGGCTGCCGGGACAGGCTGAAGAATTTCTCATCGCCGGTCGGTTCGCTCTCGCCGACTGTCGCGAAGTGTTGGTATTCGTCGCAGAGAAAGAGAACCTGCCGGAAGTAGCTCTCGGGATTCCTTTCCATCACAGGCACTCGGTTGAGCACGGCCCGTTCGAAGTCGAGTTTCATCATCACTCCGATGGCCTTCGCCAGACCGGGATTCATGCCGATAGGAAAGTTCAGTCCGCATACGGCTCCGGTGTCTATTAGCCAGGAGAACGAAGGCAGCGGTTTGCCGAATTTGAAGTCGGCGTTGGCGTGCGGGTCGTAACACTCGGCGGGCGGACAGAACGTGCGCTTGACGTCTGGGTTGTCGTCGAAGAGCGAGAGGAATACAGAAATACCTTCGACGATGGAGGTGCGCAACTTGGGCTCTATGCGTTTCCAATCGTGAAAAAACCAGCGTTTGACGGCTTCGAGCTGAGCTTTCTTCTGAGCAGAAACGGGATTCTTGCGAGAGGCATTTTCCGCTTCCCACTGGACGCCCTTAGCTTTCAACACGGCGGCGAGACCGGGCGTGAGGGGGGCGCGGTAACGCTTCGATTCGGTATCGAGCCGGAAGGGGAATGGTTCAAGGTCCTTCGGATGCTTCAGATATTCTTCTTCCCAAAGCAAAACGGAATCGGCTTCGATCAGCCGTCGTTCTGCTTCCTTAATTTTGCTCTCTAGCAAGTCCGGATTGATCGCGCATTCATAAACATCGAATAGCGTGACGTAATCGAAGGCGACCTTGTGGAGCAGGATGATGAACTTGACGAGGTTGGTGTAAGCCTGCTGCCAGAAAGGTTCCTTGCCCCGCCCGAATAGATTGTTGAGCAGCGAAGCGATGTTGTACGCGAGCGCGTAGGCGTCGAGGTCATTGTGGAGCGGGTTGTATCGGTACTCGGAAGAGAGGCTGATTTCGACGTAGTCCTCGGCGCGGTCGTGCCGTTTGAGGATTTCGTGGACCTTCCCACAGAAATCACCTTTCACTTCCAAAATGAGCCCGCCGATGCGCCGGTCTTTGTCGGTGGCTTTGTAGGCGAGAATCTGCTCGGCGAATGGATACATGCACGCCGCCGTTTTTCCCGAACCGACTGCACCCACGATAGCGATACCCGTAAAGAGTCCGCGTTCCGGAATGACAAGCCAATGCGGCGTTTCGGACGGGACCTGTTTGCTGGGATGATGCAACTCGCCGACGACCAGCGAAAGTTCGGTTCTTTGCGCCGGGTCCGGGTACAGGGGTAATTTGCCTGCCCGGATTTTGCGCGTGGCCTTAAGCGCGAAAATGTAGACCCCGGAAAGCAGGACGGAATAAGTGATGTAGGGCGTGGTGTAGAGGAAGAGGGTGTAGGAGTACTTGAAAAAGAGAAAGGCGGACGCGGAGCGAATGGCCATGACGTGGAGGAAGAGATTGGCGTCCGGGAATGGCGCCCGAAAATAAAGCGCCATTCCGGTGGCCCCCGCGAGGATGCAGGCGAGGAAGTGCCTCGCGTGGAGGATTCTTTGGATCACGCTCGCGCCGCCTTCGCCGCAGCGTGACCGTCTTTCTTGTCACTGGGCGTCTGCTGTTGCTTGCGCCAGCGACGGAAGTCGGCATCTCTCCAAAGCACCATCTTGAGCGCGGAGTTCACGACATGATCCGGCGTGCTGGCGATGAACGCCGCGTACTTCTCGACGGCCACTGCAATTGGCTCCTGCAACTCGTACTCGCGTTTCACCATCTCCGGCGGTTTATTGATGATCGACATGAGTTCTCCTTCCTTTCTTCTTTCTCTTTGGCCTAACTCGACACGGGCAAAACACATGCTGAACAGGGCCTTTCCCTGTTCACTGGGCTGGAGCGACCGCCACGGTTTCTGTGGCAACGAAGTGGGGTCGCTCCAGCCCAGTTTTGTGTTTTGCCCGTGTCCAAAATCCATCGTCGCGCCATATGCAACCTCAGCATTCCCGTCAACTTCCGTTCACCGCGGAGGTGAACGGAACTGTGAACCGCAGAGTGAACCGCGTCTTTCATGCCCCGTTCACCCCATTCCGATGTATTTCGTCAAGAGGTGACCGCCCATTGCGGACGAGATAGGTGTCAAAGAAAACGGTTCGTTCCGGAGTAAGTTGTGAAAACTCCAGCCGTAGTTCCCGTTCGGCAATCCGTCCGGCGAGCCATGCCTGGTAAAGACTCTCGAATCGCTCGCCATGAAAACGCCGTCTTGCTTCGTTGAGAAATTCAAAGTCGGCGGTGACCGGCACAACATATTCGTGCTTTTCCCACTTCCTGCGAATCTCGAAGTAGCGGAGAATCTCGCCGGACACATCGGATTCGAGGGGCTGCTTGACGCTCGCGCGGAAGCGGTCCTCGGCGCGGCGAAAGTCGGTGGCTCGCGGCGCAATGTAGAGCAGGCGAAAAGACTTCAAGTGACGGAAGAGCCCTTGATAAGCCGCAAGATGCGCAACAAAACTCCACAGGCTTCCCGTCCCGGAATCTACGAAGCCGAAGGTGACCACAGGCGAGGCACCTGAGATAGGAGCCGCGAGAAAGAGGGGGAACTTATCGACGAAATAGCGAACGGTCGGACTGCTGCCAGGGCCGCCCTCGTAAACTTTCGCCGGGAGAACATCCTTCGGAATGGCGAGAGATTCGCAGAAGAGATTCACCTTGTCGCTCTCGGTCTCCAGAAAGTCGTGCGCGGGATTCTCAAGGAGAAAGTCCATTTGCACGAGACGCGTGCGGATGTAGTCAAACGAGTGTCTGCGGCGATTGCGAACATTGTCCTTTTCAATCGGTCCGTAGATGAGCCGGGAAAAGAGATGAAAGACCGATCCGGTGCCCATGTAATCGCGCATAGTCGCATGGGCGTGCTTCAAGAGCTTCTGCGCGAAAGCCATAGAACGCTTTCCACGGTGGACGCCGGCAAAGGCGTTGAAATGGCGCAGGGCGAAGTACCCGGAGTGCGTCGCCACCATATAGAGGAAGCGGGCCTCCGATTCCGTGTACCCGAGACAGGCAATGCGTTCGACTTGTTCCTGGGGTATTTTCATAGCGATAAAATCTCCGCCGTCAATTCACACTGATCCAGAACTCTCCTGAGTTTCGAAACATCGTCCGCACGGGCGTAAAGCGAGAATCCGGCGCGCACTTTTTCGGAGAGATTCCGGCCGCGGTAGTGGCCGGTGGCCAGTTCGAGGTCCACGCGAGCCCGTTCTCCGTCGCGCGTTTCGTATTCGATTCGAACGTCGGGGACGGGAATCTTTCCGCGAACAACCTGGAGTCCGTGCCTGTCGGCGACAGCGTGTTTGCCGTCGGCGAAATTACGGTCTTTGCCGAGCTTCGCGAGATCGCGATAAAGATGCTTCTTCAATTCGTAGTCGAGAACGACGCGAAGGTTGCGCCCTCCCTGGCCTTCGATCTTTGCGGCCGCTTTTTGATAGAGCCGGTAGAGGTCGGCATCGTGATGAGCCTCGCGGGGCTTGGTGAAGCCGTGGTACAGAGCCTGACCCTTGCCAGCGCTCTGGGTTTGCGTGAGAAAGCGATGGCCGTTCTTGGTAAGAGTGAGTAGTTGGCGAGAGCCCGCTTCCTCGTGAGGAACGGATTTCATTTCGACGAGGCCTTGACGAAGGAGGTTTTCCAGATCGGGTCTCATGCGATCGTGATTCCCGCCATAGGCAAATTCCGCGAGATCCTGCCTGGCGACAGCGCGGAATTTCCCAAGTTCCACCATCGTTGCGACTTCGGAGTTCCGCAGGCGATAGGTTCGCCCGCGCAGTTCGTAGACGGTGCGAGTTTCAGCAGTGCGCGTTCCCGCGCGGTCTGGCTCGAGGCCCGGCGATTGCGACGCTTCGTTCGATGCCTGCTCACGAACCTCATCGGTTTTGGGTGGATCACCGGCGTTGGGCTCCCGCCCCTCGGACGACACTCGTGGATCGAGATGCTCTTCGGGTTGGTAGCCTCGGGACATTTCAATCGGACTCCTCTTCGAACCACGGCGCGGGCACGTCGGTCTGGCCGACGTGAAGCTGTTTGTCGAGGTGGGAGAGTTTTCGCCCAGTGTCCTTGAGGAAGAACTTGCGGATGAGAACGAACGCAGCAGCAAACACGTTGACGGATAGGATTCCGACGTACCCAAGGATAGGTGTCGCGTACGCGCGCCAAAGAACGAGTTTGTAGGGAACGAAGAATTTCAGCTCGCCCATGAGCCAAAAGCCAAGCGCGAGCAGTATGGCGATGGTGATGAGCAAGACGTTGGCAATCATTGGAAATCTCCGAGAAACCTAGGCCTGTCTTTTCCGTGATTCTCCATCGTCGCTGGGAGCGGGCAGGCAGCCGGAAAGCAACGGAGGCCCTCCAGCAGCACGCCTGGGCTGTCACGGACCACGGTCGACGGGGAGGGTTGTGGCGCACGTCGGGAGGGGGACCACAAGTGGAAGGCAGAAGTGGCGTGCGGAGGTTGGGCCGATGTTGCCCGGTGCCGGACCGCGACCGCTTCGCTCTGACTCTTGATCGGGCAATTCATTTGAACGCCTGGTCTTCGCGGAAATAGGTGACGGTCATCCCGAGAGGATTGATCGGGATCAATTCGTTGGGGACATTGGTCTTGAAAACGAAGACAAACTTTGCGGTGTAGAGATCGCGTTTCAGTTCGCTATGGTCGGCGGGCGAGTAGTAGACCATGTAGAAATCGACGCGAGCGCGGTACGGCAGGTTCTGCATCTCTTCGAGCGCGACTTTCTTCACGTCGATGTCGATCTCGGGGGCGGAAGTGTTGGTAAGGAATTTTCGGATGATGTCGTCCTTGCGGTAGGCATCGAGAATGCCGTTGGCGAGCTTGCCGTCGAGGAAGAAGAGCGCCTTCGAGAAATCGTTCTGAATCGTGTAGCGGTTTCGGCGGTAATACAGCGAGCAAAACTGTGAGAGAAAATATTTCGCTTCGGCATCCTGCGGTTTGTATTCAAGGTTGTGGTAGTTGATGGCCTCGGCGCGGCCCAGATCGTCGATGCGAATGACGAGCGGACGGAAGTTTTGGAACGTGCGAATCGTCCTCAAATCAATCAGCGCCAGGGCCACGCAAACCATGGAGAGCAGCGCGAGGGCAATCTTGAGATAGGTGTTCGTCACCATGGGATCTCCACACGATTCGAGGTAGAGGCGCTTCGCGTCATGGAATGTGTTGTCGCGATCCATCAGAGCTCCCTTGCGACAGCAATAGCCGCGGCGGCAGGTGCCTCCAGCAAACTTGCCGAAGAGCCACCCGCAGTGCCGCTGAAAATATGATTGGTCAGGGCGGGGATCTTCAGGAGAGCGTAGATAGGCAAGGAAGGTAATAAAGAGGACCGGAAACCAGGCAAGGAGTTGGACGGTGGAAAGAGCGCCCGCGGGCGGAAGGCGCAGAGCGCCGAGGATCAGATTTCCGATCACGTATACCACTGCGGCGGCAACAACCTGGTAAAAGGCGTATTGGATAAAGCAGCGAAACCAGCCCCAGAAGAGCCACTCCATTTTTGGAACGATAAAGAACGGAATGAAGACCGGGCCAACCAGGACGCAGACGGCGGTGGCGATAAACCCGTAGGCGATGACGATCAGCGCGACGGCCTGTGCCGTCGAAAGTAGAATGATCACGACGACGTAGATCGCCGTACCGAGAAAGTCTCCCCAACCGGGTGAATCCATGCGGGACTGAAAGTCCGCGATCTGCGCGACGACATTTTGAAGTTGCGCCTGGTCGATCCGGCTCGAAAGGAACTGGGCTTCATCGGTGATGAGATTGTGGAAGCTGGTTCCCACGCCGGGAATCGGCGTGCTGTAGTAGTTGACCATGCCGAAGCCAAAACTGATGGTCAGGAGGAGGCTTGCGAAGTTGTCGAACTGAAAGGGATGCTTGCCGCTTGCGGCTGACAGGGCCGACTTTACGCCGTACCAGACGACGAGGATGGTTGCGAACATGCGGAAGAGGTTCTGGCCCATGGCGTCGAAGAAGCCGAGGTTCTGCGTGAGCAGGTTGTTGATCGCCTGAAAGATGAACTGCAGGAAGTCAGTCTGCACAGGATCGGCTCCTTCGACGTGGGATCACGTTCTCCGCACGGTTACTGCATGCGGAAGTTTTGCAGCGAATCGGTGAGGGTGCCGGTCACCTGAGCCATGTTGCCGGCGAGCGAGGCCCTGCGGCGGATGTCGGCATTGATGGTGTTGGCGGTGGCCTCGCGCTGCTGCTTGGCGAGGATGGTCTGTTGTTCGAGAAGCGACGCGAGGAGCTTGTTCGAGTCCTGCAGGGTGCGGAGGGTGAGCACGCCTGCGGCATTGATTTTGTTGAGGACCGAAACTTCCGTGTTGAGATTCGCGTCACCGGACAACGAATCCTGTTCGAGGTTGCCGATTTGCGTCTGGACAGTCTGGGCATTGCCACGAATGGAGCCGATGGTCGCCAGCGCGGTTAGCCCTCGCGCCGTCCGACAATTCCACTGAGGCGTACTGAGACTTCACGCGGGCGAGCTCATCGGCGTTCATGCCGGAGAGCTGATCGGAGTTGTAGGGGAGAAGTTGCGTCGTCGCCTGCTGGTAGCCGGAAGAAACAATTCCGGTCTGGCCGGAGTTGACGCCGCTGACCCAGCCTCCTGTGTTGCCGTAGGTATTCGGGGCCAGCGTATTGCGCCACTGCGAAAACTGGGCGCGATACCGCGTCGGCATGTTTTGGATGTTCTTGGCCATCTGCACGGCGAAGTTGTATTGGGCTACGAGTTGCGTGTAGCTGGCTCTGAGCTGGAGGAGTTGCTGCTGTAGCTGGAAGTAACGGAGCAGGGCGTTCTGGTAGTTTGTCGGATCGTAGACAATTCCGCCGAACTGGGCGGAGGCAGAACCGACGCACACCCCCAGAATGAGCAAGACGATCAAAATTCTTTTCTTCATCGAACTCTTAGGGGGCGGCTTTTTTCGCTCACTTTTCCGGAAGAAGGCAGCCGCCGTCCAGGCTTTCTCTCCAATTGCGAAATTGTTCTTGCACTGAAGATTCAGCGCGCGTACATTCACAGTTGCCGGTGCGTTTTCCTGACGCGACCGGCTATTTTCATTGTTCGAGTAAGAAAAGACGATGAGCACGAACGGACATAGTCATTCAGCGCCGCCGATTCTGCTGACGATCGCGGGATTCGATCCTTCCTGCGGCGCGGGCACCGCCGCAGACTTGA
>WNFD01010597.1_pt1 | contig 10246 bp, 9 predicted proteins | sample 5400491 | NCBI WGS metagenome assembly WNFD01 (sample SAMN13153343, study PRJNA577476) | soil metagenome | isolation source: 120 cm saprolite under Douglas fir tree site 2 hole 2 replicate 2 | place: USA:California | collected 2015-04-18
ATGACCTGCGCACGAAAAACTCTTTGCACCACAGCCCGCAATGTCCGCAGCTCCTGAACTATTGTCCCGCGCTAGCATTCAACACAATCGTTAGGGGTGTGATGCTCGCAGGCTTCACATAGCGGTTCACCAAGAACCGCTTGCCGTCTTGGCTGACGTCGTAGCTGAAGACATCGGTGGAAGAGATCGCCGCGCGCCCGTGAAACTGGAAGAGCGGTGTCGGTGTGCCCGTCGAAAAAGTGCCGAGTGTGCTGACCGGTACCGCGGTCAGTGTCCCGGTCGGGCCGAGGTAGAAAATTTCTTTGCCATCTCCGCGCCAGCGCGGCTCCGTCCCACCGCCGCGCGAGACTTGCCACTTGCCGACAGCGCCAGGGAACGTGGTCACGTAAATCTCCCAGTTGCCGGATTCGTCGGACGCATACGCTACCCATTTTCCATTGGGGGAAATTTGACCATTGTTCTGGTTTCCCGAGGCGCCTGCCAACAACGGAGTAGCAGCCGCGCCATCCGCCGGAACCAACTCCAGGTGGTTCCCGGGCCCGGCCTGGTGCGTACAAAGGATCCGCTGGTTATCTGGCGTCCAGGAATTCGGGATGATGTCCTCCGAGTCGGCAACTTGCCGGATTTGTTTTTCGCGCTCCAGGCCGCTGGCTGCTTTAAGCATGAGACCTGCCTTGTTGGTGTTGCCGCCTGCTGACCGATAGGCCAACTTGCTCCCATCCCGCGACCACACTCCCACCACTTCCTCCGCCGGATCAAATGTGAAACGTGAGCTGCCGGCCGCGCTTACGTTCTCGAACCAGATATCGACGTTATTGGCTTTCTGATCGCTAATGTCCACCGCGACCCGGTTCCCATCCGGCGACAGCGTGGGGTTGCACTGCACCGCCGGTTCACCCACTCGACCTAGTCCCTTTCCCGCGCGGTCCATCCAGGTCAGCACAGACAATGTGGCGCCGGTGCTGGTGTTGTAGATCAATGTTCCATTCTGCGATGCAGTCAGCGCCACCCAATACGTGGACGGCTGAAATCCCACCGCGTTCGCGATCTGGGTGCTGGCGCCGGAAACCGCAATTTTGTCGCTGTCGAACGCCACGCTGACCAAGTGCCGCTCATCGTCAGCATAAAACAAGTGCGCGGAATCGAGGCTGAAACTGGAGTGGCACAGTTGCACCAGGTGCATCTCCTTGCCGTCCAAGGAACTAGCATAGATGCCACTGAAGCGATCATCTTGGGAATTTCCGAAATTGCCCGCCCAAAATAAAAAATGATTTCCATCCGGTAAGAAAAGCGGCCAGCGATGAGATTGATCATCCTTGGTGAAGGGATGATCGTTGAGAGCCGCCGCGCCGCTGCCATCTGCATTGATGCGCCAGATGCGGCTGCCAGAATCAGGAGCATAGATAATCACGCCCCGGCTGCCCCAACTGCCGCCGCGTGCTGCCTGAACGTTGGCCAGCGCCTGCGGTGCGCCGCCTGATATTGCGACTTTCATTAGCTTGCCATTAGCGAAGAACGCCAGATTCGCCCCATCCGGCGACCAGAATGGATACGATGCACCTTCGGTTCCCGCAAGGACTGTGGCGCTAGGCGAGCCGACATGCTGCAAATAAATTGTCGGTATTCCCGTGTTTTCATCCGGGGAAACAAAGGCCAGGGTCGAGCCGTCGGCTGAGAGCGCTATATGGCTGACCTCGCCGGAAACCGAAATCGCGAATTCCATCCGCTTCTTAGGCTCCGACCGATGTGCCGCAAACCAAGTCACTGCGGTCGCCACCGCAGCCGCTATCAAAATCGAAGCCCACAGGTAAGCGGGAATTCTGCTCGGCGCAGCCGCAATCCGTGTCGCAGCCGAATCTGATCCCGAAAGCGCACTCAGCGCAAACGACAAATCCTTCGCCGACTGGAACCGTTGCTCCGCATTTTTTTCCAGGCACCTCCGAACGATCCGATCCAGCGCCGGAGAGATCGCGCGCCCGGGATCGGACAACTCCGGGGGGTCCTCTTTCAGCACTGCCGTCATCGTTTCCGCAGTAGTGTCGCGGCGAAAAGCCCGCGTGCCCGAAAGCATTTCGAACAACACAGCGCCGAAAGCAAAAATATCCGTGCGCGCATCTACAGCGTCGCCCCGCACCTGCTCCGGAGCCATGTAGCTGGCCGTCCCCATCACCACTCCGGCGGTGGTATGGGAGCTGGTGAGGGTTACGCCATCGGCTTCTGCGCCGGATTTCTGCGCCAGCTTCGCCAGTCCGAAATCAAGAATTTTGATTCGCGCATCTTTGGTGACAAAAATATTTTCTGGCTTCAGGTCGCGATGCACGATTCCTTTCTCGTGCGCTGCCGCCAGACCCTGCGCGATCTGCACTCCGTAGTCAATGGTTTTCCGCTGCGGCAAAGCTCCGCCGTCCAAAATCTCGCGCAACGTCTCGCCTTCTAGAAGCTCCGAGACCAGAAACGGCGAGCCGTTATTCTGTCCAGTATCAAAAATTGCCAGAATGTTGGGATGATTCAGCGCCGCGACCGCCCGCGCTTCCTGCTCAAAGCGATGAAGCCGGTCACTCTCTCTAGGAAATGACTCAGGAAGAATCTTCAGCGCGACATCGCGTCCTAGCCGGGTGTCCCGTGCCCGATACACCTCGCCCATCCCACCCGCGCCGAGCGGAGATTGAACTTCGTAAGGGCCGAGTTTGCTACCGGAGGTCAGAGCCATTGATGGCGAGGATTATATCTTGTCGACAGCTGGATCCTGGAGAATGCCGGGACAACCACCCGAGACGTCCCCGGGCCACAGAGCTGATCTACGGTCTTTGTCGGGTAATCGGATTACGTCAGCCTGATGAGCTGTACAGCTCACTTCAGCAAAACGTCCCAGTTGACCAGAAGACTCAGTGGCATCTGTCCCAGGTTCGCGTCGCCGATGCTGTACACGATGAACTTCTTGCCATCGGAAGTCACGTCATATGCCGGAGAAAAAAATGAATTAGACCCGAGAGTTACCGGGAAGAGCTTGCGAGGGCTCCCCACTCGCACTTCGCCACCAGTGATGGCGATCGAGACCGCATCGATCTCGTTGTTTCCGCTATAGAAGTACAGCTCTCGCCCATCTCCGCGCCAGCGTGGCGACGCCCCGACGGTGGCCGAAATCTGCAATTTTGGTCCGGGCCCGGGAAACGGCGCCAGGTACACTTCGTCCTGGCCGGACTCGTTGGACGCATAGGCGACCCACTTGCCATCGGGTGAAAAGCGGCCATCGCGCGCCCACGTCGAAGATTTGATAACAGGAAACTCCTTACTGCCCGGCTGGGTCCCGATTGCCCACACTTCGCTGCTGCCGGGGGCCCCTCGTTCATAAAGGATGTACTTGCCGTCCCGCGACCAGTCGGTCGGAGACTGATAAATAGGAGACGGGCTGAGCGTCCTCGCTCCCTCCGAGTTGTCCACCGGCGCAACCATCAAGTTGGTTATGGCATTGGTCGCGCTCGCGCCACCGACGCTGGTGAAAAGGATCTCCCGGCCGTCCGGTGACCATACTGGCGAAAATTCGCGGCCGGTGGCCGTCAACTGCGTGCGTACCGGGCCGGAGATGTCGTAGATCCAAAGGTTAGACGTTGGGTCGCCCTTTTCCAGCGCGATCTTGCGCCCATCAGGCGACAAGCGGGGGTTTCCCAGGCCGTCATCGAGCGTGGCCAGATTCTGGCCAGTTTCGCTGACCCAGCGAACTTTGCCGGCAAGATCGGCGGAGGCCGCGGCGTACAAAAGCAAACCGGTTTCCGAGGCGGAGAACAGGTTTCTCCATATTCCTGTGTCGTCGAAGACCTTCTGCGGCAAACGCACCGGTTCGCCAACCAGTTTCAACTCGCCGGTGTCAAAACGCTGTGCCAGCAAATCGGTGTTCTGGGTGAACAGCAGATACCCGGAGCCGTAGATAGCACTACTGGTCGCGTGCATCAATCGGCGGTTCTCCTTGCCATCAACCGAACCGAGGTAAATGCCATCGCTCGCGGCGCCTCTCTCTTTATGATTGGCCGCCAGAAAAATAAAGTGCTTGCCATCCGGGAGGAAAAAAGGCCAGCGATGGGTACTGTGCTGCTGGGTATCCAGAGTGGTGACCGGAACCGGAGTGCCTCCACTGGCGCTGACCTTCGAAATTGGCGTCTGAATGGAGGGTGCAAACACGATGACGTTGTTACTTCCCCAGGAACCTCCACGGGCGCTTTGCGCTTCGCAGATGCAGATAGTGACCGGCGCTCCGCCGTTGATGTCAATCGTTTTCAGCTTGCTCTGCGCAAAAAAGCCAACGCTCCGGCTGTCCGGCGACCAGAAGGGGAAGGCAGCATCGTTTGTGTCTGGCAGCGCCGTATAGGCGCCGGTGGCGGTTTGACGCAACCACAAATGTCCGCCCGCGCCCGCGACAATAAAGCGGCCATCCGGAGAAAGTGCCGAGGACGCGCCCGAGTTGCCGGTCAGCGAAAACGCCATTCCGGCCGGCGGCAGAATCTGTGCCGAGAGCAAAGTGTGTTCTTGATGATGCGAACTAAGGATGACGAAACCTGCCATCACCGCAATCAACGCAAGTCCCAGACCTACCGCGATCCATGCCAGCCATTTCGGCTTGGCTTGACCGCGCTCTTGTGCAGCGGCGGGCGCGACCCGCATTGCGCGCCGAAGTTGAAGTTTGACGTCATGCGCACTGGCGTACCGTTCCTCCGGGTCTTTCGCCAGACAAGTCTTGACCAGGTCGTCCAACGCCGGAGGCGCCGTCGGCTGCGCCGAACTGAGCGGCTCCGGTTCCTTCTCGAGAATCGCGCTGGCGATACTGAGTTGCGACTTGCCTTCGAAAGCGCGCTTGCCCGTGGCCATCTCGTAAAGAATGGCGCCGAAGGCAAAAATATCGCTGCGGGCGTCGGATGTCGCGGCCTTCAATCTGCTCCGGCGACATGTACTGAATGGTGCCCACGATCGAGCCCGCGGTGGTTAGAGGAGAACCTTGCGGGCTAGGGCTGGTCATGGTGAGCGCGGCGGAAAGCATCGGTGCCGAGCTGACACCTGCGGCCGCACTCGTTGCCGCCGGCTTTGCCAGCCCGAAGTCCATCAGCTTGGCGCCGGACTTGGCCAGCATGATGTTGCTCGGCTTCAGGTCGCGATGCACAATGCCCGCGCGATGGGCAGCGTCGAGCCCGTCGGCGATCTCGGAGCCGACCTTCGCGATCTGCTCAAGCGGCAACGGTCCACGCCGCAGACGGTCGGCGAGCGTTTCTCCTTCCAGGAGTTCCATCACTAGGAAGTCAACGCCATCCTGTGAACCGATATCGTGAAGCGTACAGATGTGGGGATGATTGAGCGCCGAAACCGCTTTGGCCTCGCGCTCCAGACGTTGCCGCAGGCCGGGATCGGACGACAGGTTCGCGGGCAAAACCTTGATCGCGACGGAACGTTCCAGCCGGATGTCCAGCGCGCGGTACACCTCGCCCATGCCGCCCGCGCCCAGCGGGGAAAGAATTTCGTAAGGACCGAGTTTCGTGCCAGAGGTCAGAGCCACAATTGGGTTGGATTATATCTCCCGAAGTCCCGCAACTTGCAAGTGCGGCCAGAGTCAGCCTATGCTTTATCCCTAGCCATGCAGCGATTCATCGCCAGGCTCGTGGTCCTGTTAGTCGCGCTGAGCACCTGCGAGCCGTTTCTGCAGACGCTCTATGGCACCCCGCCTCATGCCTGCTGCCTGCGCCGGTTGCATGCCCGGCAGGACGGCAGACCGCAGCTTGGTGAAGCCGCGACGCGTACAGGTAACTGCTGTCCCCCGTTGACCACTCCTCGATCGGCCCGCTTAGTCGCCCATGACGGTGTAATCGTCCAGTTGCAAGCTTCCAAGCTAAGCGTCGAGTTGCCGGACTCCTTTTACCCTATCCGCTACAGTTCCCATCACTCTTCGCGCGCTCCGCCTGAACTTCCCAACGCGTAAGAGACTTTACATCGTTTGGGAGGACTCCATGCCACGCACACTCGCGCGGCTGGGCGGAATCTTGCTGCTGTCCGCCAGCTTGAGCGCCACAATCTTCAGCTCGATCACGGGGCTGATCCACGATCCGCAACACCGCCCCGTCCACGGCGCCAAGGTCACCGCGCAGGCGGAGAATTCGACCTGGTCGCAAACCGTGAGCAGCGACGGCTCCGGCCAATTCCGATTCGACAACCTTCCCCTAGGAAGCTACATAGTCAAAGTGGAGGCCGAAGGCTTCGTCATTCAAGAGCAGAGGCTTACCCTCGCGTCCGGAAGCGAAGCTCGCCTGCATTTTCCGATGACGATTGCGGGATCCAAAGAATCCGTCCAGGTGAGTGAATCGCTGGATAGCGTGAACCCGGAATCCTCGACTACGACCAGCATTGTTACCCGGCTGCAGATTGAGGAAACACCTGGCGCAACCCAGAGCAACAGTCTGTCCATGATCACCGACTACGTTCCCGGAGCGTACCTGGTCCACGACCAGCTGCACATTCGCGGCGGACACCAGGTTTCGTGGCTGCTTGATGGCGTGCCGGTGCCCAACACCAGCATCGCCTCGAACGTCGGGCCCCAGTTCGATCCTAAAGACATCGACAACATCGAAGTCCAGCGCGGCGGTTATTCTGCGGAATATGGCGACCGAACCTATGGTGTCTTTAATGTCGTGACCCGCTCCGGTTTCGAGCGTAACCGCGAAGCCGAGATTGTCACCAGCTACGGCAGCCTCAATAACACTAACGACCAGATCAGCTTCGGCGATCACACGGAGCGGTTCGCCTACTACGGAAGCCTGACCGGATATCGAACGGATTTGGGTTTGGAGACTCCCGCGCCGCAGCTCATCAACGATCAGGCTGCCGGAATAAGCGGATTTACTTCCCTCATCTTTAATAAGGACGCAGGCAACCAGTTTCGGCTGATTGCCTCAGCGCGAGGCGACCACTATCAGGTTCCGATCGACCCCACCGCGACTGCCATTCTTCACGATGTCGAGAACGAGGGCGATGACTTCGTGAACTTTACCTGGCTACACACCGTGGGAAGTGGGATCGCGCTCACCGTCTCGCCGTTCTACCACTTCAACCGCGCGCACTACGAAGGCACCCCCGCAGATCAGATCCAGTCCGAGTATGATCGCGGGTCGAACTACATTGGTGGGGTCAGCACCATCGGAATCATGCGAGGGAAACACAATTTTCACGCCGGCATTCAAGTCTTCGGCGAAAGAGACGACCAGTTCTACGCCGTTCTAACCAATCCGCCGGGAGGGCCCGAGGCAGTCAGTCCCTCGAGAACGATCCCATGGGCGAATGTCGAAGCTGTTTTCGTGGAAGAGCAATTTAAAGCCACCAACTGGCTGACGCTCAACGGCGGCTTGCGGCTCACCCACTACGGCGGCCCGGTCAACGAGAACGCTGCCGACCCCCGGGTCGGCGCAGCAATCCAGCTCCCGCATCTGGGCTGGGTTTTACGCGGATTCTATGGGCGCTACTATCAGGCTCCCCCGCTGGTCACGGTGAACAATCGGGCGCTGAGTCAATTATTCTTGCCACTGCCCGGCGAGCGCGACGAGCAACGCGAGTTCGGCGTGGCGATTCCCTTTCATGCCTGGACGTTCGACGTGAGCAACTTCCGCACCGGCGCGCATAATTTCTTTGACCACGATGTGCTCAACAACTCGAATGTATTTTTCCCATTGACGCTCCAGCATGCGCGAATTCGCGGCTGGGAGGCTACCGCCAAGTCGCCTCCATTCCGAGGCCGCGGCCAGTTTCACGCCGCCTATTCGCATCAATACGCCGAGTGGTCTGGAATCGTGAACGGAGGCCTCATCGGGGGTGATTCGTGCGACACGCTCTGCTTTCTGGACCACGATCAGAGAGACACGCTCTCGACCGGCTTCAACGTAATCCTGCTGTGGAAGAGTTCCGCCGATTTCAACCTGAACTACGGCTCGGGTTTCTTGAACGGCAATGGCCTCACCGCGCCGACCCATCTTCTCCAGCACACGAGTTTTGACCTGGCGCTGGCAAAATCTTTCGGAGAAAAAGTGTCACTTCGCCTCACTGGCCTGAATCTATCCAACAACCATTACATGCTGGACAACAGCAATACCTTTGGCGGGACGCACTTCGTCAATCCCCGCGAGATTTCGGCGCAGTTGAGGTACAGTTTCCATTATTGATTTTGTGGAGAGACGAAAATGAGACACCGCGCACCGATGCTTCTCACTTTGTTGTTCATGACTATGACGATGGCTGCCTGCAACAAGAACTCATCTCAGAGCGCGGGCCAGAACGCATCTCAGCCGAGCGTAGCCGCGCCGCCTCAAGTATCCCCCGCCGCCAAGCGCTATCACCTGAAAGGCAAAGTCGTTTCCGTGGACAAACAATCCAAGATGCTCAATGTGGACGGCGAAGCCATCCCGGACTTCATGGATGCGATGACCATGCCCTACGAAGTTAGACCGGAAAGCGCAATGGACAAACTCAAGCCCGGAGACGTGATCTCCGCCGACGTGGTGCTTCAGGATGAAAAATCTTGGCTGGAAAACATAGTCGTCATCGGACACTCGGCGGCAGCAGGGAAACCGCAATGAAATGGGTATTTCTTGCCTTGGCAATCCTGGGGATCGCGACTTCGTCCCTCGCCCTGCGCGAACACTACCGCACGGATGTTTCCCCCTGCGACATTAACGAGCGCTGGGACTGCGGCATCGTCAACCATAGTCCTTACGCCGTGATTCGCGGGATTCCGGTTGCCGTGATCGGAATCGCCGGATATCTCGTACTGGGAATTCTTTCTTTGCGACGCGCTTATCGCCTCATGCTGGCCGGGGCTTTGGCCGGACTAGCGTTCTCCCTCTATCTGGCCCGAATCGAGGAGCACGTGCTCGGTGTCTGGTGCATCTACTGCGCGATTTCGTTGGGCACGATTTCGTTGATCACGTTGCTGCTGATCGCCACGGTTCTCGGCACGATTTCGTTGATCACGTTGCTGCTGATCGCCACGGTTCTCGTCCAAACCCTAAGAAAACGTGCCGCTTAAAACAACTTCGCCGGGTCTCGAACATCAGCCTTCGGTCCGAAAGAACCGGATTGACCCCCGAAGCTACGCCCACAGGAACCTTCTGGTCCGCAAGGTGGATCTCAGACCGCGTTCTCTGTAATGAGGTCTTTCCCAGGAGGAAGATAATGAAACGAGTCGCCTCGGTCGTCGTTTTGTCCTTCGCTGCTCTTATTGCGGAGGGACAGGCAGCGTGCACCCACCCAAAGATCGTCAAGACCACGGGAACCGCGGAATTGAAGGTCACACCGGATCAGGGGGTTATCCAACTCGGTGTTGAGCGCCAGAGCGCCACGGCAAAGAACGCGAAGACCGTAGTGGCGAACACGTCGAGGAAGATCCTAGCGGCGCTGAAGGGGCTTGGCATAGACGACAAGGACATCCAAACTGAGTATTTATATCTGCAGCCGATGATCGATTACCGAAAAGGCCTGCGCATTACGAACTTCACCGCTGAACAGTCCTTGTCGGTAAAGGTTCGTGATCTTTCCAAGCTCGATGACGTCATGGACGCTGTAATGTCTGCCGGAGCCAATCACATCGGGGGAATCGAATACCAGTCGAGCGAGCTGAGGAAATACAAGGACGAGGCTCGCGATGCCGCCGCCAAAGCCGCGCGCGAGAAGGCCGACGCTCTGGCAAAAGCGTTAGGGAATCAGATCGGCAAGACGTATTCCATTGAAGAGGTGCAGCAGAGCGAGGGGTACTACGCTTATGGAGGCCTGGCCGCGAACACAGCAATGGAAGAAGATAAGTCGCGCGCGCCTTCAACTGCGCCAGGAGAACTGACCGTGAAGGCTTCGGTGATAGTTACATTCGATCTTCTATGACACCTAACCGAATGCACAGATTTGGTTTGGCGAACGGCCAAAGACGAACGACCAACGACGGCCCGCCCCAAACAAAAAGGCGATCCTTGCGGATCGCCTTTGAACGAATTGTAAGTGGTTATTAGACAGCCTTCACGTTCTCGGCTTGCCACCCTTTCGGGCCCTTGACCACATCGAATTGGACTTGCTGACCTTCTTGCAGGCTGCGGAATCCACCCGCTTGAATGGCCGAGAAGTGTACGAATACATCCTCGCCGTTCTGGCGGCTGATAAAACCATAACCTTTGGCGTCGTTAAACCACTTTACTGTTCCTGTTTCCATGGTAGTGCTTGGTTCCTTTATTGTTGA
>WNFD01008267.1_pt1 | contig 10244 bp, 12 predicted proteins | sample 5400491 | NCBI WGS metagenome assembly WNFD01 (sample SAMN13153343, study PRJNA577476) | soil metagenome | isolation source: 120 cm saprolite under Douglas fir tree site 2 hole 2 replicate 2 | place: USA:California | collected 2015-04-18
GACGTTGCCCGCCTTCGGCGAGGCGCCGCGCGGATTGGACTGGACCGGCGACGCCGAATACTGCGCGCCCTGGACGTTGCTCGGCTTCCCGGCCGTGACGCTGCCGGCTGGAATTGGCCCGAACGGTCTGCCGCTCGGCATCCAGATCGTCGGCCGCTACCGCGAAGACTTTCGCGTGCTCAGAATCGCGAAGTGGATGGAGATTGCGCTCGGCTTCGATCCCGGCGTCCCGAAAATTGCAACATAGTCTTCGGTTGCAGCTCCGAAACCCCAGAGCTACGTTTCAAGGATGAGCGCAAATTGCTGCAGCGACTGCCCTGCGCCCGACCCGCAACGCGGAAACGCTGGCTATCGCCGTGTGCTTTGGACGGTGCTTGCGATCAACGCCGCAATGTTCTTCATTGAAATCGGCGCGGGACTTGCGGCGGGATCTGCCTCGTTGCAAGCGGATGCTCTCGATTTTCTGGGCGATGCCGGCAACTACGCTATCAGCCTGATGGTCGTCGGCATGGCGCTGCGTTACCGGGCGACTGCGGCGCTCGTCAAAGGCGCGACGATGGGATTGTTTGGACTTTGGGTGGTCGGCGTCACGGTATGGCTCGGCGCTCAAGGCACGCTACCGCAGGCCTTCACGATGGGCGGCGTTGGCGTTGCTGCGCTGGTCGCGAACGCCGCATCATTCGCACTGCTTTGGGTCTATCGTACGGGCGATGCGAATATGCGATCGGCCTGGATTTGCACGCGTAACGACGTCATGGGGAACATCGCGGTTCTCGGGGCGGCGTTAGGCGTCTTCGGCACGGGCAGCGGATGGCCTGACTTGGTCGTAGCTGCGGTCATGGCTTGCCTCGCATTGCAAGGAGCGGCGGTTGTGGTTCGCCAGGCGTTGGGGGAACTGCGAAGCTCGACGCCCACGTCGATGCCGGCGGAATGAAGGCTTCGGTTTCGGGCCGGCCGGGTGGTTTGTGACTTTGGTTCGAGCGTGACGAGAAGCCGTCGACGCACTCGCCGCTGAGTAGCCGGGTGGTCGATGCGTTCTCAGAGACAAGATTTGAAGAGACGTGATTCGAGAATTTTGGAGCGGGCGAAGGGGCTCGAACCCTCGACCCCGACCTTGGCAAGGTCGTGCTCTACCACTGAGCTACACCCGCATCCGAAAATGTTGGCGGCGATGAAAGGACGCCGGCAACGGGGAGAGCTATGCCAAATGCGGGCCGTTAATGCAACAGGCCACGGCGGGTCAAATGCGCCCCGAATCGCCGAATATCGGGGGTGAAGGCCCGCGAAAACCGGTCACGATCCGTTAACGGTCGCGGTTTCACCGGGAACCCGCCCGTCCAGGACGCCGCGGAGCGATTCGAGCCATTGGGCGAACCAGCCGCGCAGCGTTCCCGTCAGTTCGTCACGCTGGCCGGGTTCACAGTCGAAACTCGCCCACCATTCGACAAAGGAACGATCGCCGTCGACGATCGGCGTGACGCGCAAGGTGGCCTCGAAGCCCTCGACCGGCAACGAGGCCGGACCGCAAAACCCATAGGTCTGAGTGCGTTCGACGTCGGACAGCCCCAGCAACCGCTGCCGGATGGTCCGGCCCCGATACTGCGCGTTCCTGACCGCGCCGACCGCATCGCCGGATTTGCCTTCCTCGATCCGGCTCTCGCCGGCGCCGCCCACCCAGATCGGGTAGTTGTTGAAATCGCGAATGATTTCCCAGACGGCCTCCGCCGGCTGCTGGAACACGGTGCTGTAATAAGCCTTTGCCATTGCCAAGCGTCCTCAAGTGGAATCCGATAGTCGGAGCATGCCGCCTGGCGGCGGGAGGGCGCCACCCGATCTCCGGATTTCCGGCTTCGCGGGCGTCAGATACCCCTTGTGAACAGATTGAAATTTCCACCCAAACCGCCACTTAAGGGGCGAGAGTTTGTGAAAGGCCATTTCGGGCCGTGCTAGAACCGGCACCGGTCCAGCCATTGGACTTCCAGACATCGGACGAGGATTCCCGTGACAATCGTAGAGCAGGGCACGAGCGGCGCCGCGCCACAGCCGGCGGCCGATCTGATCAAGGAAACCACCACCCAGACGTTCGTGAAGGACGTCATCGAGGAATCGAAGCGCCAGCCGGTGCTGATCGACTTCTGGGCGCCGTGGTGCGGTCCGTGCCGCCAGCTCACGCCGGTGCTGGAAAAGGCGGTCCGTGCCGCCAAGGGCCGGGTGAAGCTCGTCAAGATGAACATCGACGAGCATCCCGCGGTGCCGGGCCAGATGGGAATCCAGTCGATCCCGGCCGTGATCGCGTTCGTCGGCGGTCAGCCCGCCGATGGGTTCATGGGCGCGATCCCGGAGAGCCAGGTCAACGCCTTCATCGACAAATTGACCAAGGGCGTGCCGGCGGCCGGCGAGCCCAATATCGCCGAGATCCTGAACGAAGCGGACACGGTGCTGGCGGAAGGCGACGCCGCAACCGCCGCCCAGATCTATGCCGAAGCCCTGGGCGTCGACGCCACCAGTATCCCGGCACTGGCGGGGCTCGCCAAATGCTACGTCGCGACCGGCGCCGTCGAACAGGCCAAGCAGACGCTGGCCATGGTGCCGGAATCCAAGCGCAACGATGCCGCGGTCAAGGCGGTGCAGGCCGCGATTGATCTTGCCGAGCAGGCCTCCTCGCTCGGCCCCATCACCGAGCTGGAACAGAAGGTCGCCGCGAACCCGCTCGACCATCAGGCCCGGTTCGATCTTGCCACCGCGCTGAACGCGATGGGAAAACGCCGCGAGGCCACCGATCACCTGCTTGAAATCGTCAAGCGCGACCGCAAGTGGAACGAGGACGCCGCGCGCCTGCAATTGCTGCAGCTGTTTGAGGCGTGGGGCGGAGCCGACGAGGCCACGGTGGAAGGACGCAAGCGGTTGTCGACGATTCTGTTCTCGTAACGGAACGCGCGGCGGCGCTGCGAATTATCGGGAACTTCGATCGGTAGCGGCGTTGAAGCATGATCCGGGAACATCGGTACCGGTTTTCCAAAGGATCATGCACAAGCAAAGAAGACGGAGCCCCTTGCTCAGGCTTGGGGTGCTTGCGAGAGTTCACGAACTTCGGAAACGGTGCATGCAATGCCGATCAACGCCGAATATCGCGGGCCGGCCGACCTTCCCGAGGTGATCCCCGTGTTTCCGCTGCCCGGCGCGTTGTTGCTGCCGCGCGGGCAGATGCCGCTGAACATTTTCGAACAGCGCTATCTCGCCATGGTCGATGACAGCCTGCGCGACGGCCATCGCCTGATCGGCATGATCCAACCCGACATCACCCATTCGCACAGCGAGGAACGGCCGGTGCTGTTCCACGTCGGCTGCGTCGGCCGCATTACGCAGCTCGCGGAATCCGGCGATGGCCGCTACATTCTCGAACTCACCGGCATCACCCGCTTCAAGGTGATCGAGGAAATGTCCGTCTTGACCGCCTATCGGCAGTGCAGGGTGGATTATTTCCAGTTCATCGACGACTTCACCGCGCGCAAGGGCGAGGATGAGGTCAACCGCGAGGCGCTGCTCGCGGTGCTGACGGACTTCCTGAAAGCCAACAATCTCAAGGTCGATTGGGAGGGCGTCGAGAGCGCGCCCAATGAGGCGCTGGTCAATGCGCTCGCGATGATGTCGCCCTATGGGCCTGCGGAAAAGCAGGCAATGCTGGAGGCGCCCGACCTGAAGACCCGGGCCGAGATCCTGATCGCTGTCACCGAGATGGATCTCGCCAAGAAGCGCACCAGCGGCGATCCGCCACTGCAGTAATTACCTTCTACGCTGCACATGCGAGGCAGCGCGTCATTCAGCATTCAATCAGAATTATTCAATCAAGATGAACTCGGACATTGGGAACCGGTTCCCGATGCCCCGAGCTTCGGTCTTGGCCGTAGTTGAACGGATGTGGTTCTGCGACATTTCTGTGGCCATGGCATGGAATTGGCATGACACTGCACGAGGTGAAACTTAGCCTGACAAACTCGGGTCAGGTTTTGGAGGACCTAGGGTGTTGTACGCTGGCGCGACAGGCATGGCTCTGCGTGGTGGCCGGACGGTTCGGGGCGGTTCCGGCTTTGCACCAGCGGTTTCATTGGACTTAGTGCGCCGTGCGCCGCAGGCAGACACGCTGCGTGTTTCATGCCGCGGCACTACCGTAATCGTGGAAATCCATTGGCCATCGGGAGAGGCCGGCGTTTTCCTGCGCTGCCGCATCGAGTTGCACTCCCGGGATCAGGAACTATTGCGTCGGCGGCGGCGCGCCCACCAGACTGCGAACCATCAATCGTCTCAGTTGGCGATCGTCGCGATGATGATGCTGCTCGCGCTCTGCGGCTGGATCGTCGGTGGGGCCGAGGGCGTCCAGCGGGCGCTGATGGGAAGCGTGCCGCGCCGGGGCGACTCGGCCATCTCGCCTGAGATGATGTATCGCTGGTTCGGCGCTCGCCTGCTCTCTCCGGCCGAACTGCCGAAGTTGTTTGGCATTCTGGCGAATGTTTGCGGTCGAGCCGGCCTGTCCCGTTTGCCGGACCTCTATTGCCTGGCCGCGCCGGGTGACATGAATGCCTACGCGCTGGGCAGCCCAGGTGGCGGCGCCATCGTATTAACCGAAGGGTTGCTGCGCGGCCTGACGTGCGGCGAGATTGCCGGCATTTTGGCCCATGAAGTCGCCCACATCCGCAACAACGACGCCTGGACGATGAGTTGGGCGGCCAGTTTGCGTTGTGCGATCAACAACTGGACCGCGCTGGCGGGCCTCTCGTTGTTGCGAACACAACGTCATCATGGCGGCCTGGCTGTCAGCCAGCCATTAGCCGCCCTGCTGAGCGCCGCTCCGGCTCTCGGCCAACTGCTTGGTCTGGCACTGTCCCGCGTCCGCGAACTGGATGCCGATGCAACCGCGCTCGAACTGACCGGAGATTCACACGCGTTGATCACCGCGCTTGGCAAGCTGGAGCGCCATCACGCGGATTTTACGGCGTCCGCATCTGCCTTTGAGCATGGCTCGATGCGGCTGCTTCGCAGCCATCCGGCCACTTCAGAACGTGTCGGCACTTTGCTGAGGCTCGCCTATTGACGTTCGATCGAATGACGCGAATGCATTCTTCAATGCATTCGCAGAGGCTGCAATGACGATTGCGGCGGTTCGGAACTCCGCTCCACGTGAAAAAATAAAACCAAGTCGCACAAAAAATATTGCCGCGCCTCCGCGAAACTATCGCGCTTGTGGAGCATTGTCGGGGTCCACTTCCACGCATCAACGTTGAGGGGAACAAGCGATCAAGACAGCGCTGGCGCCTTCGCACCTTTTTTTCCCCCAGCGCTACGTTAGAGCCGTTCACGTTCATATGCCGCCAGCGACATGCATCTTGCTCCAAATGGCAAGACGCGTGACCCATCGAGCCGGCCTGATTTCGATTTGAGTGTTCGGGAAGTAAGTCCGTCACATCGGCCGATGTGACCGAGCTTTGCTGCTGTCCTGAAATACATCGAGTGAGAATTCGAGCGACATCCCTCGTTGCGGGCTGAGGGGCTCCAACCATCGCAAGGAGAACAGCGATGACCTACTATGACACCCTGCAACAGCACTCGGCGCACAATTGGCAGTTTGGCCCGCAGCAATGGGGAGGACTTGGTTCGCAAGCTGCGCAGCCCTATGGCGGGTGGCTCAATATACCTTCGATGCAAGGGATTGGAGGCTTTGGGCTCGGACAGGCGGCCTATGGCCAGCCATACGGCCAATATCAATATGGTGGTCAGCCGTCCATCGGCGCATTTGGATACGGCGCCGGCTGGGGTGCGCAACCGCAAGCGTGGGGCCAGCAGTGGGGCGGCTTGCAACAGCGCCAGCTTTCGCAACAGGATGTGAACGAGGTTGTGCGCCAGTTGGTACCTGTGCTGCCTCAGATACTGGCGCAAGCACAAACCCCGCATGCGGCGGTCGGCTATGCGGCTTTCGGCCAGGCGCCGCGACAGCTAAGCCAGCAGGACGTGAGTGAAGTGGTGCGGCAGATCCTGCCCATCGTGCCCCAGATTGTCGGGATGCTGCAGGGTCAGCCGCAACTCCAATATGCCGCCATGCAAGGCGGTCCCGGCCTGGGTCAGTTCGGACTGGGCTATCCCGCGCAGGGCCTCGGTGCGCAATTTGGCGCGCCGCAGTTCCAGGCGGCGTTCGGCGGTGTGGGAGGCTTTGGCCAGCAACAGCGGCAATTGACACAGCAGGATGTCGCCGACATTACCCGACAGTTGATCGGCGTGATCCCTCAAGTCATCGGCAACCTTCAGGCCTTCAACCAGCAGCGGATGAACTGACCGCAAATCGCGGCCAGTTCGCCCGGCAATCTGCGCGGCCACTGGCGGTCCGATTCTGACATTCGCATCCTGTTTCGGCGGGCGTCTTTGCGAATGTTAGAGGCAAAGGACCACTAACAACTAGCGGAGTTTGGATTTGACATTCGCCGTCGCGAGCCCGCGGCCCAGCGAATGTCAAATCCGCCCCGCTAGCGAAGCCAAGGTTGCGCTGCCGGCCGTCATGAACGCGTCTCACGAAGGAGAACATCCCATGTCAGATTCCAGCCCTTCTGCCGCAACCGCGTCGCAGCAGCGATCGTCAGACATTCAGCAGCTCGTTGCGTTGCTCGGCAATTTGATGCCGCTTCTGCAGCGCTTCCAGTCGCAAACCGTGGAGCAGCCGTTCCAGACCATGTCCGGCAATATTGTGGCTCCGAACCCGATGCTCGACCATCAGGCGGCGGAAAACCTGATCGGCGACATGATCGCGGAATCGCTGCGCGCGCTTTCCACCTATCTTGAGGCCAACGCCGCACAGCATGCCGGCCTGGAAAGTTGCGTTCCCATCGTCACGCAAGCCGCGCACAGCTTTGCTGCGCGGGACTATGCGCAGGCCTTCAACCTGATTTGGCTGACCTACCGCACGATCGAAACGATCCGGGCTGGCGATCCAAGGCTTCCGCTGCCGCGGCAGGCTCCGACCGACCAAGCGCAGCAAACTCAATCGTCAGTCCATTGAACTGAGAGGCGATGTCATGGCAGCAAATCCAGATGATCCGCGCTCGACCCCGACGGGCGATCGCCGCAAGCCCGCGCGAGATGCACGCGCCGCCCCCACTGGCGATCGACGCAAGCCCGCGCGCACCGCTCAATACATGATCGCGCCAGCAGAGCCCGGCGTGACCGGCCAGGCTTTGGCCGATCGGCTCAACCGCTTCGGCAACGTCGAAGTCCTGCGGACCTATGCGCAACATGACACGATTTCTCCTCCGATTGCGGTCGTACGCATGTCCGACGATAACGCCGCCGCATTCCGTCGCTCCGCAGCCGGCACATTGATCATCGAAGCCGATAGCTACCTCCGCGCTGCAGCGTTCGCGGGCACGTCGTCGTTTTTCCCGGCGGCGGCCATGATGACCCCGCTTGGGCCGGACTTGAAGGTGGCGGTTCGTGTTTCGAGTGAAACCGGTATGCCCGTTGAGCAGGCCGCAGTGCGGCTGCTTGGCGAGCATGCGTCAGTTCAGGGACTGACGGATAGCGACGGCAAGGTCGAGCTGACGCTCAATGGCGAACTGCCGGAAACCGTCGCCGAAATATTCGTCAACGCGCGTTCCGCGTATTGGGGTCTGTGGCAGCATCGCCCGTACCTTGAGGCCGATGCGGTGAATACCTTCACCCTGAAACCGCTGTCGCTGCCCGACGTGCCGGACTGGGGCGGCGCAGCGATGCGGTTCGATCGGCTTCCGAACCAATGTCGCGGAGCCGGGATCAGGATCGCCCTCGTCGACAGTGGCATTGCGACCGGCCACAAGCAATTGACCAAGATCGATCACGGCTTCGATATCAGGGACGCTAACGGACAATCCTGGTCGAAGGATCTCATGGGCCATGGCACGCCGTGCGCAGGGCTTATCAACGCCGTTGCCGAGGCCCCCCACGGCATCCGGGGCTACGCACCAGACAGCGAGCTACACGTTTGCAAGCTTCCTCCCGAAGCCCGTTGCAGCGACCTTATTCCGGCGCTCGACTATTGCCTGCAGAATAGCATCGACGTGGCGTGCCTGGGATTCGGTTGCGAGCGCGGTTCGGCGCTGATCGAGCAGCGTATCGCGATGGCAAAGCAGCAAGGCGTCAGCATCATCGCAGCCGCGGGCAACTCTGCCGGGGCGGTGTTGTTTCCAGCCTGTTCGCCGCATGTCTTGGCGGTTGCGGCGGTCGGACAGACCGGAAGCTATCCCGAAGACAGCCCGCAGGCGGCCCAAGCCGCAGCAGCGACCCCGGCCGCGGGCGGGTTCTTCGTTCCGCTGTTCTCGTGCCGCGGGCCGGAAGTCGATCTGTGCGCACCAGGAGTTGCCGTCATTGCCTGCCAGTCGCCGGACGCTTACGCGATCTGCGACGGCACCTCGCTGGCCGCGGCTCATGTCACCGCGCTCGCAGCCCTGATCCTCGCCGACCACGGCGATTTCAAGGGCAGCTTCGCCAGGCGGGACTTCCAACGCGTCGAGCGGCTGTTCCAAATTCTCAAGGAGACCGCGCAGCCGATTGGTCATCCGTGGCAGACGGGAGCCGGACTGCCGGATGCAGCCCGGGCGCTAGGGGTCTGGTCCGAACAGCGGCCGCTGGTGGTGCCGCTCAATGCCGGATTGCGCGAGATGCGCAACGCCATTCGCCAGCTGAACCAGATCCACTTTGGTGCAAGTGAGGCGATGGCGTTCGAGCCGCTGCGGGGCCCCGCCGATGTCATGCGCGTGCCGCTGAGCCCGGCGCCCCTGGCATTCCAGGCTACAGGCGGCGCGAAAGCGACCGTGCATGAACTCAAGGCGGCGATGATGCTGGCAGGTCTGGCGGAGGGAAGCTAGAGCATGATCCCGAAAAAGCCCGCCCCCGCATCAAGTGTGGGGTGGGCTGTTTCGCGATCGTGCTCCGGCTCGCTCAATAACCCGCGACGGCCAGCGCGACGACTGCGCTCAGCGCCATCCAGCCGAAATGCCTGCCCCGCGTCGCCCAGGCATTCGCGAGCGCGGCAAAGGCGAACACGCAGGCCAGCGTTGCGACGATCCAGTGCCGGGCTGGATCCGATGCCATCCATGGCGCCGCCGCGAGCAGCACGCCGCCGCCGATCCAGGCGACCGTCGAGGCCTGCCAGACCAGCCGGATCAGCGTGCGCAGGCGCTCGGGTTCGATGGTGATTCGCGGGAACACCTTGGTTTCGCCGAGTACGCCGTGGATCAACGCCGCCGCGATCGCGGCGAGCCCGGAACATTGCAGCAGGATATCGCGCATCGCATCCTCCATACAGTTATGTATGGTGCTACGCCGGCGGCTGGCGCCTGTCAATACACCAGTGTATGGTCGCGGCATCATGACCGATCAGCTCTCGGCGCGGGACTGGCTGGACCGGGGCCTCAAGGCCCTGGCCGCCGACGGCTTTGCGGCGCTGAAGGCCGAGCCGCTGGCGAAGGCGATGGGGGTGTCGCGCGGCAGCTTCTACTGGCATTTCGCCGATATCGGCGCGTTTCATGCCGCGATCCTGAAACATTGGCGCGAGGTCGCCGCCGAGCAGATCATTGCCGGCCTCGAAGCTGCCGCCCAGGACAGGGACGGCAACCCGCTGTCGCTTTTGCTGCGCGGGGCGTTCGGCAACAAGCCCGCGCTGGAAAAGGCGGTCCGCACCTGGGCGGCGATCGACCCGAAGGCGCGGACCGCCGCGCAGGCGATCGACCGCCGCCGGGTGGATTATGTGGAACACATGTTGCGACAGGCCGGACTGGAGGCGGACGTCGCCCGTGCCCGAGCGCAAATCCTGTATTGGGCCTTTTTGGGCTTTGCATTGTCGGATCAGCCGCTGGCCGGCGCAAAACAGCAAGCCGTCATCGACGAAATGCTACGGATGGCGACGCGATAACATCGCGTGGTGACGCGTTCGGTGCGGATATGCTACATGGCCCACCAAGCCGGAGATTGCGCGCATGAATTCCTCGCCAGAACGCCTTGAAGGCACCGTCGATCCAAAGCTGCTGGAAATTTTGGTCTGCCCGCTGACCAAGGGTCCGCTGGAATTCGACGCGGCAAAACAGGAACTGATCTCGCGCTCGGCAAAGCTCGCCTATCCGATCCGCGACGGCATTCCGATCATGCTGCCGGAAGAGGCAAGGAAGATCGACTGACGCGCGGGGTGGAGCCGCGCATATCGACGCTTTTCTTCGTCATGGCCGGGCCTG
>WNFD01008270.1_pt1 | contig 10243 bp, 10 predicted proteins | sample 5400491 | NCBI WGS metagenome assembly WNFD01 (sample SAMN13153343, study PRJNA577476) | soil metagenome | isolation source: 120 cm saprolite under Douglas fir tree site 2 hole 2 replicate 2 | place: USA:California | collected 2015-04-18
TCCCGATCGTCCCAAAAATAGCTATTTTCCGATCGACTGCATGAATGCGCGATCCGCCTCTGGCAGCGCAGCCGTCCAGGCCGCTTCGTCGCCTGCTTCGGGCAGCATGTGTCCAAACTCGATCATTTGCCGCGCCGGCAATTCCCCGACATAGACCCAAACGGCGCGGCGATTTTCCACTTTTGCCACCTCTCCGACCGCCTTCGCCATCAGAGCGATCATTCGCGACTTGTCGACAGCAGCGCGCCCGCTTCGGATATGCCCGTAGACGAAGATCTGATCATGCTTCAGCGGCGCGCCTCCCATGAAGTAATTGCCGGGCCTCACCTCCTGGAAAATGACCTGGGCGAAAAAGCTTGGCGCGCCGGTGACCTCGCAATGGACGCGGGTGATCTCGCCGGCAATCCCGCTCTTTTGCTCGGCCGTGAGCCGGCCCTCCAGGGTCGTGCAGACGTAGGTTGGCATCGTCTTCTACCTCACGTGCAAAAGAAATGGATTTTAGGCGACTTTCAGAGACGCCTTGCTCTCAGTGTCAAGAAATCCCATCAGCCGGTTCCGAATGAGCTCTTCTGCGTCCGCCATAATGCGATCGATCAGCTCCTTGACCGTCGGGATGTCGTGGATCAGGCCGACGACCATGCCGCAGCTCCAGGCGCCGGCATCCATGTCGCCATCGATCATGACCTTGGGGTAGACCCCGGCAACCTCGTCGCGGATATCTTCGATCTTGAGCTTGGCGCCCTTCTCGCGCTCGATCTCCAGCAAACGGTCGACGCCAGCGTTCTTCAGCACGCGCTCGGTATTCCTGATCGCGCGCATCACCAGCCTGGTGTCGAGCTCTGACGCCGCGACCAGCGCCTTCTTGACGTTGTCATGCACCGGCGCTTCCTTGGTGGCGATGAAACGCGTGCCCATGTTCATGCCCGCCGCCCCCATCGCGAGCACGGCGACGAGGCTGCGCGCATCGGCCATGCCGCCAGAGGCGACGAATGGAATTTTCAGCTCCTCCGCGGCACGCGGAAGTAGAATCATGTTGGGCATATCGTCTTCGCCGGGGTGCCCGCCGCACTCAAAACCATCGACGCTGACGGCGTCGCAGCCGATCTGCTCGGCTTTGAGCGAGTGGCGCACCGACGTGCATTTGTGAATCACCTTGATGCCCGCAGCCTTTAACGCCGGCATATATTGTTCCGGGCTGCGCCCGGCAGTCTCGACGATCTTGATTCCGCCTTCCCTGATGGCCGCGATGTATTCCGGATAAGGCGGCGCGGAGAAAGCGGGCAGGAACGTCAGATTAACGCCGAACGGCTTGTCGGTGAGGTCGTGACAACGCGCGATTTCCTTGGCCAGCAATTCCGGCGTTCGCTGCGTCAAACCGGTGATGATGCCGAGACCTCCCGCGTTCGAAACCGCGCCCGCGAGTTCGGCAAAGCCGACAAAGTGCATTCCACCCTGTATGATCGGATGCTCGATATTGAACATTTCGGTAATGGCTGTCTTCATTTAACTCTCCAATCTGGCCTAGCGATTGCCGACAGGCACTCACGTCAGTGGACGATTTCGAACAACCCGGCAGCGCCCATGCCGCCGCCGATACACATGGTCACCACGCCGTACTTGGCCTTGCGGCGGCGTCCCTCGATCAGAAGGTGCCCGGTGAGGCGCGACCCGGTCATGCCATAGGGGTGGCCTATCGAGATCGAACCGCCATTGACGTTGAGTTTTTCGGGATCGATGCCCAGTTTGTCGCGGCAATAGATCACCTGGACGGCATAGGCCTCATTCAGCTCCCACAGATCGATGTCATCGATCTTCAGGCCATGCCGCTTGAGCAGGCGCGGAATCGCCACGACCGGTCCGACGCCCATTTCGTCCGGCTCAACGCCCGCTGCGACGAAGCCGCGAAAAATGCCGAGCGGGTTTAAGCCCTTCTTCGCTGCGATCTGGTCGCTCATGATCACGCAGGCCGACGCGCCGTCGGAAAGCTGGCTCGCATTGCCGGCGCTGATCGTCTTGCCTTCGAACACAGGTTTTATACTGGCGAGCCCCTCGGCGGTGGTTTCCGGGCGCGGCCCCTCGTCCCTGGTCAGGGTGATTTCCCTGAGCGACACCTGCTTGGTGTCCTTGTCCATCACGGCCATCCTGGTCGTGAAAGGAACGATCTCGTCGCTGAATCGATTGCCTTGAATCGCCGCCGCGGTACGGCGCTGGCATTCGAGGCTGTATTCGTCCTGCCGCTCGCGCGAGATCTTGTAGCGCTCCGCCACGACTTCGGCGGTCTCAAGCATCGACATGTACATTTCAGGCTTCATGGCCATCAGTTCATCGTCAACGGCGTGAAACCTGTTCATGTGGTCGTTCTGCACAAGGCTGATCGATTCGACGCCTCCGGCGACCGCGACTTCGACGCCGTCGAGCATCACCGAACGGGCGGCGACCGCGATCGACTGCAGCCCCGAAGCGCATTGACGATCAATCGTCGTGCCGGCAACCGTCACCGGCAACCCGGCCCGGATCGCGCCTTTGCGCGCGACGTTCATCACCATGGTGCCCTGCTGCATCGCGCAACCAATCACCACATCTTCGACCTCTGAAGGTTCGATGCCGGCGCGCCTGACCGCTTCTGCAATGACGTGCCCGGCCATCGTCGGGCCTTCTGTGTTGTTGAGCGCGCCGCGATAGGCCTTGCCTACGCCGGTGCGGGCTGTCGATACGATCACCGCTTCATTCATGTCACATCTCCGGTTATTTGGGTCGGGCAGCGGCAGCTGCGCCGGTGGACCGCGGCAAATCAGTTTTCCCGCGCGTATCGCATCAGATGATAGGTTGGATCGCCAAACTGGATGTTGATGGAGGCGATCCGCTTGAAGTAATGACCGACGTTCAATTCGGCGCTCATGCCCATGCCGCCGTGAAGCTGCACGGCCTGTTCGCCGACAAAACGCGCGGCCTCACCCACCTTCGATTTGGCGCCGGATGCGAGCTTCGAGCAACCGGGCTCGTTCGCGGCCAGCGTCAGATTCAGATGCTGGGTCAGCGAGATCGATTCTTCCAGCGCGATGAACATGTCGACCATGCGATGCTGCAAGACCTGAAACGTTCCGAGCGCGACGCCGAATTGCTTGCGCGTCTTGGTGTATTCCAGCGTCGCGGAATTCAGTTCAGTCATCGCGCCGACGGCTTCGGCGCAGAGCGCGGCGATGGCACGGTCGCGGCATGCCTCCAGAATAGCGACACCCGTCCCCTCCTCGCCCAACATCCGGCTGGCCGGGACCCGCACACCCCCGAGGGTGATTTCCGCGGCGCGTCGCGCGTCAATCGTCTTGAAGCTTTGCAAGTGAAGATTGGCCGACTGCCGGTCCACGATGAACAGGCTGACCCCGCCGCGATCGCGTGGATCGCCCGACGTGCGCGCCGAGACGATCAGCTTGTTGGCCCATGGCCCGCCAATCACGGCTGCCTTGTCGCCGCTCAGGACATATTCGTCGCCATGGCGCGCCGCGACGGTGGTGACATTGTTGAGATCGTAGCGCGAGCCTCGCTCCGCCCATGCCAGCGCCCAGGTCGTCTTTCCGCCCGCTATCTCCGGCAAAAACTCCTCGCGCTGGGCGCTGCTGCCGGCTTGCTCGATGACCCCACCCGCGAGCACGATGGTTTCGAAAAATGGCTCGACCACGAGATTGCGGCCGAACTCCTGCATGATGATCATGCTCGCCAGAGGGCCGTTTTCATGTCGATCAGCAGGAACGAAATGCCAGCCTGCGCCTTGGCGGTGGGATCGGTGCGGACGAGGCAGAAGATCCAATCGGCGTGCTGGGCCAGCGTGGTCCAGGTCTTGTGGCCATTGACGATGTAATGATCGCCGTCGCGCACGGCCTTGGTCCGGACCGACGCCAGATCGGAGCCCGAGCCCGGCTCCGAATAGCCCTGACACCACCAGTCATCACCGGACAAAATCCTCGGCAAGAACTTCTTCTTTTGCGCGTCGTTGCCATAGGTGTAGATGACGGGGCCAACCATGGTCACGCTGAACGCCAGCGGCGGCAGCGTTCCCGCGCGCGACGTCTCCTGCTCCCAGATGAAGCGCTGCGTGATCGACCAGCCGGGGCCGCCATATTCCTTTGGCCAAAGCGGGGCGATCCAGCCTTTCTTATGGAGAATCCTGTGCCAGAGCATCGACTGCTCCTTGGTCAGGTCCGTCTCCGGATTGGCAACACGCATTTCCTGCGGGTAATTCTCCGCGATGAAGGCCCGCACCTCGTCGCGAAATGCCGCGTCTTGCTTTGAAAGATTCAATTCCATCACGGCGCGCCCTTACCACTTCTCTCCGAATGGCCGGATTTCGTGCTCGAAGGTCCAGGCATCGCGCGGTTGCTGATAGAGCTGCCAATAGGCTTCCGCCACCGCGGCCGGCCGCATCAGGCGATTCGGATCGAGATTCTCGATCGCCTGCACGCCCTCCCGGCTGGCGATGAGCTGGCGCACCCATTCGGTGTCGACGCTGGAGTCGATCACGAGATGGGCGACGTGGATGTTTTTCGGACCGAGTTCGCGCGCCATCGACTGCGCGACCGCCCGCAATCCGAATTTCGCACTGGCAAACGCCGCAAAACCCGATCCGCCACGCATGCTTGCCGTTGCGCCGGTGAAGAAAATGTTGCCCTTGCCGCGGGGAAGCATCAAGCGCGCGGCCTCGCGACCGGCAAGAAAGCCGGAATAGCAGGCCATTTCCCACACTTTGCGGAAAACGCGCTCGGTGGTGTCGACGATCGGAAAATTCACGTTGGCGCCGATGTTGAAGACGCAAACCTCCAACGGGGCGTGCTTGTCGGCGTCGCCCAGGAAGGACACCATCTCGTCCTCCTTCCGCGCGTCGAGCGCCCGCCCGAACACCTTTCCGCCCGCCGCCTCGATTTCCTTAACCAGCGGCGCGAGCTTTTCTCCCTGGCGACGCCCGACGAAAACGCTAAAACCTTCAGACGCAAATTTCTTGGCGATTTCACCGCCAATGAAGTCCCCGGCGCCGACAACGGCCACGGTCGCGTTTCGTTTTTCCAAGGGCGATCTCCAAAAATTAGATTTTCGATTTCGAATTTGCGCTAGTCGAACGTCAGGCGCCGCGCAGCGACTCCGCCAATTTGTGTTTTAGAATTTTCCCCGTCGAGGTTGCCGGCAGCAGCGGCAGCACCACGATCTCGGACGGCCGTTTGTACGACGTCAGTTGCGGCGCGACATAGGCCATCAACTCGTCGGCGTTCGTTGCCGTGCCCGGCATCAGCTGAACGAAGGCAACAACCTCCTCGTTTCCTTCGACGGCGTGACCCACGACGGCCGATTGGACGACGTCCTTGTGCGAGTTGAGGACGGCCTCGATCTCCGCGGGATAGACGTTGAAACCGGAGCGGATGATCATTTCCTTGGTGCGGCCGACGATATACAGGCAATCGCCATCGCGGCGGGCGAGATCCCCGGTGTTGAACCAGCCCTCGGCGTCTATCACCTTTGCAGTCAGATCCGGCGCGCGATAATAGCCGCGCATGACATTGCGTCCGCGCACATGCAGTTCGCCAACTTCTCCGTCGGACGCCACGGCGCCATCGCGGCCGACGATCCTTGATTCGATGCCCGGCAGCAGCGTTCCGACCGCCTGATCCGCGCGCGGAGCATCAAACCGCACGCCGGATATTCCGGGAGAGCATTCCGTGATGCCATAACCGTTCAGGAGGGACAGACCGAATTCCTGCTCAACGCGCGACTTCAGATCGAGGTCGAGCGGCGCACCGGCGACCGCGATCAAGCGCAGCGAACCGCGGTCCAGTCTGGAGATGCCGGCAACAAACTTGTATTCCAGCAATCTCTGATAGGTCGCGGGTACGCCATTGAGAATCGTAACGCCCTCTTCGGCAATTGCTCGGGCAAGCGCCGCCGGATCATATTTTGCGGCGAGCCGCACCGTGGCACCGCTCATCAGCGTCATAATCAGGAGAGAGATGCCCACGATATGGGAGATGGGCAGAACGACATAGACATTGTCGTTGGCATCCATCTTCCGAAACCAGGCCGTGGTCTTCGCGCTGACCAGCAGGTTTTCGTGGGTCAGCATCACGCCTTTCGGCGCTCCCGTGGTTCCCGAGGTATACATCAGCACCGCGACCTGCCGGGCACCGCTTTGTTGCACCGGCTCGGCCGTCGTCGCCTCGTTGAGCGCGCCGATGCCGATGTTATCAAGCGGTCCAATACGGCCGACTGTCGCCTCATGGCGCGCTGCATGGCTCGCGGCCTCTTTCGAGACGCCGACAGTGAAAAGCGCCCGCCGCGCGCCGCTGTGGTCGCGGATCTGATCCAGCTCGCGCGGCGACAGCCTTGGATTGACGACGATGGCCCACGCATCGATCCGGCTCGCAGCGAGAAGCAGGCCGGCCAGTGCGATGCAATTTTCGCTGACGACCATCATCCGGTCGCCGGGCCGGATTCCGAGCGAATGAAGCGCCACAGCGATTTGTCCGACGGCATGGTGCAGTTCGCGATAGCTCCATGTGACGCCGTCCTCGATCAGGGCCGGATGATCGGGGGTGCTTTCGGCAAATTGCTCCATGACTTCATGGATTCGCTGCGGAACTCGCGCGAGAATTTCAGCGATGTCGATCGCTTCCGCCGGTTTCGCCAAAACGACCTCCCAAAATGCCGGCCCGCTCCCGCGGTACCTGACGATCCCAGGACATTACAGTTCTTTTTTAGAACTAGTCAATCGATATCAGGATAATGTGATCCAAGGGCGCAGGGCACATCCCTATCCCCGGTGGAATGTAGACGTGCCTTTCGTCAGAATCCCGTTTACAAAGGTTTGGTCGCCGCCTATAGATTAATAGTACTAAATAAGAACTTAATGGGTTGGGAACGCCATGGCAGACAAGGGCGTTGCGATGCTGGTCGGCGCGGGCGATGCCATCGGCGCAGCCGTAGCCCGGCGGTTTGCCGAGGGCGGATACAAGGTCTGCATTGCCCGGCGCGATGCCGCGAAGTCGCAAGGGTTGGTCGACGAGTTGACGGCCGAAGGGCGCGACATCCATGCATTCAGCGTCGACGCCCGCCAGGAATCCGAGGTTCAGGATCTGTTTGCCCGCGTCGAGGAAACCATCGGACCGATCGAGGTCTGTCTCTTCAACGCGGGATCGAACGTCAACAAGCCACTGTTGGAGACGACCGAAAAGCTGTTCTTCAAGGCGTGGGAATTGGCCTGCTATGCCGGGTTTCTGGTCGGCCGCGAGGCCGCCCGTTACATGCTCAAACGTGGCCGCGGCACCATGCTGTTCACCGGTGCCACGGCCAGCATTCGCGGTGGTAAAGGGTTTGCGGCGTTTTCGTCGGCAAAGTTCGGCCTGCGCGCCGTGGCCCAGGCGATGGCACGCGAGCTCGGACCCAGGAATATTCACGTCGTTCATCTGCTGATCGACGCCGGCGTGGACAGCGAAGCGATCCATCAGCGCATGAAGGCGGCGACAGGGATCGACGCCAAGGAGATTCCCCCCGACAGCCTGACCAAAACGCACTCGATCGCCGACGCCTACTGGTTCGCGCATCATCAGGCCAGGGACGGCTGGACCCATGAACTGGATTTGCGGCCAGCCGTGGAGAAATGGTGAGATGGCCGCCGCGCCCAAGCTGATCTTGTGGGGAGTTGGAACGAGCCGCACGGTTCGTCCGCACTGGGCGATGCACGAATTGGGATTGCCCTATGAAACACGTCCGATAGGCCCGCGTACCGGCGAGACGAAAACCGCGGAATACACCGCGCTCAATCCCCGCCAAAAGATCCCCCTGCTCCAGGACGGCGATTTCTGTATTGGCGAAAGCGCCGCAATCGTCGCCTATCTGTCGCGAACCTATTCGACGGAGGAATGCGCGCTGATCCCGGAAGCACAGCGCGACTATGCCGCCTGGCTGGAATGGTGTTTTTTCATCGTCACAGAACTGGATTCCACCAGCCTTTATGTCATGCGCCGTCACCGGGCCGACGCGTTGGGACACATCTACGGGGTCGCACCTGACGTCGTCGCCAAGGCGGGTGAATACTTCCGTCAACAATTGCGTCACGTGGAAGTCGCGCTCGCGGATGGCCGGACCTATCTGATGGGCGACCGGTTCAACAGCGCCGACATCCTGCTGACCACGTGTCTGGAATGGGCGATCGCTTACGGTGTCGGCATTTGCGACAACGCGCATCCTTACCTCGAACGCATCAAGCAAAGGCCGGGCTACCAGCGCGGCACCGCAGCTAACGTTCCGCCGGCTGCCGGCGACCCGGTGCGGCGTCCGGCCTGAAATACACGCGTTCCGGTCTATCCAGCGACCCGCACCGCGCGATCGCCGACCATTTTGTCGATGGCGCCATCGCAGTAGCCGAGTTCGCGAAGAACGTCATGGGAATGCTCACCGACGCGCGGCGCTGGGCCACCGATCACCGCTTCATTGACCTGGAACCGTGCCGCCGGCTTCGGCTGCCGGACCCGTCCGACCATCGGCTGATCGAACTCCGTGATGATGTCGCGCGCCACCACCTGCTCATTGTGGATGATCTCGCCGCGGCGCAGGATTGGCGCGCACGGAACGTCGGCGGCATCCAACCGCTCCAGCCATTCGGCGGTGCTATGCTGAGCGATATACTCCGCCATCTTGTTGATGCGCGCGGTGGCATTGACCGAGCGCGCCGACGGCGTCGCAAAGCGCGGATCCTTGGCAAGTTCGGGATCGCCGGACGCCCTGCAGAAGCCCTGCCATTCGGAATCCGAAATAGTGCCGGCGGTGATGTAGCCGTCGCTGGTCTTGAACACGAGATCGGGCCGGTCGTTCGGATCGGCGGTTGTCGCCTCGGCTCCGACCACCGTGTATTGCATCATGCCTTCCGGCCATAGATAGGAGATCATGGCATCGAGCATCGCCACCTGGATATAATCGCCTTGCCCGGTTTTTTCGCGGGCGTAGAGCGCCGACGATACCGCCTGCGCGGTGAAAATCGCGGTAGTCTTGTCGCAAACGATGGTGCGGATCATCTGCGGGCGGTTGGTCACCGGCTGCGACTGGATATCGGCGAAACCGGACAATCCCTGAATAATCGGATCGTACACCCGCTTCTTCACATAGGGTCCAGTCTCGCCGACGCCGCTGATCGACACATAGATCAGCCGCGGATGGCGCTTGCGCAGTTCCTCGGGCCCGAAGCCGAGCCGCTCCATGGTGCCCGGCCGGAAGTTCTGCACCAGCACGTCGGCTTGCGCCACCAGCTTGGCCAGCACCTCGCGGCCAACGTCGCTTTTGATGTCGATCGACAACGAGCGCTTGCCACGGTTCGAGGAGATGAACAGTGCGGAGAACTCGCCGGCCTTGTCGATCGTGGCGCGGCTGCGGCGGGTGATATCGCCGCCGATCGGCTCGATCTTGAGCACGTCGGCGCCCTGGTCGGCGAGGAACATCGTCGCGAACGGTCCCGACACCACGCCGGTCAAATCCAGCACGCGGACGCCTTTGAGTGGCCCTGACATGACGCTTCCCCTTGTTGTCTTGCGGTCGGCCGGCTTGACCAGGCCGCACCATTCGGCGGCTTCTTCCAGCCGTTCCGGCAATTTCCCGTCCGAACTCGATCAATCCTTTTAGGCAATCCTGGACCGGGCGGCCGCCATCTGTTCGATGATTGATTCTTCTACATCACGCAGTTGGTCCTTGCCGAAGAACATTTCCTGGCCAACGAAGAATGTTGGCGAGCCAAAGGCCCCCCGATTGACCGCGTCGGTTGTGTTTTCGATCAATTTTTTCTTGACGTCGTCCTGCTGCGCGCGGGCAATGAGCCTGTCGATGTCGATGCCGGACGAAATGAAGGCGTTTCGGAAGATTTCAAGGTCGTCCATCTTCTTCGGCTCCACCCACATGTGATGATAGGCGGCGCGGAAATAGGGATCGAACATGTTCTCGAACCGGGCCGCGACGGCGCCACGCATCAGCATCAGCGTGTTGACCGGGAAGAACGGATTTGGCGTGAATTTCGTGATGTTGTGGCGGCGAATAAAGCGTTGCGTTTCCAGGGCCTGATATTCGGGTTTGTTCTTGATGCCGCGGAGCGACTCGAACGGCGACATGTTGTTGGTCGCCTTGTAGATTCCCCCGAGCAGCACCGGGACGTATTCGAACTTCACGCCGGTACGTTTTTCAATGCCCGGAATGGCGATTTCGGCCAGATAAGCATTCGGAC
>WNFD01008271.1_pt1 | contig 10243 bp, 10 predicted proteins | sample 5400491 | NCBI WGS metagenome assembly WNFD01 (sample SAMN13153343, study PRJNA577476) | soil metagenome | isolation source: 120 cm saprolite under Douglas fir tree site 2 hole 2 replicate 2 | place: USA:California | collected 2015-04-18
AGCTGGACGTCAAGTAGTGACCTGGCTCCATCCGTTCGATCGAGTGCCGGAACTCGCCACCGCTGGCCTCCACCGCACCGGCGACCACGGACATGAGAGCCCGGGCCACCGCTTGCCACCGGTGCTGGAAGGCTGGCTCCACCGGGGAATGTCCGACCGCGCCGAAGCCCTGCATGCCACCGAGGTCATGGATCCCGTCCACCGGCAAGACTCTACCGCCCGCGCGGCGAGCCAGCATGTGCTGCGAAGGCGATCATGGGACGTCTGGTTGGAGTCGGCCCCCAGTGGGTAGGGCGAGGCGCGTTGCCAAATCTAGTAGTGAGGAGCTAACCATGCTCACGCTCACGGACAGTGCCGTCTCGGCGATCCGCACGCTGACGTCGCAGCCGGAACAACAGGGGGATACTGGCCTGCGCATCATGGCGCAGGGTGACGGAGGAGCATCGTCCTTCCAGCTCGCCCTAGTTGACGGCCCAGCGGCCGGTGACCAGGTAGTCGAAGAAGGCGGAGCACGCGTCTTCGTCGAGGCCACCGCGGCTGAGGTACTCGAGGACAAGGCACTTGACGCGCAAGTGAACGAGCAGGGCGATCTGGCGTTCCGGATCTCCGACCAGGCCGACGAATCCTGATCGGCCGCAGAAAGTCTTCTAAATTCGGGCCGGCCAGCAGGACGTAGTGCCCGGACATCCGAGGCTATAGCAACCTAGCCGAAACCTAACGGGGCTTCGCCCCAGCCCGCCCAGCCCTGCTGAATCCGCCCTATCCGCCGGTTCGTCGCCGTAGCCGCTCGTATTCGACGGCTAGGACGTGCGCCCCGCGGAGCAGTTTCCCGCGTTTGAACCAGCGCCAGCGCGGCGTCCGATGATACTGCGCGAGCACCTCCAGCGCGTCGTCGCGGCGGGCTTCGCACACCAACTCGAGGGTGGTCATTCGTGCTCACCGCCGTGGCGCAGCGAGCCGTGCGGGGGAACGGACCACTTGCTTGACGCGCACTGAAGCATCGAAACTGACCTGCCTCTCACTGATGTCGTCCGTCGGAAAGGCTGTTACCTAGGTATGTCGTTATTTCGGCGGCTCTCGTTTCACTGCTGAGTTTGCGGAGTTCCGCCCGGGCCGGCCAGCTCCCTGAGCCGAGGCGCCGGCCCGGACGGCGCTGACGGGACCAGAGAACCTAGCGGAGGGTCGGGGAGTCAACAACGCCCGACGCGAAAGTCTCGTGCGGGCCAACCGGGGTGGCGTTTCCGGCGCGCACGGCCTCCTCGATTCTCTTGCCTATCTCGGAGTCGATGCTCTTCCAATACTCGAAGACGCGCGGAAGAGTCTCGTCCTTGACCCCGCCGAGGACGTGAGCGGTGACGTTGCCGACGAGCCGGTCCCGGGCGGCGTCGTCGAATACCTCGCGGACCATCGTTCCGGCCTGCCGGAAGTCATCGTCGTCCCGGCGCAGGGTGTACGCGGCCCGCATCATCTCGCCATCGATCTCCCAGCCCTCGTCGGCCGGTCCGGTCTCGTCGCTGTACGGGTCGTGGGAGTTCGGGGCGTACTTCGCGCGGTCACCCGCGTGGTCGTAGGCCATCGGCCCGTCGAACTGATAGGTGTAGGCGCCGTCGACACGATGGCGGTTCACCGGCAGTTGCAGGTAATTCGGCCCGATGCGGTAGCGGTGCGTGTCAGAGTATGCGAACGTACGGCCGAGCAGCATCTTGTCGGGGCTGAACCCGATGCCAGGCACGATGGCGCTCGGCTCGAACGCCGCCTGCTCGATCTGGGCGAAGAAGTTCGCCGGATTCTGATTGAGCGTCATCGTGCCGACCCTGATCAGCGGGTAATCGCCATGCGGCCATACCTTGGTCAGATCGAAAGGGTTGAGCCGGTAGGTCTTCGCGTACTCGTATGGCATCACCTGGACATGCAGCGTCCAGGACGGCTGCTCGCCGCCTGCGATCGCCTCGTACAGGTCGCGGCGGTGGAAATCGGCGTCTTCACCGGCGAGCCGGTTGGCCGCCTCCTGCGTGAGGCACTTGACGCCCTGGTCAGACTTGAAGTGATACTTGATCCAGAACCTTTCGCCGGCCGCGTTAATCCACATATAGGTGTGCGAGCCGTAACCATTCATGTGGCGCAGGGTCGCCGGGACGCCGCGGTCTCCCATGAGCCAGGTGACCTGGTGGGCCGACTCCGGATTGAGCGTCCAGAAGTCCCACTGCATGTCGTTGTCGCGCAGTCCGCTTCCGCCCCGGCGCTTCTGCGAGCGGATGAAATGCGGGAACTTCATGGTGTCGCGGATGAAGAACACCGGTGTGTTGTTGCCGACGAGGTCGTAGTTGCCCTCGGTCGTATAGAACTTCAGCGCGAAGCCGCGGGGGTCGCGCCAGGTGTCAGGGCTGCCCTGTTCGCCAGCCACGGTGGAGAAGCGAGCCAGCATGTCGGTTCGCACGCCGGGCTGAAACAGCGCGGCCTTGGTGTAGGCCGAGACGTCCTCCGTGGTGACGAAGACGCCGAAGGCGCCCGTGCCCTTGGCGTGCACGTTGCGCTCCGGCACGCGCTCGCGGTTGAAGTGGGCCATCTGCTCGATGAAATGCGTGTCGTGCAGCAGGATCGGCCCGTCGGCACCGACGGTCAGGGAGTTGCGGTCGCTCGCTGCTGGAGCGCCCGTGCCGGTGCTGGATCCTGTCGGTCGTGCGTCGGTCATAGCTCCTCCGGTTCGGGGTCCCCGGCGCACGAGTTACTAGACTGTGCCTGCCGGGTCGTCTGGTCGGCTGTCAGGTGGTGACCGTGCGATCGGGTGCGATAAAGCTCTCCTGCGGGCCGCTAACCCGGGCTTGCTGCCAGGCGGAGTCCCAGGTCTGATGCCCGCAGGAGAGGTTCATGCCGCCGGGCCCCTGGTCGCGCGCGGTTTCGCGCACGTGGCCGAGGCAGAGCCCTGCCTGGCACTGCGGGCAAAGTGCTACAGCGGTTCGCTCCGAGCCAAGCTGTGCACAGCTCAGGCAGTTCATCGTGTATCAATATCCCCTTTCACTGTGTTGGCACTCCGATGTCACTGTGTTGGCACTCGGAACATGTTCCCCAGTACGTGACCTCTGCTTCGTCGGCCCTGAACCCGGTCGGGAGGGCGCGCGGCGTGAGGCAAGGCATCTCACCGACCGCGCAGTCGACGTCGATGGTCCGGCCGCAATTGCGGCAGATGAAATGGTGATGGTTGTCGCCAACCCTGGTCTCGAAGCGAGCGGGATGACCAGGCGTCTCCAGACAGCGGACGAGCCCCGCAGCCGTCAGCGCGGCAAGAATGTCATAGATCGTCTGGACCGAGACGCTGCCGAGCCGCAGCAGCACTGCGCGCCGCACCTGATCGGCCGTGACATGGCCATGGGCCTCATCGAGCGCCTCGAGCACGGCGATGCGGGGAGAGGTTACCCGCAGGCCGGCCTCTTTGAGGCGCTGCTGAGAGTCAGGACGGCTGGCCATGAGCAAGAACGTAGCCTCAATACTGGAACCAGTCAAGAAACTGAGTAATTCCAGTTAGCAGCACAGTGCTCGATCGCCCCCGCTAGCGCCCGCTGGACGGGAACGAGACAATGACAACCGGATGGCGTGGTCACTAGCTGCGTGAGCAGTCAGTTGTGGTACGTCGCGGGTAGGCGATCAGGCGAAGGGTGGTAAGGCGTGCCGCACAGGTTCCCTGCTCTGCTAGCGGCCCCGGCCGCAGGTGCGGAGCAGCTGTGGCTGACGGGGGCGCGGTTGTTTGACGGCACTGGGCGGCCGGTCAGCGATAGTGCGGCGATTTTGGTGCAGGACGGGATCATCAGGCGTGTTGCGGATGCCTCGGAGCGGTGCCCCGACGGGGCGCTTGCCGTGGACGTTGGGCGGCGGGCGCTGATTCCCGGGCTGATCGATGCGCACACCCACGCGGCCGGGCGTGTCCCCGCCGTCCGGCGCGGGGCCGAGGAACCGCTGCCGGGGGTCGCGGCACATTTCTTCCAGGCTGAGCTGCGCGACTACTTGCGCCGCGGGGTGACGACTATCCGAGTGACCGGCTCGCAGGGGCTGGCGCCGCAGGCGGCCCGGCAGGCCATGCGCTACGGCGCATTCCGCGGTCCCCGCCTGCTGACCTGCGGCAAGATCATCTCGGCGACAGCACCGGGCGGGCGTTTCTACGGTGACATGTACCGCGAGGCGGACGGCCCGGATGACATGCGGCGAGCCGTCAGGGAGCAGATCCGGGCCGGGGCTGACTTCATCAAGGTAATGACGACCGGTGCGCGCTCCAACGAACTGGAAGATCCCGACCCGCTTCAGCTGACTACCGAAGAGCTCTCGGCCGTGACCGACGAGGCGCACCGGATGGGCCTGCGGGTCTGCGCGCACGCCGAGGGACTGGATGGCTGCGCGGCGGCCATCGCGCTCGGCATCGACACCATCGAACACGGCATGTACATGCACAGGCGGCCCGATTTGCTGGAGGCGATGGCAGCCGGCGGCCAGGTCTTGGTGCCGACGCTCTCGGGCTACTACGAGATGGCCGGGCTGGGGGACGCGATTGACCCGTCGCAGGCGCAGGCCGCAGCCCAGATGCCGCCGATGCTGGTCGAGCTTGCGCAGCAAAATCTTGCGGAAGGCGCTGCCACTATGAGGGCGGCGAGACAGGCGGGGGTCAAGATCGCTCTTGGCAGTGACGTGAGCCTGGGGGCAGGGCTGGAGATCCAGCGGATGGTCCACCACGGGCTCACCCCGGTCGAGGCCCTGACAGCTGCGACGAAGACCGCGGCGGAGGCGCTCGGGCTGGCTGAGCACATCGGCACCGTGGAGGAGGGCAAGCTCGCCGACCTGGTGATCGTGGACGGTGACCCGTTGGCCGAACCTGGCCTGCTCTCCGATCTGGGCCGGATCTGGCTGGTGTTGCAACTCGGCGTCCCCGTCGCTGGGCAGGCGCTGGAGAACCAGGTCCCGGGCGGAATGTCTTGACAGATGCGGCAATGGCCACTTGGCTGGCCATTACGCTGGTCGTTTGGCGTCGTACGTAGCCCGTTGCCCGATTGGCAGTCGGGGCCGCCTATTTAAAGTGAGGGTGCCCGTGCCGATTGACCACGTCGTCGTGCTGTGCCTGGAGAACCGTTCGTTTGACCATATGCTCGGGTATCTCGATCATCGGGCCGACGATTTCGACGGGCTGCTCCGCGGCGGCCCGTTCGACAACGCGGGCGCCGATGGCGGGAGCCGGGTGCGCGCGACGCCCGAGGCGAAGAGGGTTCTGCCATTCGGCCCTGACCATTCTCACGATGCGGTCATGGCGCAACTCGGGCTGACCGGGAGTGGCAAGAACCGGCACCCGACGAGCGATGGCTTCGTGGTCAGCTACGAGCGCAAGGCCGGTGGCCTCGTCCCCGTCAAGCTCGGTGGCGTGCTCGGTCCCGTGCTTGGCTGGTGGCAAGGGCGTAAGCGGGCGACAACGCCCACCGCCAAGGGCCGCGGCCCGCTGGTCATGCTCTGTCAGCCTCCGGCGCAGGTTCCCGTCCTGAGTCAGCTTGCCCTGGATTTCGCGGTATGTGACCGCTGGTTCTGCTCGGTGCCGGGGGAGACGTGGCCCAACCGCAATTTCCTGCACGCCGCGACCTCCGACGGTGAAACGAACATCGAAATCAGGCCGTATACCAATCCCACCATCTTCGAGTTGCTTGAAAAGAACGGCGCCACGTGGCGGATCTATCACGACGACACGCCACAGGTCTGGGCGTTTCCTGCGCTGTGGGACACGGCGGAGCGGCACCAGAACTGGTATCCCAGCGCACGCTTCGCCGAGCACGTGGCCGCGGGCGACTTGCCAAATTACTCGTTTATCGAGCCCAATCACCGGCCGCCGCTGCACATGCTGGACCACAACGCCGCGTTCGGGGGCAGCCCCGGTGTTAGCGATAGCCAGCACCCGGAGAACAACCTGGTGTCCGACCAGGCCTACGACGCATTCAACGCGGCCGCCGACACTGACTTCGCACGAGGCGAAGGACTGATCGCCACCATCTATGAAGCACTCCGGGCCAACCCCGAGTTGTTCTCGCGGACGATGCTGCTGATCACCTACGACGAGCACGGCGGGCTGTATGACCACCGGCCGCCGCCAGCTGCCCCGGCGCCGGGCGGTGGCCGCGGCCCGATCGGCCGGATCCTGCACGGAATCTGGCACCGGCAAGTGCACCGTTTCGACTTCACGATGCTCGGGCCGCGCGTTCCCGCCGTCATCGTCTCCCCCCTTATCGACGCAGGCACGGTGGACCATCGGGAGCACGACCACGCCAGCGTCCCGGCAACGCTGAGGGCGCTCTTCGCGCCCAACGCGAAATCACTGACCCGCCGCGACGCATGGGCGCCGCCGTTCCACGATCTTGCGAAACGGCAATTGCCGCGGACCGACATGCCGGACCTGTCGGGCTTCGTGCCTGCGGCCCCCCCGACCCGCGCGGTAGCCGCAACACCCGCAGCGGCCACCGTCTCTACCGCAGCGGGGGACCTCGCCGCGGACGCGGGCACTGTTCCGCCCTATTACCGCGATTTCATCAAACAGTCCGATGAGGTACGCAAGAGGCTGCGCCGGGTCGGCGAACCCGAAATGCCCGCCGCCGCTGCTCCGGGCGGAATCCAGCGCGCCGCACAGACCACCATGGCTTTCGAACAGGCGGCGCACCGCCACCGGCATAGCTCGTAGCGGAGGGCCGGGGTGTCGGTCAGCGGTTCTGGTCGATCAGGTCGCGGAGCTGGATCGCCGCGTTCTCGATATCGAGGTGCTTGAGCGCGGCTCATCATGCATGTCGGCGATGGCCTGAATCACTCGCCATGACCTCTAGGTGTTGCGTCGACTCGCGTGCGTCGACGCCAGCCGTCACAAGCCGCAGGGCCTCACGCACCGGGGTCGGCTCATGCTCGGGATCAAAGACCGCGATCAGGGTTAGCGCTGTCCTGGCGAGATGGCGGGCAAGCTGGGTGCTGGCGACCGCGGCGCTGCCCGACACGAAGGCATCGACGATGGCCGTGTGCTCCGCTATCGCGGCCGACCAGGCCCTGGGCTCGGCCATGTATACCCGCCGGTATCGCTCGGTGTGATCCGAAAGGTCGGCGGCCAGGCGGCTGATGCGGTCTCCAGCGTAGCTGCGGAGCAGTAGGTGGAATCGCTGATGCGCCGCCTCCCACAAGTCCAGGTCGTGCCCCTTGAGCTCGATCATGCTGGCGAGCGCGTCCTTCAGGCTGGCCAGGTCTGCAGCCGTGTAGAGCGGCACGGTCAGCCGTACGGCGAGGGCCTCGATCAGCACCCGCGCGGCGTACTGCTGTTCGAGATCGGCTACGGACATTTCGGCGACGCGCACCTGCCGGTTCGGCGTCGAGTCGATCAGCCCTTCGCGCTGTAGCATCCGCAGGGCCTCGCGAAGCGGCGTGCGGCTGACCCCTAGCCGCGCCGCGAGCTGGACCTGGGAAGGGGTACCGTCGGGTCAAGCTCGCCGCGCAGGATCGCATTGCGGAGCCGTTCGTGCACGACCTCCGTGGACAGCTCAGCTGGCCCGGTACCCGCCCGTGCCATGCCTGCGCTCAGCTCGCCGCCGGTCGCTGTGCCGTGGCCAGCCCGGCGGCGACCTCGAGCATGAGGTCCTCCTGCCCGCCCACGGACTGGCGCCGCCCCACCTCGAGCAGGATGTCACGCGCGTCCACGCCGAACCTGTCCGCAGCGGTAAAGGCGTGATGCAGGAAGCTGCCAGGGACGCCGGCGAACCCCTGAGTCAGCGTCACCCGGTCTACGACCGGAGGAGTGGTCATGATCGGCCTGACGATCTCATCGGCGATGTCTTCCAGGGTCCACAAGTCGATGCCGGTGCCCATGCCCATCTTCTCCATGACGGCCACCAGCGCTTCCATCTGGCAGTTCCCTGCCCCGGCACCGGCTCCCGCCAGGCACGCGTCGGCGAGCGTGGCTCCTTCGGCAAACGCGGCGATAGTGTTTGCCACCGCGAGCGAGAGGTTCTGATGCGCATGGATCCCTGCCTCGGCTTCGCCGCCGAACTCGGCCAGCATGGCGGCGATGCGCGCCCGCACGTCATCCATGGTCAGCGCGCCGGCTGAATCCATGATGTGCACGCCCGTCGCGCCGGCGTCGACCATGATCCTGGCCTGCCTGGCGATCATGTCGGGCGTGGTCATGTGCGGCATCATCAGGTCGCCGTGCACGTCCATGCCGAGCTCGCGCGACAGGCCGATGTGCTGGATCGCGATGTCGGCCTCGGTGCAGTGAGTCGCGATCCTGACCAGGTCGGCGCCGAGCTCGGCTGCCCGCCTGAGCTGGCTCTTGGTGCCGATTCCCGGCTGGAACGTGACGGCCAGCCTGGCCCGCTTGATCGCCCGCCTGGCCGCGGTCAGCAGCTCTTCGTCGGTATGCAGGGATCGCATGTACTGGATCGATGAGGCACCCAGGCCGTCGCCGTGCCCGACGCCAATGGCGTGCACGCCCGCCTCATCGAGTCGTCCGGCGATGAGCTCGACCTGCTCAGGGGTGTAGCGGTGCCTGATGCCGTGTGAGCCGTCCCGCAGCGTCGAGTCGAGCAGCCGGATCCGGGTGGTCTGCGTGGCGTCGTCCATCACGCCTGCCCTTTCGCGTATCGTTCAGCGACCCGGACGGCCGCGGACGTCATAATGTCAAGATTCCCCGCGTACGACGGCAGGTAGTCCCCAGCACCCTCCACTTCGACAAACGCTGTCAGCAGGCCGTCAGCCACCAGCGGCTCGGCGACCAGGCGGTAGCCGGGAACGTATGCCGCCACCCGGCCGACGGCGTCCAGCACGGCGGTGGCAGCCTGCTCAGGACTCATGGCGTCGATCTCGGCGTAGACGGTGTTGCGCATCATGATCGGGGGGTCAGCCGGGTTCAGGATGATGATCGCCTTGCCTGCTGCCGCACCGCCCAGAGTCTCCAGCGAGCGAGCGGTCGCGGTCGTGAACTCGTCGATGTTGGAGCGCGTGCCAGGCCCGGCGGACCGCGACGCGACGGTCGAGACGACTTCCGCGTACCTGACAGGGCCGACGCTCGATAGCGCCGCGACGACTGGGACCGTCGCCTGAGCTCCGCAGGTGACGAGGTTGACATCGGCCGCGCCGAGGTTCTCCTCCAGGTTGACCTCTGGCACCACAGCCGGGCCCAGCGCGGCTGGCGTGAGATCGATGCACCGCACGCCCCGGGCCGCGAGCAGCGGCGCGTGCTGGACATGCGCATGCGCTGAGGTAGCGTCGAACGCCACGTCCACCGCAGGATGCTCGTCAAGGAGAGCCTCGATCCCGCGGTCAGAGGTAGCGATCCCAAGCACCCGGGCCCGCGCGAGCCCGTCGGAGGACGGATCGATGCCCGCGACGCCCACTAGCGCGAGCGCGTCATTGTGCAGGACCTTGTACATCAGGTCCGTGCCGATGTTGCCGGATCCAAGGATCGCGACCCGCAGCGCCATTCGAAGCCGACCTTTCCTCAGAACACCGCTATCGGGTTGACCGGAGATCCGGTGCCCTTCTCGATCCGCAACGGGGCGATGACGCAGAAGAACTCCCACCGCCCTTCCTGCTGGCAGGCGGCCGCGAGGTCCTCGAAATTAAGGCTGTCGGCGTAGTACAGACCCATCGCGCTGATGCCGATTGCGTGGATCGGGTAGGCGACGCCTTCGCACTGGCTCGGGACCGTCTCACCGTCGCCATCCCAGCCGATCGCGGCCACGCCGCGCTCGTGCAGGAGCGGCATGACACTGGCGTGCAAGCCGGCCTTGGCCGTCGCCGCATCCCACGGGCCCTCGTCCAGCCGCTTGCGGGCGTGCCCCGTCCGCAGGAACAAGATGTCGCCCTCGCCTAGCCTGACTCCGGCCTGCTGCTCGGCCGCTTCGATCTCGTCGGCCCACACGAAGTCACCTGGCTCAACCCAGGGCGTGCCGCGCAGGCGGGGGATATCGAGCAGGATCCCCCGGCCGACGAGGCCCTCCTTCGCCACGTCCATCGTCTGCGTGGTTGCCCCGAGCGAGTTGACCGCCTCGTCCACCGGCACGCCGTTATACAGCATGCCCTTGTAGGCCATGTGGCACAACGCGTCGATGTGGGAGTGTGCATCGCCGTGGAATTCGATCCCGATGAAATCGCCGGTGAAGCGCAGATCGCCCGCGTCGCCGATGTGAATGTCCTGCAGGATCGTCATGTGATGCAGGACGGGCTTCGGATTGTCGGGCCCGGCGCGGGT